>Ga0310810_10003585_pt1 | contig 16957 bp, 12 predicted proteins | sample NCmetagenome_FD_207641 | JGI IMG/M metagenome (GOLD analysis project Ga0310810, IMG submission 207641) | Soil microbial communities from experimental microcosm in Duke University, North Carolina, United States - NC | ecosystem: Engineered > Artificial ecosystem > Soil microcosm > Unclassified ... | reverse complement strand
GCGACCCACGGTTAGGTCGTAACGAGGAGGCCTTCAGCGAGGACCCTTTCTTGTGCTCGCGTATTGCCGAGATGATTGTTCGAGGCGAGCAGGGCGCTGATATGGCGGCTGACGACAAGGTGGTTTCCGGCCTCTGTCATTATCCAGGCCAAAGCCAACCGGTTAGTGGGTTCGAGCGTGGCGCGATGGAAATTTCCGACCGCATGCTACGCGAGGTGTTCCTCCCCTCCTGGCAAATGGGAATCCAGAGCTGCGGTGGGCTGGGAGTCATGGCGACCTATCCGGCAATCGACGGGGTCCCGACTCATGCCTCAGAGAAATTGCTGACGCGAATCCTGCGACAGGAGTTTGGGTTCGATGGACTGGTGCTTTCGGAAGGCGGCGGCATTGGGACCCTGGTCTACGAAGGGGTCGCAGCGACGCAAAAGGAGGCCGGCGCGCTGGCGCTCGCCGCCGGGGTTGATGTGGGGATCTCCTACGAATCCGGTTATATGATGGATTTATTGGCCAGCGTCCGGGAAGGCGGCGTTGCGACGAATCTCGTCGATCGAGCCGTGCGCCGAATCCTTAAGCAGAAATTCCGTCTCGGCCTTTTTGAACGTCCCTACGTCGATCCGGAGCGCGCGGTGCGCGTCGTTCATCAGCAAGCTCATCAGGACCTCGCTCTTCAAGCTGCACGCGAGGGCATCGTGCTTTTGAAAAACGAACGTAATTTGTTGCCTCTCACCAAAAATTTGACGTCCATTGCCGTAATTGGACCCAATGCCGACGAACCCAGAAATCAGCTCGGCGATTACGTGCCGAACGCTATTACGCAGCATGTCGTCACTGTTTTGGAAGGCATTCAAAAGGCAGTCTCGTCTGAAACCAAGGTGACCTATGTCAAAGGCTGCGAAGTAATCGGCCCGGGTGTCGAAGAGATCGCCAAAGCTAAAGCCGCCGCCGCAAAAGCCGACGTTGCCATCGTTGTGCTGGGTGAAAATGAACGACGCGCTCCACGGCGAACGGCTACAGACGGGGAAGGGTTCGATGCCGCAACCCTCGAGTTAACCGGCCTGCAGGAAGAACTGGTTGAGGCCGTCAAAAGCACTGGAACACCAACAATTGTAGTTCTGATCAACGGGCGTCCATTGGCAACACGATGGATTGCTGAACATGTTCCGGCGGTGATCGAAGCCTGGCTTCCGGGCGAAAAAGGTGGCCAAGCACTTGCCGAGGTCATCTTCGGGGACTTCAATCCAAATGGACACCTGGCGATCACAATTCCAAGGCACGTCGGCCAATTGCCGGTTTATTACAATTTTAAACGCTCAAAGGAATATTGGGTCAAAGGCGGTTGGGGCCATCCCTACGTGGATCTTGAGCCTACGCCGCTGTATGCGTTCGGACATGGATTGAGCTATACCCGTTTCGGTTATTCGAATCTGCGATTTAACGCGAACGAGATTCGCCCGACCGCAACCATCGAGGTCAGCGTCGATGTTCGAAACTCGGGTTCTTTGCCAGGCGCCGATGTAGTCCAGCTCTATCTTCAGGATGTGGTGAGTAGCGTGTCGCGCCCGGTGAAGGAACTGCGCGGGTTTAGCAAGATCGCTTTGAAACCAGGCCAATCCAAGACGTGCACATTCAAATTGGGTCCGGACGACCTTGCACTATACGATAAAGACCTACATCACATCGTAGAGCCGGGCGAGTTTCGGGTCTTAATTGGGGCTTCCTCTGAAGATATTCGGCTGCAGGCAAGTTTTTGGGTGAAGCCGTAGTGTCTGTTTGGACAACACCGCCTTACGTCGTCTGCTACAGAATTGAGTTTTCTAATCAAAAGCCTTTAATCCCGCACGGGCTCCGCCTAGAGTCGATCGAATCTCTGACACGATGAAAGCTCTGGTTCTGAAAGATTACAAACGATTCGCGTATGAAGATGTACCGACGCCGACCCCCGCGGCCGATGAGGTGCTCGTCGCGGTGAAAGCTTGCGGCATTTGCGGCAGTGACGTGCATGGCATGGATGGAAGCACAGGCCGCCGACGTCCCCCGATTGTTATGGGCCATGAAGCCTCGGGGGTTATTGAGAGCATTGGGAAGGGGGTCACGAATTGGGCGCCTGGAGATCGAGTCACCTTTGATTCGACCATCTATTGTGGTCAATGCGATTATTGTCGACGCGGTGAGATAAACCTTTGCGATAACCGGCGCGTTCTGGGTGTGTCGTGTGAAGATTACCGGCAACACGGCGCTTTTGCGGATTATGTCACCGTGCCGCAACGAGTTCTTTATCGCGCCCCTGACAGGCTGCCTTTCGAGCATGCCGCGCTGGTGGAGCCATTTTCGATCGCGTTGCATGCGGTGCGCCGTTCGCCTCCGGATTTGAACGATTCTGTCGTCGTGGTCGGTGCTGGCATGATCGGTTTGGCCCTGGTCCAAACCCTGAGCGAAACCGGTTGTGGAGCGTTGATGGCTGTGGACGTGGCTGAGGATCGCCTGAAGCTGGCGGACGAATGCGGCGCGACCTACACCATCAACTCGTCGAACCAAGATGCGCGAGAAAGGATCCTGAGCCTGACACACGGAAGGGGAGCAGACCGTGTTTACGAGGCCGTTGGTCTACCTGCAACCGTCGATCTTGCGCTCCGGTGCTTGCGCAAGGGCGGCGCCGCAACGCTCGTTGGCAATGTAAGCCCCAAAGTGGAATTCCCGTTGCAGGTCGCTGTTACTCGCGAACTGACCATCTATGGCTCGTGCGCCTCTCGGGGCGAATACGCGATTTGTCTCGAGATGTTGGCCAGCGGCGCGTTGCGCCCGGGTCAGTTGATCAGCGCGTCGGCGCCGCTCGCTGAGGGAGCAGCGTGGTTTGAAAGGCTCTACCACAAAGAACCCGGATTGCTGAAGGTTGTCCTCAAACCCTAATCCAGTTATGCCCTCCCCATTCGATCTCAGTGGGAAAGTCGCGATCGTCACAGGCACGAGCCGTGGCTTGGGTCAATACCTTGGGCGTGCGTTGGCCCGGGCGGGAGCGGACCTGGTGCTCACGAGTCGTGAGCCGAGCGCGCTGAAATCATTTCAGACAGAAGTTGAAGGCCTTGGCCGGCGGGCGCTGCCGTTGTCGCTCGACGTCAGGAGCTATGACAGCATCCGGAAGATGGTGGTGGATGCCCTCGCCCATTACGGAAAAGTAGATATTCTCGTCAACAACGCCGGTTGCAATGTTCGCAAGCCTGCGCTGGAAGTCACCTGGGAGGATTGGAACCTGGTTCTCGACACCAATCTGCGTGGCACCTTCTTTGTCGCGCAAGCGGTGGCTCGGCACATGATCCCCAGAAAATACGGCCGCATCATCAATATTGGTTCGGTGACTTGTGTTGCCGGCTACGCCGGGCTCGGGCCGTACGGCGCCAGCCGCGGCGGGGTGAAGCAACTGACAATGAGTTTGGCCGATGACTGGGGCAGTCACGGCATTACCGTGAACTGTTTGGCGCCGGGTTGGTTCAAGACCGCTCAAAATGCCGTCATGTATGAGAATAAGGAGTGGGTCGATTATTTGTGCGATCGCATTCCGCTGAAGCGTCCCGGCCAGCCTCAGGATCTCGACGGGGCAGTAGTATTCCTGGCTTCGGACGCTAGTGCCTACGTTACGGGCCAAACGCTCCTGGTTGATGGCGGTATTTCAACCGGGGCTACTCGGGCTCTGCCTTCCAAACGGTAGCAGCACGCGTCTCGCGTGCTGTAAAGCCGGGCATCTTGCCCGGCGGGAAAACCTGCGGATAAGTGCCGTGTCACTGGCGGCCCTGAGCCGAAATCGGACCCCGAGAGGCCATCCTTTTGTCAGGGAAGATGGCTGACGCTACGATTTGCTTTACCTGGCGGCTCGGGAAGTCCTATATTCCCGTCACCAATTCAACGAACAGGATGCTCATGAAACGTTCATCGGTTCCTCTTCTCCTCACCTCAATGGTTTCCCTCGGTGTGGTTGCCGCACCCGCCCCCCCGGAGGATGGCAAGTTACGGATCATTTGTTTCGGCGCCCATCCGGATGATTGCGAAATCCAGGCCGGCGGTGTGGGCGCGATGTGGGCCGCTAAAGGCCACCATGTAAAACTGGTGTCCGTCACCAACGGCGACATTGGCCACTGGCGTGAGGCCGGAGGCCCTTTGGCCCGCCGCCGAAAAGCGGAAGCGGAGCAGGCGGATAAGATACTCGGCGTTACCTCCGAGGTTCTCGACATTCACGATGGCGAACTGCTTCCGACACTGGAGAATCGGCGAACCATTACCCGCCTGATTCGCGAGTGGAAGGCAGATATTGTTCTTAGCCCGCGACCCAACGACTATCACCCGGACCATCGATACACGGGCATCCTGGTGCAGGACGCCGCCTATATGGTGACAGTGCCATTCTTCTGTCCGGATGTGCCGTACCTTAAAAACAATCCGGTATTCATGTATTACCCGGACGGATTCCAGAAACCCAACCCGTTTCAACCCGACGTCGCGATCTCGATAGACTCGGTGATTAAGCAAAAATTGGATGCATTGGACATTGCTCTGGAATCGCAATTCTACGAGGGTGGCGCAAACGGATACCCAGAGTTGATGCCCAGCGATCCGGCTAAACAAAAGGAGCGTCACCAGGAGGTGCGCGGCCATTTTGAAAAGCGTTTCCAGGATCAGGCCGAGCGCTTTCGGTCAAAACTCGCCGAGTTTTATGGTGACTCGAAGGCTAAATCGGTGCGTTATGCGGAAGCTTTTGAGATTTGCGAATATGGAAAGCAACCGAACCAGGACGAGCTCAAACAATTATTTCCCTTTTTTGGCGAATGATCGCGCCTGGAGACCTGATAGCTGATGCCTACTGTGATTTTGCCCGCCTTGCGAACTCGCGTCGCCACGAGTTATGAAGTCATGGGCGCAGAAGTCGCTCAGGCAATTCTGTCCGGCATAAAGCAGAAACCCGATCTCCTCCTCTGTGTTTCGGCGGGAGGCACTCCGTCTGGCGCTTATAATTGCCTGGCGGCGCAGTACGCCCGGCAGCCCAGGCTTTTCAAGAAGCTGCGCGTGATTCAAATCGATGAATGGGGTGGCTTACCTCGTGATCATGCCGCAACCTGCCAGACTGACCTTCGGGCCAAGCTGCTGTCTCCTTTACAAATTACCACTGATCGGTTCGTCGGCTTCCGAAGCGACGCTTCAAACCCCGAAAAGGAATGCCGCCGTGTTGCTCAATGGCTCGCGGACAACGGCCCGATTGACATTTGCATTCTCGGGCTCGGCCTTAATGGCCACGTCGCAATGAACGAACCTGGTCGCGCCGGTCAGCCTTACGCACACGTCGCCAATCTCGCCCCCAGTTCTCAGGGTCACCCGATGCTTAAAAGCCTCTCCCGCAAACCCGCCTACGGCTTGACTCTCGGCTTGGCTGAAATCCTTCAGTCGCGAAAAATCTTTCTGCTGGTCAGCGGAAAAAAGAAGCGCGCCCCACTCCGCCGACTGAACAATCCCAGTGTCAGCTCTCGTTTTCCCGCTTCGTTTATCTGGCTCCACCCGGACGCGACCCTCTTTTGCGATCGGGAAGCCGCAAATGCTCTCTGAATATGCAAAATCCAAAACTCCCCCAACAAACTCAACTCGGGAATATCTCCCGTCGCCGCTTTCTGGCCAGGAGCAGCGCCCTTACTGCCTTCATGGCTCTCCCCAGTCACGTCGTGCTTGGCGCCGGAGAGGCTTCTCCGAATAACAAGTTGAACATCGCCGGCATCGGCATCGGTGGCCAGGGCGCTTCCGACCTCAACGACGTTAGCAGCCAAAACATCGTTGCGCTGTGCGATGTCGACTGGGATTACGCGGCCCATACATTTAAAAAATATCCTGATGCCAAACGTTACAAGGATTTCAGGGAGATGCTGGACAAGGAAAAGAGCATCGACGCAGTAGTCGTCGGCACGCCCGACCACAACCACGCGATTGTCTCCATTACCGCGATTAAGCACGGAAAGCATGTCTATTGTGAGAAGCCGTTGACCCGAACCGTGTTTGAGGCGCGTGCGGTCGCGAAGGCTGCGCGCGAGGCCAAAGTCGCAACGCAAATGGGCAATCAAGGCATGGCGTTTGAAGGCAATCGCTTGATCAATGAATGGTTGTGGGACGGAGCGATCGGGCCAGTGCGCGAAGCGCACGTCTGGTCGGATCGCCCAACCCATCGTGGAAAAACGCCGCTGTGGTGGGCGCAAGGTATCGAGCGGCCAAAAGACACTCCGCCAGTCCCACCCACTATGGAATGGGATCTTTGGCTCGGCCCGGCTCCGACCCGTCCCTATCATCCGGCCTACGCTCCCTTCCGCTGGCGCGGTTGGTGGGATTTCGGCTCCGGCGGCCTCGGCGATATGGGGATTCATAACCTCGCTCCGGTTTTTTCCGCCTTGAAGCTCGGCGCTCCTGAAAGCGTCCAGGCCAGTTCCACGCCGGTTTTCCCGGAGACGGTTCCCGTCGCCGCGATGGTGCATTATCAGTTCCCGGCGCGTGGCGAGATGCCCGCCGTGAAGCTGCATTGGTACGATGGCGGCCTTTTGCCCGAAAGACCCGCTGAACTCGAACCCAACCGCGAACTTGATCCCGAGGACGGGATTATCTTTGTCGGTGACAAAGGAAAAATGATCGTCACCGGCTGGGGTGGCGAGCACCCGCGTTTGCTGCCGGAGACTTTAGATAAGGAATACAAGCGACCGGCCAAGAGTCTGCCACGCTCGATTGGCCATCACAAAGAATGGATCGAGGCGTGCAAACACGGCTCGGAAACCCGCTCAAATTTTGATTTCGCCGGGCCACTCACCGAGGCGGTGCTGCTGGGCAGCGTTTGCATTCGCAATGGCGGCGAGAAACTGATCTGGGATGCCGAAAATTTGAAGATTACTAACGATCCGGATGCAAATAAGTTCCTGCATTACGAGTATCGTCAGGGTTGGTCACTTTGAGAAAATCCGAATTCATCTTCCTTGCCACCCAACACGGTGCCACCTTCGAGAGGTTCAAAGCGCTCGCGCTGGTTCGGCGCAGCTAACAGTTACCTTACAGGCGGTTTTTTGGACCCGGTGTCATCCCAAAATTCTTTTGTATCCATCGTCCTGCGGTGAATCGACTTGCCGCCCACTTTCGTCTTTGAACGGCGGCGGCGAAAACGTATAAAGGCTCCATGCTAAAGTTGCCGGAGTTACTATTGCATGGCGGGCTGGTGCTGTATCTGATTTTGCTGACCAGCGCCGTCGCAGTGGTAGTCTTTATCGAGCGTTTTCTCCATTGTCACCGGGCCCAAATCAATTCTACGGAATTCCTCAACGGCGTTCGCACTGTGCTCAAGCGCAACAACGTCGTCGAAGCCCTCTCGATCTGCGATGCAACTCCTGGGCCGGTTGCCCGGCTCGTCAAAACCGCAATCCTCAACCGTGACCACGGCCGCGAACGTGTCCGCGAATCGCTTGAAGAGGCTGGCTTGGCCGAAGTCCCGCGCTTGGAAGAAAAGCTGAACCTGCTGGCAACTATTGCGCAATTGGCGCCCTTGTTAGGGCTGCTCGGTACCGTGCTCGGATTTATCCAGACGTTCTACGCGATGCAGCAAAAGGGGTTCAATGCGCACGTTGGCGATCTTTCCAGTGGCATTTGGCAGGCCCTGATTTGCGCAGCCGCAGGCCTCGCCGTAGCGATTCCCGCCCATGCCGGTTACAATTACCTGGTTAGCCGTGTCAATTCCATCGTGCTCGATATGGAACGTGCCGCGACTGAGATCGTCAACATCGTGACCGAGGAAGCGAAGGTATGAAATTCCCGCGAAATGCCCGGATCTTCAGGGGGCAATTGGATGCAGCCCCGTTCGCGGCGGTTTTCTTTCTCCTGGTCATCTTCGTCATGCTGGGCTCACTAATCTACACGCCGGGAGTGCCACTCCAACTCCCCGTTGCCAACGACCTCCCTGGAACCGATAAGCCGACCGTCTCAGTCGCCATCGATGGCAATGGCCGCCTCTACTACGAGAACCAAAGTATCGAGGAAACTCAATTGCGCGGTCGGCTGCGACAGGCGGTGAAAAATTCACCGGATATTGCGTTGCTGGTGCTCGCAGATAAGGCAGTCAGCTACGACATGCTCATGCGATTGACTATGCTGGCGCGCGACGCTGGCATTTCGCAGGCATGGCTGGCCACCCTGCCGCGCCCCAGTGCGGTGATTCAATGATGATTCGGCTTGCCGCTCTTCCGAACGGAACTGCCACTCCGATGAATGACACCCCCACGGAACCACGCCGATGGTCTGGCACACGCTGGTGGGTCATGCTGGCTGCCATCCTGGCCATCCAGCTCGGTTTGATTCTTTGGCTTGGCTCGCGAGGTCCTCTGCCTCCCCGCGGCCCCGCCGCTGCCCCCACGTTGCGTATCGCCGGGCCTGCCTTCGAGGACCTCGTTGCGCTCACCGATCCAACCTTGTTTGCTTTGCCTCATCAACAGGGCTTCGCGGGGCCCGCCTGGCTTTCTTTACATCGCATCGGTGCTGAACCTTTTGTTTGGTCCGAGCCAACTCGCTGGTTGATGCTCCCCGTCGAGCAACTCGGAAGCGTATTCCGAAGTTATATCGCCACCAACCAATTCGTGCCGCCCCAGCCTGCCTTTGTCATTCAACCCGAACCCATCAGCTCAGACCTGCCCGCCTTGCCCGGTCTCCCCGCCAAATCCATTCTCAAGCTGGCTGGTGGTTTGCGCGGACTCGCTTTGCAAACGCACTTCGAACTGCAGTCGCAAACAAACTCCGAAATCCTGACCAACAGTGTTGTTCAAGTGCTGATCGCACCCGACGGGCGTCCGGTTTCAGCTACTTTGCTTTCCAGCAGTGGCCGAAAGGAAGCGGACCAAATTGCGTTGCAGCAGGCCGCCCATTCCCGTTTTCAGCCGCTGGCGCAGGCGGCGGGGCAGCTTACGAACAAATCCAGCCGCTTGATTTGGGGCCAAATGATTTTCGAATGGCATACGGTTCCGCCACCCGCTAACAGTGTTCCCTCCACGCCTTAGCCTGCTTGCTTCATGGCCGTTCACAACCTCATTTTAACTTACGTCGTGGTGCTGCTGGTCGCCTTGACTGTGGTCGCGATTTACGCCGAACTCCGCCGTCGCCGATTTGAGCCGACCCCCAGCGAAGATCGCATCTTCCGCTGCGGCCGCTGTGGTTATGTGTATACCGATGATGCGGATGTTGAAAGGTCGCGTTGCTCGCAATGCGGCCTCATGAATGAAGCCATCGAGTTTTAAGAGTAGCGCCGATTGTTAATCGGCTGTGTCGCCGACTGGCAGTCGGCGAAGTTCAAATTGCCTCACCTTTCCACAAAAAGCCATCATCTGACCTGCACCCGGAAATATTGCGAGCTCAGCGCCGGTGTAATCGGATAAGGCGATATCGCTGCCGACACATTGGTGTAAGGTCCGGTCGGGCTCCCAGCCGATTGCAGCGTGCCCTCGGACCAAATGAGTTGCAGCTCGCTTCCTGATCTCGAAATGACGAGACTTATCGGTGGCGGATTGGTCAACGTGATGTAATTCGCGCGCGTCAGCACGTTGCTGCCCATCGGACCTGACACTGTCAGTTTGACGGTATTGGTACCGACCCCCAAGTAAGTGTGCTGCAGATTGCCCCCCCCAGAGTTAGTCGTTGAGTTATCACCAAAATCCCAGAACCAGTTGGTAATGGTTCCAGTCGAATTATCAGTGAACAGGACGGTTAGCGGCCAGCTGCCGGCTGTCGGAGTTGCACTGAAATCCGCAACAGGAACGATCGCTGCGGTGCCGGTCACCGTATTGGTCGAGTTCCCGCCATCGCTGGTCAAAACCACCGCGTTGCTGAAACTGCCCACGCTGCCTGGCGCAAAGGCAATCACCAGGTTGGTCGCGCTCGCAGGAGGGAGTCGAAACGGGGTTCCGGAAACGATGGTGAAAGGGCCGGTCCCAACAGCCGCAACCCCATTCGTGAGCGTCGCGCCACCCGAATTGGTCAGCAGGAAACTGGCTTGGGCGTTTGCACCAACCGCGAGTGTCCCGAAATCAAGCCGTAAAGGTGAAACCGTCAGATGTGCTCCATTTACCGCAGTCCCGGTCACCGCATTGGTGCTGTTTCCGCCATTGCTGGCGAAAATCACCACGTTGCTGAACTGTCCTGCAGTCGTCGGAGCAAATACCACTTGAACCACACCGGTTTGACCTGCCGGTATCGTGAAGGGACTGCCGCCGTTGAGCCTGAATGGTGACGTTGTGCTGGCGTTGCCGGTCAGCGTTTGTCCACCCGGATTCCCCACGCGAAAACTCTGTGTGCTGCTCTGACTGATGATCAGCGACCCGAAATCTTGCGTCGCGGGGCTGACCGTCAACTGCGGCGGCGTCGCCGTTTGCAAGAGACCGTAAACATTTAAGCGGTTGGAGAATGTCGCCATATACACCTTCCCGTTGGCAACTGTCGGCGCAACAAACTTGGCAAAGCTTCCCAGGGAATCTCGAGAGCTGACCATATCCGAATTCCAAAGTTCGTTCGCAATGTTCTCGGCGTTATAGGCGTGCAACGTGCCGGCGACAACCGCCTGATTTGCGTTGTTCGCCGTATTAATGGCCGCCCACACAATTCCACTTCCAGGGATATTGCCATTGGCTGATAGCGCCAGGATGCCTCCCGGCTGGCCGCTCCCTCCCTTGGTGCCACTCAGCGCAAAAGCGTTCGTCGAGCCAAATTTTCCGGCTGCCCGATCAAATTTATATTGTCGCAGCGAGTCAGATGACGCCGCCCAGATATAAGCGTAGGAGCTGCCGGAAACGTCCCACCACACAGCGCCGCCGTGAATCGAGTGTCCACCGAGCGACCAACTTTCCACAATATTCGTATCGCTCGAGGCCTGGCTTACCCCGCCCATATTGTCTTTGTTGACCAGATACAAGACGCCAGCCTTGCCCCCCGATAACAGCAGCGGTGTCCCCGGAATCAACAAGACCCCGCCCGATCCGAGATCCGCGTCGGCACCGTTCAAACTGTTCCAGTTGTAAGGTGCAAACCAGCTCGTCAGGTTCAGTTGGCCAGCCGACGGGGTGAGCTTGAGGAAGCATTCCCCAAAATTGTTGATGCCATCAAAGGAGCCGTTACCTGTTGTGATGTAAACATTCCCATTGGCATCAGCGGCTGGTCCCTGGTTACTCATCCACACGCCGGCGGCTGATCCGCTCGGCGTCGCATTGAATGAAGCCGGTGGTTGAAGCAGGTTCGATGTATTATACCCCACCACCCAACCGTGGTACGGACCCCAATCGCAATGCGAAGCCCACGTGATATAAACATAACCGTTGGCTAACAGCAGACCGGGTCGTTGGTTTTGTTTGTAGGGATCAAAGGAAACTCCGTTGTTTGCCGCGATCACTACAGGGCTGTTCGGCCGCTCCAGCCCAGTCGCCACGTCCAACGCATGCAGACGTTGAATATAACTGGTCCCCGATTCCTTCGTCCGCACCACCAGATAGAGTGTCCCGGTAGCTGGATCGATCACCGGCGTGCCGACAATCCCCATATTGCCCGAAAAATCTTTGTAATTGCCGCCGCATGCCCCGGTCATGTCGGTATTGCGCGGGGCGACGATGTTGGGCGGATTTATGAAACTGGCCGTCCAGTAAGGACTGGTTACTGACGCATCATCGGCATCATATGCATAAATCGTGTCGTTGACCGTTGCGACAATCACGACGTTATGGGTGCCTTTGCCCGTGATGTTGACGTTCGTCATTATTAACGGCTGCGCGTAGATCTGATCATCGACCGGCCGCGTATGCACCAGCCCGAATTGATTCGTGTTAACGTTCAAAGCCGTCAACACACTCTCCTGCAAATTCGCCCCAGTCCGCGCATTGTCGTTATGCTGTGTCAGCACCGCCACGACCCCGGAACTCGGCGGATTGGTCGTCAGCGTTTTAAAACTTTGCGGCGGTGCCGCCCAAACGGTCCCGGCAACATTTGCCGCCGCCGCCGTAAAGTAGTACGTCGTGTTGGAGGAGAGCCCAAAGACCGTTTGCGCAAATGCTGCCGGCTGGGCGCCCAGGCTCACACTCTGCGACCAGTTGCCCGACGTCGTCCCGCCATCGGTGGGCCCGTAATATAGCGTCACCACCGGGATGTCGTTCCCGGTATCCAGGATCTGCCCGTTGAGCGTCGCGCTGGAGGTTTGGACCTGTGTTGCCGGTAAATTGGCGATGGATGCGACAGTGATTGGTTGCGTAGTGAAACTCAAGGAAGGGGCAGCCCAACTGGTCCCGACGGAATTGGTCCCCGCCGCCCTAAAATAATAAGTCGTGTTCGGCGCAAGACCGGTCACGGTGGTTGAAAATGCACCCGATGCGGCTCCGAGAAAGATAATTTCGCTCCAGTTGGCCGGATTGCTGCCACCGTCTGTTGTTCCATAGTAGATCGTCACCAATGGGGCCTGGCCGCCCGTGTCTAGTACCTGGCCATTCAAGGTGGCGCTTGTGGTCTGAACGCCAGTCGCTGGCAGATTGGTTATCACGGCCAGGGCCGGTACAAAAACCGTAATCGTTGCGCTATTGGTTACAGAACCATTACTGTTGCTCGCGACCACTGCTACGCGGCTGTAGGTGCTGTCAATCGGCGGCGTGGTGTAGGTCCTGCCAGACGCGCCGCTAACCATTACCCCATTCGTATACCACGTATATCCGATGCTGCCCGAGCCTTCGGCTACTGCCAGAAAAGTCGCTCCCGACCCTGCCGGTGCCATCGTATTTGTCAATGGTACCGTTACGATGGGCAGGCTCGCTGGCGTATAAACCAGAAAATTGTCCCATGCATCAATCCCTCCATCCTGAAACGCGCGCAACGCCGGCCAGACAGCGTTGGTTTTTGCTATGTCCTGCCCCGAATTATTTCGAAGGGTTGAAAAGGTAACGGTGTTTGCCCCGGGGGTCAGCCCGTCCGCGCCGTAATCATAAAAGGCACAAGCCGCATTATAATTTCCAGATGCACCAGATATATTCGTCAGGCTTACCTCGAATTTATACCAATGCCCGACAACGGTCGTGAGATTCCCCAATGTATTCTCCAGGATCGCATTGCCCGTTCGATATTGTTCTCGCAACGATAAACTCGTCGAGCTCTGGGGAACGAACCTAAAACTCTCAAAGGCCACGCCTGGGTTATTGTTCAGTCCATTATTGTTCACGTTCAAGATCCCGAGCTGGACCTTATCGCCGCTGATCTGCCCATTCGCTTTGACCAGGGTGGATATAATGATCGCTGCGCCATTAGTCGAAAAGTCCCAGCTGCCGCTGTTGTAGGTCGCTGTGGTATCCGACGATTGAAAAACGCTTATGGCCCCGCCACCACCTGCGCCCGCCAAAGGGCTTTGCACAAATGCGTAATTGCCACCATTATTTCCTGCGCTGTCATTCCAGGAATTAAAATGATTCGCGTATTGTCCGGCGGATTGGAAATCTACGAAGGCGGTTTGCGCCAGTGTCTGCAATGTACTGCAGAGCCCAAGCGTCGGAATTACGAACAGTGCGGCGCTGCGAAAAACTGCGGAGCGGACTTTCCAAATAGAGACCGGGAGAGGGATTGGTTTTCCATGGTGTTGGTTTAACGCGCGCCAATCGGTGGGTGTCCGGCCCGCAGTGCAAGATGCGCCTGTCAGATGAAAGCAAGGCCAGCAACCCCTGATCTCGCCGGTTAACTGACGTACCATATCGACAAGAGAACCAAATTGACTATATCAGCATTTCTGAATGTGTCAAACACAATTCCTATCCGTACTTTTTCCCTTCGCCGAGGAGCCTGCTTGATTTGCCCCATTTTACCGCGCTTTTTATGCCCCTGGGCATAGTCTAAGGGAAACTCCCCGGCAACCAAAATGTCGTCACCATTTGCACGATCAGAGATGAGTCTTATAATGAGCATGTGAGCAAGTTACAGAAAGGTCGGTCAGAGCCGGGAGGCGCTGGACGAGAGCCTGAATCATTTCCACCCCACGAGCCCGCTTGGCAAGAGCAGCACGACGAGAAAATTTCGGCCCTCCAGATCCTGGATCGCGTGAAGCTTGAACTCGCCACCGAAGGCAGCGCCCCTTCGATGTCGCTCCTCCGCCATCGGATTGTCGAAATGGAAGAGTTGCAGGACCAGGCGCGGACTGCGGTTGAAAAACTCAGCGAGGCGGTGGAAAAGCTGCGCGCTCCGGCGTTGCGGTTGGGGACCCTGCTGCAGAAGCTCGCCAATGGGCGAGCACTGGTCTGCGTCAATGGCACTGAATATGTCTGCAATCTGGATCCTGCTTTGCCTGAGGCTTCCTTGGAAACCGGCACGCGCGTCTTGCTCAACGAAGCCTTCGCGGTAACGGATGCCTTTGGCTTCGATACGAACGGCCCTGTCGTACGGATTACGGAATTGTTGCCCGACGGCCGTCTGCGCGTCGGCAATGAAACCGGAATTTCCGACGCCATCGTCGTTCGGTCGTCGCTCCTTTCTAAAGAGAAGCTGAAGCCCGGTCTGGACCTTCGACTGGATACCCAGCAACGCGTTGCCGTTGAAATCATCGGTGGCAGCAAGCGGCTGGATTGGGCCGCGACCCGCGTCGAACCAGTGCCGTGGAGCGCTATTGGCGGCCAGCAGGAAGCTGTGCAAGGTATCCGGGATTGCATCGAGTTGCCGTTTCTCCACGCGCGCTTGTTTGAACGGTTTCAGCATCCGGTTCCCAAAGGGTTCCTCCTGTATGGCCCGCCGGGTTGCGGCAAAACGCTTCTAGGTAAAGCGACCGCGCACAACCTGCGGCTGCAACTTCGCGAAGAAACCGGTCAGGACCGGCAGGAATTCTTCCTCAGCGTGAAAGGCCCCGAAATCCTCAATATGTGGTTGGGCGAATCGGAGCGGCAAGTCCGCGATTTATTTGCGCAGTGCCGTGAAAAGGCCGCCGAAGGCCATCTCGCCTTTTTGTTTATCGATGAAGCCGAGTCGATCCTCGGCACGCGCCATGCCGTGCGACTGGGCAGCAATATTCTTTCGACATTAGTTCCTATGTTCTGCGCCGAGATGGACGGTTTGGAGCCATTGCAGAATGTCGTGGTCATTCTTGCCTCCAATCGCGCCGACCTTATTGACCCCGCGATTCTGCGCCCAGGCCGCATTGATCGCAAAATCCGCGTCCGCCGACCCGACAAAGGAGCCGCGCGTGAGATCTATCGCATCTACCTGACCGAAGATCTACCCTTGGCGGAATCGCGGGACGCCCTGGTCGATGCCATCGTCGAAGCCCATTACGCTCACACGGAAGATAACCGCTTTTTGGATATCACCTTCCGGAGTGGGCGGCACGATTACTTGTATCGCAGCGACCTCGGCAGCGGCGCTATCATCGCCGCCATCGTCGAGCGCGCCAAGGAATCCGCCATCAAACGCTCTATCAGTTCCAAGGCTGAAGCGCCAATCGCCGTCGAGGACTTGCTCGAGGCGCTGGCTCGCGAATACCGCGAAAACGAGCTCTTCCAACCAAGCGATATCACAGAGGATTGGCTGAAGCTGACCGACTTCGACCCATCCAATGTCGTTCGGTTGTCGCCTTACCGCTCCAGTGAGCGCGGCCAGTCGTGTGCGGCCGTTTAAGCCATTCGATTTAGCCGAACCGGACGCACACTCGCCATCATGCAGGAACCAGTCGAAATCCAATTCGGCACTGAGACAGAGTTTGGCATCAGCCGGGAACGCTCCGAGGGCCTCGATGTCGTCGCCGAGGCGATTGCCCTGGTGGGTGCAGCTACAGCTCCGGGCGTCCGCCGCCGCTGGGATTACCGCTGTGAAGATCCGCATTGCGATGCGCGCGGCTTCCGAGTCAAAGAGCTGATGCAGGATCGGGACGAGGCAAACTACTTTGCCCAGGATGCCCATCGTCGCCTTTCTGCTGACGCAATTCACAGTGACCTGGTGTTGCGCAACGGGGCCCGCTTCTACAATGACCATTCCCACCCCGAATACAGCACCCCCGAGTGTTCCTCCCTGCTGGAGCAGCTCCAGCAGGATTATTGCGGTGATCAGCTCCTGATGGAATGCGTCCGGAACCTCAACCAGGATTCCGACAATCCGGTGCGGCTTTACAAAAACAACACCGATTTCTGCGGCCACAGCTATGGGTGCCATGAAAATTACCTCCTGCCGCGTCGCCTGCCTTGGGAAGAGCTCAGCGATGGGATTACCGCTTTCCTCGTCACCCGCCAAATCATGTGCGGCGCCGGCAAGTTCGGCTGGGAAGACGAGGACAAATTCCTCGGCCCGGGCTTTCAGATCGCGCAGCGAAGCGACTTCTTTTTCGAGCTGCAAAGCATCGACACGATGCAACGCCGTCCCATTGTTAATACCCGCGATGAACCGCATGCCAATCGGCAGCTTTACCGGCGCTTTCATGTTATTCTGGGTGATTCGAATCTGTCCCTGTACTCCACCTACTTGAAGATTGGGACGACAGCGCTGGTCTTGCAGGCTTTGCTCAACGGCCTGCCGGCTAAACGCGTGCCCCATTTGGCCGACCCGCTCCAGGCCCTCAAAAGCATCTCACGCGACGCAACGTGGAAATGGCCTTGCGCCGCCGACGATGGCAGTGAGACTACTGCACTGCGTATTCAGCGCCAGTACCTCACTCTAGCCCGCGAGTTTTGTCCTAACCTCCTCAGCGAATGGGTGAACTTGATGGACGCCTGGGAGGCGGTCTTGAACGACCTCGAACAAGACCCGCTCAGCACTGCCGACCGGCTCGATTGGTCCGCGAAATACAGCCTGATCGACCAATTTCGCCGCGCCGAAAGCCTCGCTGCCGATGATCCCTGGTTGCTTAGCCTCGATTTGTCCTATCACCTCCTGGACCAGCAGCAGGGTCTCTTTTATGGCTTGATGGATCAAGGTGTCCTCAAGT
>Ga0310810_10003584_pt1 | contig 16959 bp, 10 predicted proteins | sample NCmetagenome_FD_207641 | JGI IMG/M metagenome (GOLD analysis project Ga0310810, IMG submission 207641) | Soil microbial communities from experimental microcosm in Duke University, North Carolina, United States - NC | ecosystem: Engineered > Artificial ecosystem > Soil microcosm > Unclassified ... | reverse complement strand
AGGTTCGGCGTCGGCCCCGCCGTGCTCGTCGGGTGGGACGGGGACGCCAGCGTCTTCTCGCGGGAGAGCAGCATCGTGCTCTTCAGGCATCGAGGTGGCCGCGCTGCTGTCTTCGCCCGAGAGGGTGACGCCACCGCCGCCGGACGGCGATTCGACGACATCGGGTCCGACCGGCTGCGTGGTGGCGCGCTCGTCCATGACGCGGAGGATGGTCCGCGCGCGCTTGAGCGCGCTCTTGTTCTTCCCGCGCGTCGCGACCAGATCGAGATCTCCGCGCTCTTCGAGCCGTTCGACCGCGGCGACGCCGGTATCCTTGAAGTCGCTGTTGAGAGCCACGCTGACGATTTCGTGGCGATCCTGGAGCGCCGAGAGCGCTGCGAGACGGATCGGCTCGAGCCGTGCGTGCCGGGCGATCGATCCGAGCGCGTGCGCGTCGCTCACCCGGCCGAGGGCCCGCAGTGCCACCTCTTCGCGGAGCGCCGTTTTCGCCACTGTTGCGAGCGTTCGCGGATCAGACAGTGCCTCGACGGCGGCGAGGCTGTCCGCGTCGGCGATGCCTTCGAACGCGTCGAGGGCGACGTCCCGCAGCATCGTCAGCGCCTCGTCGCGCACGCCCGGATCCGGATCCGCTTCCGCCACGGCCGCCAGCGCCGATGGATCCATCAACTTGGCCACGGCCGCACGCCGCACTCGCGCATCCACGTCGTGGCGCGCAATCTCGGCGAGCAGGTCGCGCTCATCGATCGAGAGTTCCTGTACGTAGGCCAGGCGGACGCCAGGATCGGCATGCTTCTGGGAAGGTTGTGCGCGGAATCTATCGAGCAGGGTCATAACGCGCTCCGGCCTGACCATGTCATTCTATTAAAGACATATGTCACCGAGGCAGCGTTCCCGCGACCTCTTTTTTGGCTTGTCACACGATTCTCCAATTTCACGGATCACGATTCTGGTCCTGGTTGCGGGGCTGGCCGGCTGCGACAGGCTGGGGCTGGGCAAGGACACCCCCACCGCCCCGGGCGGTCCTCCGCCGGCCGGGTCCACGATCGTGTATGACGCCGTCGGAGCGAGCGACGCCGACGGTGTCGGGTCGACGATCGTTTGTCTGCCTTTCGTGGACTGTCCGAACGGCACGGGCTACCCGCAGGTCGCCACGCGGCAACTCAACGCCCTTGGCTTCAACGCGGGATTGGCGAACCTGGGTATTCCCACCGCGGTGATTGGCCCGGACTTCCAGGCGCTTGGCCAGCAGTTCAATCGAACCATCCTGGCCAATTTCATCACCGACGAAGTGCCGCTCGTCCGCACGACCGCGACGCTCGTCACGATTTTCGCGGGCGGGAATGAAATCAACACGATCACCTCGGCTCTTGGCGGCGGGGCTGGCGCCGCCGGACAGGCCGCTTACATCGATGCTCAGGTGAAGGCGTTCGGCGCCGACTACACGACACTGCTGAACGGCATACGCAACCGCGCCGGCTCGGCCCGGATCATCGCGCTGAACGTTCCAAACCTTGCAGGCTTTCCATTTCTTGCCCAGGCGCCGCTCGCCCAGCGTCAGGCCGCCCAGCGCGCGGCGGTCGGCATGACGAAAACCGTCGTCAATCCACTTGTGTCGCAAGGCATCATCGTGGTCGACGTGATGTGCGATTCGCGAATGTACCTGCAGTCGAATTATTCTTCCGACGGATTTCATCCGAACGACGCAGGCTATGCGTCCATCGGCGCCGAAATCGTACGCGCGGTCACGTCCACGACGTATCCGGCGCCGCAGACCGACTGCGCCTTCATGTCGATTGTCGCGAATCCGTAACGCCGATACGGACGAATGGATTTCGATGAGGTCGTTGCGCGGCTCACGGCGCGGCTGAAGGCGCCGCTTCCGGGACCGTCGGCACATGCCGTTCTCGCCCCGCGACCGCGCCGGCAATGGCCGCAGGGATTCGACCGGGCCGGTATTCGCGATGCCGCAGGCCTCCTGCTGGTGTTTCCGGTCGACCATCGGCCGCACATCGTGCTCACGGTTCGAGCGGGTGCGCTCGAACGCCACGGCGGACAAGTGTCGCTGCCGGGCGGCGTCGTCGAGCCCGGCGAGAGCGTCGAGCAGGCGGCGCTGCGCGAAGCGCACGAAGAGGTGGGGCTCCCCTTTTCGGATCCGCAAGTCCTCGGCTTGCTCACCCCGCTCGACATTCCGATCAGCGGATTCCGCATCCACCCGGTGGTCGCGACGATGGGACGACGCCCGCTGTTGCGGGCGGCGGACGGCGAAGTCGCCAGCATCCTTGAAATCCCCGTGGAGGAACTGTGCGACCGGAACTGTCTGATTTCGAGCGAGCGCGAACGAGACGGCCGTCTCGTGCTGATTCCCGCCTTTCACGTCGCCGGCCGCGAGATTTGGGGGGCGACGGCCATGGTCCTGGCGGAGTTCCTGAGTCTGTTGGGGTGGCCCGCTGCGTTTTGAGACATTTTTGTTCGTCGTTTGCATCTCGACGACATTTATGTTCATTCTGAGGGTGCGGCTCCCCGTTGCAAGCGCCCCCGGGATCGGCACATAATTTCCCACCAGGCAAGCGGCGATCTTCTTCCAAGATTCATCCGCCAGATCGAAACACACTTTAAGGGGAGCGACGTCATGGGTTCTGCAGTTCTCGGCGACGCAATCGGCGCCATTCGCGACTGGTCGGTATCCGCATCCAAGGAAACACGCGCAGCGAACGCGAGCGGCGCCAATGGATCCAGCGGGTCATTCGGCAGCCTGGTGTTCAACGACGAAGTGCAGCAGGCCCGGTTGCCGAAGACGGTGTACCACGCGCTGCGACGCACGATGATTCAGGGCGAAACCCTCGATCTGTCGGTCGCAGACGAAGTGGCTCGAGCGATGAAAGAGTGGGCCGTCGAGCATGGCGCGACGCACTATACGCACTGGTTCCAGCCGCTCACCGGCATCACCGCCGAAAAACACGACTCGTTTCTGTCGCCGACCGGCGACGGCAAGGCGGTCCTCGAGTTCTCGGGCAAAGAGCTGATCAAGGGAGAGCCCGACGCGTCGAGCTTCCCTTCGGGCGGCATGCGATCGACCTTCGAAGCGCGCGGCTATACGGCGTGGGATCCGACGAGTCCGCCGTGGCTCCTGTACAGCGGGAGTTCGGTCACGCTGGTGATTCCAACGGCCTTCGTGAGCTGGACCGGCGAGACGCTCGACAAGAAGACGCCGCTGCTCCGCTCGATGCAGGCGCTCTCCAAGCAGGCGGTCCGCGTGCTGAAGTTGTTCGGTTCGACGGCGACGCGCGTCATCACCACGTGCGGACCCGAGCAGGAATACTTCCTGATCGATCAGTACTTCTATCTGTCGCGTCCCGATCTGATCAACGCCGGCCGCACGCTGTTCGGCGCCAAACCGCCGAAGGGGCAGGAGCTCGAGGATCAGTACTTCGGCGCGATCGCCGATCGGGCGATGGCGTTCATGTCCGACGTGGAAACGGAGCTCTACAAGGTCGGCGTGCCGGTCAAGACGCGGCATAACGAGGTGGCGCCGAGCCAGTACGAGATCGCGCCGGTGTTCGAAAATGCGAATCTGGCCACCGATCACCAGATGATGACGATGGAGACGATGAAGCGGACGGCGCCGAAGTACGGCCTCGCCTGCCTGCTGCACGAGAAGCCGTTCGCCGGCGTCAATGGATCGGGGAAGCACCTCAACTGGTCGATGAGCGACGACGAAGGGCACAACCTGCTCAGTCCCGGAGCGAACACGCACGACAATCTGCAGTTCCTCGTCTTCTGTGCGGCGGTGCTGCGCGCGGTCAACAAGTGGCAGGGTCTGCTGCGGGCGAGCATCGCCAGCGCAGGGAACGATCACCGGCTGGGCGCCAACGAAGCGCCTCCCGCCATTCTGTCGGTCTTCCTCGGCGACATGCTGACCGACCTGTTCGAACAGATCGAAAAGGGCGGCGCCAAGTCGACCAAACAGGGCGGCCAGCTGGATACGGGCGTCATGGTGCTGCCGAAACTGCCGCGCGATGCCGGCGACCGGAACCGCACGAGCCCGTTTGCGTTCACGGGAAACAAGTTCGAGTTCCGGGCGGTCTCGTCGGGTCAGAGCATCGCATATCCGAATATCGCGCTCAACATGGCCGTCACCGAGTCGCTCGATTACATGGCCACCGAGCTCGAGAAGTTGATGAAAGGCGGCAAGTCCATCGAGAAGGCGGTTGCCGACCTGTTGCCCAGAGTGATCAAGGAGAACAAGCGGATCATCTTCAACGGCAACAACTATTCGAAGGAGTGGGAAAAGGAAGCCGGCAAGCGCGGCCTCCAGAACCTGAAGAACACGGTCGACGCGCTGCCGCAGCTCGTGACCAAGGAAGTCATCGGCATCTTCGAGAAGTACAAGGTCCTGAACGAACGCGAGCTGCACGCGCGCTACGAGATCATGCTCGAGCAGTTCAACAAGACCGTCAACGTCGAAGGGCAGCTGATGGTGCTGATGGCCAACCGGTACATTCTGCCCGCGGCCTTCGATTACCAGAGGCAGGTCGCCACGAGTGTCTCCGCGGTGAAAGAGGCGGGGAGCAAGTCGGCCGAAGGCAAGAAGGTACTCGATCGGCTCACGAAAACGATCGACGAGGTGAAGAGGCGCGCCGACAAGCTCGAGCACGCGCTCGCGCACGAGGGCGACGGCTCGGCTGAAAAACACGCAAAACACTTCCGTGACGTCGTCCGTCCGGCCATGGAAACGCTGCGCGAAGTCGTGGACGATTTGGAGTTGACGATGCCGCACGGTTTGTGGCCGCTCGCGACGTACCGCGAGATGCTGTTCATCAAGTAGGCCGGGCCTTTTCGGGCCCGGCGTCGGCTGGACAGGGCAGGAAGGGCGGGATACTCTTCCTGCCCCTCCCGCCCGACCGCGCTACAATCCCCGCACGTTGCCCAAACGCACACCACGCGACCAATCGCTGTTCGACAATCTCGATACGGCGCCCGCCCCGGAAGCGCGCGGCGGCGGCCCTTCCAACGCCGCAGGCGCGCCGGGGACCGGCGGTGCCGGCACGACGGAGAACGTCGCCCTGCACGAGGCGGCGCAGTCCCGCTACCTCAATTACGCCCTGTCGGTCATCACCGCACGCGCGCTGCCCGACGTCCGCGACGGCCTGAAACCGGTCCAGCGGCGCATCCTCTACACGATGTGGCAGCAGAACCTCACCGCGGACGTCAAGCACCGGAAGTGCGCCAAGGTCGTGGGCGACGTCATGGGCAGCTATCATCCGCACGGCGACGCGGCGCTCTACGAGACGCTCGTGCGCATGGCGCAATCCTTTTCGCTGCGCTATCCGCTGGTCGACGGCTCGGGCAACTTCGGCTCCCTCGACGGCGACAGCGCCGCGGCCATGCGCTACACCGAGTGCCGGCTCGCTCGGATCAGCGACGAGATGCTCGCCGAGATCGAGCAGGGAACGGTGCCGTTCCGTCCGAATTACGACGGTACGAAAACGGAACCCGTCGTACTCCCCGCGCGGCTGCCAAACCTCCTGATCAACGGCGCGACCGGCATTGCGGTCGGGATGGCGACGAACATTCCGCCGCACAACCTCGGCGAGGTCAGCACGGCGCTCATCAAGCTGCTCGACAACGACGAAATCGGCAACGCGCAGTTGTGCCGTTACGTCAAAGGGCCTGACTTCCCCACCGGCGGCCAGATTCTCAACTCGCTGGAGGAACTGAAACAGATCTACAAGACCGGATCGGGATCGATTCGCCTGCGCGGCACATGGGACATCGGCCCCGAGACCCGATCGACGAAGACCATCTACATCGACAGCATTCCGTACACGGTCAACAAGTCGCAGCTCGTCGAGCGGATCGCGGACGTGGTCATCAGTCGCAAGCTCCCGCCGCTTCTCGACGTGAAGGATCTCTCGACGGAGGACGTGCGGATCGCCATCGAGATGAAGAAGGACGCCGACGAGAAGATGGTGATGGCGTACCTTTTCAAGCACACCCCGCTGCAGATCAATTTCGCCGTCAACCTCACCTGCCTCGAGCCCACCGAGAACGCCGAGGTGGGACGGCCGGCGCGGCTCGATCTGAAGACGATCCTCCGGCACTTTCTGCTCTTCCGGCTCGAAGTCGTCACCAGGCGGCTCGAACACGAGCTCGCCGTCCTCAGGAAGCGCATCCACATCCTCGAGGGCTTCGAGAAAGTCTTCGACGCGCTCGACGAAATCATCCGCATCATCCGCAAATCGGACGGGAAGGCCGACTCCGCCGAGAAGATCATGAAGCGGTTCGCCCTCGACGCCGAGCAGACGGACGCGATCCTCGAGCTCAAGATTTACCGCCTCGCGAGGCTGGAAATCCTCATCATCAGGAACGAGCTCGAAGAGAAGCGCAAGCGGGCGCGGCAGATCGGCACGCTGCTGAAGGACGAGGACAGCCGGTGGAGGCTGGTCCGCGCCGAGATCGAGGACATTCAGCAGAAGTACGGCGACGCGAAAGCGGACAAGCGCCGGACGCGGATCGAAAGCGACACCGGCGAACCGGAATACACCGCCGACGACTTCATCGTCGAAGAAGACAACGTCGTGATCGTGTCGCGGGACGGATGGGTGAAGCGGCAGAGGGAAGTGAAGGATCTCTCGACGACCCGACTGCGGGAGGGCGACGCGGTGCTCGCGGCCTTCGCCGGCAGCACGCGCGCGACGTGCGCCTTCTTCACGAACTTCGGCGTCGCCTACACCGCCCGGATCATCGACGTACCGGCGTCGACCGGCTACGGAGAGCCGATTCAGCGGCTCTTCAAGCTGAAGGACGGCGAGAAGATCGTCGCGGCGCTCAGTCTCGATCCCCGCGCCACGGGCAACGTGAAGCCGTCCGCCAAGCGTCCTGACGACGCTCCTCCCAGCCACGGCGTCGCCGTCACGAGCGACGGGTACAGCCTTCGTTTCAGTCTCGAGCCGCTCGTCGAGCCGAGCACCCGCGCCGGGCGCCGCTTCGCCCGTCCCGCCAAGGATGCGGAAGTCGTGGGCGTCGCCAGGATCGCCGGCGGCGAGGTCATCATCGCGGCGACGGCGCAGGGACGCGGCCTCCTCTGCAAGGCTGACGAGGTGAATTACCTCTCCGGGCCGGGCAGGGGCGTTATTCTCATCAAGCTCGGTGAGGACGATCGCGTGCTGGGATTCATCGCGTCGACCGGCGATCGCGATTTATTGACGGTGGAAACCACCCGGGGAGCAGAACAGACGATCAGCACGGGCAAATACGAGGTGACGGGGCGGGGCGGCAAGGGGCGCGAGCTCCTGCAGCGCGGTGAGTTCACGCGCGTGATCTGGCCCACGCCGGACGCCCCTGCGCCGCTGACGCCGATCTGAAAATTCGTCTCCGCGCAGAAAACGGTTCGATGCTCCGGCGACTTTTCTGAGCTCGCGGCCCGACGCACACCCCGAATCCCCTTGGTTTTTGAAGATCTTGAATCGGTACTGCCTTTGCTTGGCCGACGCGTTCCACGAGGCCTCGGAAAGGAGAGCGTCATGAAGTATGGACTCGCGATCCTGGTGCTCGTTTTCTGCTGTGCGGACGCTGCGTCCGCCACGCCGATCATCACTGTCGACGAGTTCGGTTTCGGGTTTAGGGCGACGTGCTGCTCACGGACGCGGATTTCGGCGGGGCCGTCCTGGACGTGATTCGCTTCAACGGAGATGGGACGCTGATCTTCTACTCCGACAACATTGGCGGGTTCGACGCTCCAGCCGATACTTTTGGTCCTCCCGCCGCCCTGTACTCGAATCGGATTGTCATCCCTGAGATCGGTCCCGAAGGGAACAACGGGGCATTCTATACGCCGACGGCGTCAAATCCGGGCGCTGGACCTCTGGAGCCGTCATACCACTTCGTGAGCGATGGATCGGTGGTGCCGGAGCCCGGTTCGCTGGCTCTTCTGGGCGTCGGCCTCGCCGCCTTTGGACGATTGATGCTGCGTAAACGCCGCATTTCCTCCAAAGACCGGGAATCCGCCATCGGGCGCGGAGACCGAGTACAATAAAGCAGCATCGTCATCCGGACGCTGCCTGAGTTCGAGCGCTGCGAAAGACTCGGCTGGAACAATCCCGCTGCTGTCGCTCGAACATCCAGGTCCATTTTCGCGTCAATTTCTCAAGGAACACGTTTTGCCTCATCAGGATCGTCTCAACATCGCGGTTTTCATCGACTTCGACAACATCGAGATCGGGGTCAAAAGCACTCTCAACGAACATTTCGACGTCGGCATCGTGCTCGACGGCATCAAGGAACGCGGTGAGGTCGTCACCAAGATTGCGTACGCGGACTGGACCCGCGCCGGCGAGTACAGCCGGCATCTGACCCAGCACGCGATCCGGCTGGTGCAGCGAAACCTCACGCCGGGCGGCGACAAGAACGGCGCCGACATCAACCTGGCGCTTGATGCGCTCGAGATGGTGTTCACGCATCAGCATATCAACGCGTACGTGATCGTGGGAGGCGACAGCGATTTCCTGTCGCTCGTCGAGAAGCTCAAACAGTACGACAAGAAGGTGTTCGTCGTCGGCGGCCGCGCCTTCACCAGCGTGATCCTGCAGCGGAACTGCCACGAGTTCATCGCCTACGAAAACCTCAATCGAAGCAAGAGACCCGCGGCCGTCCAGAAGGACCGGCCGGTCGTCGCCACGGCCGTCGCGCCGATTTCGCAGGCATTCCCGATCGTGCGCCGCGCGCTCAAGATTCTGTCCGACCGCGAGGTGTCGCCGCAAACCGGGCTGCTCAAGAGCACGCTGCTCCAGCTCGATTCCACTTTCTCCGAACGCAACTATGGCGCCTCGTCGTTTCTCGACTTCGTCGAAAAGCTCGCGCAGGCGGGACTGGTGCAGTTGAAGCACGCGGGCCGCAGCGTGATGGTGGAGTTGAACGGAGGCTTCTCCAGCGAAAGCGAACCGCCGGCCGAAGCCACTGCGGAGACCGTCGCGCAGCTCTCAGGCGCCGGTGGGGCGCAGGGCTCCGGCGCAGGTGTGGCGCAGGGCGGCAGATCTGCAACCCAGCCGACCACGACCGAGCCGCCGGCCGGCCCGCAGGTGGGCACGAACGCCGATGGCGTCAAGCTCGCCGGTCAGATTCTCAAGAACGCGACCACCGCGCGATGGCCGATGTACGTGCGCAACGTCAAGCAGCTCCTGCGCGCGCATCGCAGCGATGGACCGGTCGGAACGAACGGCGACGAAGCGACGGGCGTCTCCGTCGGCTCGAGCGGTTTTGACGAACGCCAGTACGGCTTCGGCGGGTTGATGGACTTGCTGCGGGCGTGCCAGAAGGAAGGGCTCCTGCGCGTCGAGCGCGATCGAAGAGGCGGACTGCGCGTGTTCCCGGGGCCGGCGCTTCAGCGGACGGAACTGCCGCAGGCTCAGATATCACGGGACCCGGCTGAACTTCACGCCGCCGCGACCGAGCCTGCCGGACGGATGGAAGCCGAAACCGAGCACGACGAGACCGAGCGCGAAGAGATCGAACGGATTCCGGTCGATACGACGGCGGAGCTTCTGGGCCGCGCAAATGCAAAACCGAGGAGACCCCGGGCACAACCGTCGCGCGTCGGTTCGTCGGTGCCGCGTGGGACCCGGAAAACAGCCGCGGCGCCGCGAAAACCGGCCGCACGTCGAGCCCCGCGCGCGAACAAAGCGCCCAGGACGAACCCGGCGGACGAAGGCAACGAATAGAGAATTGGGTAATTGGGTAATTGGGTAATTGAGTAATCGGGTAATCGAATAATTGACGTACGTAGTGTCCGGCTTCTTGACCGCCGCAGCCTTGGCGAAGGCGGTTAGCCGGACCGTCAATGTCGAGATCGCGTTCGAATCAGTGCGGCTCGCGTTCGAGCACGTTGAGCCATTGCTTGACGAGGGTCTGCTGCGGACCGTTCCCGTAGAGGGCGGCCCAGGCCCGTGCGAGGGTAAGGTCTTCGGCGCTGTCGTGCACGACGCGGCCGGCGGCGTGGATTTGATACAGCCACTCGACGCCCAGGCGCGCCGCCTCGACATCGGCCGGCTTCTCGGCCAGGTACGTCTCCAGCAGTAACGCCGCTTCCCTGCCCTTTCCGAATGTCGCGTACACCGCCGCAAGCGGACCGGTGAACCGCGGATCGGACGGCCACTTTTCGTGCGCTTCCGCGAGGACTTCTTGCGCTTCCGGAAGGCTGTGCCTGCGCAACTGTCCCTGCGTCAACCAGGAATACAGCTGCGGGACATCTTCACCGCCAAAGAGCGCGGTCTGCCAGGCGCCGACGGCCTGGACGTCGTCGTTGTTCGCGGCGTAGACGGCGCCGAGATAGACGAGCAACGACGTGCTGTCGATATCCGGCGCCACTCCACTCTTGAAGCTCGCTTCCGCCTTGCGGTAGTCGCCGGCCGCCAGTGCCCTCACGCCTTCGTCGAACGCGGCCCGCGCGGGTGGCGTCAGGCGGTCGCGGAACAGCGTCACGATCTCGGGCTTCAACGCCTCGTCGCGCGCGAACGGTCGCACGAACGCCTGCTCATCGACCGGGAGGAACACGGCTGCTTCGGCGTCGGCGGCCGACGCCGTGGTGGCCGAAGCGATGTCGGCCGGCGCCGGGATCCGCGCCCCGGCCGCCACCTCAAACGGACGTGTCAGCGTCGTCAGCGGACGCGCGGCGAGCGAAACGAGCGCGCGCAGCACATACCGGCCTGGAGGAAGCTGCTGCACCGGCATGACGAGCGTGAAAATCATGCGGTCGTCGCCGAACAGCCGGCCCGGTACATCCGCCGCGATGAGCGGGGGCGCCGTGGCAGCGGCCGCGATCTCGTACTTCACCGTCACGGCTTCCGCCTGATCGCCGTAGGCCTCGAGGTACCCGTGGACGCTGCCGAAGCTCACGGTGTAGCCGATCGTCGGGCTCAGGAATTCGCGGACGGCCGTCGGTCCGCCGGTCATCAACTCGCTCAGTTTCACGCCGCCGCCGTCGATCAGTTTCGCGTGAAACCGATGCTCGACGCTGCCCAGGCGCTCGCCGTCCGCGGCGGCGAGCCTCAATGTGTAGTCGCCTGGAGCGAGGCTCGCACCCGCGACAAATTGAAGCGCGGACGGCACGCCGTTCATCACCGGCGCCAGGCGGCTATCGAACCGCCGCGCCTCCACTTCGCGGCCGTTCTGGTCCAGGATCGCGTACGCGATGGAGACGCGCCTCGCGGCACTGAAGTTGTTGCCCACGTCTGCGTGAATGAGCAGTTGCACCTTGCCCGTCTCGGCTCCCTGCAAGGCGAAGGTCGCGACCCGAAGCGGCAGCGCCGCCAGCGGCAGCGGCGAGCTCAGGAGCGCCACGACGGCCGCCTCCGGGTTCCGGCGATCCACCGGCGGTGTGACATTCATCAACTGACGGCGCGACCGCACGATGGCGCCATTCCACGGCACATCAATCCGGATAGGATGCGCCTTGCCGTCGCGATCGCGCGGATCGGGCTGAATGCCCACCAGGTAATAACCGGAGAGCTCGGCCTGGAGACGATCGAACACGGCCGTGCCGGCGCCGTTGATCGTGAACATGTAACCGCCCGCCGCGTTGGCGAGCGCTTCGAGACCCACCACGCCGATCCGCCGATCCTCAATCGCCGAGGGCGGGCGGCGGCCGTTGTTCGAATCGAAACCGGTCTCGTTGATGTGGAGCACGTACAGACTGGTGCGCGCCGCGGCGGCAAGCAGCCCCAGTTGATTGGCGAAGGCCTGCGTATCGTCGACGACGAAACCCTCCGAAATCAGAATAAGGGTCTTCGGCCCGTCGATCGACCGCAGGCTCGTCAGGAGGTCGACCAGGCCGGTAATCGTGGTGTTCGCCTGCTCGAGTGCTTCCCGCGCAATCTGACCGGCATCGTCTTTGACGCCGGTACTGCAGACGGAATACTGGTACGTGCGGGGAGCCAGATTCGCGCATTCCCGCGCGATCGCGCCGTCCAGCATGCCGAGCTCACCACGGACGATCGACAGCGATTCGCCCAACCCGACGTTGTACGTCGTCGGCGCGCCCGGCTGTTTGTTGCCGGTCATGCGGGAGGCGACCTGCTTGGCCCGATCGAAATCGCCGAGAAATGTCAGCGGCGGAGCACCGGGGCCGAAGCCGACGACGGCGACGCGATCGGACGGCGACAGCTTGTCGATGAAGCCTTCCAGGGTCTTCATCATCCCTGTGCTGCCACCGAAGTTGATATTGATTTGATCGACGGCGATCACGATCAGCCGGCCATCGCCGGAGTTTTCGTTCGAGGAGTAGCCTTCGGGAACGGTCACGTCGCCTGCGCGGGATCTCGCGTTCTCGACGACCGGCACCCATTCGGCGCTCAGCACACGCCGTTCCTGACCGTCGATCTTGACGTTGAAATCACCCCGGCCAAGACCGGTGATCGGCTGCCCGCTGGCGTCGACGACCGTCACGTCAACGAGCGACGTCACGTCGACGGTTGTCTGGAACCTGGGAATTTGATCTTGAGCATCAGCCACCGCCGCGGCGAAGACGAGGACGAACATCAACCGCAACGCGCCCAGAGTCCGCGGAGAATCGATTTCTCGACGCGCTCTGACGGCTCCGCGGTGAATGCCCTGCCTCATTTCGCCCCCGTCGGCCTGTAGCCCTGGCGGGCACGGATGTCCGAATGCCCGTCGACTTCGACCTTGATGCTGCGCCACGTTTCGCCCGGGCGGGCCCCGGGTGGAGCATAGCCGAGCAGATACTGGTTCGACAACTCATCGAGCAGCTCCGCAAACGTCGCGCGCAGCGTATCGATATTTTCCGAAAACAGCGCCCGGCCGCCGGTTGGCTTCGACAGGCGTTCCATGACCGCCTTGAGCCTGTCCTGGGTCACGCCGCGGCCCTGCCCAATCATGTACAGCGTGACGTCACTTCCCTGGAGGCCCCGCTCCACGTCGCTGATCGTGGCGTGGCTCCCTTGATCTTCTCCGTCGGTGAACACCACCAGCACCTTGCGTCCGGTCTGCCGGCCGAGCATGCCGATGCTGCGGAGGATGAGATCGTAGAGGGCGGTCGAGCCCCAGGGAGCAAGGCGATCGACGGCCTTGATTCGATCGGCCGGTTTCGTGGCGCGGTAGGCCAGAGTAAAGATGGTGTCGTTGAATCCGAGCAGCGTCACCTGCTCACCCGTGGGTACCGCGCCGAGAAATTCCTGGACGGCTCGTTTCAACTTCGGCATCACCGGCCCCATGCTTCCGCTGACATCGACGGCGGCAATGAGCTCGAGCGGCACATTCGTGTTGGCGAAGTAGGAAATCTTCTGCGGCTGGCCGTTTTCGAACACCTTGAACGCCGACACCGGCAGCCCGCGCACGTACCGGTTCGGGCCGTCCATCACGGTTACCGTGACCTGCACGGCATCGACGTCCTCGTTGTCGTTGAAGACGACGCCCTTCGTGCGAAGGGTCTTCACGACGCGGCCCCCGGCCCTCAGCGTCGCGACGACGCGAATCTGATGTTCCGTGATGGCGCGGCCAGCGTCCCAGTCGCACTCGAACGGCGCGGCCGCAACAACGCACTTCTGGCGTCCGTCGATGAAAAAGATCACCGCGGACGCGGCGTCGGCCGGATCGAGACTCGCGCGCAGAGTCGTTTCGCCGCTGATGTACGAATCCTCTGCTGGCGAGAGAATGGTCAGTTGCGCGGCAGGCGAGGCGTCGCCCGGTCCCGGACTTGCCGAAGGCGCCTGCCCTGCGCCCGCCGGAGACGCCGACAGCGATAGCGAGACGCTTACGGCGGCGGCCAGGAGGATCTTCACGCCATTATCTCGACGGGTCGGGGACCAATGGACCATCTGCGGCTGCGGCGGCCACGTAGTCTTCAATCCTATCCCGCGGTACGGCGCCGGCGGCCCGAACAAGTGAGAGCCAGTCGTCGGGGTCGGTGATGCGGACTTCATCGATGAAATCCTGCACCGCGGCGCTGAGGACATATTTGGCCAGCCGGGCCGGCACGCGCAAGCGCGACAGCATGCGGGCGACGTGGAGGTTCAAGTCGGGGACAACCGTTGCCAGGAGGCCGACTTGTCGGCGTCCGACAAACAGCGGCAGCCGGCCCGGCGGCGGCATCCGCGTGCAGACGCATCCGGTCGATGCCATCGCCGACGTCCCCCATGGATCGAGGTCGATCTCGCGCGCCGGGTCGCCCAGGGCAAGCAGCTCGCCGAGGGACACCATCGACTCGAGGCGATCCGGTTCGTGCGCGAGCGTCCACCGGATCGCGCGCCGCCGCCAGCCGTCCATGTCGAGCTCGTCGGCGATGCTCTCGAAGTCCTTGCTCAGGGACATCCGTCGACGGCCGCTTTCGATCGCTTCAGCGATCGCATCCCGCGTCGTGTCGGTGAGAGCGAACGGATTGATCAGGCCGAAACCGATGGCGAACGTCTCGCGGTCGTTCGAGGTGAGCGTCGGCGCCGCGATGGCCCGATCGGTGCTGATCCGCCGCATGGCCACCGGCGCCAGCGCGATGTCGAGCCCGAGCAGCGACCCGTCGACGTGCCACGGCACGCCGGGCGAGACGTCCGGACGCGGCAGCATCCACGCCGCACGCAGGCGCTGATCGGTGTCTCTCTGGCCGAAGCCAAAATCGTGGCGTCGTGACACGTCCCCGGGCAGCAGCGCGGGGCCGTCGGGATCGCCGAGGTCGACAGCGTATGCAAGCGACACGAGTGCTTGCGCGGCTGCTTCGTCCGCAGCGCCGACGAGCTCACCAATCGCGCGCGGCGTCCGCGTCAGCGCGGAACTGTCGGTCACCTTTCCCAGCTCGTCAATCGCTCTCGCCGCCCGCTCGTGCGGATCCGGCGGCGGCACAACACCCGGCGGAAAGCCGTCGGGCTGAGGAAGCACCACGTTTGATCGGGCGGATCCTTCCTGCGCAGCCTTCAACTGGGCCGTCACTCCCTGAACGGTTTTGAGCGTCGGCGGCCCTGAGATTCCCGCGGTGCCTGGAACAGATGACGCGAGGCGTTCGGCGGCGGAAGCCAGGGCAAATGCGAGATCGAGCGTCGCACCGCCTTGTTTCTCCCGCACACGCTCCAGCCTCCGGCGTTCGGCAGCCGCGACGTCGATGCGGTATCGCCGACCCTCCCATTCAATTCTCGGTGCGGTCACGGTGCTGTCCGGCCCCGCGAGCGCCGTCTCGACCACCGCGTCGATCGAATCGCCAGGCGGAAGCGCTTGACGCAGATCCTGCGCAATCCATCGCACGACCCCGCCGAGGTACTGCGACGATGAGTTCAACGGGACGGCGAGCAGGGCGTTGAGCAACGTCTCGGTCCTGCCGGGATCGAGCGAGCCGACGAGGCGCATCCTCGCCAGCAGCGCCAGCGCTCCCTGGAACTGTGCGATGGCGACAAACTCGCGGGCCGGATCCGGCGGCGACATGCGGCTGGCAAGCCGGGCAGCCGCCGCATACGTCGCCGGATTGCGAATGCCGATTCGTTCGAGCGTGATCATCAGCATGCGATAGCGACGGAACGCCCGCACCGCCACGAACACGTCGGGCATGTCGGCGGGCGGCGCGCCGGCAAAGACTCGCTGGCCGAATGCAAACTGATCCAGCCGCTCGGCGCGGAGACGGATGTCGGTCCCCCCTGATAAACCCGCGCGCCCCGCCAGGCCGGTCAGTCCAGCCAGCCACGCGGCATCGATCGGCCGGTCATCATCCGCGGCGGTTACCTTGAGGAGCCTGGCAGGCTCGGGCGGCAGATCGACGCCGTCGCCCACGCGCGACCAGAACGTGCGGGAGAACGGCGCCATCGGGGCGCCGGACGCATCGACGCGGACCCGCATCAGCAAAGCGGCCAGGTCGTACGGCTGGCGGACAAACGGCTGCGTCTTCAGCGCGCGCCAGTCGCCAAGCGAGCCGCCCGACGCGGCGGCGAGCGCCTGCATTCTGTCGAGCCGCGCAGCCGGGTCCTTCAGCCACAGACCGAGCGCGAAGCGCTGCCGGCCGCGATCGAGCTGCCCGATGATGTCGTATAACCTCGACAGCCGACCTTCGTCGTGCGTGAACAGAGCGATCAGAAATCGATCGGGACGCGCGACGCTCTCGCCGACAATTTTCTCCCAGAGCGGCACCGCTTCATCTCCGCCAGGCGGCACAATGCGGCCGTCTGCGACGCGGACTTTTTCCGCGAACACCGCAAACGGCTCCGCGCCAAGCATATAGATCTGCGTGAGGGCCGACGGATGGTCCGCGAGATACTGCAGCGTCTGATCGTCAAGGGCGGCCAGGCCATAACAGAGCAGCGATGCCTTTCGATTGGCGAGAATCTCGATCACGAGATCGGCGGGCGCGACCGGGCGCAGGAATATCGCCTTGCTCCATACCGCGGCCGTCAGCGGCACCGGAACGAGCTCGCTCGTTCCGGTGGCAGCGGCGGCGCTCTGGCGAAGCTGCTGCATGAGAATTTCAGGAAGCGTCGCCTTGCGATCCGAAAGGCCGTGAAGGAGGCGCGCGACCTCGCCGACAAACCGGGCGCGATCAGGAATCGGAGAGATGTCGAAGGCAGCAGCGAGCGCCGCTCTTCCGCCGGCAACCGGTACGTCTTCGGATACGGCCGTCGCCGCGGCGAGATAGGCGGGCTGTAGCGAAATTGCCGCTACAATCGTGGTGGCCAGGAAGAAACCGAGCGGAGGTTTCAAGGCGCAATTATATACATGGCATCCGGCAACTACACCGCCAAAGACATCACCGTTCTCGAGGGATTGGACCCGGTCCGTAAGCGTCCCGGCATGTATATCGGGGGCGTCGGCATGGCCGGGCTTCACCATCTTGTCTGGGAGATTCTCGACAACGCGGTCGACGAGGCGATGAACGGCTACGCCTCGAACATCTCGGTGACGCTCCATGCCGACGGGTCGTCGATCACGATCGAAGACGACGGCCGGGGCATACCGATCGACAAGCATCCGTCGACGAAAAAG
>Ga0310810_10003581_pt1 | contig 16964 bp, 11 predicted proteins | sample NCmetagenome_FD_207641 | JGI IMG/M metagenome (GOLD analysis project Ga0310810, IMG submission 207641) | Soil microbial communities from experimental microcosm in Duke University, North Carolina, United States - NC | ecosystem: Engineered > Artificial ecosystem > Soil microcosm > Unclassified ... | reverse complement strand
ACAGCGCCGTCACCTGCGCGTTGTACGGCGCGACGATCATGAGGTCGGCACGCGTTAGCGGCGCCTCCTTGCCCTCATGGTCGCGCCAGACGACGCCGCTCGTGAGCGCGGCCGCGATCGCCGCGACTGCGCCCACTTCCTCGTCTGCCCGCGCCTGGTTGCCCTCGTGCTCGACGGGCACGTAGACGAGCCCCGCGTCACCGAAGCGCTCGGCCGAGCTGCCGCGCGCGGCGATCAGCTCTTGCCGCTCGAGTCCCGGCGCCGACGTGAGACGATTCTCGTAGAACGCTTCGGCGGTGAACTCGCAGATCTTCGGATGCAGGCGGCGCGTCTGATGCAGGAACAGGCCGCGCTCCGACTGGATCGTCTTCGCGCCGCCGAGCAGGTGCTCGAGCGCCGATGCTTGCGTGCCGGGCGGATGGCTCGCCTGCTGCGGCTGCTCGAGCTGCTGCGGATCGCCGAGCAGCACGAGGCTCTCGGCCGCCGCCGAGATCGCGAGCACGTCGGCGAGCGACATCTGTCCGGCCTCGTCGACGAACAGCACGTCGACGCTGTCGCGAAACTCGGGTCGCGCCCAGAGCCACGCGGTGCCGCCGAGCAGCGAGTAATCGCCGCGCAGGAAGAGCTCCGCGATGCGCGAATTGGAGTCGAACGCGTGAATCGCTTGCGGGTTACCGTCCTTCGGATTGCCCTTGTGCAAGCACTTGAAGCCCGAAAGCTCCTGCTTCTCCGCGAGCTCGCAAACGGCACGCAGCAGAGTGCGGATCGCCTCGTGGCTCACGGCTGAAACACCAATGCGTTTGCCGCCCTTCACGAGCTTGAGGATCATGTGCGCGCCCGTGAAAGTCTTGCCGGTGCCGGGCGGTCCTTGGATCGGCAGCACGCCGTGGTCGAGGTCGAAGCCGAGTCGCTGCGCGTCGAGCACTTCGGGATCGATGTCGTCGTCCGGCGTGCCGATCCGCGCCGCAATCCGCTGCTCCCGCGCGCTGCGGGCGGCACCGAACGCAATGATCTGAGCGCCACCCTGCGTCGCGCGGGGGGCGGGTTTTGCGGCGCCGTCGTCCTCGCGGCGCAAACCCGCCGAGCCGTGCACGAGCCGCGGCGGACGCTTGAGGAGCAGGTCGCGCGCCGCGCGATGCGCGCCCGGAGCGTCGACGCCGTGCGCCGCGATCCAGCGGCCGATCTCGAGCAGCACGTCCGGCTTGGTGCCGGGACGCACGTTGCGGTGCACGAACACGCGCTCCGGACGCTCGGCCGCGTACTTGCCGTTGTGCTGAATATCGATCGTGCGCGCGGCGACATCGATGCTCACAACCTCGCCGAGGTCGTGATTGTCGAACGGCAGGCAAGCGCAGTCGCCTTTGCGAATGTCGTGGTCTTGGGGCGGGAACGCGTAGCGGTGGATCGGCCGCGTGCGCGTGCCGCCTTCGGTCGCGACGAACGTGAGGCCCGCGAGCGCCGACCGCTCGGTCTCGTAGTTTTCCAGCGGCAGGTCGCGAAGCCGAAAGAACTCCCACCAGGCGGCTTTGTCCTCGCGCCGGTGCCACTCGAGCAGATGGGCCGTGAGCCAGCGCGCTTGCTGCTCCTTGGTTCGCTGCTCCGGGTCGACCGGCACGCCGGCGAGCAGGTCGTTCATGACCCTTTGCGTTTCCTCGGCAGTCGTCGCGATGTCTTCACTGGGCGCACCGCTCGACAGCTCGGGACGCGGCAACTCGACGCCGTGCTCGCGCTGCGCTTCGGCGCGCAGCCGCTCGAGCCAGTCGCGCAGCGCCTGCGCCGACACGCAATCTTCGCGGTTGTAGCGCTCGACGGCCGCGACGTGCTCGGCGAGCCGTTGCGCGCGCTCCTCGGCGTCACCCGGTTCGCCATTCGTGCCGGCGCGCTCGGCCCCCGGGGCGACATCCGCTGCCGGCGGCGGCTCGTTCTCGGTGCCGAGCGCGAGCTCGAGCTGCGGCCGTGTCGCCAGCGCTTGCATGCCGTCGCGCAGCGCGTGCGCCTTCTCGATCGGCAGCTCCTCGTGCATTTCGATCGCCCACTCGATCGCGCGCCGGCTCAACGTCGCCGCATGCAGATCCTGCTCGCGATCGAGACCGTAGAACCGCTCGAGCTCCTTGATCGAATAGCTTTCGACGCTTGCCCGCAGCGAGTGACGCACGATCGTGTGCAGATCGACGAACAGCTCCGCGCGCAGGATCGTGTCGAGCTCGGTCTCGCGCGTCGCGTAGCGGCCCGAGAGCCGCTTCATCGTCGCGGGCTCGTACGCGCCGAAGTGATAGACGTGGAGCCCTGGCTCGGCTCGGAACTCGGCGAGGATCGTGTCGATCACGCGCTCGAACTCGCGCTTCTCCTCGGCGGGCGTCGAGGCCCAAAGTGGGACATAGGCGCGTTCCGTGACGTAGCCGAACAGGTACTCGCGGCCGCCGTCCGGCGCGAGCTTGTCGCCTTCGAGATCGAGGAACAAGTCGCGCGCGGTCGGCTCAGGCAGCTTCGCGAGACCGTGCTCGGGCCCGAGCGGCACCAAGATCTCGTGTTGCGGTGCGTCGAGCCGGCGTGCCCTGAGCTGAATAGCGGCTTGGTCGCGCGACTTCACGAGCGCTTCCCGCGACCCGCGCTTGGGCCGTGGCACGTCGCCGAGCTCGCCGAAGCGCTCGAGCGTGTCGACGCGAAGGCGTTCGAGCTCTTTGATCTGCGTCTTGCTGATCCCAGCGACGAAGCAGAGATGATCGTCCTTGCGCCGCTGCGCGTCGCAGCGCGCCCACCAGGCGCAGACCTCGCAGTGCTGGACGGGCTCGGGATAGGTCGCTATCGCGCGCGACTCGGACGACTTCTCCGGGCTGCGCGCGTCGAGCGCCGTTTCGAGCCGGCGCCTCACGAGCCGGTAGTAGGCCTCGTAGTCGGCGAGCCGGTATGCCTCGGGTTTGAACTCGTGGTGCGGCGCGACGACGTGCGCGAGCTCGGGCTTGGCTCCCTGGATCGCGGTGACGAGCTCCGAGTAGACACAGAGCTGAAGCACCGTCCCCGCGCGGGTCTCGGTCGCGAGCTTCGCGTCGGTGACCTCGTACGACCACGAGCCGAGCCGGCTCGGCCGCGGCACCTTGATCAAGAAGTCCGCGCGGCCGTACCAGCGCGCGTCGCCGAGCGGCGCCTGATAGATCACGTCGGCGCCGCCGCGCATCGCAGCGGCCGTCAGCTCCACACCGTCCGCTTCGCGCCCATCGGGGATCTCGACGATCTTCAGTGAACGTGGCGCGCGTAAGTGCGCGAGATAAGCTTTCTCGTGCTCATGGCCGCGCTCGCGCAACAGCTCGCCAAGCGGATCGGCCCAACGCGGCCGGCGCACGAGACCCTGCGCGGCAGCGCGGTTCAATTCGCTCAAATGGATGCAGCCGAGGTGATTCGCGAGGTCGGTCGCGGACAACCTCAGCAGCTCGTCGACCAGTCGCATGCCGCGATCATAAGCGGCGCGCGCGCATGTGGGATACTCGGCGCGCCACGATGATTGCGCGGTGCATCGACCGGTTCGCGGCGCGACGCGTAGCGAGTCGGCTCGCGGAGGTTCTGAGATGTCGGAAGATCGGCTCACGGAGTTGCAGCGGCGTGTCGCCGCATTCGCCGCGGCGCGCGACTGGGATCAGTTTCACTCGCCGAAGAATCTCGCGATGGCGCTTTCGGTCGAGGCGTCGGAGCTGCTCGAAGAATTCCAATGGCTCACCGAGGAGCAGAGCCGCTCGCTCGACCCCGAGCGACGCGAGCGCGTACGCCTCGAGATGGCCGACGTGCTGATCTATCTCCTGCGCCTCGCCGGCAAGCTCGATGTCGACCTATTGGATGCCGCGACGGACAAGCTCGCACTCAACGAGCAGAAGTACCCGGCCGACCGCGTCCGCGGCTCCCCACGCAAGTACACCGAGTACTAGCGACGGTCGGTGAAGGAAGCGCCTACTGCAGCCGCTTCTCGAGCTCGCCTTTCTGCATCATCTCGCGATAGAACGTCGTTGCATCGCACGGCTCGCTCTCGATGAGCCCCACCGACCCATCTCCGCGCTGCGAGCCGCGCGTGCGCACGAGCGGCGCGGTATAGAGCTTGTCGTAGACCGTCATCGTGCGTTCCATCGTGAGCCCGTCCTGCGCGACGGTCCAACGCTCGACGATCCGCGTGTCGTTGCCGCCGCTCATCGGATAGCCGGAGCCGTCGAGCCAGCCCGGAGTGAGCATCGTCGTCTCGATCACGAGCGTGCGGCCTTCCCAGTGGCCCTTCGAGAAGCCCATCGACGTGAGCGGCTGCTCGGCCGGCGGTTTGCGGTCGTCCATCCAGACGCGCCGCGGCGTGTTGTCCTGCATGAAGATCATTAGATAGTGCGTGCCGGCGTCTAGAACTTGCACCGGATACGGCGACCCGAAGATTCGCGGCAGGCCCGCGGGCAGACATCGGAGCACCTTGTCGTCGCCGTATTTGCGGCCGTCATAGATCGCGCGTGCAGAGGGTGTGAGCGGCATCGGCTTCGGCTCGAAGTCGTCGACGGTCACGTGGAACTTGTAGCGGTTGTCCCAGTAGCCCGTAATGTTCACGGGGAAGTTCTTCGCGTGCACGGTGTAATCGACGTTCGGATCCGCGGTGATCTGCGTCGTCGTGCCCGCATTCGCGCAGCGGCCGAGCTTGCGGCCTTTCTCCGGTCCGCTGTCGAGCGTGATGCACGTGGCGTACAGCTTTTTCGCGCCCTCGCGCCCCAGGTTGCCGCTCGCGCTCACCATGTAGCCGGCTTGGACCGTCTGCTCGGTCCAGTTCTCGTTCCGGTAAGTCGGCAGGTTGCCGGGCGGCAGCAGCGCCCATTCCTGCGTCGAGCCGTCCGGCATCTTCATCGTGACGTCGTATCTGATGTGCGGGTTTTGCCACCAGACGCGCGTGACGACGCCCTTTACGGTGCCTTCGAGGTTCGAGTCGAACTCGGACGCAAAGGAGTGGTGCGCCTCGGCGCGCGGCGCGAGGGCGGCCGCAGAACATAACGTAAGAGCGAGAGTGGCCACGCTGCGGCGGGCCGGCCCGAAGTCGATCTTCATGTTGGCTCTCCCCCAGTCGTCCGGCCAGGTTTGCACACATCCAAAACGGTGTCCAGAAAGGGCCGGTGTCCGACGTAGACACCCTATCGCGGCGTTCGCTATCGTGCTCCGTCGCGACAGCGGGAAAGACGCCTGCTGGTGGCTATGCCAAAAACAATAAGGTTATCGCTGCTCGCTTTTTTCAGCCTGTCCGTGCTCGCGGCCTGCGGTGGCGGCGACTCCGGAGCTGCGAGCACCGGCGGCAGCACGAATACGGGTGGCGGAACGAGGGCCGCGCCATTCGCCTTCGCCGACTCGAACGCGGGCAGCGCTGCCGGAGTCGTGCTTACAGGGCTCGAGCAGATCGCAACCTCCGGCGAGCTCCTATTGAGCGCAGCCTACATCCTCACCCAAAACGTCGGGCGGACTTACGTTTGCCGAACGAGCCCCACTTCGCCGTTGACGATAGGTCTCCAGGATCTAGACGGCAACGGAGTTCCTTCGCCCGGCGATGTCATCACGGTGACGGCCGGTCCGTGCGTCGGCTTCTCTCGAGATCTGAAGATCACGTTGACTGCGTTCGAAGGTGACGCCGACAAGGTCGAGGGCGCCGTCGAGCTGAAGAGCGACGGCGATAACCCGCAGCTCCACGCCGAAGGCAAATTCACGTTCTCGGCTACGACGAGCCCGGGCGTCGCTCAGTGGCAGGCGACCAACGTGACCGTGACGATCACGGCCGGTGGAAACAAGCAGACGGTCACCATCCCGTCGGCTCAGAAAACGATCAGCGCGTTGGCCGCCATCGCGTCGGTCGACGCGTCCAGGATGAGCGTGCTGAGCTCGTTCGCGGCCTCGGCCGACGCGCGCAGCGTTGCCGCGTCCGCGCCGAGCTCCTCCGCTGCCGACGAGCCTGCGGACGGCGGCTCGACGAGAGTGATCGCGCTCGCTGCGCCGTCCGCGGTCCCGCCGACCTATACAGTAGAGCTCTCGGGGTCGCTCGCGAGCCCGAGCCTCGACGCTGTGGTGACCTTCGCGACGGCTTCGCCGCTCTCCGGCTTGCTCGGCGTGTACCCGACGGGCGGTGAGCTGATGCTGACCGCCGGCGCGTCGAAGCTCCGGCTGCGGCCCGCGGCAGACCCCGCAAAGCGCGCCGACTACGCCGATTACGAGATCGACGCGACAGGCAGCGGCCAGTTCGCGCCTGCGAAGCAGATCGCATGGAGCTCACTCGGTGTCCGCTCCGTGTTCGGCGTGCCGTTCAACTCGCCGCCGGTGATCAAGAGCCTGTACATCCAACCGTCGAACCCGATCGCGCAGAGCTATCTTTCGGCTCAGTACTTCGTAACGGATGCCGAGAACGATCCGATCCAGTATTCGTTCCAATGGCGACGCAACGACGTCGTAATCCAGAACCAGAGCCAGTCCTTACTGGCGCCAGGCCAACACCAACGCGGCGACACCGTCAGCGTAACGATGACGGCGAGCGACGGCCACTTATCCGCTAGTCAGACAGCGGCGGTCGTGATCGGTAACACGCCTCCGCGGATCAGCGCCGCCCGTATCGCGCCCTCTCCGGCCTTCACGGATGACGACCTCACGTTCCAGGCGACCGTGACCGACGCCGACAACGACGCGCTGCAATTGCGCTACGAGTGGCGACGCAATGGCGTATTGATCGTCGGCGCTACGACGAACGTGCTGCCCGCGAGCGAGCAAGCGGGCGGCGACGTGATCACTGCGACGGTGTTCGCGAACGACGGGATCGCGACGAGCAGCGCGCAAGAGTCGATCGGGATCGCAGACTCGCCGCCGCTAGTCACGAGCAACGCGCCTTCGGTGGTGAGTTACGGAAGCCTAGTGACCTTCACGGTGCGTGCCGTCGATCCCGACGACGGCGCGACGCGGCCCTCGGGGCGCTTCCTGCTGACGCACGGGCCCGCGGGCATGTCGTTGAACGCGGCAACGGGCGCGGTGACCTGGCGGCCGTCCGGGCCGATGTTCGATCGCTCACTCGATGTGAGCTACGGCGTCGTGCTCGACGAGCCCAACGCGCGCCCGTTCTCCGGGACGATCCGCGTTGAGGACCCGGCACGCTCGTATCCGTTGATGCGGGGCAACCTCGACGCGCCGCTCGAGCGTTCAGGTCTCGTCGTCGGCGACTTCGACGGCGACGGTCATGAGGAGGTGCTGGTTCTGTCCTCCCATTCGCTCTACGAGCTCGGCTACGACGGTGCCGGGTACCGGCAAACCTGGATGTACCCGTTCACGCTTGCGCAGTTCGACTCGTCGACCTACGCGCAAGAGATGGGCTCTGCGCTCGCGACCGCCGACGTCGACGGCGACGGGAAGCAGGAGATCTTCGTCGGCGCCGGTAACCGTCTCGTGAAGCTCGACGGCGTCGAGCGGCGTGTGGCTGCGAGTGCGCCACTCGGCGCGCAAGTCCGTTGCGTCGACCTCGTCGTTGCCCGTGTCACGAACGCCGGCGCCAAGGAAGTCGTCTGTCTCGCACAGGACTCATCCGACGGCTCGGCGACGATCAAGGTCTTCGCGGCGGCGGATTTGGCTCCGATCGTGGAGCTGCCGAGCGCCCAGTACGGAGATGCGCTCGCAGTCGGCAACGTGGACAACGACCCGGAGCTCGAAATCGTCACGAGCGGCGGCTACGTATTCGACGGCGCGACGTTCGCGAACCAATGGACTTACGCGCCGGGATTTGGCAACGACATCGCCGTGGGCGATGTGGACGGCACGGGTGTCGGCCAGATCGTCGCGACCACGACGGACGCCTTGCGCGGCTATAGCGCTACCGCGAAGAGTCCGCTCTGGGCCCTGTCGATGGCCGGTCCGTTGTCGATTTCCTCGGTGGTCGTTCGGGACATCGATAAGTCGTCACCGGCCGAGATCATTGCCTTCACTGCAGACGGATATTTATCGGCCTATCGCTACAATCCGGCAACGCCGAATGCGCCGACGCTCGTGTTCCGCCTCGCAGGTCAGAACGTCGGACCGACTCCGATCGGCATTGGCGACGTCGATGGCGACGGCGCGCTCGAGTACGTGTACGCGACCGGCTCGGCCGAGCTTGGGCCGGATACGCTCGTCGTCGTGGGACGCAACGGTGCGACCGGCGTAGTCGAGTGGGTGAACGACAAGACCAAGCAGCTCGACGGCCCGTTCGTCGGTGGCGATCTGATCAAGTCGCCGCTGGTCGCGGCCGCCCCCGTGTTCGGCACGCCCAGCACGAACAGCGGCCGTGGGGGCTCGCGGCTCGTGACCATGGCCCCCAACGACGGCCGGCTCCAAATCTCCTCGGAGATCGGTATCCCGTCGCAGGCGCCTGTAGCGCTCGCCGCTGCGGACTACGACAACAGCGGCACGGACGAAGTATTCATGTCCTCGTCCGCCTCCTACGGCGCCCGGCTCTTGGCCTACGATTTCTTCGCCGACCAGGTCAAAGTCTATGGGTCGGGAGTGGTCGACGCGTACGGCAGCGCAGTTGCTGCGGCCGACCTCACCGGCGACGGTCACGCGGACCTCATCGGCGTCTCGTCGGCCGGCGCGGCCTACGCGTACGATGTCTACAATCAAGCGCCAATCCCCTTGCAAAGCCCGGCGCCCGGCCCCGGCGAACAAGGACTTCAGGTAATCGTCGCCGATCTCGACGGTGACGCGGCGCCCGAAATCGTCACGGTCACCTCGACTACCATCTGGGTGTACAAGCGCGTGGCGGGGCCGATCGCCTATCGCGCCACTTGGGGCTATGGGCCGTCTCAGAGCACGTATCGACTCCGCGACGCGATCGTTGGCGACCTCGATGGCGACGGCTCGGTCGAGATCGTCGCGGTAATGCCCGCGTCGAATTCGGCGGACGCGCGGACACAGATCCTCGTGATCGGCCGCGATTTCTCGGTGCGGCAGTTCGTGGTGCCGCTGCGCGCCAGTGGAATCGCGATCGAGCCGGGCGCGTCTCCGCGCAAGAATCTGCTCTTGAACGTCGTGACGGATTTCAACGATCCGTCCGCGAACCGAGGCTTGCTCGTAGCCATCGACTCGCAAACGGGCAACGAGGTCTGGCGCTCGCCGCCGCTCATCGGCGACATCTCTCCGCACAGCGTGAAGTACGTCGACCCCGCGGGCACCGGCGCTCCGCGAATCGCGATCGGCACAGCCGCGGGCATGTACCTCACGCGTTGAGCGCCGGCAGCGACCTTCGCCCGCCCGGGAGCCGTAACGGCGCCGTGCTTGCCGCCAAAGGGGTGGCTTGGCCGGATCAGGGCTGGTTCACGACGTACCAGGCGGTCGGCACCCAGATCCCGATGAGCGCTGCAAGAAGGACGATGGAATAGAGGAGGCTGATGAGCGCAGTCCGCCATAGCGAGCCAATCCACGTGGCGGCGTATGCGGACCGAAAGGAGCGCGCGAAATGCGTTCCCGCGAACAGCAAGCCGATGCCCTTCGCGCCCGTCGACAGATAGGGCACTACCGCGATGTTCGCGAGCACGACCAGCGTGGCGGCGAAGAACGAAACCGCGTGGACGTGCATCGCGAAGTACAGGTGCTCCGGATACGTTCGGCCGCTATTGCGGCGAAACAGCATCACCAGCCCGGCGAACACGGGCATCAGCACGAACATCACCTGTGGAACCCAGTGACCCGTGACCTCGTTGACGGCCGTACGGATCTCGGCCTTCTTCCGCTCGATGAACTTCGGATCGGAGCGCGGGTCGTCGGCCGGAGCGACTTGCTCGTTCTTCGATGGGGTGTAGGTGAAGTTTACGTGGATGAGGTTCGGCGCGAACGCGAATGCGGCGAAGAACAGCACGCTGAAAAACAGGTAAAGCCGAAGCGGCGAGACGTAGCTCGCGCGTCGATCCGCAAATGCTTCCCGAGTCAGAAACCCCGGGCGCGCGAACAGCAACCAGATCGAGCGGTAGATCCTGCCGTCGTAGCTCAGCAGCTCCTCGGCGAGCTCACGCGTAAATTCGCGTACCGTCGGGCTCGCCGCCCGGGCTCTCTGGCCGCACGCGGCGCAGTAGGGGCCGGTGAGGGCGGCTCCGCAGTTGGAGCAGACCGAGCCGGCCGCGAGCGTGCTCATCCCAAGGACCGTTACTCTCCGAGCGGCTTACCCGGCAGGTGCTCGAGGTCGCGGTTGTTCTCGTTGCAGATGAACTCCAGCAGCTCGGTGTCCGTGAGCAGCGTGAGGTCCTGCTTCACGGTCCACGGCCGGGTGTACGCCCCCGGATCGTCGATCGTGATCTCGAGATCCATGTGGCCGAAATCTTTGCGCGTGTAGCGTTCGGTCACGTGCAGCTTCTCGGTCGTCGGCTTGCCGACCTGATCGAGCCAGGTCTTGCCGTTGAACCCACGCGTGTCGACGACGAGCGTGTTGCCCTCCCAATGCCCCGTCGAGTAGCCGAGCCAGCTCGGGTTCGCGTTCGCCGCGAGCTTGCGGCCATCGAGGAAAATCTGTCGCCAGAGCGAGAACGCCTCGTGCACGACGACGATGAGGTCCGCGGTCTGCACGAACTTCCACGGCGCGGGCGCAGCCCCGAGCCGCGGCACGCCCTGCGGCAAGCAGTTCGCGTCGGGATCCTCGCGCGAGTGCGAGCCGTTGGCGCGCTCGTCCGCGACTTGCTTCGCCCACGGCTGGAACGGCACGTCCTCCGGTTTCATGTCCGCTGCGATGTTGCGGAGGTACTTGTTCGAGTGCGGATTCCAGATGCCGGAAAGATCCGGACGGCCGTCCTTCGTGCGCGGCGCGGGCGCCGTGAGATCGGGCTCGCCCTTCGCGTTCAGCGGGACGGTGCTCCGCACGTTCTCCCACCACTGCGCGTGCGCGGCGCGCGGCAGAGTGCCAACGGCGAGCAGCGCCGCGAGCGCTAGACCGGCCACGACTTTCTCACGCGCGCGCAGCTCAACGGCTCGCATTGGGCGTCTCCACGGGAATCGGTGCAGCGAACACCCGCTTGCCGGTTGCGGCGAGCACGATCGACTGCGCGCTCGCGAGCCGGCTGCCGTCTCTCGCGAGGCTGCCCTCGACGTTGATCACGTCGTCGGCCTTGAGCGAATCGCGAGACCAACCCTGACGAATCAGCGAATTCGGCCCGCCGCCGATCTCGAGCGCCCAGTTCGCGACCTCGCCCGTCTTCTCGTCGCGCACGTCGACGTAGACGTAGACGTGCGGGTTCGTCCACTCCACCTTCGTGACCTTGCCGGTCAGCGTGATCGGCTTCGCCGCGTCGTATTGCGCGGCAAACGAATGATGCGAGTGCGCCTGCATCATCGCGGCGTCGACGACGACCAGCATGAGCGCGAAGACGTAGGCGGCAGCGCGCCGCAAGTTCTTGTTCTTCATTAGCCGGGCCCCCCGACGCCGACGTTGGGCTTATCGTCGCATAGGCACAGCCTCCGGCCTAGCGAGCGAGCCTGGCGGCTCGCGCCGAACCATCCTAGGATGGCGGGCGCCGCGGCGCGGCAGGGGGTGGACCGTGTTTGTCAGGATCGAGCTCGCTCTGGCGGCCGTATGCGCCGCTTTCGTGCCGGGAATCTCGCGCTCGCAGGATGCCGCCGACTTGCGGCTCGTCGGCCACGACGACCTGCAGGCGCGTTCCGCGTATCAGCCGGTCGTGCACGCGTACGGCGAGCGGCGGATCCTGTTCGTCGGTCATCACGCGGGCGAGGCGCCGAATCCGCAGAACGGGAAGGTCGAGAAGAACGGGCTCTCGATCGTCGACGTTACGAATCCCGCCGCGCCGAAATACCTCGTGCACGTGCCGCCCACGGGCAACGAGGCGAGCGGCACGCAGCACGTTCAAGTCTGCGACGGCAGCGCGTTGCCGCGCGCCGATCGATCCAAGGTTTACGCCATCCGCACGAACGGGCTCTTGAGCTACGAGGTGCTCGACGTGTCGAACCCGGCGAAGCCTACGTTCGTCACGACCATCGCGGAGACCGGCGCTTCGTCGCGGCCGAAGTCGGACCGCGGCAACCGCGAGACGCACAAGTTCCAGTGGGACTGCGCAACCGGAATCGCATACATGAACGGCACGGCGCCCGGCTGGCGCGTCACGCGCCTGCTCCAGGTTTACGACGTCGGCAATCCGGCCGCGCCGAAGCACATCCGCGACTTCGGCCTCGAGGGCTACGAACCCGACGCGAAGGGTCCGTTCCCTGACGCCGAGGTCGCGGGGCTGCATCAGCCGTTCGTCGTCGGCAAACGAATGTACTTGGGCTACAACAGCGGCGACGACGGCGTGCTCCAGATCCTCGACACCGACAAGTTTCTGCACGGCGATCCGCAGTCGCGCGAGCCGCTCGCACCGACGCCCGCGAACCTCGCGTACCCACAGATCGCACGGCTCGACTTCCCGCGCTTTTGGGGTGTGCACACCGCGAAGCCGATCTACGGCTTCGAGATCGCCGACTACGCGGACGACAAGGAGGAGCGCACGCGGGACCTGTTGCTCGTGTCGTCGGAGACGGAGACGTTCCGCTGTCAAAATAGCCGCGACGTGGTGTTCATTCTCGACATCACGGACGAGCGACACCCGTTGCCGATCTCGACCTTCCAAGTGCCCGAGGAGCCCGGCGACTTCTGTCATCGCGGCGGCCGTTTCGGTCCGCACTCGTTCAACGACGCGTACCACCCCAAGTTCGACAAGAAGCTCGTCGTGGTCGCGTACTTCAACGCGGGCGTGCGCGTGGTCGACATCCGCAACCCGTTCGTGCCGGTCGAGGTGGCGCATTTCATCCCGGAGATCACGGCGAACACGACGGAGTCGTGCATCACGATCGACGGCCAGCGCGAGTGCAAGCGCGCGATCCAGACGAACAACGTGAACCTCGACGACCGCGGCTACATCTACGCGCTCGACCGCGCGTCGACGGGGCTGCACATCCTCGAGCTCACGGGCAAGGCGCGCGCGATCGCGGGGCTCTGACGCGGCGACGCGCTTGCATTATCATCTCGGCTCCGACGTGGTCTGCGTCGCGGCTAACTTACGAACAAGAAGAGGGGAATGGTCATGCGCCTAGCTCGAGTTCTCGCGGCCTCTGCTGCCGTGCTGTCGTTGGTATCGTTCTCGCCGCTGACGGCGAACGCGGCGAAGATCGCGGTGATCGGCACCGGCAACGTCGCGAACGCGCTCGGGCCCGGGTTCGCGAACCAGGGCAACACGATCGTTTACGGCTCGCGCAATCCGTCCGAGCAGAAGGTCAAGGATCTCATCGCGAAGACGGGCCACGGAGCGACTTCCGCCTCGCAGCAGGACGCCGTGAAGAGCGCCGACATCGTCGTGATCGCCGTGCCGGGCACGGCCGCGGGCGACGTCGTGAAGCAGCTCGGCGATCTTTCCGGCAAGATCATCCTCGATCCGACCAACCTCGCGAACCGCAATACCCCCGACGGTAACGTCGACTATGCGAAGCCGGCCGGCGCGAACTCGAACGCCGAGCTGATCCAGTCGCTCGCGCCGAAGGCCAAGGTCGTGAAGGCGTTCAACACGCTGAATGTCGGCCAGATGATCTCGCCGCAGAGCGCCGGCGGCCCGATCACGATCCCGATCTGCGGCGACGACGCGCAGGCGAAAGCGACGATCGCGGGCCTCGTCAAAGGCATGGGTCTCGAGGTCGTCGACCTCGGACCGCTGCGCTACGCGAACGCGCTCGAGCAGATGCTCGTGATCTGGGCCAACGCGCGCGGGCACGGCCAGCCCTTCAACTACTACCTGCGGCCGCAGCCGCCGCCCGCTAAGTAGCCGACGCCTTAGTCTGCGCGGCCGAACGCCTTGCGAAGCTCCGACTTCGCCCGTTCGAGCACGCGTTTGCGCGCTGCGGGCAGGTCCCGTCCCGCGCGGTTGATGTAGAACGTCAGCATCGACATCGCGGACTGGTACGGCGTGCCCTTGCGCCGACGGCTCGCCTCGGCGGACCGCTTCAGCGACGCCGCGATCCTCTGTGCGCTCGCGCCTTTGAACACGCCGTTCTCGAGATCGAGCGCATCGCTGCGGCGCATGACCTCGGCCGACCAACGCCGCGGCTTAACGCGGCGCACCCCCGGCTTCCGCCGGCTCGCCGGTTTGCGAGCGGCCATCAGTGGTGCTTGAAGTATTGGACCGCACGCTCGTGTTGCTCCGCCTTGGCGCGGGTCGCGAACGTTCCGAGGTTGCGGCGCTTGCCCGTTCGCGGGTCGAGCTTGCGCGAATACAGCCGATAGGTTCCGGACTTGAGCTTGCGAATCATGAGTGGCCTCCTTGCCGTGGATCGCTGCCGACTCGGCCGGCGCGGCTGCAGGCTGCCCGCGGTAGATCTTGTCGCGTGCCGACCGGTTGGCTAAGTTGCGACTACGTTCGTCACAAACATACTGACCCCGCTTCGCGAGGAAAAGTGCCGTCCGGACTATCGAAACTGTCGATCGAGGAAATCCGCGCACGCTTCGCGCGCGACGACGTAGCGGTCACGCCGCAAGCGTTGAACAAGCTCAAGCGCGATCCTCGGCACGGCGTCCGCCAACTCTACGAGGCGCTCAAGAAGCGCTACGCGCGCGACAGCGCCGAGCGCACGAGGCTCGACGCGATGCTGAACTTCGAGCGCGTGCTCTGGCGCGCCGGCGTGCAGCACATCGCGGGCGTCGACGAGGTCGGCATGGGTCCGCTCGCCGGACCCGTGATCGCGGCGGCGGTGATTTTCCCGCCGCACACCGAGCTGCCCGGCATCGACGACTCGAAGCGGCTCGATCTCGAGCAGCGGCTCGACGCCGAGCGGCGGATCCGCGCAGCCGCGACCGCGATCGGCATCGGCGTCGCCGGGGTCGCCGAGATCGACAGCGTGAACATCTACCATGCCGGCTTGCTCGCGATGCGCCGCGCGCTCGAGGCGCTGCCGATCGCCCCGCAGCACGTGCTCGTCGACGCGCGCACGATTCCGGGCGTCGACGCGCCGCAGAACTGCTTCAACAAGGGTGACGGCATCGACTTCTCGATCGCAGCCGCGTCGATCGTCGCAAAGACTCATCGGGACAGGCTCATGGACGAGCTGGCGCTGCAGTTCCCGCTCTACGGCTTCGAGCGGCACAAGGGCTACAGCACGCCCGAGCACCAGGCCGCGATCAGCGCGCACGGGCCGTGCACGATCCATCGCCGCTCGTTCACCTTCATCCGCGAGCTCTGCGGCGAGTACTCGGCGCTATTTTACGATCTGAAGGGCCGGCTCGACGCCGCGGCCGCCCACGCAGACCTCCAGGCGCTCGACGACGAGCTGGCTGCGTGCATGGGCGCGCTCGCCGAGCACGAGCAACGCAAGCTCAAGCTCGTGCTGTCGCGGCGCTGGAAGGCGCTGTAGCGGTCGGGGGTTTGCCCCCGTGAGCCATCCAACCGCAACGGTCGTCCACGCCTTGGACCTGGCACGGCACGTGCACGGAACATCCCGCAGGTGTATTTACGTTGAGGCGGAACGATGATTGCGCGGCGCTCTCGGCGGCGGGATCGTGCGGCGGGATGGCTGCGCCAAAGCTTCGCACCGCCGGAACGACCCCCGGGACGTTGCATCTGGCGGGGGCCAAACTCCAAAAATCTCTGGCCCGTTTCGCAGCTTTGGATTTTCCCGCGACTCCGGGGGATGATCCGAGGTGGCTCGCCGGCCCTATATGAATTCGAACTCGGGCCGGCGGTCGTCACGCAATGGGGGTACTGACTATGGCCGCCTCGGACACTATTCCGCCGAGGGACGTCGCGAATATCGGCATCGAAGGTATCGACGACATCCTCGTGGGCGGGTTCACCCGCAACCGATTGTTTCTCGTCGAAGGCATGCCGGGCTCCGGCAAGACCACTCTCGCGATGCAGTTCCTCTTGGCCGGCGCGGCAGCGCGAGAGCCGGTGCTGTACGTCACGTTGTCGGAGACAGCCGACGAGCTGCGCGCGATCGCCGAGTCGCACGGCTGGAATCTCGATGGTGTGCACATCAGGGAGCTGACTCCGTCCGAGAACGAGCTCGAGACGAGCGAGCAGAACACGTTGTTCCATCCGTCGGAGCTCGAGCTCGTCGACACGACGAAGCGCATCCTTGCCGACGTCGAGGAGATCAAACCGACGCGCCTCGTCTTCGACTCTCTTTCCGAGCTCCGCTTGCTTGCCGGCAACGCGCTGCGTTATCGGCGGCAGATCCTCGCGCTGAAGCATTTCTTCTCGAAGCGGCACTGCACGGTCGTTCTGCTCGACGACCTGACGACGTCCGATCGCGACCTGCAGATGCAGAGCATCGCCCACGGCGTCATCCTGCTCGAGCAGACGAATCCCGAATATGGCGCCGAGCGGCGCCGCCTGCGCGTCGTGAAGTATCGCGGCGTGAAGTTCCGCGGCGGTTTCCACGACTACGTGATCCGGCGCGGCGGAATCGAGGTGTTCCCGCGCCTCGTGGCCGCGGAGCATCGCGCTCCGGTCCCTCGAGGCAGGATCGGGAGCGACATTCCCGAGCTCGACTCCTTGCTCGGCGGCGGGCTCGAGGAAGGCACGAGCACGTTGATCGTCGGAGCGGCGGGCACCGGCAAGTCGACGCTGGCCGCGCAGTTCGTGGTCGCGGCGGCGCAACGTGGCGCGCGCAGCGCGCTGTTCGTGTTCGACGAAAACGCGCAGACGCTCCTTACGCGCTGCACCGCGCTCGGCGTGGACCTCGCGCAACAAATCGATGTGGGCAACGTAACCCTACAGCAAATCGATCCGGCGGAGCTCACGCCGGGCGAGCTCATTCACTCGGTGCGCCTCGCGGTCGACGAGGGCGTGAAGATCGTCGTGATCGACAGCCTCAACGGCTATCTCAATGCGATGCCCGAAGAGCGTTTCCTCACGATCCAGCTGCATGAGCTGCTGATGTACCTTTCGCAACGCGGTGTCGCCACGATTCTGATCGGCGCACACCAGGGGCTGATCGGC
>Ga0310810_10003580_pt1 | contig 16965 bp, 16 predicted proteins | sample NCmetagenome_FD_207641 | JGI IMG/M metagenome (GOLD analysis project Ga0310810, IMG submission 207641) | Soil microbial communities from experimental microcosm in Duke University, North Carolina, United States - NC | ecosystem: Engineered > Artificial ecosystem > Soil microcosm > Unclassified ... | reverse complement strand
CGCCTCCGGAGTGCCGTTCGCCGAGCGGGGTCGGCGCACCGACGAGGCGATCCGGGTGATGCGCCTGCTCTGGACGCAGGACGAGGTGACCTTCCAGGGTGACTTCTACAAGCTCGACCGGGTCTCGATCTTCCCCAAGCCCTGGCAGACGCCGCCGCCGATCTGGATCGGGGGCAAGAGCGAGGCCGCGATGCGGCGCACCGCGCGCCTCGGCGACGGCTGGATCCCCTCCTTCATCACCCCGGACGAGATGCGGGCCGGGATCCAGAAGGTGCACGACCTCGCCGCCGCGGCGGGCCGGGAGGTGCCGGAGGATCATTTCGGCACCCTGATCAACTACGCGATCGCGGACTCGGAGGCAACCGCCCTGGCCCTAGCCCAGCCCTACGTGCCGCGGGGACGCGTGGACGAGGCCACCATGCGTCGGTGCACCGCCTTCGGTCCGGCCGGCACCTTGATCGAGAAGGTGGAGGAGTACGTGAAGGCGGGTGCCTCCAAGTTCATCCTGCGCCCGCTCTGCCCGCCGGACCGGATGCTCGAGCAGCTCGCGCTCGTGGGCGAGCAGGTCTGCCCGGAGTTCCACCGCCGCTCGAGCTAGGCCCGTCCGGCCCGGGCCCGTATACTGCAGCCATGCGTCGACTCCATTCGCTGACCCGGGCCGCGCTCCTCGCGCTCGCGGTCTCCTCCCTGACCGGCTGCTCCCTCGTCACCCTCGACTTCCAGCCCAAGATCCGGCCGCTCGAGGAGGAGACGGTGGAGGGCAAGGGGTCGAGCAAGGTCCTGCTGCTCGACCTCTCCGGCACGCTCGCCGAGGACCTGCCGAGCTTATCGCTGGGGGCGCCGCCGCCGCGGGTCCCGCTCCTGGCCCGCGTGCGGGAGGAGCTGGCCAAGGCCGAGAAGGACCGGCACGTCCGCGCGCTCATCGTGCGCATCAACAGCCCGGGCGGGACCATCACCGCGTCCGACATCCTCTACCACGAGATCCTCGCGTTCAAGCAGCGCCGCAAGATCCCGGTCATCGCCGCGATCATGGACGTGGGCGCGTCCGGCGGCTACTACGCGGCGCTCGCCGCCGACACCATCGTGGCCAACCCCACCACCATCACCGGCAGCATCGGGGTGGTCATGGTGACGATCAACGCGCAGGGGCTGATGGAGAAGATCGGGGTCACCCCGCTCGCGATCAAGTCGGGTCCGATGAAGGACGCGGGCTCGCCGTTCCGGTCCTTGACCGGGCCCGAGCTCGCCGTCTTCCAGAACATCATCGACGAGATGTACGGCCGGTTCGTGGGGCTCATCGTGCAATCGCGGAAGCTCCCCGAGGATCGGGTGCGCGCGCTTGCCGACGGACGGGTCTACACCGCGGATCAGGCGCTCCGGCTCGGGCTGGTCGACCGCATCGGATACCTCGAGGACGTGGTCAAGCTGGCCAAGGACGCGGCGAAGCTCGACCAGGCGCGGGTCGTGATGTACCACCGCCCGAAGGAGTACCGCTCCAATCTCTACTCGAGCACCCTCGCGTCGGCGACCGCGGAGAGCGCCCTGGCCCAGTTCGCCGCCGCGCTCGGCGGCGGGGGACCGCGCTTTCTCTACCTCTGGTGGCCCTAGGCGGGAGTCGGGGCCGACCCGGGCCGGGGCCGCGATCCGTCCAGCGTCTCGCGGACCTTCTGCCCGAGGGCGGCGGGGGTGAACGGCTTCTGGATGAACACGGTGTCCGGCTCGAGGACGCCGTGCCGGATGATCGCCTCGTTGGTGTAGCCGGACATGTAGAGCACCTGGAGCTCCGGCCGGAGCGGCCGGAGCCGCTCGGCGAGCGCCCGCCCGCTCTGACGCGGCATGATGACGTCGGTCAGCAGCAGGTGAATGGCGCCCGCGTGGCGCTCCGCGATCAGCACCGCCTCGTGCGGGTCGCACGCCTGGAGCACGCGGTAACCGCTCGCCTCCAGGATCTCCCGGGCGAGGTCCCTCACCTCCGGCTCGTCCTCCACCAGGAGGACCGTCTCGTCGCCCTGCGGCGCGGCCGCCGCGGGGGCCCTCGCCTCGACCGGGACGGTCGTCGGCTCCGCGACCCGCGGCAGGTAGATCTTGAAGGTCGTACCGCGCCCGCACTCGCTGTAGAGATGAACGTGGCCGCCGCTTTGCTTGACGATGCCGTACACGGTGGCCAGGCCAAGACCGGTGCCCCTCCCGGGACCCTTGGTGGTGAAGAACGGCTCGAACACCCGCGAGCGGGTCTGCTCGTCCATGCCGAGCCCGGTGTCGGTCACCGCGAGCATCACGTAAGGTCCCGGGGGCACCGAGAGGTGACGGCTCGCGTAGGTCACGTCGAGCTCCACGTCGGCGGTCTCGACGGTGAGGCAGCCGCCGTCGGGCATCGCGTCGCGCGCGTTCACCACCAGGTTCACGATCACCTGCTCGATCTGACTCGGATCGGCCTTCACCCGCCCGAGTCCCACCGCGGGGATCACCGCCAGGTCCACGTCCTCGCCGATCAGCCGTCCGAGCATCGGCTCCATCCCGGCCACCACCGCGTTGAGGTCCAGCACCTGCGGCTGGAGCACCTGCTTGCGGCTGAACGCGAGCAGCTGCTGGGTGAGCGCGGCGGCGCGGTCGGCGGTGGTGCGCACCAGGGTGGCGTCGCGGTGGATCGGCTCCTCGGGGCGGAGTCTCGAGATGATGAGCTGCGCGCGACCGGCGATCACGGTGAGCAGATTGTTGAAGTCGTGAGCGATCCCCCCAGCGAGCTGCCCGATCGCATCCATCTTCTGCGACTGGCGGAGCTGCTCCTCGAGGCGACGACGCTCGCCGATGTCCTTCAGCACCCCGAGGGTGCCCACCTCCGCACCGGCCGCGTCGCGTAGCATCGCGATCGACGCGCTGACCTCGATGCGCCGGCCGTCCCGGGCGAGGAACCCGGTCTCGTAGTTCCGGAGGGGGCCCTCCTCCGCGAGGCGCCGCTTGACGATCCGCGCCTCCTCAAGCCCGCCCGGATAGAGGCTGGCCACCGTCTCGCCGATCATCTCCTCGGGGCGACAGCCAAACATCGCGGCGGCCCCCCGGCTGAAATAGGTCACCGCGCCGCGGCGGTCGGTGGTGATGATGGCGTCTGGGGAGTGGTCGGTGATGGACTGCAGGAAGTCGCGGGCATCCCGGATCTCGAGGTAGAGGGCCGAGTTCTCCAGCGCCACCGCGCCCTGGCCGACGAACGCGGCCAGGAGGACCAGCTCGTCCTCGGTGTAGGCCCGGCCCGGCGCGTCGCCCAGGCTCAGCACCCCGATCACCCGCTCCCCGGCCTTCAGGGGCATCGCGAGCACCGAGCGGAAGCCGGCCGCGCGCACGCGCTCGGCCGCCCAGTCCGGCAGCGTGATCTTCGGATCCGCGAGGATGTCCGGCGTCCAGACGCTCCGCTCGTCCGCCGCCGCGCGACCCACCACGCCCTCGCCGAGGGGCACGCTCCGCCCGTGCCACGCCGTCGCGTCGCCGGTGCCGGCGGCCGCGATGCACACGAGCCGCCCCGCCTCCCGCTCGAGACGGTAGAGGGTCGCGTGACGGGCGTCGAAGACGCGGACCACCGAGGTCGCGATCTGTCGGGCTACCTGGGCCGGCTCGAGGCCGGAGGCCAGCTCACGCCCGGTCTCGATGAGGGCGGCGGCCGACATCTCGACGCGGCGTCGCGCCGTGATGTCCGAATGGGCGATGACCGCGGCGCCGCCTTCCTGCGGCGTCACCGTGAGCGTGAACCAGCGGGAGTCGTCCGCACCGCGGCCGGCGTAGTCGAGGGTGAAGATGGGCAGCTCCCGGCGCAGCACGCGGGTGATGCCGGCCTCGGCCCGGGCCCCCTGGGGGCAGCCGGCCATCCGGCCCTCGCGGCAGACCGCGAAGTAGCCCTGGCCGACTCCCTCCGCCACCGCGGGGCCGGCGCCGTTCTCCCGGCCGAAGCGCCGCCAGGCCTCGTTCGCGGCCACGATGATGCCGCGGTCGTCCACGATGACGGTCATCGCGGGCAGCGCGTCGAGCAGGACCCGGCCCGGTCCGCTGGTCCACGCGCTCGGGTTCGACGCGTCCGGAGCCGCGCCGGTTGGCGAGATCCGCAGCGGTCCGCGACCGCCGGCGGTCATGCGCGGGCCCGCGGCGCGCCGCGCCGGAGAAGCCGCGGGCCGGCGGCGAGCGAGGGAAGGGAGCGCATGGCGGATCGAGTGGGGACGGCGCTACGCCGGACGCTGGAACTCCCGCGCGGAGATGCCGTAGCGCTTCATCTTGGCGTGCAGCGTGGTGTAGTTCGTCCGGAGCAGCCGCGCCGCGTGGCTCTTGTTGCCGAGCGTGCTGACGAGGGCCCACCGGATCGCCTCGCCTTCAGCCCGGGTCACCGCCGAGTCGACGATCTGGCGGAGCGAGAAGACCCCGACGCGCATCGGCGCGGGGGCCTGCTTGGGTGCCTCGACCACCGGCGCCGACGGCGCGGCCGGGTCGGGAACCGAGATCCACATCGGGACCGCCTCGAGTGTGCTCATGCCTTGCCCTCCTGCAACAGTGGGTGGTGCGAAACCACGCCCATAGCATGGCAAGCGCAGTGCCACCCTCGGGCCAGCCGCCGCGGGCCCACCGGCAGCCACCGGGTCACGGCATTTCAGCCACTTGCGAGATGGTCTCGTCCGGGCCGGGCCCCCTGGAAGCCCGCGCGATAGCGGAGCGCCACCAGAGCTATGGCGGTCGCCCCATAGGGGACGACCCAGGGGAGACGTGAGGTCAGCGGGGCGTGAAGTCCCGGGCGGAGATGCCGTAGCGCTTCATCTTCGCGTGCAGCGTCGTGTAGTCGGTGCGGAGGAGACGGGCGGCCTGGCTCTTGTTGCCCTTGGTCGACTCGAGCGCGTGGCGGATGACCTCGCGCTCGGCCTGGACCGTGGCGAGCTCGGCCACCTCCCGCAGCGACAGGTCCTCGCCCACCGGCTCGGCGGCGGCACGCGCGTGGGCGGGGGCCGAGACGCTGAGGGCCGGGATGTGCTCGGGCGTCACCACGTCGGTCGCAAGCAGCGCCGCCTTGCGCACCACGTTGCGCAGCTCGCGCACGTTGCCCGGCCAGTCGTGGTGTAGCAGCACCTGCATCGCCTCGTCCGAGATGCGCCGCACCGGTCGGCGCAGCTCCATGCTCACCTCGTCGAGGAAGCGCTGCGAGAGATGCATGATGTCCTCGCGGCGGCTTCGCAGCGGGGGCAGCGCGATCGTGAACTCGCTGAGGCGGTAGTAGAGATCGGCCCGGAAGCGACCCGCCTTGACACTCTCCTCCAGCTCGGAGTTGGTCGCGGCGATGATGCGCGCGTCTACCGTCACCGCGCGCGCCCCGCCGAGCGGATGGACCTCGCGCTGCTCGAGGGCCCGGAGGAGCTTGGCCTGCGTGGCGAGGGGCACGTTGCCGATCTCGTCGAGGAACAGGGTGCCGCCCTTGGCGAGCTGGAAGTGGCCTTCCCGACGGGCCTGGGCCCCCGTGAAGGCGCCTCGCTCGTGACCGAAGAGCTCGGACTCCACGAGCGTCTCCGGAATGGCCCCGCAGTCGACCGCCACGAAGGGGGATTGCCGGCGGGGGCTCTGCTGGTGGATCGCGCGGGCCACCAGCTCCTTGCCGGTGCCGGTCTCGCCCTGGACGAGCACCGTGAAGTTCGACTCCGCGACCTGGCCCACCTGCTGGATCACCTGGGCGATCGCGGGGCTTCCGCCCATGCGCTCGGCCAGCGAGCTGCCCTGGCCCTGGCGCTTGAGCTCCTCGATGCGCGAATGGAGCCGATGGCGCTCGACCGCCCGCTCGAGGGTGAGGATCAACAGCTCCACGTCGAACGGCTTGGTCAGGTAGTCGTAGGCCCCGAGCTTCATGGCCCGGACTGCGGTGGCCAGGTCCGCGTGGGCGGTGCAGATGATGACCGGCAGCTCCGGGTCGAGGCGCTTGATCTCGGGCAGCGCGTCCATGCCGTTCATGCGCGGCATGCTCAGGTCCATCAGGATCACCGCGGGACGCTCGCGCGGCACCGCCTGCAGCGCGGCGGCTCCGTCCTCGGCGGTGGCGACCTCGTAGCCCTTGCTCTGGAGGACCGCCGCGAGGAGGGATCGGATCTCGGCCTCGTCGTCGACCACCAGGACCTTCGTCACCGGATCATCCCGTCGCCCGAAGCTGATAGATCGCGACGTGCCGGATCGAGGCGACCGGGTGCGTCGCGTCGGCCAGCAGGAGCAGGTCCAGCTCCACGAACTCGTGCCCCTTCCCCTGGAAGAGATTCTTCACCTTCGCGCGCGTCTCGAGACGCTGACCCGCCCGGGGCACGCTCAGGTGCTGGCCGTGGCTCTCCACGTGGATCCACGGGCTCACCCGCACGTTCCGGTCGAGCGCGCGGTTGGCCTGGTCGAGGTAGAGCCCCGGATGCGCGGGCGCGTCGGGGTCCCGGTAGATCGGCAGCGTGTCGCGCACCCGAGCGAGGAACGCGTCGATCACCGACCGCTCGAGGAGGAGCTCGGGCGTGCCGAGGACGGGGTGCGCCGCGAGATGGGCCCGGGTCGCCGGCGGTCGCTCGGCGGGAAGCGGTGCGGCGGGATAGGCGCCGAGCTCCGGCAGCGTGAGCAGCGGGCCCAGCGGAAGGCCCATCGTCGCGGTGGCGCAGACCTCGTCCTCGTCGTTCACCACCCGGGCCTGGATGGTCACCTCGTCCCGGGAGTGCGAGGCGACGCTGGTGCGCACCGCGACCTCCTGGCCAAAGTAGACCGGCCTGGCGAAGCGCACCGAGAAGGTGCCGTGATCGAGCCACGCCCCGCCGAGCGCGGCCACCACCGGACGCGTCATCCACGCGTACACGGTCACCCCGGGGACCAGACCGCCGCGGAACCCGAACTCGCGCGCGAGGCCATCCTCGTGGATCTTGTTCTCCCACGCGTCGTGCGTGGGCGTCGCGCTCACCCGGTACTCCGGAAGATCAGTTCCCACCACCAGGGCATCGAGGCTCATCGCGATCAGGGCTGGGGGGGCTTGCCGCCATAGCCTCCGGCGAGGTCCTGGTCCGCGTTCCACCGGACCCAGGTGGTCTCGAGCGGATCGACGGCGAGGGCGACCGGCTGCCCGGGCGTGCCGGACGCGGGGACGACGAGCTGCTGCGGACCGGTGAGCGTCCGCTCCCACTGCCGGTCCGGTCCCGCGCACACCGCGCTCCCGTGGTGGACCTGCACTAGGAGGGCGCCGTCCGCGCTCCGCCTCAGACCGACTCCGGCCCCGCGGATCGTGACCACCGCCGGCCCGGCCCGCACCTCGATCTGCGTCGGCGCGGGACTCCCGGGCATCACCGCGATCCAGAGCCATCCGGCGTCGAGTCGCACCCGCGTCGGCCCCGGGTTCTCCCCGCCTTCGGTGGCGAGCAACGCGATCTGGGAGCGCGAGCCGAGCCGGAGGGCCTGGCCGCTCGCGGTGCGGATGGTGGCCCGGCCACCGAGCTGGGTGCGGACGCTGTCGCCCTCGCCGACATCGGAGCGCAGGACCGCGGGGGCCCACGCCGGCGTGTCCTTCCGGGACAGCTCGGCGGTGCCCCCGAGCGTGACGAGCTTGGCGGGCAGCTCGCGGGGCTGCGCCCACGCTCCGGGCGCGGGGGCGCCGACGAGGAGGACGACCCCACCCAGGATGGCCGCCCTCAGGATATTGGGCACGCTCAGACCTCCGTGGACTTCGGTTGATGTCCCGCACAGCGTAGCACGGGGAGCCGCGGATACTTCGCAAACGCCGGGTCCCGGCTCGCGAGCGCGCAGAGCCAGAAGGCGGATCCCCGTCCCGAGACGACGCGCCGGGCGTGCGCGCAGCCCGCGCAGAGCCCCGGATCGTCGCGCGAAGGCCGCGGCTCGCCCGGCCGAGAAATGGCTACCGGCCGGTGAAGCGCGGCGGCCGCTTCTCGAAGAACGCGGTGATTCCCTCGCGCGCGTCGTCGGACAGGGCAACCAGCGTGATCAGCTCCCGGAGATAGCGCAGGGCCGCGCCGTACTCCATCTCCGGCACCATGGCCGCCGCCTCCTTGGCGAGCCCGAGGGCCGTCGGCGAGTACCCCGCGAGCGTCCGGGCCAGGGCGCCCACCGTGCCCTCCAGCGCGTCCCGCGGGACGAGGCGGCTCACCAGCCCCATCTCGTAGGCCTCGCGCGCCGACACCGGCTCGCCGGAAAGGATCATCAGGAGCCCGCGCTTGCGTCCCACCGCGCGGAGGATCGGCGCCATCACGATGAGCGGGAGGAGCCCGACCTTGATCTCCGGCAGCCCGAAGATCGCGTCGTCCGCGGCCACCACGACGTCCGCCCCCGCGGCCAGCCCGCAGCCGCCGGCCAGCGCGTAGCCGTGCACCTGGGCGATCACCGGCGTGCGCATCCGGGCCATGTGCTCGAGGATGCGGCCGAGCCCGCTGAAGGACTCGCGCGCCTGGAGCGTCGTGCCGCGGTCGCCCACCTTCTTCAGGTCCGCACCCGCGCAGAACGCGCGGTCCCCCGCCCCGCGCAGGACGACGACTCGCGCGTCCGGATCCTCCTCGAGCCGACGCAGGGCGGATTCGAGCTCGTGCAGCAGGGCCTCGTTGAGCGCGTTGCGCACGTCCGGCCGGTTCAGGGTGACGCGGGCCACGCCCTCGGCCACCTCCACCCGCAAGACCGGCTCGGTCATCGCTCGGGGCCCTCGTCGAGGAGTGCGAGGAACTGGCTCAGGATGCGCGCGGTCGCGCCCCAGACGACGTCGTCGGCCGAGACCTGGTAGAAGAGCACCGGGTGCGGCTCGCCGTCCCGCTCCCACACCTCGGTGCGGAAGATGGCCGGATCCCGCAAGGTGGCGAGCGGCACCTCGATGACCCGCTCGATCTCGCGCCCGTCCGGCTTGAACTCGACCGGGTCCCGCACGATACCCACCACCGGCGTGATCACGAAGTTGGTGGCCCGCGTCGGGGTGTCGTCGAGCAGCCCCAGCACCTCCACCGCCTCCGCGGGCAGACGGATCTCCTCCCAGGCCTCGCGCAGGGCGGTCTCGACGCGCGAGCCGTCCCGGGTCTCCACCACCCCGCCGGGAAACGAGAACTGCCCCTTGTGGTGGGGCACGCCCGACGACTTCTTGGTGAAGACGACGTGGGGCCCGCGGTGGTCGGTGACCGGAACCAGCACCGCGGCCGAGACCAGATCGCTGCGATCGAGGGTGCGGCGCGGGCGCCGGCTCAGCGCCGCGTCGAGGCGTTTGCGCAGGGCTTCCAGGTCCATCCGCCGGTCAGACGAACCGGCACGACACGCTGCCGAGACGCGTGAAGGAGGCGCGCGCCGACTGCCCGACGGTCGGGCGCAGCACCTTCGAGATGGAGCCGGTCAGCACGATGTCGCCCGCGCGCAGGCCGCGGCCCATCCGGCCGAGCGTGTTGGCGGCCCACGCGAGCGACACCAGCGGGTTGCCCAGGACTTCCGCGGCGGTCTGGGTCGCGACGATCTGTCCGTCCTGCTCGAACACCACGCCCTCGAGGGCCAGGTCGATGCCGGCGACCGCGGTGAGGGGGCGACCGAGCACGATGGCGTTGGCGTAGACGCCGTCCGCGATCACGTCGACCCCGCGAGGGGCACCGCTCAGCCGGAAGTCGATCAGCTCGAAGGAGGGCATCGCGCCCTCCACGGCCAGCAGCGCGGACGCGGTGGTCACGCCGGGACCGGCCAGATCCGCCTTCAGGAGAAACGCCACCTCGACCTCGACGCCGGGGGCCACGAAGCGCGCGACGGGCACCGCGTCGCCGCTCCCGAAGACTCCGGAGCCGAGCAGGAAGCCCAGGACCGGCTCGGTGACCCCGTGCCGCTCCTGGAGAGCGGCGGTGGTGAAGCCCACCTTCCATCCGATCACTCGCTCCCCCCGCCCGATCAGCGCTTGCTCGAGCTGGTGCTGGAGCGCGTAGGCCCGCTCGAGCGTGAGGTCCGGGGCGGTCTCGCTGAGCGGGCTGGCGGCGCGCCGGCCCAGGCGACCCGCGAGGAGGTGCTCGACGGACGACGCGGTCACGGGCGCGGCCCGGCTCAGCCCGCTACCGGACGCGGCTGGAGCCGATCGACCATCGCGGCCAGCACGCTCGCCGCGCTCCCGCGCACCAGGAGGTCCGCCTGGTCGTCGTGGGGCGTCTCGCTCAGGTTCACGATCGCGAGCGTGGCCCCGGCCTCCTTGGCGTGGAGCGGCACGGAGGCGGCCGGGTAGACGACGAGCGACGAGCCCACTACGACGAAGAGATCGCAGGCTCGGGCCCGCCGCTCGGCCTCCTCGAGCTCCACGCGCGGCATCGACTCGCCGAACATGACCGTGCGCGGCTTGATGATGCCGCCGCACGGCGGATCGCACACCGGGACCGACACGCCCGCGTCGAGCCACTCCTGGACCCGCTCCCGCTCGTAGGGTGTCTCGCAGCTCAGGCATCGGGCCTGCGTCGCATTGCCGTGCAGCTCGATCACCCGGTCCGCGGGAAGCCCCGCCCGCTGGTGCAGGTTGTCGATGTTCTGGGTGATGACGCAGTCGAGCTTGCTGAGCCGCCACAAGGTGACCAGGGCGTGGTGGCCCGGGTTGGGCTCGGCCCGCCGGATCACCGGGAAGGTGGTGCGGCCGAGCTCCCAGTAGCGGCGCCGCCCCGCTTCGCTGCCCATGAACTTCTGGAAGGTGAACTCGTTGGGATCGAACCGATCCCAGACGCCTCCCGGGCTGCGGAAATCTGGGATTCCCGACTCGGTGCTGACCCCGGCGCCGGTGAAGACGACGACCCGGCGCGCATCCGCGACGAGCTCGGTCAGCCGCTCGACACCGGACTGGCTCACGAGCGGCGCTTCCCCTTTGCTTTCCCCGCCTTCTTGGCCGGACGCTTCTTGGCGGCTTTAGCCGCCTTCGGCTTGGCCTTGGGCCGGGCCGACGCCGGGCGGGGCCTGGGCCGGGTGGCCACGTGGGCCTCGTTCCGGGCGCCCACCCCGCCGCGAATCCTGGGCCCGCTCCCGATCGCCTCGATCCACGCCGCGATCTCGGACGCCAGCTCCGGATACGCATGGTCGCGATAGGCCTCGAGCGCCCGGAGGGCGGCGGGGTCCTTCCAGGGCTTGAGCACGAACGGCGCGTCGGGATCCTGCAGATCGAAGGGCGCCTCGGTGGCCATGGTCATCACGATGTACCGGCGAGTCAGCTCGGGCATGTCGATCACCTCGCTTCGCTCAGGGCCGGGAAAGGACCGGGCGCCGCGCGCGCCGGTCGTGAATGTCGTCGATCGTCCGGATGCCCGACGAGCGATCATCGCTCTCTCCCCTCGAGGCCCTCGATCGCGCGGCCGGGCCGTCCAAGCGTACTCTGGGCTCGGCCGGACCTGCAAGCCTCCCGTCCTGTGGGACAATCGCGCCATCATGCGCGCCATGCTGCTTCGAGCGCAGGCGTCGATCGGCACCGCGCCGCTCGAGGCGGTCGAGATGGCCCCGCCCACCCCGGGGCCGGGCGAGGTGCGCGTCAGGGTCCACTGCTGCGCGACGTGCCGCACCGATCTGCACGTCGTGGAGGGCGATCTCGTCCCGCGCCGGCTGCCGATCGTGCCGGGCCACCAGGCGGTCGGCACCGTCGAGGCGCTCGGCCCGGGCGCGGGACGGCTCCGGTCCGGCGACCGGGTCGGCGTCGCGTGGCTCCGCTCGACCTGCGGCGCGTGCGCCTTCTGCACGACCGGCCGCGAGAATCTGTGCGAGGGCTCCCGTTACACCGGGTGGACCGACGACGGCGGGTACGCCCAGTACTGCTGCGTGCCCGAGGCCTTCGCCTATCCCATCCCCGACGCGTTCGACGACGCCGAGGCCGCGCCCCTGCTCTGCGCCGGCATCATCGGCTACCGGGCCCTGCGACGGAGCCAGCTCGCGCCGGGCGCGCGGCTCGCTCTCTACGGCTTCGGCTCATCGGCCCACATCACGCTGCAGGTGGCCCGGCACCGCGGCTGCGTGGTGTACGTCTCCACTCGCGACGCGGCCCACCGGGCCCTCGCGCTCTCGCTGGGGGCCCGCTGGGCGGGAAGACCCGGCGAGCCCTTGCCAGATCGGGTGGACTCGGCCATCGTCTTTGCGCCCGCCGGCGACCTGGTGCCGATCGCGCTGCAGGGCCTCGAGAAGGGCGGCACCGTGGCCCTGGCCGGCATCCACATGACCGACGTGCCGGCCATGGCCTACGAGCCGAACCTCTTCTGGGAGAAGACCCTCCAGAGCGTCACCGCGAACACCCGGAGCGACGGGCTCGCCCTGCTGGCCGAGGCCGCGGCCATCCCGATCCGGCCACGCATCACCCGCTACGCGCTGGCCGACGCGAACACCGCCCTGCAGGATCTGGCGGGCGACCGGGTGGCCGGCACCGCGGTCCTGATGGTCGACTGAGCCCGACCGGTCAGCCCAGTCGCAGGAGGCGCGGTATCACGAGCGTGACCCACGGCACCAGGATCACGATGAGGAGCCCGACGCACATCATGTACACGTAGGGCATCATCGCGCGCGTCGCCCGGTCGCCGGGGATGTTGGCGATCCCGCAGGCGATGAAGAAGCCCACGCCGATCGGGGGCAGGAACAGCCCGATGCCGGTGGCGGCCACCACCACCGTGCTGTAGTGGATCACGTCGATCCCGAGCCGGGTCACCACCGGCATGAACGTCGGCAGCAGGATCACCACCGCGGGCAGGCCCTCCAGGACGGCACCGAGCACGATGAAGAGCAGCGCGGTCAGGCCGAGGAACACGAGGTTACCGCCGGGCACCGCGAGCATCGCCTTCAGCAGGAGCTGCGGGATCTGCTGCACCGCGAGCACCCACGCCACCACCGCGGCGGTCCCGAGGAGGAAGCACACCGCGGCGGTCACCACCGCGCTCTGGACGAGGATGTGGGGCAGGTCCGACCACTTGATCTCGCGGTACACGAAGACGCCGACGATGAATGCGTAGAGCACCGCGAGCACCGCGGCCTCGGTCGGCGTCACCACCCCGCCGAGGATGCCGCCGAAGATGATCGCGGGCAGACCGAGCGGCATCACCGCGTCCGAGAACGCGCGCCAGATGTCGGTCCACGAGGCCCGCTCGCGCGCCTCGATGCCGCTCCGGCCCGCGTCGTACCAGATGTAGACCATGATCGCGAGCGCGAGGACCACCGCGGGCAGGAAGCCGGCCGCGAAGAGCGCGGCCACCGACACGTTCGCGACCGAGCCGATCACGATCATCAGGATGCAGGGCGGGACCAGGATGCCCATCGCGGACGCGGCCGAGACCACCGCCACCGCCTGCTCGGGTCGATAGCCCGCGCGCAGCATGGGCGGGATCATGGTGGAGCCGATGGCGGACACGTCGGCCACCGTGGAGCCGGAGATCCCGGAGAAGATGTACTCCGCGACCACCACCGCCATCGAGAGCCCCCCGCGGATCCAGCCCACCAGCACCTGGGCCAGCCGGACCAGCCGCACCGCGATCCCGCCGGTCTCCATCAGCGAGCCGGCGAGGATGAAGAGCGGAATCGCGAGCAGGACGAACGAGTCCACGCCCTCGAAGATCTGCTTCACGATCACGGTGAGCGGGTAGTCGCCGCTCCACCACAGTCCGATGAAGCCGGCCACCCCGATGACGAAGGCGACCGGCACGCCCAGGAGCAGTAGCACCAGGAACGAGACCGCGATGATCGGGATCACGCCGAAACCGGCCCGGGCGCGCCGCGAAGCGCCCGCCAGAGGTGCGGCAGGCTGTAGAGGATGATCAGGGCGCCGCCCGCCGGCACCGACGCGTAGACGTACTGCTTGGAGAGGCCCATCACCGGCGTGCGCTGGAACTGTCCCAGCTCCACGAGCTTCCAGCCCTGCTGGATCATGAGCAGGCCGAAGCCCATCAGGACCAGCACGCCGACGACGCTGGCGACGCGGCGGATCCCGGGCGGGAACCGGTCGAGCACGAGGTGCAGGCGGAAGTGGGCGCTCCGGCGGACACCCACCGCGGCGCCCAGGAAGACGATCCACACGAAGAGGAGGCGAGCGATCTCGTCGTACCAGGTGAAGGTGCGGGCCATGACGTAGCGAGAGAAGACCCCGAGGAACACGTCGAGGCACAGCAGCACCATCATCACGAGCAGCAGGCCCTCGACGACCTGCGAGAGCGCCCGGGCCAGCACGGACTACTTCGACGCCGACTGGGCCGCCGCGCGGAGGCGGGCCATGAAGTCCTTGCCGACCTGGCCCTCGACGTAATCGTAGGCCGGCTTCATGAGGGCCTGGAATGCCTTGATGTCCTTCACCTCGTTGATCTGTACTCCCGCCTTCTTCATGATCTCGAAGTCGCTCTTCTCCTTCTCGACCTCGAGCCGGCGGTGGAGCTGACACGCATCCCGCATCGACTCGTCGACCATCTTCTGGATGTCGGGGGGCAGGCCCTGGTACTTCTTTAGGTTCATGAACCACGCGATCGGCGGATAGGAGTGTCGGGTCAGCGAGTAGTACTTGGTCACCTCCTGGAACTTGTCCGAGGTGAGCGTGAACGACGGCAGCTCCATGCCGTCGATCGTCCCCTGCTTCATCGCGAGATACACCTCGACGTAGGCCATCGGCACCGGGTTCGCGCCCATCGCCTTCATCATGGCCACGTAGGTCGGCGATTCCTGGACGCGGATGGTCTGGCCCTTCATGTCGTCGGGGGTGACGATGGGGCGCTTGTTGGACATCATGTTGCGGAAGCCCCAGCCGCCGCCGAAGCAGAAGGCCTTCAGGTTCTTGCTCTCCATCTTCTTGAGCAGCTCCTGCCCGAGCGGCCCGTCCATGACCTTCCACACCTGCTCGCGGGTGGACCAGAGGAACGGCAGGTCGAGAGCCTGGTAGAGCGGCTCGAACATACCGCCCACCGGGGCGCTGCCGATCGCGACCACATCGATGGTGCCGAGCTGCACGCCCTCGAGGTGCGCGCCCTCCCCCTTGGCCAGCGCGTTGGCGATGTGGACGTCGACCTTGATCCGGCCCCGGCTCCGCTCCCCGAGCTGCTTGGCAAACTGCTCCATGGCGTCGTTGAGGGGATTGCCCCCCGAGGTCACCGTGCCCGCCTTCCACACGTACTGGGGCGGGGTCTGGGCCGGCGCGCCGGACGCCGCGCCCAGGAGGACGGTCGAGCAGAGGGCCATCGCGACTGCCAGGCGACGATGCATGGTCGGTTCTCCTCGGAATCGAGTACGCGCGGGACGGAGGGTCATCGGGAGCCGCCCCTGTGTAACACGCGGCCTCCCGGAGGGTCAAGGCGGGGAAGACCCTGGACTTCCGGCGCGGGCCGGGGCAGGCTTGGGCCGCCGCCCCCGGCGGCTCACACTCGCTGCACCACGGAGGAGGAGGACGATGACGGAGCCGACCCTCGATCGGCTGCACGGACGCCTGGAGCGCCTCGAGCGCGAGCTCGCCTGGTGGCGTCGCGCCGGCGTCGCCGCGCTGGCGTGCGCCGGACTGCTCGGCGCGGTCGCGGCCACGGTCAGCACCAATCCCGACGAGGTGAAGACGCGCCGCCTGGTGATCACCGACGGCGACGGGAGAGCCCGCGCGGTCTTCACGGTGGACGAGAGCGATCGCACGCGCTTGTCCCTGAGCGACCGCGACAACGGCACCACCGCCGATCTCACCGTGGTGCCCGGCCAGTCGGCCGCGCTGTCGGTCACCCGCGGTGGCGTCCAGGCCCAGCTCGCCGCCAACGGTGACAACGGTCAGCTCTCGGTCAGCACCCGCGGTCAGCGCGGCTGGCTGGTCGCCGCCCCGGGCGGCTCGAGCCTCGGGCTGGGCAACGAATCGTCCAAGCCACAGGTCTCCCTCGCCACCAGCCCCACGCTCGCCCCGAGCCTTCAGCTTTCCGACCGGGACGGCAACATGGTCTGGAAGGCGCCGTAGACGAAAATCGTCGCTTTCCTCGACAATTTGTAAGCGGGGCGGCGCGCGCCTCCGGAGCGCCCGCTCGGGAGGCAAGAGCGGCCTCGTGTTATCAGCGGCTTAGGCTCCCCACCTCGTGGCACTCCTCTTGCTCGATCGGTCACCCTTGGAGCCCCCGCATGACCCAGGGACCGATCAATCGTGAGGTGGCCTTCGCCGGCCTGCAGGTCCGGCGCAAGGTGATCTTCGCCCTCACTCTCTGCTCGCTCCTCCCGCTGATGCTCCTGACCTACGCGTTCAGCGCTCCGGTGCGCGAGCTGCTGGGGCCACTCGCCGGCCTGGCCGACGCGATCAGCATCCCCGCGCTCCTGGTGTTCACCGCGATCCTGATGGCGGGCGGCGCCTTCGTGGTCTGGGACATCGCCACCGCCCTTTCGCGCGCGGCGCAGATCAGCAACGAGGAGAACCCGCACCTGCCCGTCGAGCCCGGCCGCAAGGACGAGATCGGCACCCTCATGAGCTCCTTCGCGCGCATGCTCGCGACCATCGAGCAGCAGTCGCAGGAGATCAACGAGTTCCCCCGCCGCCTCGACCAGCTCATCCGCGAGGCCTTCCGCGACTCGCTGACCGGGCTGCCCAACCGGGCGCTCTTCATGGACCGCCTCACGCACGCCCTCACGCGTGCCGAGCGCGCGGGCACCAACCTGGCGGTGCTGTTCCTCGACCTGGACCGGTTCAAGATCCTGAACGAGACGCTCGGGCACGAGGTCGGCGATCGCCTCCTGGTGGAGGTCGGCCACCGCATCGCCGCGTGCCTGCGTCCGGAGGACACGGTGGCCCGCCTGGGTGGCGACGAGTACGGGCTGCTCCTCGAGGACACCGCCGATCTGGCCGGCGCCACCGCGGTGGCCGAGCGGGTGTCCGCGGAGATCCAGCGTCCGTTCGTGGTGGAGGGTCGCGACGTGCTGATCTCGGCGAGCATCGGCATCGCCCTGACCGCGGGCGGCTCCATGCAGTCCGAGGAGGTCCTCCACAACGCCGATCTCGCGATGTACCAGGCCAAGGCCGAGGGCCGGGGCCGCTACGAG
>Ga0310810_10003579_pt1 | contig 16969 bp, 13 predicted proteins | sample NCmetagenome_FD_207641 | JGI IMG/M metagenome (GOLD analysis project Ga0310810, IMG submission 207641) | Soil microbial communities from experimental microcosm in Duke University, North Carolina, United States - NC | ecosystem: Engineered > Artificial ecosystem > Soil microcosm > Unclassified ... | reverse complement strand
CGTGGACAACCTTTCAGGCCATAATTGTCGAGGAAATTGAAGGTATGGACCGCCGATGCAGGGCCGATCTCATGCCAATGGATTTTTCTCATTCCAGGAAGCCGGCTCAGCATCGCTGATAGGCCGCCGTGTCATATTAGGCGTTGCGCTCTTCTGCGTCGCCGCGTCGCTGGGCGCGTATCACAGCTCAGGTGCGTCAGCGACGACCGCGCCCATCGAGCAGCTCTACACAGCGCTGCAGACGGTCATGAAAGCGGGCAAGGCGGCACCGTTCCGACAGCGATATGACATGCTTGCGCCAGTTATCGCTCGGACATTCGATCTCGACGGCATTCTTGAGAGTTCAGTCGGGCCACGCTGGGCGACACTGCCCCCAGAGCAGCAATCCGCATTGAAAGAGGCGTTTCGGCGCTACACGATCGCGATCTACGTCACTAACTTCGACAGCTTTTCCGGACAGCGCTTCGAGGTTCAGCCAAATTCGGTTCCCACCGGCGGGGACCAGATCGTGCAAACGCGGATCGTGCCAGCCGCCGGTGAGGCCCACAGGCTCGACTATGTCTTGCGGCAGGCCGGCGGGAGCTGGAAAGTGGTGGACGTGCTGGCCGATGGCTCGATCAGCCGGGTGGCCGTGCAACGCTCGGAAATGCGAACGCCGCTCACAAACGGCGGCGGTCCCGCGCTGTTGGACCGCTTGCAAAAAAAGACAGCGGAAATGTCCGGCGGGCAGCCGCTACCTTAGGGCACCGGCAATTATGCCTGCTTGTGACCGATATTTGATGCGCGCGGTCCTCTGATGCGAACGCAACGTGCCCTCGTCGGGGTGATCAACTATTGCCGACGGCACGCATGGACGGTGGTCCTAATCAGCGCTGCACTTGCCGCCCTTGCTCTTGGCTATGCAGCCGGGCATCTCGGTCTGAGTTCTGAGACGGAACGCCTTTTCGCGGCAGACCTGGCCTGGCGGCAGCGCGCGGCGGCATTCAAGTCTGAGTTTCCGCAGTTTCAAAATCTGCTTGTGGCCGTCATCGACGCGCGCGAACCCGAAGCGGCCGATTTCACGGCCGATCAGCTCACCACCGCTTTAGCCGCAGATCGCACCCATTTTGAGTCAGTGCGGCGTCCTGACGGATTACCCTTCTTTCGCACCGAGGGGCTATTATTCCTCGACGCGAGCAAACTCGAGGCGACGCTAGACCGAATTATCGATGCTCAGCCTTTCCTGGGCGAGTTAGCTAAAGATATGAGTGCGCGCGGTCTATTCGCGGCGCTCAGCCTTGTGGCCGCAGGAACCGAGCAACAGCGCGCCGAATTCGAGGAGGCGAATCGGACAGCGCTGTTGGCATTCCACAATGCCATTGCGGCGTCCCTGGCTGGTGATCCACATCCACTGTCCTGGACCCGGCTGTTGGCCGGGGATCTTGCGGAGGGTGCGGGCCCTTACAAGTTCGTGCTGGCGCAACCCAGGCTCGATCACGCCCGGCTCGAGCCAGGAGGGGCGGCAAGCCGGGCCATGCGCAGCGCGGCGAGCCAACTAGAATTCGTCAAATCGGGTGATGCTCGCGTCCGCATTACGGGAAGCGTAGCCCTGGCCGACGAGGAGTTCTCGACGGTCGCCCAAGGCGTCGTTGAGGGAATGATAGCCAGCGTCCTGCTGATTACCCTTTGGCTCTTCTTAGCGGTACGCTCCTTGCGGCTCATTGTTTCGATCCTGCTGACCCTGGCGCTCGGGCTAACGCTGACGCTCGCTTTTGCCGCAATCGCCGTCGGGACGCTGAACTTGGTCTCGGTCGGCTTCGGGATCCTCTTCGTCGGTATCGCGGTCGATTTCGCGATCCAGTTTTCTGTGCGGTACCGCGAGATGCGGCAGATGCACGCCGATCTTGCTGTTGCTATGGCCGAGACCGGCCGCCGTGCGGGCGGACAGATCTTTGTGGCTGCGTCGGCAACGGCCGCGGGATTTCTTGCGTTCGTGCCGACGGCCTTTCGCGGTGTCGCCGAACTTGGCCTAATCGCGGGCGTCGGTATGCTGATCGCCTTTATCTGCACGATCAGCTTCCTTCCAGCGCTCATCAGCCTGTTTCGACCATCGTCGGATGGCGCGGAAATCGGCCTGACCTGGGCTAGGCCACTGGATCATTTGATCCGCCGGCTGCGCAGGTCGCTATTGGTGATGTTCGGGGCATCGGCTGCGCTCGGGATCGCTCTGCTAGCGCGACTGCCCTTTGATGCCAATCCACTGCACACCAAAGACGCAACCACCGAAGCAATGCGGACGCTTGAAGATCTGCGGGAGTCGCCGCTGGCGAACCCTTTTACGGCAGACATCATCACGGCCGACGCCGCGAGAGCGGCGATCGTGTCGCAGAGGCTGCGCGACCTGTCGCTAGTTTCTGGCACATTGTCGATCAACAGCTTCGTTCCAGCCGATCAGCCCGCGAAGCTGGCGCTGATTGCCGACGCTCGCAATCTGTTACGCGTGACTCTTGAGCCGCAATCGACCCCAGAGAGCCCCAAGCCTGAGGAGATCCGTAGCGCAGTACGAACCGCCCTGAGCCAAATCGAGTCAAAGCTCTCGGAACTGCCAAGGGGGTGGGTCATTGCGCTTTTAGTGGACGATTTGCGCCGGCTGGCCTCAGCGCCAGACGGGGTCCTACACGATGTTGATCAATCGCTCACCCGGTTTTTGCCGATGCAGCTCGATCGGCTTCGCAATGCGCTCGACGCATCTCCCGTGAGCTTGCAGTCCCTTCCTCGGGAATTGGCGCGAGACTGGCTCCTTCCGGACGGACGAGCGCGGGTCCAGGCAGTCCCAAAACCTGAGGTGCGCAATAGCGAAGGGCTCGCGAAATTTGTGGCCGATGTTACCGCTGTGGCACCGGACGTGACCGGCTCCGCGCCAACCGTCGTAGCGACCAGCACAACGATTGTCGACGCGTTTCGAACCGCCGCGATAGGCGCACTGGTTGCGATTACCGTCATCCTGATGATCGCGTTGCGTCGTATCGTTGATGCGGCTCTGGTGCTGGCGCCGCTCTTGATTTCGGCGCTGTTGTCGGTAGCCGTGCTGGTAATGATCCCCCTACCGCTAAACTACGCCAATATCATTGTCCTGCCGCTTCTTCTTGGCATTGGCGTATCCTTCAACATCTACTTCGTCATGAATTGGCGGGCTGGGCAGAAGGCGATCTTAGGCTCGGCAACAGCGCGAGCGGTTCTGTTCTCAGCCCTGACGACCGGAACCGCCTTTGGCTCGTTGGCATTGTCCCGGCATCCTGGGACGGCGAGCATGGGCTGGCTACTCTTAACCAGCCTATTCTTCACGCTACTCGCTACTTTCGTATTTCTTCCGGTGCTTCTCGCGACGGTTCCCAATCGCAGCCCGGTGGAACACCGACGCGATGCGCGCGGGCGACGCTCGTAACTCATCGACTCCCCAAAGCATGAATAAGAAAGGGATGCCGACAACCAAATCGAGGGTTAATCGCACCCGAGTACGGTTCGGCAGGCTTAACGATGGTAACATCGCATCATAGTGTTTCCGCCGGATAATGCTCGCCGGAGAGCCAGCTTGATTGGAGGCTTCGGATGGTTGCAACTGAGCATTGCATCGTAGCTCGTTGGAGACTGCGACGCACGGCACGGATGAACGTGCAAAGATATCCACGCCAGGGCGATGCACGAACGACTGTTCGCGGTTGGTCGTCATGGTTTATGAGTCCGGCGATTCCGTTCGCTACCCGGTGCCTCAGGATTGACTGGCGTGCACGACACCTGGACCTGAATCCTCGGAAGTCGGCATCATCCTGCGCTTTGATCTGCATCAACCTACTCGCCTTGTTCAAGGCATAGCTGTGGTACATCCCGAACGTACCTGAATTGCGCGAAAGCTGTCTGCCGATGATCGACGGAACCGTCTGGATTGGTCTGTTGCGCATTGGCTTGGTGCTGGTTGGAGCCGCGGCGGCAGTATGCCTCGGATGGAACGCGTTGACCGGGCCTGATTTGCCATTGCTGCTCAGCGGCTGGTGCGTCCCAGCTGTCGCCGTGCTTCAGCTCATACAACAAGGTGGATGCGGCTGTGCTTGGCGTCGTCTTATCGACGCGCCTTGTCCGTCGCGCTGGGTTTTTTTCCGCATCCGGTGGATCCGTGTCTCGGTCGCGGCCCTTGTCCCTGTCTCGGGTGTAGGAGCGGCGCTTGTTGCCGTTCGGCTTGCTACGCGCGCTGACCTTAGGCTGGATGTCGCGAGCGCCAGTCTGACCGTCGACGCCACAATGGAGATAATCAGCCAGATCGTTTTCACGGCATTGGGTTTTGGGCTTCTCCTCATCGCCGTACCAGAAGCGCGCATTCTGGACCGGGCGGCGGCCACTCTAATGCTCGCCATTTTGATCGCTGCCGCATTTGTGACGGCACAGCGGATCGGTGGTATGAGGGCTATAGAGCTTGGGATTTCGACGCTGGCCCGCCGGTGGCCTAGATTTTTGCCACTAATAGAGGCAAGGCTGCATGATCAATTGATGAGGCTCCATCGGCAACCACGCGCGCTTTTTGCCGCCGGACTTTTGCACTTCGGCAGCTGGTTGCTTGGAGCAGGCGAGATTTGGTTGATTCTGGCTGCATTGGGCCAGCCCGCCAGCCCCACAAAATGCGTGATCATCGAAAGCTTGAGCATGGTCGGCCGAAGTGCTGGCTTCTTTGTCCCCGGCGCGCTGGGGGTACAGGAAATCGCCGTCGTTGTGGTTGGTAAGCTCGTTGGGCTACCTGTAGAGACCGCCATGATGATCGCCATCGTTAAGCGTCTGCGGGACGTCGTTATCGGGGTGCCCGGGCTTTTCGTCTGGCAGTGGGTTGAGGGATTTCGGTTCGAGATCTCGCAGATAGCAAAAAGCTTTAGGGCTGCATTGGTCCGAAGGCCGTTTGGCGCAACCTCCGGAGCAAAGGATCACTAAGGGGTGGTCGCCGGTCGAACACCTCAGTCGGCGGGTTCGGGCGTCAAAGATTTCGAATACGGTACAGGAATTGCTCGGTGCTCGTCGGATATCAATTTATGTTCCGCCGAAACCTCGAAACGCGCAGTGTATCTCGCAAACCGTTCTCGTGCGGCAGCGGGATCAATCTCGTAAGTGTCAAACCGGTATCGATTGACGGCATACCCCCCATTCGGACTTGCTTCCACGAGTTGCTCAATGCGCCGAGCCAACTCGGGTTTGAGTGCCAAACCGAAGTGATCGTAAAGCTTCGCCAAGGTCCCGGCGGGATCGCGCGTGAGATCGCGATAATGTATGTGACAGATTGGCTCGGCGAACGGTTGCTTATCGGCAGCTCGGATCATCAGCTCAGCCCCTAGAGACCACCGCTCAATCTCCTGCCGACCCAGGGCTGCCCGATCGAGGTGTTTCGTGAATGGCCGCCTTAGAACTTCCGTCAGGCGAGCGACCGATGCTATCACCTGAAGCGGATCACGGTGGACAAACACAAACCGAGCATCCGGGTAAACCGCTCGAATTTCGTCTAACGCGAACACATGGTCCGGGCATTTCAATACCCAACATCCGGAGCGAGCCGTCTGATGCTGTAGATGCTGCAGAAAGCGCTTGTGGAATCGAAAGGCATCGAAGTGACCCTTGCGGTCGAGCCATTGCCGATAACTTGGCACTGAATACGTTGTATCGAAGCGCGAACTCGCAAAAACGTGTGCGGTAATTTCCGAACATTCCTGCGGCGAGTCGGCACCGATTGGATGCATCTGGCGGAAGCCAGGCGCCAATACCTGAAAAAGGCGGAGTTGGCGAGCAACTCTTGAGCGCCGTCGATCGTTCTTTGCGTCATTCCCGAGTGTAGGATAGGGATGGATCAGCTGCCACACCCGGGGCACCATATTGCCCTCGTCAGCTGCCAGCAATTGATGCAGAAACGTCGTGCCTGACCGTGGCAAGCCGGCGATAAAAATTGGCCGTTCGATTCGCTGTTCGAGGATTTCGGGGGTCCGCAGCTCTTCGTGACACAACCTGAGCAGATTGGACAGAAGGCGTCCGATATCCCAGCGCGTCCCGAGCCGACCGAATAAGCTGAGGTCCGCCTCCTCGGCGCAGGCGCGTAGGAAAATTTTCAGCCCCGCTCGAAACGGCGTATCACCGAAATCGTTGAACCCAGTGCTGCGCTGGGCCCGTTCGATCAGAGCGTCTGGGGACAATGCCTGTCGTAGAGTCATTGCAACAAACCGTCCATCATTCAGGCGCGCCCACCAGAAGCAGAATGATTCGAAAGGGGCGGCCGCGAATCTTATTCGGAGAGCTTGATCACGACACCCCCGTGATCAAGACCAGCGCCCAGAGTTCAGGTTGATCGGATTCCCCAATTGCGCGGTTCGAATTCGTCATTGATGTGCACTGCGTGGAATCCATCTATCAGCACCCTGGCTCGAAAGGTCAGGCGAGGACCAATGGGATCAGACTGCCTTCGGTGAAGCACACCCTGTCGGGAACACATGACTAAAGCGGTGTAATCAGGATCCGTTTGATCTACCGCAATGCCGCGGTATTAGGAGCATCGGGACTTGGCGTTTGGATGTGCGCGCCGCCCCGAGGGCTTTTTGAGTTGTGCCGACCGCGCGCAATGAACAGCGCAGTCACGATAAGCAATGCGGTTGCCAAGGGATCGATCCTTGGCTTTTTCGTCCAACATTCTGTAGGGACGCCTTCGCTGAGGCCGAAACGGCTAGCGTCCGCTTTCTACCTGAATGGACCGATCTTGAGTGGCCACGCGAACGGCAGCTATGGAGGGGCAGGAACGAAAGCGCCAAGAAAGCGCGGCCGGAATCCAATCAGTGCTGTACCTGATCCCGGCACCATGAGGTTGAACGCCAACATCGCCGCTGGCGAAGCCGCGGACTCGCTACGCGCTCGGAACTGATGTCCGCTATCGAAGCCCGGCCGGACCCGCGTCAGGAATCGCACGAAACCGCTTTTTTAGGCGGGCCGACGCCAACTATGCTGCACGGCTTATCAAGCAGGTCGTGGGGCACCGGATCGTTGTGACCTTGTCCGCGCCTCAGTTATTTAACGGGGTCCGGCTCATGCCCAACCAATCTGGACCCTTTTGCGAGCTGCAGATGAGAGCCCCAGCCTGCGGATTAGCCCGGACGGCATACGGATTGCGTTCCGCGCGCCCGGGATAGCACCGATCGACTCGATCAGCGACGCGCGCCCGGTAACGGCGGTGGCCGATCGCATTTCGGTGCCTCGACTTATGTGTACTATTCTGATGAAGGCCACGGCCGTGGCCGTTCCGAAAGCCGCAGTTCGTTTACGGCCATAGCCGAGGCGTTCCTGGCAGCCCATCTCGGCGGATGCTGTGAGCCGGTGGGCAACGACTTCGCGAACTCCACGATCGAGTTCAGGGTTCGCCGCGAGCTGATCACTGGATTGGACCGAGGAGTCATCACACGCGCAAGCCGGCCGAGCTGAACGCAATGACCGGACCAGGACATGAGCGCGCTCAGTATATGAGGTAGAGAAAGACGCCGAGAGAAACGCCGACGATTCCGAAAACGACAATGAACAAGCCCGTGGTGAGCAGGCACAAGGCTTTGAAGATCACCTCCGCCAAGCTGAACCCGGTTCGCGTTCGCCGCGGCTCGACAGCAACGGGAGCGGGGGCAAGTTCACCCTCACAACGCCCGGTGTGCTCCGGTGCAAGTGCGAATGGCGCGGTCACAAGGACCACCCTTAGGTCAGCAGCCAGACACCGCCGGCCGCTACGATCAGCGCTGCCCAACAGGTCAACGATACCAGCCTCGCGGACCGACGACGGCGGTTCCGGCGATATTCATCGAACGCTATCGGTCGCCCATTGATCGTGAGCATCATCGCATCAGTCGGTACGCACAGATCGCAATCACAGACCGACGAAGATCAATGGCATTGAGCCGGATCAAGTGGTCCCAAAATTGTCACAATAGCTAGCCTCGTTGACTTGGATCAACGAGCGCTGCCTTGAAACGGTTGCCACTTCTCCCGGCAATCATTGAAAGTCTGATCCGGTGACGATTTCGCCGCTGATCGTCGGGCTAATCATTTTTGCGGTACTAGTCGGAGGTGCATTCGCCGGCTGGGAGACCCGGCGCCGTTTGCCGGCACACCACCTGAACGATGAGACGAAGAGCCTCGTCTCCGTCTCAATGGCGGTAGTTGGTACGATTTCGGCGCTCGTACTGGGGCTGCTGATTTCGAACGCCAACACCTCGTTCATTGCTCGCAGCGGGGAAGTTACAACGCTCTCGGCCGACATCCTGCGGTTGGATCAGATGCTCCGCTTGTATGGGCCGGAGGCTGACCCGGCTCGTGGAAAGCTGCTTCAGTTTGCCGAGCGGAAGACCAATGATCTTTTCCCCCAGAGTCTCAAAGATGTCCACATGGACAATGAATCGACATACGAAGTGCTTCAGCAGGTCGAGTATCTGATGCTCGAGTTGCGTCCGCCCGATCCCCGTCGCCAATGGTTTCTACAGCAAGCGCTATTGCATGCGGCAAAGATCGGCAATACGCACTGGCTCCTGGGCCAAGAGGCTGGGCAGGGCACTCCAAAGGCATTCGTTGCTCTCGTCGTGTTCTGGCTGTGCCTGCTGTTCGCCAGTTTTGGGCTGTTTGCGCCACACAATTTGATATCGGGCTTGACCTTAGTTATGTGCGCAATAGCCGTTGCTGGCGCCGTTGAAATGATCCTCGAATTAGAGCAGCCGTTCGGTGGGGTACTGCACATTTCACCGCTGCCGATGCACCAGACGGTTTATTACTTGAACCAATCAAACGGTCCTATTTAGGCGGACATCCGACTCCGCCGGGGGGCCAACACAGCCATCGTGTCGTGATGCGAATGACAGCCAGAATTCTCAGATTAAGCCGCCCGGTCGGGTGTGACAGCCGCCTCGGTGGCCTCGGGTCGGCGCATCCGGAAGCCAAGTAGCGCGATCGCGATCGTCGCAAGGGGGTTCAGCAGGCTGAAAAAGGCGAAGCCGGCATAGCTCAGCGTCGACACCCCGAGGGTCGCCGCCATATATGCGCCACAGCTGTTCCATGGGATCAGCGGCGATGTCACGGTCGCTGAGTCGCCGACCGCGCGGGACAAAGCGACCGGGAGGAGACTGCGCCGCTCGAACTCCGCCCGGAACATCCTCGCCGGCAACACGATCGCGATGTACTGATCGGACGCGATCACATTCAAGCCAATGCAGGTACCGACCACCGCCACAACAAGGCTCCCGGTCGATCGCACCGCGCTGATTGCCCCCTGGGTTAAACGCCTCAGCAGACCTGCATGTTCGAGCACGGCGCCAAAGGCAAGCGCCGTCATGATCAGCCAGACCGTGTTGAGCATCGATTCCATGCCGCCGCGCGACAGCAGCTTGTCGATTTCCGGCTGACCGGTGCTCGAGACATAGCCGGTAGCCAGCGCAGACCAGATACCTTTTATCGCGGCGAGCGGCGCGGAGAGCGAAGGGTCCTTCGCAAAGGCCAAGACCTGGTGTGCATTGAAAATCATGGCCAGAACGCCGCCGAACAGCGCGCCCGCGAAGATCGTGACGAACGGTGGAAAGCGTAGAATCGCCAGCCCAAAGACGAGCACGAGCGGCAACAGCGCCCATGGGGTGATGACAAAATGCTGACTGAGACCCGACAGGGTTCCCGAGGCGTCGAAATCGCCAGGTCGCCCCAACAGTGCAAACGCGATCAGCGCCAGCACGAGCGCCGGTACCGATGTCCACAGCGACTCTCTCGTGTGCTCGAACAGATCGGAGCCCGCCGCGGCCGCAGCTAGATTAACCGTATCCGAGAGCGGCGATGCCTTATCACCGAAATAGGCACCCGAAATGATTGCACCGGCCGTGATCTCCGGCGAGAGCCCCATATTGTTTGCGATGCCGATCAGCCCAATGCCGATCGTCCCCGCAACGGTCCAGGAACTGCCGATGCCCGTAGCAACGACCGCGCATATCAATGCCGCCGAGGCATAGAAGTAGTTGGGGCTCAGCACCTGCAGCCCGTAATACACCATTGTGACGATCGTACCGCTTAGGGCCCAAGTCCCGATCAGCGCGCCCACAGCGAACAGAATGAAGATGGCCGGTAAGGCGGATGCAATCCCGTCGATGGTGGCTTGGCGCAAGCCGGACCAGGATACGCCGTTCTTTACCGCAAGCCCGCTCGCGATCAGGCCGCAGAAGAGTAACGCGATCTGATTCGGTCCTTGAGCCGCCTTGTCGCCAAAAAAAAGATACGACATCGCCAAAAGGATGATCAGCGCGGCGACAGGTATGCAGGCATCGAGAAACGATGGCGGGTGCGTGCTTTCTGTCGCCGCGGGTTCTGAAGCATCGGCCATCGATGTGAGCTCTAGAAGGTGATGGTGGTACGTACGGTGAAAACCGCTTCAGGGTCGGCATGTGGCGCAAGCGCCGGGTTCCAGAACACCTGAATATCCGGCGTGATGTGCATCCCCTTGAAAATCGTCGCCTTGTAAAAGATCTCGCTGACCCACTCGCCGTCGCGGACCCCGGTACTCCCGACCAAACCATGGTTGGTTTTGTCCCAGCCGATGGCCACGCCGACCTGGTCGGAGCGGTTGCGGCGGATCGGGTTGTTCCAGACAAAGCCCCCCGCGTAAGATGTACGAATTGGGATATCAGAGCCGGTGGCATTATTGATGCGGAGAAACGCCCCGTACCTGTCGGTCAGATCCTGCGAGATGCTGAGCGAGATGCCCGTCGAGCGGCCGCTAACGTTCGGGACAAACGGCTGCTCATAGACCAAGAGGCTGTAAATACCGTCGCCGAGACTCGGGAATTTTGGAGTCCATTGCGCGTTGCCCCATTTCACCATCCGCCCTTGCTCGATGCCCCTGCTTGTCAGCGAGCCGCCGTTGAGATCGGTACCGCCCTGGCCGCCGACGGCAAAATTAAACTGGCCATTTGGATCCTTCACGCGCGCGTAAGCGCCGAGCCCTGCATTCGGGAAAGTCTGCGTGGCGGTTTGCGCAAACGAATAGCTGATGAAGCTGGTTTGCGCGTTGGCGGCATATTCATTTGGGTCGAACGAAAACAGGTTGTACTGGCCGATCGTCAGCGACAGCCAGCTGACTAGACCGGGAAAGGTATGCGTGTAAACGAGCGTCGACCACGCGAAGTTGTCGCGCGTCCAATCGTTCGGGAACGTGATTAAGCCAAGCCGCGACGCCTGGCTGCTGGTGTTCTGATGGCTGAAATAGGCCTGGTGCGAGGTGACGATGTTGAACTCGCCGGAACCGAATTGCGTGTCCTTGAATGGCTTCCAGCTCATATAGGGATAGTAAACGTTCGCATAGACCGGCTGCCCCTTCGTCCCCCATTGCGGGTAAAAGGAATAATCGATGCCGAAGTCGAGGTTGTACTGCTCGCTGATGCCTTTCTTGAAGGCGAGCCATTTGTTGTATTCAGCATCGAGGATGTCCGCATAGGGCCGCGACCAATCCTCGGATCCTGGGACAAATTGCGGCAGCAGCCGAAAAGCCGGGCGGTCTTTTGTCGAGCCCGCGAACGTGCTCGTATCGACGACATTCGACGCCGGCAATGTCGGCGGCGGCGTCGCCAGGGGACCCGTCGCCTGCGGGTTTGTGGCGCTGCCTGGGCTTTCGGGCTCTTCCGCGCGCGCCGGCGCCATCGCTAAGCCCGCAACGAACATCATGCTTAGTACGACTGCCGTAACCGGGCCGCGTCGAAGACTCGACTGAGACATGTTAAGCGCCCCCTCGTCAATTTCCAGTCTTGGCGGGCGCGGCACGTCGAACCGCTCGAAGGTGGTCCGAATGCCGCTCAGGCAGCCGCCCATTCGAGCGTCCGTGCTGAATTGGTGATTGTTGTGCCAGCCTCTCCGCGCAGGATTGCCGCCAGATCCTTCAGCGCGCCGATTGCCGCCGCCTTGCCCGTCGTCTCGGCGAAATGGCAGGCCGCCGCGACTTTCGGGCCCATCGATCCGGCGGGGAAGCTGTAGTCGCGCATCGCAGCTGGGTTCGCTCGCCTGAAGGCTTTGGCCGTGGGCTTCCCCCAATCGAGGAACACGGCGTCGGCGTCGGTGGCCATCAGGAAGAAGTCGGCATCGAGCTGACGCGCGAGCAATTCCGAGCAGACATCCTTGTCGATGACCGCCTCGATACCGCGCAATTTGCGGCCAGGCTCATAGACGGTCGGAATGCCGCCGCCGCCTGCTGCGATGACGATCGTGCCTCTTTCGAGAAGCCAGCGGATTGGCCGTACCTCGAAGATCTGCTTGGGCTGGGGTGAGGCGACGACTTTTCGCCATTTGTCGCCGTCCCGCTTCATGACCCAGCCCTTTTCGGCTTTGAGCCGCTCGGCTTCGCTCTCCGAATAGACCGGGCCGATAAATTTGGTCGGCAAGGCGAAACCAGGGTCGGCGGGATCGACCTCGACCATGGTCAAGATCGTTGCGAAGGGCACCTCGAACGGCAGCAGGTTCCCCAGCTCCTGCTCGATCATGTAGCCGATCATGCCCTCCGTCTGCGCGCCGAGCACATCGAGCGGGTAGAGTTCCTCGGGATTGTAAGCGGCGCCCTGCAGGGCGAGCAGCCCCACCTGCGGCCCATTGCCGTGTGTGATGACCAGTTCGTTGCCGGGATAGATTTCGGCGAGCGCGGCAGCCGCGATCTGGACATTCGCGCGCTGCGCTTCCGCCGTCATGGGCTGCCCGCGCCTTAGTAGCGCGTTGCCGCCAAGCGCCACGACAATGCGCATGATTCAGTCCCCGAGAGTCGCGACGAGGATGGCCTTGATCGTGTGCATCCGGTTCTCGGCCTGCTCGAAGGCGACATTCATTTCGGAGTCGAACACCTCCTCGGTGACCTCCATCGAGGTCAGGCCGAACTGTTCGTGGATATCGCGGCCGACCTTGGTCTCCAAATCATGAAAAGCGGGCAGACAGTGCATAAACTTCGCCCGCGGATTGCCGGTTGCCCGCATCAGCTTCATGTCGACCTGATAAGGCTTCAACAGCCTGATCCGCTCGGCCCAGACCTCCTTCGGCTCGCCCATCGACACCCAGACATCGGTGTGGATGAAGTCCACGCCCGATACGGCTTCCTCCGGGTCGTCGGTAATGGTCAGCCGGCCGCCATACCTGGCTTCGAGGTCGCGCGCGATCTTGATGTAGCTCTCCGCGGGCCACAGCGACTTAGGCCCGCAAATCCGGACATCCATTCCGACGAGACACCCGACGATCATCAGCGAATGCCCCATATTCGAGCGCGTATCGCCGACATAGGTGTATCTGATCTCGTGCAGCGGCTTCTCGCTGTACTCGCGCATCGTCATGACGTCGGCGAGCATCTGCGTCGGGTGATATTCGTCGGTCAGGCCGTTGAAGACCGGCACGCCGGCGTATTTCGCAAGATCCTCGACGGCCTCCTGCGAGTAACCGCGAAATTCGATGGCGTCGTACATGCGTCCCAGTACGCGCGCAGTATCCTTGACCGACTCCTTGTGCCCGATCTGGGAACCCGCCGGGTCGAGATAGGTAACATGCGCTCCTTGATCAAAACACGCGACTTCGAACGCGCAGCGGGTGCGTGTCGACGTCTTTTCGAAAATAAGGACAATCTCCTTGCCCTTGAGATGCTCCTGCTCAGTGCGGGCATACTTCGCCCGCTTCAGGTCGCGTGCTAAATCGAGCAGGTAGAAAAATTCGCGCTGCGTGAAATCTTGCACGGTGAGGAGTGAACGATTGCGCAGGTTAAGGCTCATGCGAGATCTCCTGACGACACAGTGCTTTCGTTAATAGGCGGGGTCGCGCGACACGGGGCAGGTCATGCAATGGCCGCCGCCACGGCCGCGGCCGAGCTCAGACCCGCGAACCGTGATCACCTCGATGCCGGCTTTGCGCAGCAGCGTGTTTGTGTAGGTATTGCGGTCATATGCCACTACGACGCCGGGCTCGAGAGCGACGACGTTGTTGCCGTCATCCCACTGTTCCCGCTCGGCCTGCCACGCGTTGCCGCCGGTTTCGATGACATGCAGCGCGTTGAGCCCGAGGGCGTTTGTGACGGTCTGGAGTAGTGGCGCATTGTCGGGTCGTACCTCGAACGGCTCGCTTGCGCCCGTCGGGTAGACGCTGTAACAGGCGATTTGGTCGACGACCTCGCGAAACACCGTGCATTTATCGCGATCGCAAAAGCTGAACACAGTGTCGAGATGCATCGCCGCGCGGCTTTTCGGCATGACGCAAGCAATGACCCGGGTCGCCGCCTCTCCCTTGAACAGCGCGTTTGCAACTTGGCCCACGGCCTGATGCGTCGTCCGCTCGCCCATGCCGATCAAAACAATGCCCTTGCCGATCGGCATGACATCGCCGCCTTCGATGCTGGCGCCGGTGAACTCCTCGTCGGAGTCGCCGAACCAGAATTTGAAGTCGCCCCCTTTGAACGTGGGGTGGAATTTGTAGATGGCGCGCTGCAGCAAGGTCTCGGGCTTGCGCGCCGGCCAGAACATCTGGTTGCAGCTGACGCCGCCATAGATCCAGCACGACGGATCGCGCTGAAACAGCGTGTTCGGTATCGGCGGTATCAGAAACGATGTGCCGCCCAGCACCTCAAGCAGCAAGGCTGAGTTCTCGCTTTTCGGCAGGTCTTCGATGGCAATTCCGCCGATCAGGTGCTCGGCCAATTGCTTTGCCGGCATCTCGTCGAGCCAGGGACGCACGGAACGCGAGACGACCAAGCCGACGCTGTTGGCTGTGATACGCCGATCGAGCACCCAAGAGCGCGCCTCGGCATCGGCCAAGGTCTCAGCCAGCAGCTCGTGCAAATCGAGGACCTCGACCCCACGCTGCTGCATCTTGAGCACGAAATCGTAATGGTCCTTCTGCGCTTCCTGCACCCAGATGACGTCATCGAAGAGCAGGTCATGGCAATTGCCCGGAGTCAGCCGTTGATGTGCGAGGCCCGGACGGCAGACCATCACTGTTCGGAGCTTTCCAACTTCCGAATGGACACCGAATGTCCTCGCCATGCGTGGCCCCGTGTCATGATTTGCGTGCCTTTTCCGGCGCACACCGACACACTTATCGCGGAGCTTCGAGGCGATGCCGTTGATCTAGGTCAAAGACCTTGCGTAGAAGTGTTCGGGCGGACCAACGCTGTGCCCCCGCCCCGAAGCTCAGCCGCCCGACCTATATCCGGTGGCTTCTCTAATCGTCATCGGTAGGGTGCCTTTCGCCAGCTGCAGGGAGGACCGTCGCGAGCACGGCGCATTTGCGCTCAGAGAGGCGCGAGGGCGTTACGCAAAGATTCACTTGGGATATGCATCAGACCCGTGAATGGCTCATTCAGGTCGAGAACCAGAAAGAGCGCTCCGGATGCCGCCGCCGCACACATGACAAGGGCAGCAATTGAGACTGGATTGGAGCTCCCGAAAATTCCAAAGCTGGCAAAGATCAGAGATAGCCAAAAGACCAGGACGATTAGGAAGGGAAGAGGCAACGAACCACCGGAGTGTTCGAACAACAGGAATCGGGTCTGTGCTAAATCTGCTATGATATTTATGGCTCGGTCCTTGGTTATGCGCTGAATATCGCTCTGCGGTGCGAGCTGCATGATCAGTGTGGCGCTAAATTGGCCGTAGTAGGTTGGTTCGAGCGGCCGTTGATACGCAGCCAACCATTGATCCTCGCGCCAGACACGGTCGACCAGCGGACCGATGGCTCTTCGGATCTCCTCGCGCGCCGAGTTGGTCTCCGGCCCGTACTGCGCCAGCAGCTGATCGATCAAAATGACGTCGGCGGCGATGCGCTGAATGTAGCCGCGCTGGGTCTGAAACGAACCATTCGCCGCCGCGATCAGTAGACCAAGCGCGAGAGCCGCAATCGTCGCGATCAGGCCCACGCCCAGTCTGACGAGGTCCTTCGTCTGATCAGACAGATATCGTTCGGGCAACACCCTGGATAGCAGGAGACCCGCAACCGCCCCGCTGACGATCACCCCGAAAGCGACGAACGAGGTTACCACAGCATCCACGACGTTGCCTTGCGATTAAAAGCCAAGACCCGCCTTTCGGGCCGGTGGGGGGCATTGCGGCTACGCGGGACTATTTCAAAAGCGATAGCCGCCGGTTGATTTGGGTCAATGCGTGGATGGTGGCACCGCCGATCTTTTGCCGCGGACGCCTTGAAGGCAGCGATCCGAGGAGAATACGGGCGGACCATGGACTTTCTGCAAGCATTTCCCGTGGCCATTATTGATGAAGACTATGACGGCCCGCGTGCTGCGGGCCGAGGCATGCGGCAACTCGCGGCCGCCATTGAGAAGGAAGGATTTCGGGTCGTCGCCGGCCTCAGCTACGACGACGCGCGGCGGCTCGTGAATGTCGCCAATAACGAAGCGTGCTGGCTGGTTTCCGTCGACGGTGTCGAGGCCGAGGAAACGCGCTGGCAGATCCTCGAGCAGGTGCTCGCCGCAAAGCGGCGGCGTAATGACCGGCTACCGATTTTTCTGTTCGGCGACGAAACGACCGCGGAGATGGTGCCGCCAGTCGTGCTGAAGCACGCGAACGCCTTTATGCGGCTGTTCGAGGACTCGTTCGAATTCATCGCCCGGGCGATCGCCCGTTCGGCGCAACTGTATCTCGACCGTCTGCCGCCGCCGATGTTCAAGGCGCTGATGGATTACACGCTGCATGCCAGCTATTCCTGGCATACCCCCGGTCATGGCGGCGGCACCGCCTTCCGAAAGAGCCCGGTCGGCCAGCTGTTCTATCAGTTCTTTGGCGAGAACACGCTGCGCTCCGACATTTCTGTGTCGGTCGGGCAGCTCGGGTCGCTCCTCGATCACACTGGGCCGATCGCCGCCGGCGAGCGCAACGCTGCGCGCATCTTCGGCGCGGATGAGACGCTGTTTGTCGTCGGCGGCACGTCGACCGCCAACAAGATC
>Ga0310810_10003578_pt1 | contig 16970 bp, 13 predicted proteins | sample NCmetagenome_FD_207641 | JGI IMG/M metagenome (GOLD analysis project Ga0310810, IMG submission 207641) | Soil microbial communities from experimental microcosm in Duke University, North Carolina, United States - NC | ecosystem: Engineered > Artificial ecosystem > Soil microcosm > Unclassified ... | reverse complement strand
CGATATAATGGAAATGAGCGGCACACCAAAAACGTATTATGTCGATAACATCCGCTTCATCGGTTCTGCGGCAATAACGGTTCCACCGGTACCACTGTTGGCATCACCCGTGAATGGAGCAACCGGTATCCTCACCAATCCGGCAGTAAGCTGGAATGCATCAAACGGAGCCGCTACATACCGCGTACAAGTTTCAGTGAACTCAGCATTCTCAACGACCATCGTGGACCAAAGTGGAATAACCGCCACCTCACGTGCTCTCAGCGGACTTTCCACCAGCACCTTGTACTACTGGCATGTGAACGCCACAAACTCCGGCGGAACAAGTGTGTGGTCACCGGCATCAAGCTTCACGACACTTGCCGCGGCTGTTATTACCGACACCTCACGACCAACGGTAAGCTTCACATTCCCGGCAAACGGGGCAACGGTTTCAGGAACCGTGAGCATCAGCGCGAATGCGACGGATAATGTAAGTGTTACCGGCGTTCAGTTCAAACTGGATGGAAGCAATTTGGGAAGTGAAATCACTGCCGCTCCATATACCTATTCATGGAATACCGCATCGGCGACGAATGGTTCGCACACCGTCACTGCAGCTGTGAGAGATCCTTCGGGCAATCAATCAATAGCCACCGTCACGGTAACTGTTTCCAACACAGTATCAAGCTCAGCTGATCTGTGGGTCTATCAAGAGGCGCTGCAGTCTCCGTGGATCGATAATTCGTGGGGCGCGACTGTGGCCTTCAACAGCCCCGAGCAAAAGTATGCGGGCGCATTTTCCATCAAAGTTGTTCAGGGGACATGGGGTGGATTGAGCTTGCGCAGCGGAAACACTGGTTCACCGGTGCCTGTGAATCCCGCACAATACCAGGGTGTGGAATGCGCGGTGTATGGCGGCCCGTCCGGCATGACGCTTTCACTGTTGTTTGAAAATGACGCTGCCAATACATTCCCAAGAATCGATTATGGAACCATTCCGGCAAATACCTGGAAGGTTATTTCCATTCCGATGAGTCAGCTTAATCCGAGTAATTATGTGATTCATCGCCTCGATATAATGGAAATGAGCGGCACACCAAAAACGTATTATGTCGATAACATTCGCTTCATCGGCGCGGCGCAGGTTGCGGGACGGAAATCGAATGGTAAGAAAACGATATCGGCCACAGCGCCTACGGGCAATGAAGCAGAACCGGGTTCGGTTCCCAGAGAATTCGCCCTTCTGCAAAATTATCCGAATCCGTTCAACCCGACGACAACGATCAGGTATGAGCTTCCCTTCGAAAGTCATGTCGTGTTGAAAATCTACGATATGACGGGAAGTGAAGTTCGCTCGCTCGTCGATAAAGAAGCCGGATCAGGATCTCACTCAATCCTTTGGGACGGAAAGGATGGAACCGGTATAAGTGTTGCAAGCGGCACCTACATTTGCCGAATGACCGCTGTACCGGCAGCCGGTGAAACCGGTCAAGAATTTTCTTCGACCCGTAAACTCATGTTGATGAAATAGCTCCGGCAGGACAGTCGTTCGACGACGAAAGGATTAGCCCCGAAAGCGATATACCAAATTCATTCTATGGTGTGTGGCATTAGAGATTCGGGGCTTTTGTTTGAAGCAATCCCGGTCAATTACGTCCGGCAGCGGCCACCTGTTCGATCCTGACAATAGAAAAATATCTCACACGAAAAAGGAGAAATTCACATTGTACAAACTACAAGCATATTTCACCGCGCTGCTCTTCTCAGGATGCGTTCTTATCACGGGATGCAGTACCATTCCGGACAGCCCCGCACCGCAGGACAACACAGCTACCCCGTCACCTGAAAAAGCCGAGCTTAGCACGACGACTCTTGCAGCGATCCCTGTCTACGGCGTGTGGCATTCCGGTAACGATTACTGCACATGGGGGACCGTGCGTGACCTTACGGAATTCGACAGCAAGAACCATTGGCTCATAGACCGCGGAGACGGTTCGGGACTTCCCTCTGTCAACCTCGTCATTCTGAGTTTCGTCGATCCTCTAAGATTACTCAACAAGACGACTGACAGCAGGACGCTCAACGGCATACCGGCGGGGATGACCCCGGACATTGTAAACTACTTCAAGAGCAGGGGAATCCGTGTTATGCTATCAGTCGGCGGCATTACATCGGTGACCAGTTGGGATCAGGCATTGGGGTCAGACCCGGCACAACTGGGCTTGAACGCAGCAGACGCTGCTCAACGGATGGGTGTGGGGATAGAGATCGATTACGAACAGGACAACAGTCCGAACCTCGGTGGACTTCAGAAGTTCATTGATGCGTATCGTACCCGACTCCCCTACGATTCGACAGGAAGCAACCAGGCATCGCGATTAACCATCGATCTGGCTGCCGGAGACCGTTGGCTGACAGCTCTTTGCCGCAAGGCCAGTGCCGACTGGCTCACAACAACAAACCCGGTTCTTGACTATGCAAACGCGATGGTCTCTTCCAGGCCAAACCGCAACGCATCCGGTGCCCAGGCCAACTGGCAGGAGCACATCGATGGCAAGCCAACCTATAGCCCGCCGATTCCGCCATTGGCACCCGCGAAATTAACGGGAAGCCTATGGCTTGTCAGCAGGCAGCCGCTCGCAGAATGTGTAAATTTTGGCAGTTCCCTTGAATATTCAACAGGGGTATACGTTCAAACGGTAACTCCGAACGGAGCCGGGACGACGGCCGGCATGCTCGGATACATGTTTTGGGCGGCTGAGTGCCAAGGCACCAGAACCGGATGTACAACACCGCCAAACACATGCCAGGGCGGCGTTGGTGCGGGGGCCGCCTTCTACTCTATTCCGATACCCATGACACCTCTTCGCCAGCGGTAACCGGATTCAGGAGAGTGTCCCGCAAGCCAAATTGCCGATGAGCGTTGGTCTTGCCAGGAATGTTTCCAACCAATCTCATCCCGCGGCGACTATGACCATTCACGGTGTGAAACATTTTCCCCACCGACTGGTTCATTCTTACCCAAACTCCTTCATAGAAAAATGACCGGAATGGCTGAAATCGCTCATTCCATGCAATAATTCACCTATTTCTTCTTTTCGAAAAACGGCATAGATGTAGTAGTTTTATTGAGAGTGAACAATACTTCATTAGAAAATTAAGGTATGACAATGGTGAAGAGGTCTGTCCTTTGGGCTATTCTCGTATGGTCGGCTAGTCTCTATCCGGAAGTCATACTCCGCGCGCAATCGACACAATGGGTCACTGCGTATTATGCGGGTTGGAGTCAGGGTGGGGTCAACAACGGCGTATTGCCGGCTGAACGAATCGACTATTCCGCGGTAACTCATATTATTCATTTTGCGCTGGTCCCAAACCCGGACGGGACGGTTGACGATCAGAAAAATAGTGTTACCGCAGCGAACGCGAACATACTCATATCGTGCGCGCACGCCGCCGGGAAGAAAGTGCTCATTGCAGTCGGTGGTTGGGGAACTGAGTCGTTTTTCAGGAGCTCCACCAATGGAAGCACCCGGGAAACATTTGTCAATAACCTTGTCAATACTATGCGCACCCGCGGTTATGACGGAATCGATATCGATTGGGAGCCGCTCAACAGCGCTGACGCGGATAACTATAGCGCGTTCGTCAAGGAAATGAGGACTGCCCTCAATGTCATCACCCCGCGTCCGGTGTTAACAATGGCAACTCAGTGGACGGCTCCGATATCCGCTGCAGTCGCGGAGCAGATGGATCAGATCAATATTATGACGTATGACCTTGCCGGCGCATGGTCCGGGTGGGTTGTCTGGCATAACGGGGCAACCTTTGACGGCGGAGTGAGCATCGGAAGTCAGACTATTTCAGCCGATGGGTTCGTTACTAAATGGAATGCAGCGGGAGTACCACTCGCTAAACTTGGAATCGGAATCGATTTCTACGGATATGTTTGGAGCGGAGGTGACGGTACACCTACAGGAGGGGCTACGGCGCCGGGCCAACGCTGGACAACGGCACCTACGGTCCAGGCCAATGTTCCGTATTCCTCCATCATGTCTGATTATTACCAGCCGGGATATTACCGTTGGGATAGCAACGCGCGTGCTTCTTACCTGAGCATCGATAATGCCGGTTCGTCAGGCGATAAGTTCATAACCTATGATGATGAAGCGGCACTTAATGCGAAAATTAGTTATGCGCGCAGCAAACATCTTGGGGGCGTTTTCATCTGGGAACTCGGCGGCGGATACCGGTCAACTATGCCGGTCGGAAAGCGGGATCTCCTGCTGCAAGCAGTGAAGAAAGCCGCTCGAAACATTCCGGGCAATTAGAACACGGAAGGCCGGTGTGCCGTAAACCCGGGCAAACAAAGAATGTTCTTGTGAAATAACCAGGAGGTGAAACACTTAGACGACGGATGCGCCAAATAACCGCAGCTTGTTGTGAAGTGTTTTCCTGCTCAAACCCAAAATGCGTGCGGCTTTCGATTTATTATTGTGCGCGCACGCAAGTGTTTCAAGCACGATCGTCCGTTCCGCTTCTTTGAATGTACTCCCGATAGCGATGTTGAACGAGCTTCCGAGCTTCTGATGTTTGGTGATACGGGGAGAGAGATATTCAATGCCGATGACTTCATCGGGGCAAGTCACAACGGCGCGTTCGACGGTGTTCCTAAGCTCCCGCACATTTCCCGGCCAATTGAATTGATGAAGCACTTCAATTGCTTTTTCAGAAAATCGCTGCTTCGTCCTGTTGTATTTTAGAGTATAAATCGACGAAAAGTAATCAATCAGCGGCGCAATATCTTCCGGCCGCTCACGAAGAGGGGGAAGCACGATCTCGATAACGCTAAACCGGTAGTATAAATCTTCGCGAAACTCACCCGAGGCAAGTGCCGTGAGGATATTTTTGTTTGTTGCAGCGATTACCCTCACGTCGACATGAATCTCATCTTTTCCTCCCAGCCGGCGAAACGATTTGTGTTCAATGGCACGCAGCAGTTTTGCCTGGACCTCCGGACTCATCTCGGCAATCTCGTCGAAGAACAACGTCCCTTCATGTGCCAGTTCAAACGCGCCGCTCTTCTTATTCAAGGCGCCCGTAAATGCACCTTTCTCGTGCCCGAACAATTCGTTTTCAATGAGTTCTTTCGGAAACGCGGCACAATTGATTGCGACGAAAGGTTTTGTGTTTCTATCGCTTTGCATGTAGATCCGCCGCGCTACTATTTCCTTTCCCGTCCCGCTCTCGCCGGTAATAAGAACCGCGGCCTGGGATTTAGCGACGAGGCCGATTGCCGACCGCACATCGCAAATCGCCTTGCTATTTCCTATAAGGGTTGTTCCTTCCGGATTTGCTGCCTGGGTGCCGTTCGATGGCAATGCGGGAGAACGATCATGCGCAGTATTCTCCAGGATCCCCTTGAAGAAATCCGCGTCTATATTCTCCCTTACAAGTACATCGCTCGCCCCCATCCGTATCGCGCGGACAGCATCTTCGATTGAGCCAAATTTTGGCGCAATGACCGTGGTGACAGGCGGATAATGATTCCTGGCGAATTGGAGAACCCCGGATTGCGCCTCGTCGAATACCTCGCAACGACTGACAAAGATATCATAGTCATGCGTCTGTAATTCCAGCTGGGCGCGTTCAATGGATTTAACCTCGGTCAATGAAGCGTTTGCCTTCTTCAGGGGGCCGACACTGGACGAAATGCTGCTGCCGTTAGATGAAAGAAAAAGAATGTTCCGTGTCATAGTATTATACCTTAGGTCCTGTGATTGATCTGAAATGCAGCGATGATTATACCGGGCGCTCGTGTTTAGCCCGGGGATCGTTTGACACGGGCGGAGAAGCGCTTTCCCGTTGAGCCCGCCGGATGAATTTCCCGACAATGAGTTTTGAAATTCCCTGACTGAAAAAAGGCTGTCCCGCCACCACAGCTTTGACCGCGGCAATGATGTCTTTCTTTTCAGCATTTTTGACGACATAACCATTCGCTCCGGCGCGAATAATCTTATCCACGTACGCTTCATCCTCGTGAATTGTGAGCATAAGAATTTTGATTCCGGGATGCTGTTGTTTGATTATTTGCATGGCCTCGATGCCATTAAGTTTCGGCATAGAGATATCGAGAATCGCGATGTCCGGTGTATGTAACGATGCGAGCTCAACGGCCTTCTCCCCGTCCGGCGCTTCGCCGACGACAGAAAATCCGGGCGTGCTGCGGAAGAGCGCTCTGAGCCCATTGCGAACGATACTGTGGTCATCAGCGAAGAGAATCTTGACGTTCTTCATTGAGAGTATGACTCCATTGGAATAGCCACATGAATTTTAGTTCCACCGTTTTGCCGGGAATCAACCCGGAACGCTCCCCCGAGAAGCATGGTACGCTCGTTCATTGAAACGAAACCCAAACCCTGGCCCGGAATTCTCTGTTGCTCAAGCTTCGTCTTGTCAAACCCGATGCCATCATCTTCGATATCGAGTGTCACGCTGGTTCCAACGTGAGAAATGCTCACCTTTCCCCGACTGGCCCGCGAATGCTTCCCCATGTTTGAAAGTCCTTCCTGCGTAATCCTGTAGAGTGCCGTTTCCACTTCGTGATGGTAATGTTCAAGTACGGGTCCGTTCGCCTGAAATGTAATTGCAATCTTATGAAGGCGCTCACAATCCTCCGACAAACGGGAGAGCGCCACCACCAATCCAAAATCGTCAAGCGCGGACGGCCGGAGGCTGACGGCTAACCTGCGGATGTCACCGATTTTTCCATTTACTTCCTCTTTCAGCGCCCGGAGTGTTTTGCGCAGAGTCCTGGGACCGGGAAGGTTTTCCTCAAGAAGATTCAACGAGAGTTTCATTCCCGACAACCACTGACAAAGATCGTCGTGAAGTTCTCTTGCAAGACGCCTGCGTTCTTCTTCCTGCGCGTTCACAACCCGCTTGGCGAGAGAGCGCATTTGTTCCTGAGCATGCCGCCGTTCGGTTACATCCCGGGCAATTCCGAATGCGCCGATGACTTCACCCTCCTCAAACTGCGGCGCTGTCGTAAATTCTCCGGTAAGATATTCGCCGGATTTTGCCTCAATGCGTAGTTCGAACGCGGGCGGTGTCTCGCCCCGCAGGATCCGTTGAAAGATCAACCGGGAAAAGTTCAGATCATCAGGATGAATACGGGACTCAAACGATTTCCCCAGCCATTGCGATCTAGCAAACCCCGTAAGATCTTCAAATACGGGGTTGAGGGACCTGATGTTTCCTTGCGGAGAAAGCGAGAAGATGACATCTCTGGCTGTGTCAATAAGTCTCCTGTACCGTTCTTCCGAAATCTGAAGCGTGTTGAGCGTCTCGCGGTAACCTCGGATCGTCATCTCAAAGGGGGATAAGCTTTCGAGAAGAAACTGCCAGGACGCCTGAATTAACCTGGAGGAGTTTTCGCTTGCCGGAGTCTCTTTAAGAATATGCAGAAGCGCTTCCTGGTGGGTTGCGACCAGATTGACGCTGCTCATCTCCTCGGTAATCGAGCGTCTTCCCAATTCATACGCGACGCGCAGGGCTGATTCGCCCTCCCCATTAAGATAGTTTTGGAGGGAGATCTTGTATGACTCGGAAATTTTCGCAGGATAGGTGTTCATCGCCTGTCACCTATGTATCGGGCAACTAATACTAAAGCTTCATCGTTTCCCCTGGAATACTGAGCAAGGATCTTATCTGCAATCTGCTGTGGATGCCCCCACGAAGAAGTCTCGACGACAAATGTTTCCCGAATTCCATCCGTGGCAAGCATAAGCAGATCTCCCCTGGAAATCGGGATGGATGACGCATGCAACACGGGTAACTGATCTCCAACCACACCCTGGCCTGAGAAGATATATTCCCGCAATGGTATGACAGGAGAATCCACCCGATTTAGTACCGCCGTCACATTTCCTACTGCTATCCAGGTAATCGAATTCTCCCGCATATTCAGTGATGCGATGCTCATTACCGCCCCGCGTGTTTTCCTTAATTCTTTGTGACATAGATTGATTAACGAACCGACCGGTTCGCGGGCATGCGCCTCCATGATGCTCTTTGCTGTTTTCGCCGAAGCGGCTGCTTCACGGCCATGCCCTAATCCATCGATAACCCCGATGAGTACCCCTCCGTCAAACGCTTTGATGACGAACTGATCTCCGGACTCAGTTTGCCCCGGGAGCTTGAACGAGGCAACGCCCCATTCAATGGGCAACTCCGTGCCATGAACTCTTGCCGCTTCCGTCATTTCCAGGTTTCCTGTCTTCATCGTATCCATTTTTTTATTTTCACCGTAGTTCCGGCCCCTAATCTTGAAGTAATATCGAACTCATCCATAAGTCGTTTCGTCCCCGGCAGGCCAAGTCCTAAACTGTTTCGCGAGGAGTAGCCGTCTTGCATTGCCAGCGCAACATCGGCGATACCGGGGCCGTCATCGTGGGCGACGATCTCAATTCCATGTTTAGTCCCGCTATGGATGCTGCGTATGATGACCTCTCCTTTTTTTGCGTATTCCACAATATTGCGAGTAAGTTCTGAAATTGCTGTGGTAATCAACGTAAGATCCACTTGAGTGAATCCGATTTCTACCGCTAATGCTCGTCCCTTTTGTCTCGAAATGACGATGTCGGCGTCCGAGCTAATCTGCACGCGTACTTCAGTTAACACCGGCCGCTCTCCTTTCTCTGTTGATGGAGATATGCGAGGCCTTCTTCTAAATCTAACGCAGTGCCGACATCTTCAAGCGTCAGCCCCAATTGAACCATGGCAAACGCGACTTCAGGCTGAATGCCGACGATGACCGCTTTGGCGCCGCGAAGATTTAACATCTGCGCAATTGCCCGCATTGTCCGTGTAGCAAACGAGTCCAGAACATCAAGGACGGTGACATCGATAATGACTCCGCGAGACCGGTATCTACCTACACGCTCCGTCAGTTCTTCCTGAAGCTTGATCATGTCCGCGTCGCTAAGCGCAGATTGGATTGAAGCGATGAGAGTATCGCCTTGCTTAAGTATAGGAACTATCATGTGGTTCCTATGTTACGATTGTGAAGAACGTTCGGAAGCCGCTGCTTCCGGAGATGTCGTAACCTTATAACCAAGAAGGCGCTCAGCTTCTTCAATGCCACCTTGTAAATCACCGACAGTCTTCATTTTCCCCAAGTTCACTCCAATGGTGACAAGCGTCTGGGCTATTTCGGAAGACAAACCGGTAACAATGACCTTTGCCCCCATGAGCCGGGATGCTTCGACTGTTTGGACAAGATGGTTCGCAACGGAAGAATCAATCGTGGGAACACCCGTAATATCGATAACGACAACCTTGGCACGATTCGCTCTGATCGCACGCAAGAGCTGCTCTGTGAGTTGGCGGGCGCGTTGCGGATCGATAACGCCGATAATAGGCAAAATGAGCAAGCGCTCACGAACTTGTAATACGGGAGTGGATAGTTCACGTATAGCTTCTTGTTGCTGGCGAATAATACGTTCGCGTTCCTGGACGAATCCCACCGCCACCGTGTTGGCAATTCTGTTCGCTGCGGGTTCATACGCATCGAGTATTCGATTGAGTAAATCAAATTCTGACTGGTATTTTTTGAACAATGAACGGCCCAAAACATCGCGCAGGAGGAGCACAATGCCAACGACTTCCTGTGTTTCCACTCCACGTGGAATAATGCGTTCTGAAAGACTGCGCGCGTATGCCTGGAGCGCCTCGATACTTCCCGTTTCGAGCACCTCAACGTAATTGTCGAAGACGGACGTCGCCTCGGCAAAGATTTCTTCCTTTGTCATTGCAAGCAACAATTGTGCTTCGGCGATGTGCCGAATCCATTCCTCCCGCAACTGGGCGCGGTGTTGTCTCAAGTGTGCCACGAGCTCGCTCAGGAGGGCCGAAGCGACTTCAGGGGCGCTATTCCCGTTCGATTTTCGTGTTAGCACATCAGTTGATCTTGACATCGCAAAACTCCTTTTCACAATACGTTGTTCATCATGGGTTGCTGATCTGAGTCGACTCAAATGGATAGGGCGAACCTTCGGGCAGCGGAGTCCAGGCCAGCTTCCGCCTGAAAAGAAACCACTCATCATCGCGCAAGAGGTAAGGAAGGAACCCGGCTTTCTTGCATCCCTTGAGAGAAGGAACATTTTCTTTGGCGACAAAGGTAATGACCCAACGGGCGTTAAAGCTTTCTGCTTGTTTTGCGATGTGGGCCATCGCGTATGACATGATACCCATTCCACGGTACGATTCGGGCGTAAATGCATTCTCCAGCAGCGCCTCATCCGGAGCGAGCTCCGGAAACACATGGTTGAATCGTGCCCGGATGCTGCTGTTATACTCGGAGCTCATGAGCCACTGCATATAGCAAGGGACGTCATCCCCGGTGACAGCCACGTAGCATGTCGGTATGTTCTCGAGGAGAAAGCTCATCCGCTCTGCCTGTTCTGTGGCGTCTTGTTTCGATAGCTCGGGTCCATGCGCACCGAGCAGCCGAGAAACGTCGTTACGCACCAACGGACGGATGGTGACCGGTATCTTCGCGGGAAGTGGTTCGAAGGGAATACGAAGATCTCTTCGGAGCCCATACGAAACTGTCCGGGAACGAATGCGATGGCGTACTTTGGCCAAAATTTCGCTAACACGAAAATGGAACAGCAGGGTTACAACAGTTTTAATTGTTTGAGTTTTGGTTTTGCCGGAAGCGGTATGACCCGGGGAACCCTTCCCGCCTTTTTGCAATTCCGGGTTCATCAATGGTGTGGCGAGAGAATTCAATCTCAACGTCATTTGCGACCGGCTGCGAGCGTTAGTATAATGTTTTGCGCCATCACGCTTCAACTTCCGCAATCTCCGATACCTGATTGATCTGCAGCCACGCGGAGAGAGTTGCCGCCATCTCTACTAATTCGTCGATGGAGCCAGGCTTCGTGAGAAAACCGTTTGCTCCTAAATCGTAGACCAGATTGATGTCTTCAATTCGCGGCGATGAGGTCTGAGCGATGATAATAAGGCGCTTAAGTATGGGCTGGGTCCTTACCCATTTTATCACTTCAAAACCATCGATGTTCGGCATCTTCAAATCCAGCAGCATGGCGATCGGCAGTGGAAACTGTTCCCTGTTCGCGTACATCCGCTCGCCCTGCAGGTATGCAATCGCTTCTTCTCCGTTTCGCACAATTACTAATGGGTACATCACGCCCGCTTTTTGAAAAGCCCGCTGCATTAAGAACACATCGGTTTCACTGTCATCCACGAGTAAGATAGGTTTATGTTCAGGTTTCATGATGTCCTCAGGTTGATGGAGATGTTGCATGTGCGAGCTCAATCCAGAATCGGCTTCCGGTGCCGGGGGTAGATTCTACTCCTACCTGCCCCCGCATTCGTTCCATGCCCCTCTGAACAATTGCGAGACCGATTCCGGTACCGGGAAAACTCTTCGTATGTCCCCGCTCGAAGATGCGAAAAATGCGTTCCTTATGTTCGGTGGCGATGCCGATGCCGTTGTCCTCAATCCGGATGCGGGTGGTTTCCGCCTTTGTTTCGGCACTAATGCGGATGTGAGGATGAACACCCGCCGCGACAAATTTCAAGGCATTGGTAATTAAGTTCATCAATACTTGTGTGAGTATCGGTGCGTATGCCAGGACGTTTGGAAGCGGTCTTATGACTTCGATTGCAGCATGACTCTCCGTGATTTTCTCGCGGCACTGTTCAAGCACCGTCGCGACGATCGATTCTAACTCCACCGGCTGAAGGACAATTTTGGCCTGGCTAATCCGGCTATACTCAAGAAGGTCGGTAAGCAGTCTGTCGAGGGACTTCGCCGCATCTGCAATTTTTACCGTGTAGCCATCGCCTTCCTCATTCAACTTCGGTCCAAAATCTTCGTGGAGGATTTTTGCGAACCCCTGCATCGCCCGAAGCGGCGCACGGAGGTCATGCGCGATAGTGTAGACAAAGGCTTCTAACTGTTTATTTGTCGCGGTGAGTTCCGCCGTGCGCTCATCCACCAGGTGTTTGAGCTGCCCCGCCCGGTCTGCCAGTTCCGATTGCGCCTGGCGCAACGTTTCCTCAGCCTGTTTGCGTAACGTGATGTCACGGATGTTGCATTGGATGATTTGTTCACCGTCTTCGTAGTACAGATTGCTGACAAATTCAACTTCTCTGCGATCGCCGGTTTTCGTTTGAAGAGGCAATGATTCGTAGCGGATATTGCCCTCTGCCAGCAATTTCCGGAAAGCAGCTTCGCTGGCATCCTGGTCTTTTATCAAACCGATTTCAAACATTTCCATGCCGCACAGTTCATCGCGTGTGTAGCCAAGCAGCTCCGACATGAACGGATTCGAGTCGAGAATTTTTCGCGACGAGGGATCGACCACCAATACCCCGTCTTTAGCGGCTTCAAAAAGCCGGCGGTAACGCAATTCCGACCGGCGCAATTGGGTTTGGAACTCCTCCCCTTCGGTGATGTCCTGGATCCCCAAAAGGATCTGGGTGGGTTTTCCCGAAAAGTCGTTCAACGGTCTCGCATTAAGCAGCAATGTCCGGTGACCGATTCGTTCAAAATTATGCCCGACCTCCAGGTCGTTGAATACGTTGTTCTTGGGAATGATCTCTTCCAGCAGTTGACGCAGCCGGGGAATGTTCCATGAGCCGTGATCAAGTTCGAGAATCGAACGGCCTTCTGTTGCGATCAGCGACAGCTTAAAGGCGCTATAAAAGGCATCGTTTGCCGAGTGGATCCGGAGATCTGCAGTCAGAATCACCAGCGGGTCACGCACAGTCCGAATAATAGCCTCGGCGTGCTTCCACGCTTCTGATATCAGTTGTTTATTCCTTTTTAAGTCGTCAATATCCATGAGCACTAACACCGCACCATCTGCCTTGTCATCAAGCGTCATGTAAGGGCGCACGCGGAGAGAAAACCAATGTCCATTATTGTCTTGTACTTCCCGCTCGCTCGCGCTCGCGCTCGAGATGACCTCATCGATGATGTCCTCCAGGTCGGGCAAATTGAGATTATGCCGGACGCTGCTGAGGGGCCGCCCCACATCGGACGTCCGGAGGTTGAACTGTTGTTCAGCCTGCTCGCTGAAGCGGCGGATGGTCAGGTCGCTTCCCAGTAACACAATGGGAAGTTTGGTCGAAGCATGGAGATTTGCGAGATCACTGTTCAACACATTGAGATCGGCGTTCCGGTGTGCCAGTTCCTCGTTGACAGTTATCAGTTCTTCATTTGTTGACTCCAGCTCTTCCTTGGAGGTTTCCAGTTCTTCATTGAGGCTCTGCAGTTCCTCGTTTGAGGATTGACTCTCTTCGTTGGACGCCTGAAGTTCTTCGTTGGCAGCTTCTTGAAATTCCTGCGTTGATTGAAGATAGTCGCGCACCTCAGCAAGATCCTGTTCCAGTTCGGCGACACGGAAGGATTCTTCCTTCTTGCTGACAGAACGTAGTGTACGCGCGGCGTTTCTTAACTGTTTCCGGGACCCGGTGCCCGGAGCCGCGGGCCCCTGCCGTTCCGATCCTTCGAACAACACCAAAAAACATCGTTCTTTCAGATTCTTCAACGGAATTACTTCCACATTTACGTTCCGTTCTTTTTCATCATGCTTCACAGGAACATTTTCTTTGCGAATCGTTCTGTTTTCCTTCTTTGCCTTGTTGATTGCGGTGCGCAACGGCATTGTCAAACCTGTTCGCGCCATCTTCAGCAAATCAAAACTCGCTTTGCCTGTGGGGGGCTCAAGGTACGCGCTCGTCGGCCCGCGGAATTGCAGGATTTGCAGGTCCGCGTTGATAAGGACTCCGGGCGGAGCGAATTGATTGACCGTCACGCGGTCGGCCTCATGCTGCGGGTTAAGTTCGACGCGGAAATTCTCCGTACCGCGTCCAATACCTTTCCCAACTGCGAGCGGGGATGATGCCTTGCTCCACGGCGAATGTTGTTCACTCTCTCTCCTGACCGGCAGATGAAACTTCTGTGCGGGGGCGGTTTTCCTGGCATAAATCTTTTGCTTTTTGTCCACCGGTTCAAACAAGTCGGTGAAACCGCCGATGGATTCCGCAGCACCCAAAAACAAAAATCCCCCCGTCTTAAGCGCATAATGGAAGGTGGAGAGGACCTTCTTTTGCAAGCTCGGTTCGAGATAAATCATCAGGTTCCGGCAGCTGATGAGGTCCATACGGGAGAAGGGCGGATCACTGATGAGATTCTGCCGGGCGAATACAACCAACTCGCGCAACGGCTTGATAACACGGTAGCCGGCTTCCTCTTCTACAAAGAATCGGCGCAATCGTTCCGGCGAGACATCCTGCACGATGCTCTTGGAATAAAGGCCGCGGCGGGCGCTCTCCAGGTTCGCGTCGTTGAGATCGGTGGCAAACACCTGGAGATCGCGCTTGCGTAACGCTTTCTCTGCGCATTCTGAAAAGGACATTGCAATCGAATATGCCTCTTGCCCGGTCGAACATCCGAGCACCCAAACGCGTAAGGGCTCATCGACACGTTGCTGAAGAAGCTTTGGGAATACCTTGTTCGCGAGAACGTCAAACGCTCCCGAGTTTCTGAAAAAGCTCGTCACACCAATGAGTGCGTCGGAGTACAGGGCATCAAGTTCTTTGGCATTGCCCTTCAGGAAATCAGCGTAAGACTCCAACGTCTCATGTTTGCTCAACACCGTGCGCCGGGCGATGCGGCGATTGATCGTGCTCGACTTGTACAGGGAAAAATCCACTCCACAATGATTGCGCAGAAGCAGAAGGATATTCTTGTAGCCGTTGTTTTCGTGAGCGGCCGTCGGCGCCCGGGCAGTCTTGAGCCGGTTGTTGCTTTTCGTGTTAACCCGGCCGTGAGAGGGCTGCGGCACTTCACGAGTCATCGCCTCGGATCTCTTCTCATCCGGGGGATCGGCGAGATGTTTAAGAAGACCACCCGCAATGAGGGGATGCCTGGCAATTTGCGCCAGTTCCTTCGCGATGTTTTTCGGCGATAGAACGAAATCAACACAGCCTGCGGCTACCGCGCTTCGCGGCATGGAATCGTATTTGGCAGATTCATCCTGGGCAAACGTAATCCCGCCTTCGGCTTTAATTGCTTCCAGCCCCAGTGTCCCGTCGCTCGCCGTACCGGAGAGGATTACGCCGATGGCATATTCCCGTTGGTCCTGCGCCAGCGACTCAAGAAAGAAATCAATGGAACGTTGCATGCCGCCAACGTGCAGGCGCGGCTGAAGCTTTAAGATACCATCTGCGATACCCATACTCGTGTTGGGAGGAATGACATACACATGATTGGCCTCGATGGTCAGGTTGTTTGTTACTTCTTGCACCGGCATCGAAGTTGAACGCGTCAAAAGCTGCTTCAGCGCACTTTCGTGCAACGGATCGAGGTGCTGCACGAGCACGAACGCGAGGCCGGTATCAAGCGGGAGGTGCACCATTAATTCCGTGAACGCGTCTAATCCGCCTGCAGATGCCCCTATGCCGACGACGGGAAACCGTCGGTGCCGATTTCCGGTCCGCTTCCCGCTCGGTTCGCCGGACGACAACGTCTTGAACTCTGGAGCGGAATATTCACCCCCCCTAGTTTTGGTATGAACTAGGTGGGAGAGGGGTGAATACATTTTTTTCTTCGAAGCAGGAGGGTTCGCTGCCCGGCGTGATCTTGGTGAACTTGTCAGATTTCTTTTGTTGAGGCTCATGTTGTCAGGAAAATTCAGGGTATAGGTGGTGCAATTAAGTTTCGAACGATGGTAGCCTTTTGTCGCTTGGCCAGTGAAAAGAGCGATCTTCAGTGATCGATTGCGTAAAAGAATCTCCGGCGTGCAACATTGGCGGGAATCGCTTGATCTAATGTCAAATCGCTGGATTCTGCATGGTTGAGGCAGATATGAAAAAGACGGTTCCTTCTTGCTGTTTCCTTTTTACCCTACTTACCTCACTTCTTCAACTTACAAAAGAAAGCCTCTAATGTGAATAGAGCGCAGGGATGAAAAGAGAACTACACCATTGGGATGAACCGGAAAGCGTGCAACGGAACGAAAAACGGGCAGGTCGGATTGATTGGGTTGCCGAAGGAGGCAAACTAATTGTTGTCGATCATTGAAATGCTCTTGGCGACTTCCTTGGTGAGGGTGCCATCGGTATAGGCATAGTTGGCAATCTCGAGGCGCGTGTGGAGTGCAAGCTTTTCCATGATGTTATGAACGTGACTCTTGATGGTATAGGACGCTATTCTAAGCTGTCCCGCAATTTCTTTATTGGTCAATCCGTTGCTAATGCAGGCAATAACTTCTTGCTCACGCTTGGTCATCCGGATGGCCCTGTTGATATTCGCCTTTCCTCCACCTACAGCATGTTCGATAATCTGTGTAAAGAGCGATCCGTTCAGGACAGGAGGGAGGACTTTTTGCCCCCCTGCCACGGAACGTATTGTGGCGAGAAAATCATCAACCGTGGCGTCCTTGAGGATGAACCCGGAGGCGCCCGCTTTGACAAATTGCAGGACATCCCCCTGAGCAGGAGCAAGATCCATCACAATTACCTTTGCCTGGGGAAATTCTTTCTTCACGATTTCCACTACATGTAAACTATTTTGGCTCCGCAGGCCTAAATCCAAAAGGATAACGTTGGGTTTTAATTCATGAATTTTCAGGATGCTGTTATCGGTTTTCTCGGATGCCGCGACGATTTTGATGTCCCGGTGCCCTTTCAGCATTTCCGCGATACCGTCCCGCAAAAGGCGGTTATCTTCAATCAGGAGCAATCGGATTTTGTTCATAGGTGATCCTTTGTTAAACGCATGCTGGAACTGGCTCTGTTTTGTGATACATGAAAAATAATGATCGGTTCGTATGCACTGCAATGCACTTTTGCAACCCATTTCTGATATTGCCGGATTCAATAATCAGCGCGTCGGTGATTTCAAGCGACGGACATGGGGATATGATGTACACCCCCGACAATGTGCC
>Ga0310810_10003577_pt1 | contig 16970 bp, 12 predicted proteins | sample NCmetagenome_FD_207641 | JGI IMG/M metagenome (GOLD analysis project Ga0310810, IMG submission 207641) | Soil microbial communities from experimental microcosm in Duke University, North Carolina, United States - NC | ecosystem: Engineered > Artificial ecosystem > Soil microcosm > Unclassified ... | reverse complement strand
GTCCACGTCCTCGTAGAAGCCTCGCGGCACCCACACCCCGGCCACGGCCGCGCGCCCATCGTCCAGCAGCGCGACGCCGGCGAGCGCCCCATCCGGCGCACGCACGATCTGGTCGGACTGCAGCGCCGCGTCCAGGCTGTTCCCCAGCTCGGGCCAGCCGGGCACGATGACGCCGGTCGGCGGGACGCGGGCTTCCGCGCGCCACTGGCCGCCGACACGCCGGTAGATCATCAGGAAGTCGAGGCCGCCGTCGCGCAGCTCGTCGCGCACCGCCTGGATGCCGCCGTCCTCGTCGGACGCGGCCGGCCACAGCGCCGCCCAGCGCACGGCCTCGCGACGGGTCAGGGATTCGAGCTTGGTGAGCGAGGTCTTCGTGGTCTCGACCGCGGATTCGAGCGCGTGGTCGACGCCGGGCCGGAACCAGCGCTCGGTGGAGCGCCCGAGCTGATCCAGCGTGAAGACGGTGAACGCCGCGGTGGGCAGGAGCGCCATGGCCAGGAGCGCCACGATGAGCCGTGCGCGCAGCGTCATGCCGCCCGTCCTCGCGCTCACTCGACCTCGGGGCTCAACCCTCCGAGCTGCCCGCAGGCCGCCCAGATCTCGCCGCCCAGCGTGCGGCGCACGGTGACGGCGGGCGCGCGCGGATACAGCCGCTCGGCGAACGCGTCGACGGCCTCGTCGCTCGGGCGCAGCCACGGCAGGCCGGGCACCGGATTGTAGGGAATCAGATTGATCTTGGACGGCAGTTCGCGCGCGATCGCGCCCAGCCGGTCCGCGTCCTCCGCGCTGTCGTTGACGCCACCGAGCAGCGTGTACTCGAGCGTCACGCGGCGCCCGGTGCGCGCGCCGAAGTCACGCGCGGCGGCCAGCAGTTCGTCGAGCGGCCAGCGGCGGTTGACCGGCACCAGCTCGTCGCGCAGCGCGTCGGTCGTGGCGTGCAGCGAGACCGCGAGCCCGACGGACAGGCCCTCGCCCGCGAGCCGGTCGATCTGCGGCACGAGCCCGCTCGTCGACACCGTGATCCGGCGCGCGCCGAGTCCCAGTCCGCGCTCGTCGTGCAGGATGCGGATCGATTCGACGACCGGCTCGTAGTTCGCGAGCGGTTCGCCCATGCCCATGAACACGAGGTTGTAGCGATCCTCGCGCCAGCCGTGGAAGTCGCCCATGGCGACGACCTGCGCCACGATCTCGGCGGCGCTGAGGTTGCGCTTGAGGCCCATCAGCCCGGTCGCGCAGAACGCGCACTTGAGCGCGCAGCCGACCTGGCTCGACAGGCACAGCGTGACGCGCCGCTCGGTGCGCATCGACACGCACTCGACGCGCGCCGAGTCGTCGAGTTCGAGCACGAACTTGTGCGTCGCGCCGTCACGCGAGGCGTGCACCGAGTTGAGCTGGGGCAGCCTGAGGTCGCACACGTCCTCGAACGACGCGCGCAGCGCCGCCGGAAGGTTCGACATGCCCTCGGGTGAGCGCAGGTGCTTCTGGTAGACCCAGGCGTAGACCTGGTCGGCTCGATAGGAAGGCAAGCCACGGGCCGCCAGCCGGTCGGCGAGATCGCTCCGACTCAGGCCGTAGAAATTGGGGCTCCGGGGAGCCGAGTCGAGCGCGCGAGGCGAGATCGTCATGGTGGTGGGGTGATGGGGACGCCGCGAGGCTAACAGAGCCAAGAGATTGCGGTCAACGCGTCGAGATGGTATGCATGTCGATGCAATGAATGAGTCAGCGGCCCGGACCCGACATCTGCTGGCGTGCCTCGGCGACGCTTCGCGCTTTCGCCTGGTGCTGCGCCTCGTCGAAGCCATGCGCTGCGCGAGCGAGCTGGCGCTCGACGTCGGGCTGTCCCAGTCGTGCACCACGCGCCACCTGCAGGCCATGGAGCGGGCCGGCATCGTGAGCGGAACGCGCTACGGCAAGCGCGTGCTGTTCCGGCTGCGCCGCGAGGAAGGCGCGGTCGACGCGCTCATCCGCTGGGCACTGCAGCACGGCGCCAGCGCCGCGGAATCCACGCGTGAAGTGACGCGCGTCGAGAGCCGCGGAGAGGTGCGCGGCGCGGCGCGCACTCGAGGACCGCGCCGGCCGCGCCCGCGTGTCGCGTCGCGCGCGAGGCGTCGCGGCCCGCGCGAACGACCGGCGGACGAAGTCGTGTTCGACGTCGCGTTCGATCACGCAGTCGCGGGTCCGCCATTGGCGGACGACCCCTCGTCTGTGGCAAGGTCTCCGTCCCCAGTGAATGTCAGCACGATCGACCCGCCCGCCAGTCCCGAGCCCGCGACTTCGGCCCGGGATGTCGCGAGCGAGTCCCAAGACGGCGACGCGGACGGCGAGCCGGGAGACGCTCCGCCCGCTCGCGCCCACTCGGACCTACCCGACTACCTCCTTTGAGCGAAACAGAACGTATGCGTGTCGGTGCAATCGACATTGGATCGAACTCCGTGCGCATGCTGGTCGCGGAGCTGACGGGCGCGGCCGAGACCGGCGCCGACCTCATCACGGTTGCGCGCTCGGGCGAGTCCTGCCGGCTGGCGCGCGGGCTCGAACGCACGGGTTCGATCGAGGACGAGATGGCGGAGCGCGCCGCCTCGGTCGCCGGTGACTTCGCGCGCCGCGCGCGGGGGCTGGGCGCGACCCACGTCGTCGTGGGCGCCACGGCCGCGCTGCGCCGGGCCAGCAATGGTGCCGCCGTCGCGGCGCGCATCGCGGAGCGCACCGGCGTCGAAGTGCGCATCCTGACCGGGGACGAAGAGGCGCAGCTCGTCTACCGGGCGGTCATCGCCGGGCTCGGGGCCCGGGTGCGCTCGCACGCGTGCGTGGTGTTCGATCTGGGCGGCGGCAGCACCGAGGTGGTGAGCGGCGTCGGCGAACGCGCCGGGCGCTGGACCAGCCTGCCGTTCGGCGCGGTGAGCCTGACCGACCGACATTTGAAGGGCGATCCGCCGGCGGGCCAGGAGATCGACGCGCTGCGCGACGAGGTCCGCCAGACAATCATGCAGCAGTGTGCATACATGCCGGAGCGCACGCCGATCCTGGCCGGGGTCGGCGGCACGGTCACCGTGCTGGCCTCGCTCGACCGCAATCTTTCGACATACGATCCGGCGCTGCTCGAGGGCTGGCAGATCGCGCCGGACCGGTTGGAGGCGCGGATCGACCAGATCGTACGGTCGACGGCCCGCGAGCGAGGCTCATGGCCAATTATGGGTGAAGGTCGTGCCGATATCGTCGTCGCCGGCGCGCTCGTCGTCCGCGAACTCGCGCATCGATTCCCCGGGCCCGGCCTGGTGTGCTCCACCCAGGGTCTGCGTTACGCGCTGGCGCGGCTCGCCGCCGAAGAATTGCGCGAGCGAAATCGCGCCCAATCATAAAAAGCTTTGACGGTTGTCGGCGCCGAGTTCGATACTGAGCGCGGCGCTGGTAAAGGTCCCCTCACTTTTCGCAATGGTTCTGTCAGGAAACCTCCGACCTGGCGGGACCGCAGGGTGTTTCTTTTACCGCCAGTCGTGGAGGGAGCAGGCAGCGCATGCAGATCATTCGCAACAGACTCCTCGTCACACTGGTCCTGCTGGCCGTGGCTTGTGCCGCGATGCCGAGGATGTCCTTTGCTTCGTCGTCGCTTCCGAGCGATGGCTCGGGCGGAGGCGTCAGCCTCACGGACACATCGCATCCCAAGCCTCTGCTCGGTCCGACCAATGGTGAACCCGACAGTCCGAGCAAGCAGACCGGGTCGTCGTCGCTCAGCACCTTCGGAAGTTCGTCGGGGGGCAAGCACGTCGTGGCCGGAGTGCGGGGCTGGGACTTGCTTCGGTGGATCAGTGCGATGTGGGCGGCGCGTTTCCTGAGAGTGGGCATCTAACCAGTCGATCGGGTCCGGTCTCAGGTGATGCAGGATGCCCTGGAACGAACCGCCAGGGCGTTCAACTCGGTGTCCGTCATTACGAGGGTTCGAAAAGTGCAGCGAGCGATCCCCCCCGATCAGGCTCACACCCCCGGCACGGGTCGAATCGAAGTCGGGCAGCAAGAGTCGATCGGAGATCTGCATCTGGCGGCCGATAATTTCGCCGGCGCCGTCGAGGCCTACTCGACAGCGTTGCGTGAGGCCGCGCCTCATCAGCCGACGGAGCGCACGCGCCTGCGTGAGCGCCTCGCCGAGGCGGAAATGCGCCGCGGCGAGTTCGACGCGGCGCTGCGGCACGTCGGCGAGGCCCGGCGCGAAGCGCGCCTGCTGCACGATTCGCGCGTCAACGCGCGGCTCGCCGCGCGCGCGGCGCACCTCCTGGCCGAACTCGGGCGCTACCGCCAGAGCCGGCGCTACGCGCGCTACGCCTACGCCGTGCTCCGCGACACCGACGAGCATCGCACCGTGGGACAGCTCGGGGTCACGCTCGGCATCTGCCTGCACCGCCTGGGGCAGCCGAACGAGGCCATCGAGTGGCTGCAGAACGCGGCGGCGACGTTCCGTCGCATCGACGACGTCGACGGGCTGGTGACGTCGCTCAACAATCTCGGCCTCGTCTACAAGAACCTGCGCGAGTGGCGCGAGGCCACGCGCTTCCTCGAGCAGGCGCTGCGCCTCGACGAGCGCGCCGGCTTGTACGCACGCATGCGCGGCCACTGCCAGAACCTCGGCCTGATCCGTTACCGACTCGGCCAGTGGGATCTCGCCGACGAGAATTTCCGCCAGTCGCTGCGCATCTCGCGCGAAACCGGGCACCTGCAGGGCGAGGCCATGGCGTTGATGGCGCTCGGCCTTCTCGCGCGGCGCCGGCGCTTCTATGAAGAGGCGGAGACGAACTTCCGCCGCGCGCTCGAGCTGTCCGAGCAGGTCGGTGCACGCCGCGAGCGCGTGCTGGCCCGCGAGTTCCTCGGCGAACTCGAAATGGACCGCGGCGATCTCGCGGCGGCGATCTCGATCTTCGAGCCGGCGCTCGAGGAGGCTCGCGGGATGGCGCCGCGCGGCGACGTGACGACGGAACTCGAGACGCGCCTCGGCCTGGCGTTGCTGAAGGCCGGCCGCGTCGAGGACGCACAACGTCACCTCGCACAGGGCCTCGCCCTGGCCGAGAGCCTGGGCGATCGCATCGAGCTGGGCATCGCCGAGCGCGCGCTGGCGCGCCTCGACGCGGTGCGCGGTCAGGCCGCGGCGTGCGAGATCAAGCTGCGCAGCGCGGCGCAGAACTTCGAACAACTCGGCGAGCCGTTCGAGTTGGCCACCACGCTCGCGTCGTGGGCGGAGCACATGCTGCTCCTGCCGGCGAGCGTGCGGCTGCGTCTGGCGATCGAACCGGCCGCGGACGCGGCGCGCCGTGCCGCGACGTTGTTCCGTCAACTGGGCCTGGTTCCCCTGGCCGCCGAGGCGCTGCTCGCGCTTGCCCGCCTCGAGGCGGAGCGTGAGCACTACGACCAGGCCCTCTCTCTTCTGGAGCAGGCCGAGCAGTGGCTGGCCGAGACCGGTCCGGCCACGGGCGGGCGTCCGGAGACCGAGGACCGCGCCGCCGAACTGCGGCGCGAACTCGAGCGCCAGTACGTCGCGGTCTCGCTGTCGACGTGCAACGAGTTCCGCGCGCTCGAGGATGCGAACCGCCTGTTCCGCGAGACCTCGGACATGGACGGCGTGCTCGCGCAGGCCGTCAAGCTGGCCGTCGAGCAATCGGGCGGCGATCGCGGATTCGTCGGCTTCAGCACCGGCGGCGGGCGGCTCGACGTCGTCGCGCAGCACGGCCTGGGCCGTGACCGCGCGCGGCGCATCCTGCGCGTCATCGAAGGCGTCGTCGGCAGCCGATTGGCCGAGAGCGGCCCGCTGTTCTCGAGCCGCGTCGCCGCGGACCCGCGCTTCGCGGCCGCGCTGGTCGACGCGCTCGAAGGCGTCGGCTCGCTGGTGTGCGTTCCGCTGAACTTCCCGTCGCAGTCCGTCGGCCTCGTATACGTCGATCGCCTGAACGACAACCTGCTCGGCGCGTTCCGCCAGCGCGAGCTGAACCTGCTCGCCGTGCTCGCGAACAGCGCGGCGGTGGCGATCGTCGAGGCACAGCGCTCGCTGCTGCTGGCCGAGAACCGCGAGCTGCGCGACAAACTGAAGCCCAGCCCCGGCACCGAACGCGTGGTCACGCAGTCGCGAGAGATGGCGAACATTCTCGGGCTCCTGCAGAAGGTCGGCGACAGTCCGGCGACGCTGCTGTTCATGGGCGAGACCGGCACCGGCAAGGGTCTGCTGGCGCAGGTCGTGCACGAGATCTCGAACCGCCGCGACGCGCCGTTCGTGCAGGTCAACTGCGCGGCGCTGCCCGAGCAGCTGCTCGAGAGCGAGCTGTTCGGCTACGTGCACGGAGCGTTCACCGGCGCCGTGCGCGACAAGTCCGGGCTGTTCGAAGAGGCGGAAGGCGGCACCATCTTCCTCGACGAGATCGAGAAGGTTCCCGAGTCCGTGCAGGCCAAGCTGCTCCACGTCCTGGATCGCAGCGAGATCCGGCCCGTCGGCGCGACGCGTAACAAGAAGGTGAACGCGCGCGTCATCTGCGCGACCGGCATCGATCTGCGCGAGCGCATCAAGGAAGGCCGCTTCCTCGAGGACCTCTACTACCGTCTGAACGACATCACGGTCCGCGTGCCCTCGCTGCGCGAGCGTCGCGAGGACATTCCGGTGCTCGCCCAGCACTTCCTCAACCAGTACTCGCGCCAGGTCGAGAAGCGCGTGAAGGGTTTCGCGCCGGAAGTGATGCGCGTGTTCCTCGATCACGAGTGGCGCGGCAACGTGCGCGAGCTCGAGAAGACCGTGAAGCGCATGGTCGTGCTGGCCGACGAGGGCGACACGCTCGGCACCGCGCTGCTGCCGCCGGACATGCAGAGCACGGCGGCCAAGCCGGCGGCCGCGACGAACGGCGGCCGCACGCTGCGCAGCAACGTTTCGCAGCTCGAGCGGCGCATGATCGCCGACGCGCTCGAGAGCAACCGCTGGAACAAGGCGCGCGTGGCGCGGGAGTTGGGCCTCAGCTACCCGACGTTGCTCGCCAAGATCCGCACCCTCGGCTTGGAGCGCAGGCGCAGCGTCTAGGCCGACCCGAACTCGGGCATCCGCGGCCGGCGCACTCGCGCCGGCCTTTTCGTTGGTCGATCTCCCCGGCCGACTCGCGCGAAGTGGCAGGCTCTCTTAGAGCCCGAATGGAAACACTCTTTACAGATTTGCCATTGCGCCACAGCGGGTTAACGCCACAGGTCGATTTCCTGCGAGATCGCTTTCCTGAAGGGCCCCCGGCGAGCCTGCTCGAAGGCCGCCCGAGCCACGTGCCGCCGTCCATCCAACAGACTGTCGCGCATCACGCTGTGAGTTTTTTCTGGCGCGCCGTCGTGTCGTGGCATGACGGGTGCTTTACATCCTGGTCGGAGGGGGGGGACCTCCAAACGATCGGTGACGCGAGTCACCGGTTCACAATCTGGGCTAGCCGGTGCAGTAAGGGGTCCGGTCGAGGGTACGAGCCCCAGTCACATGACAACGCACCGTCCCTTACGACCGGCTAGCTTGGAGCGTGCTGAGCCAGAGTTTCAGTCCCTCGAGGCGCGGGCTCGATGAGCCCATCCGGGAGAGCAACCGCAGCGCCACGCTCCCGCAGCGATTCGAGGGCTTCGTAGTTGGGGCATCGGTTCGATCGTGACATAGGCCAACACTGGGGGATGTCTCGGCTGTTGTCGCGTGCAGCTCGTTCCGGTGTCCCGGCACTTTGATCAAGGTGTTGCGCGCTCGCACACATGCGACCGCCGCGCACACCGGAGCCGCCTTCGGGTCCTAGCACCGAGGGCGGCTTTTTTGTTGCCTGCGATTGCGGTACCACGAGTTGCGCCCACGCCGCCGCCTCGCCCCGGCACGCTGCCTTTCTGGCACATCCATTGCGCTTATCGTCTCTGGCACCGCTTTATCGTCACCGAGATGGCAGCGTACGGGAGGTCTTCAGATGCGCAGATCCTGGCTGATTCTGCTCGTGGCCGCCGGGCTCGTCGCCGGGTGCGACGACCAGACGGACCTGACCGCGCCGGCCGCGCCGCGCGGGGTCTACAGCGTGACCGGCGACTCCAAGGTGACGCTGCACTGGCTGGCGAACACGGAAACCGATGTCGCCGTCTACCGGGTGTACGAATCCCCGTGCTCGCACGGCGGCGGCTGCCCGTACACCCGCGTCGGCACGACCGGCGCCACCTCGTTCGAAGTCGGCGGCCTGACGGATGGAGTGACCCGCTACTTCGCGGTGTCGGCCGTCGATCGGAACGGCAACGAGAGCGCGCTGTCGTATGACGACGTGTTCGACACGCCGCGCCCGGCCGGGACCGGCCTGTCGCTGACGAACTCGGAGACGAACTCCGCGCTGGCCGGCTACGACTTCTCCGCCTACACGGTGCGCGGTTCGGGCGACAACGCCACCGATATCTACTACGACAACACGGGCGGCGTGGCCTCGATGGTGTGCCCGTTCGTGGACACCGACATTCAGGACGCCGGCTACGCCACGACCCTCGACGCGGTCGACGTCGCGCCGGTCGCAGGCTGGTCGCCGACCGGCACCGTCGAGCTGATCGACGGCCATTGCTACGTCGTGCTGACCGGCGATGATCACTACGCGAAGTTCCGGGTCACCAGCGTGACCACGGGGCAGGTCGTGATCGACTGGGCGTACCAGACCGACACTGCGAATCCGGAGCTCCGGCTCCGGCGGCCGGTCGAGGAGGGGGCGCGCGTCCGCCGGTCGCCGGCGGTCGCCAGTCGGTAATTGAGAGAACCCGGGAATAGCCCCGGGGACCGGGCGTAATCGTGACAGCGGTGCGCGCGCCCGGGTGTATTCTTCGTGGCGCGCCGCCAGAGAAGCCACGTCGCAAGAGCGCCGGCGCGACCGCCGGAGAGAGGCTGTAGGCCATGAAGCGACTCGCGGGTTGGATCGGCCTGGCCGTGGCGTGCGCGCTCGCGCCCACCCCGGCCTCCGCGCGCGGTCTGGGGATCGAAGTCTGGACGGATCGCGGCAACGATGCGGTGTACCAGCCGGGTGACGCGATGCAGCTGCGCACGCGCGCCACCGACGATTGCTACCTGCTCGTCTACGAAATCGATTCCGACGGCTACGTGCACGTGCTGTTCCCGTACGACGGACGGCGCGGCTTCGTCGAGGCGCGCACCACGACGAAGGTGCCGGCCGACGATTCGAACGTCGACCTCGTCGTCGAGAAGGCGACGGGCGAGGGCTACCTCGTGGCGATCGCGTCGCGCGAACCGTTCGAGGACCTGCCCGCGTATCTGCGCCCGTACGATCCGCAGGGTGACGACGTCGGCTACGTGAACCAGCCGGATGAAGACGACGGCGTCATGAACGACGGCCGCATCGTCGGCGATCCATTCGTGGCGATGGAGCGCATCCGCCGCCGCGTGCTGCGCGATCCGAGCGACGAAGACCGGTTCGCGACCGCCTACACGACGTACTACGTGCACGAGCAGGTGCGCTATCCGCGTTACGTCTGCTACGACTGCCACCGTCCGAACTACTGGTCGTGGTGGGACGGCTTCGATCCCTACTACTCGCGCTGCAGCGTCGTCGACTTCCGCGTGAACTGGTCGTGGGGCTGGGGCCCGGCGTACTGGAACGGTTCCGTGCCGTACTTCGTGTTCGTGCCGCGCGGCGACTGTCCTCCGCGCTGGCGCTTCAGTGGACCGTGGGTGTCGTCGTGGGACGGCTGGCGCCGCTGGAACCAGATCTGGGGCGGTCCGCTCACGCGCTACAAGTCGCCGCCTCCGCCGGGCTACGTGCCGCCGAGCAAGTATGCGAACTGGAAGGGCGGGCAGGTCGCGCCGCCTCCGGGCTTCCTGGCCACGAACAATCCGCGCTGGCGCAACGTGCCGGGCGGCGTGGCGGTCGGGCGCGGCGGTCAAAACACGATCCGCGACCTCGTGCCGGGACGCAGCGGCGCGGCGCGGCCGGGCGCGTTCCGCCAGCCGGCCGAACGTGCGCCGATCGGCGACGAATCGCGAGGTCGTGACGGCGGTCGCATCGAGCGGCCGTTCAACCGGCCCATGCCGAGCGAACGCCCTCGTGACGAGGGCTCGGGCGACGAATCGCGTCGCGTCGAGCGGCGTTTCGAGCGACCCGCGCCGCAGGGCCCGCCGCGCGAGGAGCCGGCTCGCGAGTCGCGGCGTTACGAGCGACCGGCGCCGCCTCCCAGCCCGCCCCGCGAGGAGCGCCGCGAGCAGCATCCGCAGCGCGAGTCCCGCCCGGCGCCGGCCGAGCGCAGCGGCGGCGGCGACCACGGCCGCGGCTCCGACCACGACGGCGGTGGGCGAGGACGGCGCGAACCGTAGCCGTCCCGCGCGGGTAGAACTGGGTTACAATCGGCGCTTCTCGAGCGCCGCCTCCTGACGGAGGGGCTGGTGGAACCGGCCCCTCCTCGAGGAATTCCAGGTCCCGTGGGGTCAAACGATGCGCCTCGCCCGCACCGCTCTGCTCGTTCTCACCGCCCTCGCCGCCGCCGCCCCGGCGCTCGCCGATCCGGCGGGTTTCGCGTTCCTCAAGGTCCCGGCCGGCGCCCGCGCCTCCGGGCTCAGCGGCGCGTACGCGTCGCTCGCCGACGGCACCGAGGGGATCTTCTGGAATCCGGCCGCGCTCGAGGGCGTCAAGGGCATCCAGGTCATCGGTTCGCACTACGAGTACCTGGAGAAGCTGCGCCACGACCAGTTCGCGGTGGGCTGGCGGATGCTGGGTGGCGGCGTCGCCGCCTCGGTGCGCGCGCTCTACTCGGAGCCCATCGAGGAGCGCGACGCCCTCGGCAACCTGATCGGCACGTTCGGCTCGCACGACCTGCAGTTCGCGCTCGGCTACGGCCGCCAGATCGCGCCCGGACTGCGCTTCGGCGCGACCGGCGAAGCGGTCCGCGAGCGCATCGCCGACGAAGCGGCCATGACGTTCGCCGCCGGCGTGGGCACGACGTGGGAGCCGTCGCGACTGGCCGGCGTGCGGCTGAGCGCGAGCGTCAACGACCTCGGGCCCGCGGCCCACTATCAGATCGACGGTTCCTCCGGAGATCCCGTGCGACTGCCGTCGGCGCTCCAACTCGGCGCTTCGTACGGGCGCCCGTTCACCGAGGGCTTCGCGATCCGTGGCGCGCTCGAGTCGCGCATGATCGCGGGACAGGGCGGCATCGAGTCGGTGGGCGCGGAACTGGCGCACCTGTCGGGCGCCGCGGTGCGTGCCGGGCTGAGCGTCGGCGACACCGAGTCCTCGTTCAGCGTGGGCGCCGGCTGGGCCGTGCAGAGCCTGCGGCTCGACTACGCGTTCGTGCCGTTCAAGAACGAGCTGGGCGACACGCACCGGCTCTCGTTCGCCGCGCAGTTCTGAGGCGCGCCGCGGTTCGGCCCACCAGCTTCAATCCTCGGCCGCCGTCTCCAGCGCGAACGCGCCGTTCTCCAGCCGGAGGTACGTGAAGCGGCTCATCCAGTCGCCGAGCACGAAGAACGCGCGGCCGTTCTCGCGCCGCTCGTACGCGTGATGGAAGTGCCCGATCGCCACCGCGTCGAAGCCCTCCGCGAAGCGCGGCGCCGCGATCTCGTTCCACAGGCGTTCCGGTTCGAGCGGGCGCTCGCCCTTGGCGTCGCGCGACAGGTGCGACATGCGATGGGCGAGCGGGATCCCGACGTCGGGATGCAGCCAGCGGTACAGCGCGACGCTCGCCGGGTGGCGGATGACGCGGCGCAGGACGCGATAGCCGAGGTCGCCGCCGATCAGCCCGTCGCCGTGGTGCAGCCAGATGCGCCGCCCCTGGTGCGTGACCTCGAGCGCGCCGTCGTGGGTCCGGACGCCGATCTCCTCACGCAGGAAGGGCCCGAGCCAGAAATCGTGGTTCCCGTTCAGGTACACGATCTCCGTGCCGCTCTCGCGCAACTGGCGCAGCGCGGCCAGCGTGTCGAACAGTTCGCGGGGGATCGCGGTCCGGTACTCGAACCAGAAGTCGAACAGATCGCCGACCACGTAGAGCGTTTCGGCCCGGCCGGTCAGGGATTCGAGGAACGCGCGCAGCCGCTTCCGGCGCGGCGCCTCGCGCGACTTCGACTCCGCGCCCAAATGCGCGTCGGAGAGGAAGTAGACGGCCGGGAGGGACATGCGGCGGAGTCTAACAACCGTCTTGGAAACGTCACAAGCGACGGGCGGTGAGGCTCGCCCGAATGCGTCGGGCACTGGCCCTGCCGCGCTGGTTGCGCGACAATGCGGGCACGGGAACCGAGACCGAGCGCCCCGGGTATCAGCCGCCCAGAGCGACCCGACGCGCCCCATGCGGGCGCGACGCGGGGACAATTGACGGCTCTGTGACAGACCACGCGCCCCGGCCGATACCCTTGGTGATTCATCCGGCGCCGGCCGGCCTCACGCGGCATCCCAAAGGTTGAATGACGATCGTGAAGCGACGGCACCACGGAGGAGAGGCATGAACCCGAACACCCCCAGGACCACGTCCCCCCGCAGTTACGTCATCGGCGGCATCGCACTCGTGCTCGTCGGCCTGGTCATCGGCCTGGGATTGAGCGCGGGGCTCAACCTGCAACGCGCCTCGACGGCGGCCAAGACCGCCTCCAGCCCGTTCTCGCCGACGGTCGACAACTCGGCGCTGCCCGAGAGTCCGTTCGCGACCGTGGTCGAGAAGGCGCTGCCCGCCGTCGTCTTCATCGACGTGCGCAAGAAGGTCGGCGGCGACGACTCGGACGATCCGCAGGACGAGATCCTCAAGCGCTTCTTCGGCGGCGATCCGCAGGCGCGCAAGCCGCAGTCGCGGCCGAGTTCGGGCTCCGGATTCATCATCGACCCGGACGGCCACATCCTCACGAACAACCACGTGGTGCGCGACGCGTCCGAGATCAACGTGACGCTGAACGACAAGCGCACGTTCAAGGCGACCGTCGTGGGCGCCGACCCGGCGACCGACGTCGCGGTGATCAAGATCGACGCGACGAACCTTCCGTCGCTGCCGCTCGGCGACTCCGACCGCATCCGCGTCGGCGACTGGGCGATCGCCATCGGCAACCCGCTCGGCGTGCTGCGCGGCTCCGTGACCGCGGGCATCATCAGCGCGCAGGGCAGATCGAACCTGAACATCTTCGGCGGCACGCCGGACTTCCAGGATTTCATCCAGACCGACGCGTCGATCAACTTCGGAAACTCGGGCGGCCCGCTGTGCAACATTCGCGGTGAGGCGATCGGCATCAACACGGCGATCAATCCGAGCGGCCAGGGCATCGGCTTCGCGATTCCGATCAACCTCGTCAAGCACGTCGCCGAGCAGCTCGTCGCGCACGGCGAGGTGAAGCGCGCGTGGCTCGGCGTTCAGCTCGCCGACCTCACGCCCGAGATCGCCGAGGGCTTCGGTCTGGCGAGCACGATGCAGGGCGTCGTCATCCAGTCCGTGCTCGACGACACGCCCGCCGCCAAGGCCGGCCTCAAGCGCAACGACGTCGTCGTCGAGTTCGACGGGCAGCCGGTCAGCGACCTGCAGAAGTTCCGGCTCCACGTCGCGGACACGCCGTCCGGCAAGCGCGTCCCGGTCGTGGTCGTGCGAGAAGGGCACCGCGAGACGCTGTACGTGACGCTGGCCGATCGTGACGAGCAGATCGCCGCCCAGCAGCAACGCCAGAAGAGCAGCCCGCGCCAGGACGCCTCGCCGGAACCGGCCAGCGCCGGAGTCGCGGGGCTCAAGGTGCGCACGCTGACGCCCGCCGAGAAGACGGAAGCGAAGGTCGATTCGGGCGTGATGATCACGGCGGTCGAAGAAGGCAGCGTCGCCGACGAAGCCGGGCTGCAGCAGGGCGACATCATCGAGGAAGTGAATCGCAAGCCGGTCGTGAGCGGCGCGGGATTCGCGAAGCAGCTCGACGAGATCAAGTCCACGAAGAAGCCGGCCGTGCTGCTCGTGCACTCCGGGCAGAACACGGCATTCGTGCCGCTGACGCTGGATCAGAAGTAAGGTGACCGGGATGGGCGGGGAGGGCGATCGTCTCTCCCCGCTCGCATCCTGTCCGTCGACTCGCAGGAGCCGCTCCGGGAACGTCGGTCGCGGCCGCCCAGGGAGGGCACCCCAGACGATGCGTCGTTCATTTCCCGCCGTCGCGCTCGTGGCGTGCGCCGCGCTGTTCGCGTTGGGTGCGCCGGCGCGGGCCCACGCCGACGCGCCCGCCGCGACCCAGTTGAGCGCGGTGCGCTCGTGGTCGTCGCCGACCAGCACGCGCATCGTGCTCGACTTCACGCGGCCGGTGACGCCCGTCGTGCCCGATTCCGGTTTCACGCGCGAGCTCGTGCTGTCGGTGCCGGGACCGGCCCTGTCGATCGCGGGCAGCGTGCCGTCGCTGCTCCGCGTCCGCGACAGCGTCGTGGACTCGGTGAGCGTGATCGAGGCCGGCGGCTCGGTGAACGTGCGGCTGTGGTTCGCCGACACGACGAAATTCCGCGCGTTCGCGCTTCCGCCCGAGGCCGACAAGGCGTTTCGCGTCGTGGTCGACGTCTCGCGCCCCGGCGCCGAGGTCGCGGTCGCCCGCCAACTGGCCGCCATCGCGACCGCGAAGAAGACGCGGCGCCTGCGCGTCATCGCGGTCGACGCCGGCCACGGCGGCGAGGACACGGGGGCGCGCGGCCAGGGCGGCGTGCTCGAGAAGAACGTGACGCTCGGGGTGGCGCGTGCGCTCGTCGACGCGCTGAACAAGGTTTCGGGCATCGAGGCCCAGCTCACGCGCAACGGCGACTACTTCGTCCCGCTGCGCGATCGCTACCGCCTCGCCGAGAAGATGAAGGCCGACCTGTTCATCAGCGTGCACTGCAACTCGTCGCGGCGGCGTGGCTCGGGCAGCGGCACGGAGGTCTACTTCCTGTCGTTGCACGGTGCCAGCGATCAGGCCGACGCCGACCTGGCGGACATGGAAAACGCCGCGGACATGGTGGGCGGCGTGCCTCCGCAGACCGAGGACGCGCTCGTCAACATCCTCTACGACGTGAAGCGCTCCGCGGCGCTCGAGAAGAGCCAACTCCTCGCCGAATCCTTGCTCGACAACCTGGCGGCGGACCGGCGCCTGGAATCGCGCGGCGTGAAGCAGGCCGGGTTCGCGGTGCTCAAGTCCGTGGAGTTCCCGTCCGTGCTCGTCGAGACCGCGTTCATCAACAATCCGGCCGAAGCCCGGCTCCTGCGCAATCCCGACTTCCAGAAGAAGATCGCGGGCCAGCTCGCGGACGGGGTGCGTGCGTATTTCGACCGCGCCGGCGTCGAGCTGCGCGGCGACACCGCGGGCGCCGGCGGGCGCTAGCCCCGGGGCCGACCCGGCCGTCGGCCGCGCCGCACGATGGAAGGCGCCGCCCCCGCCCAACCCGGCGCCCGATCGTGTGTCCATCATCAAGGAGTTCCCTGAACCCGCGACGGGACTTTACACTCTAAGAAAGTTCCGTCGACCGGGCGGAGGTTGGTTTCGTCTCACCCACCCAGAGCCCCATGAGAGCGGCCCTCGACCCCTCGGAGAATCCATGACGCCAAATGCCATGACCCGCCTCGACGGCGGCAGCACGACGCTCGCCTCCGCACCCACGGACGCCCTGGCCAAGCGCTTCGGCGACCGTCTCATCACGCCCGAGGACGCGCGCTACGACCAGGTGCGCGCGATCTGGAACGCCATGATCGACCGGCGCCCGAGCCTGATCCTGCGCTGCGTCGACGCCGAGGACGTGGTCCAGGCGGTGCGCTTCGCGCACGACCACCACCTCCTCATGTCCGTGCGCGGCGCCGGGCACAACATCGCCGGCAACGCGCTCAGCGACGGCGGGCTGCTCGTCGACCTCTCGCTCATGAAGGGCGTCGAGGTGAACGCCGCGGCGCGCACGGCGAAGGTCGGACCGGGCGTCACGCTCGGCGAGTTCGACCAGGCGACGCAGGCGCACGGCCTGGCGACGCCCGTCGGCATCAACTCGACGACCGGCATCGCCGGTCTCACGCTGGGCGGCGGCTTCGGCTGGCTGAGCCGCAAGTACGGTCTGACCATCGACAACCTGATCTCGGCGGAGGTCGTGACCGCCGCCGGCGAGCGCGTGAAGGCGGACGCGAAGCAGAATCCCGACCTGTTCTGGGCGATCCGCGGCGGCGGCGGCAACTTCGGCGTCGTGACGTCGTTCGAGTACCGGCTGCACCCGGTCGGCCCCGAGGTGATGGCCGGTCTCATCGTGCATCCGCTCGCCGAGGCGCGCAGCGTGCTCAAGCAGTACGCGGAGCTGTCGCAGAAGGCGCCGGACGAGCTGACGGTGTGGGCCGTGCTGCGCAAGGCGCCGCCGCTGCCGTTCCTGCCGCCCGAGTGGCACGGCAAGGAGATCGTGGTGCTGGCCATGTGTCACGCCGGCACGCTCGAGCAGGCCGAGAAGGACGTCGCGCCGTTCCGCAAGATCGGCAAGCCGATCGCCGACGTCGTCGGGCCGGCGCCTTACGCCGGCTGGCAGACGGCGTTCGATCCGCTGCTCACGCCGGGCCTGCGGAATTACTGGAAGTCGCACAACTTCCCAGCGCTTCCCGACGAGGCGCTCGACGCGCTCATCCGCTACACCGGCACGCTGCCCACGCCGCACTGCGAGATCTTCATCGGACAGCTCGGCGGCGCGGCCAGGCGCGTGGCGATGGACGCGACGGCCTACGCGCAGCGCGATGCCGCGTACGTGATGAACGTGCACACGCGCTGGGAGACGCCGGCCGAGGACGCGAAGTGCATCGCGTGGGCGCGCGAACTGTTCAACACGATGAAGCCGTTCGCGACCGGCGGCGTGTACGTCAACTTCATGCCGGAGGACGAGACCGAGCGCGTCGAGTCCGCGTACGGACCGAACTACCGGAAGCTGGCGGAGCTCAAGCGCCGCTTCGATCCGGACAATCTGTTCCGGCTGAACCAGAACATCCGCCCGCAGTCGTAGGCGCGAGGCGACACGACGGGCCCGTCCGCAGCGGAC
>Ga0310810_10003575_pt1 | contig 16980 bp, 16 predicted proteins | sample NCmetagenome_FD_207641 | JGI IMG/M metagenome (GOLD analysis project Ga0310810, IMG submission 207641) | Soil microbial communities from experimental microcosm in Duke University, North Carolina, United States - NC | ecosystem: Engineered > Artificial ecosystem > Soil microcosm > Unclassified ... | reverse complement strand
GGAAGAACACCATCAGGCTGTCGCCCTCGACCTTGAGCAGGAATCCGCCGTGCCGGTCGATCACCGGAGCGTGCAGCTGGAACGATTCGTGGATCGTCTGCAGGAAGTGGATGATTCCGAACTCCGCGACGCGGCGCGAGAACCCCGAAAGATCGGTGTACATGATCGCCCAGCGCTCGCCGAACAGGTCCCAGATGCGCCGGTCGACCGCGTCCTTGTCGGCGCCGGGGCGCAGCCGCTCCTCGATCAGCCGCTCGAGCCGGCCTTCCGACTTGAGCGTGCGGGTCCGGTAGCGGATCGGCGGCGGCGCGCTCTGCTTCACTGCAGCCTCACGTACTCGTAGTCGAGCGCGAGGTTGTTGATGCCGCGATCCGGTGCTGCGATCCAGCCCGCCATCTTTCCGGGCGCGACGACCCGCTGCATCAGCGAGCGCACGTACGCGCGATCCTCGTCGGAGGGAATCCACTCGTGCAGGCGCCGGTCGTATTCCTCGCGCGACAGCAGATTTCCCTGCGGATCGACCGGCTGGTTGACCCACGAGCCGATCGAGCGGCGAAAGCGCGTCGACGGCAGCGTCAACCGGATGGCATGCCCCGCGCGCTCGATCGTGCGGTTCCAGCGCTTCAGGCCGATCTCGCAATCCTTCAGGTAGGACTCGCGCATGGTTTCGTTGAGCGCATTGAGCGCCGGAACCTGCTGCACACCACCCGGCGTGTCGATTCCGATCATGGTCTCGCGCAACACGTGATCTGTGTACTGCGCTTCGTCGGGCCGGCCCTTCAAGCCGCTCGCAAAGTTCGCCGCCGAGTTCGACGAGATCTCCGAACCGAACAGGTCGAGCGACGAAGAGCACCAGAAGTTGAGGTATTTCTGCACCAGCGGGAGGTCGACCGCGCCGTGCGCGCGGATCCGCGCGGGGTCGTCGGTGGCCAGTTCCTTCATCACCTCGAGCGTGCGCTTGATGACGCGCCCCAGGCCCGTCTCGCCGACGAACATGTGATGCGCTTCCTCGGTCAGCATGAAGCGGCAGGTGCGCGAAAGCGGGTCGAACGCGGATTCGGCGAGGCTCTTCAGCTGGTACTTGCCGTCGCGATCGGTGAAGTACGTGAAGCAGTACAGCGACATCCAATCCTGCACGGGCTCATTGAAGGTGCTGAGGATCCGCGGCTTGTCGCGGTCGCCGGAATGGCGCGCGAGCAGCTCCTCGGCTTCCTCGCGGCCGTCGCGGCCAAAGTACGCGTGCAGCAGGTACACCATCGCCCACAGGTGCCGGCCTTCCTCGACATTGATCTGGAACAGGTTCCTCAGGTCGTAGAGCGAAGGGCAGGTGTGCCCGAGCAGGCGCTGCTGCTCGACCGAGGCCGGCTCGGTATCGCCCTGGGTGACGATCAGGCGGCGCAGCGTCGAGCGGTATTCGCCCGGCACCTGCTGCCACGCGGCCGCGCCCATCTGGTCTCCGAACCCGATCTTGCGATCGGCCACCGCATCGGCAAGAAAAATTCCCCACCGGTACTCGGGCATCTTCACCGCGCCGTAATGCGCCCAGCCCTGCGCGTCGACCGAGATCGCGGTGCGCAGGTAGACGTCCGACTGCGCGAAATCGCTCGGGCCCATTTCGCCCCACCAGCCGAGGAACGAAGGCTGCCATTGCTCCAGGGCGCGCTGCAGCTTGCGATCGTTCGCGAGGTCGACGTTGTTGGGGATTTTCTCGGAGTAGTTGATTCCGGTCATGCGGGCTCCTTTGACGGCGATTATTGTAATCTTCAATCCTGCGCACACCATGAGCTTGACCCCCATCAACATCACGATCCTCGTCGGCACGATGACCGGCACCGCGCAACTCGTCGCGCAGGAGCTGGAACTGGCTTGGGACGATGGTGAGACGAAGGTCGAGACGCTGGTGATGGACGGCCTCGACTGCAAGGTGTTCGAGCGGCCGGGCGTGTTCCTGATCTGCACGTCGACCTACGGCCAGGGCGACGTGCCCGACAACGCCAAGGCGCTCTACGCCGACCTGCAGGCGAAGCGCCCGAACCTCTCGCAGGTTCGCTACGGCGTGTTCGGCCTGGGCGATCGCACGTACGCCGAGACGTTCAATTTTGGCGGCAAGCGCTTCGACGACCTCCTCTGCGAGCTCGGCGCGCAGCGCATCGGCGAGCGCGTGCAACACGACGCTTCGTCGGGCGTACTGCCCGAGGAGACCGCGCAGGAGTGGGGCGTGGAGTGGCTTACACTTGCGCGCGAGGCCAGCGCGCAAGCCGCCTAGGAGAATCAGTCATGGCTCTTTCCAAAGCAGACCATTCAGTCGCGCCGCCACGCATCGACGTGCCGCGCGACTACAACGCCGCGCACGACTTGATCGAGCGCAACCTGGCCGCGGGACGCGGCGGCAAGGCGGCCTACATCGACGACGCCGGCGAGACGACGTATGCGCAGCTCGCCGAGCGCGTCAATCGTTTCGCCGGCGGCCTCGTGTCGCTAGGGTTGGACCTCGAAAATCGCATCGCCATTGCGATGCTGGACACGATCGACTGGCCGGTTGCGTTTCTCGGTGCGATCAAGGCGGGCATCGTCCCCGTGGCATTGAATACGCTGCTGACGACGAAGGACTACGAATTCATGCTTTCCGACAGCCGCGCGCGTGCGCTCGTCGTGTCGGAGGCGCTGCTGCCGGCGTTCGCCCCGCTCGTCGGCAAGCTTCCGTTCCTCAAGCACGTGATCGTCTCGGGCGCGGACGCGAAGGGCCACATCGCATTCAAGGACGTGCTCGCCAGGGGCAAGCCGCAATTCACGGCGGCGCCGACGACGCGCGACGACCCGTGCTTCTGGCTGTATTCGTCCGGATCGACCGGACTGCCGAAGGGAACCGTGCACGTGCACTCCGGCATGGTCGTCACCGCCGAGCTCTACGCGCGCCCCGTTCTCGGCATCTCGGAGAAGGATGTCGTATTCTCCGCGGCCAAGCTCTTCTTCGCCTATGGTCTCGGTAATTCGCTGTCGTTTCCGCTGGCGGTCGGGGCGACCACCGTGCTGATGCCGGAACGTCCGACACCGGCTTCGGTTTTCCGGCGCTGGATGGAACGCAGGCCGACGATTTTCTACGGCGTTCCCACGCTGTACGCGGCGCTCCTCGCCGATCCGAATTTCCCGAAGAAGGATGCGCTCGCGCTTCGCGTATGCACCTCGGCGGGCGAAGCGCTGCCGCCGCAGATCGGCAAGAGCTTCAAGGAGCGCACGGGAGTCGACGTGCTCGACGGCATCGGCTCGACCGAGATGCTGCACATTTTTCTCTCGAACCGTCCGGGCGACGTACGGCCGGGGACGACCGGCAAGCCGGTGCCGGGATACGATCTGAAGCTGACTGACGAGCAAGGAAACGAGGTCAAGCGGGGCGAGCTGGGCGAACTGCAGATCTGCGGCCCCACAGCGGCGAACGGCTACTGGAACAATCGGGAGAAGAGCCGCAGCACGTTCGTCGGAGCCTGGACGAGGAGCGGCGACAAGTACAGCCAGGACGCCGACGGCTACTACGTCTACGGCGGCCGGTCCGACGATATGCTCAAGGTTTCAGGCATCTACGTCTCGCCGGCGGAGGTCGAGGCGTCGCTCGTATCGCACCAGGCAGTGCTCGAAGCCGCGGTCGTCGGTGCCGAGGACGACAATCAGCTCGTCAAGCCGAAGGCGTATGTCGTGCTGAAGCAGGGGCAGGTGGCCGACGAAGGAATGAAAGCTGCACTGCAGCAACACGTCAAGGACCGGCTGGCGCCGTACAAGTATCCGCGCTGGATCGAGTTCCTGCCCGAGTTGCCGAAGACCGCGACCGGCAAGATCCAGCGCTTCAAGCTGCGCGCCTCGAAGTAGAGAAACGCCCGGCATTTCGGTTGCGGCGGCCCGCTTCCTTGCGGGATACTGGCATCCCACCGTCGATCAACGCTCTGCTCAGGGAGGCAGGTTCATGATCAGTCTCACCGTCAACGGCAAGGCCCGGCAAGTCAATGTAGACCCGAACACCCCGATTCTGTGGGTGCTGCGCGACACGCTCGGCATGACCGGCACCAAGTTTGGCTGCGGCGCAGCGCTGTGTGGCGCGTGCACCGTGCATCTCGATGGAGCGCCGATTCGCTCCTGCAGCACGCCGGTTTCCGCGGCGGCCGGCAAGAAGATCACCACGATCGAAGGCGTCGGCGCATCGCCGGTCGGCAAGAAGGTGCAGGCCGCGTGGAACGAGATCGACGTGCCGCAATGCGGCTACTGCCAGCCGGGCCAGATCATGGGCGCGACTGCGCTGCTGACTTCGAATGCCCAGCCGAGCGATGCCGACATCGACAAGGCGATGGCCGGCAACATCTGCCGCTGCGGCACCTATCCACGAATCAAAGCGGCGATCCACAAGGCCGCCGGCACGAAGGGAGCCTGAACATGACCACGCTCAAGAATCCTTCCCGCCGCAAATTCCTGAAGTCGAGCGCCGCGGTAGGCGGCCTCGTGATCGGCGTCCAGATCCCGCAAGCGCTCGCGAAGGTTGCAGTGAAGAGCTCGATGCCGAACGCATGGATCCGCATCGGCAACGACAACAGCGTGACGATCCTCGTTGCGCGCTCGGAGATGGGGCAGGGCGTCGTGATGGCGCTGCCGACGCTCGTCGCCGAGGAGCTCGAAGTGGATCTGAAGAAAATCAAGGTGGACTTCGCGCCTCCGGGCGAGGTCTACATCAACGGCATGCTCGGCGGCCAGATCACCGGCGGCTCGACCTCGGTGCGCGACGGCTGGGACAAGCTGCGGATCGCGGGCGCCCAGGCGCGCATGATGCTCACCGAAGCCGCGGCGCAGCAGTGGAAAGTCGACGCGTCGAAGTGCACGGCCAAGGACGGCGCGATCATGGGGCCGGGCGGCAAGAAGGCGACCTACGGGCAGCTCGCCGAGGCGGCTTCGAAGCTCACGCCGCCGAAGGAACCAAAGCTGAAGGATCCGTCGCAGTTCCGCTACGTCGGCAAGCCGCTGAAGCGGCTCGACACCGCGAGCAAGGTGAACGGCACGTGCGAATTCGGGATCGACGTCAAGATGCCCGGGATGAAGTACGCGGCGCTCGCCCAGTGCCCGGTGCTCGGCGGCAAGGTCACGAGCTTCGACGCCTCGGCTGCGAAGTCGATGCCCGGCGTGCGCAACGTCGTGCAGATCACCGACGGCGTCGCTGTTGTCGCCGATTCCTGGTGGCAGGCGAAGCAGGCGCGCGACACGCTGAAGATCACCTGGGACGAGGGCGCGAACAAGTCGCTGACGACCGAGGGCGTGTTCAAGGGCCTGAACGAGGCGATGGCGAAGCCGGCCGCGAGCATCAAGCAGCAGGGCAACGTCGCCGAGGCGATGAAGGGCGCGGCGAAGAAGGTCGAGGCGACGTACGAGATGCCGTTCCTGTCGCACTCCCCGCTCGAGCCGATGAACTTCACCGCCGACGTTCGCAAGGACTCGGCATTGCTGATCGGCTCGATCCAGTTCCAGCAGATGGCGCTGGGCATGGCGGCCGGCATCACCGGCCTAAAGCCCGAGCAGATCACGATCAAGACGACCTACCTCGGCGGCGGCTTCGGCCGCAGGATCGACCTCGACTACATGGCGCAGGCCGTGGAGATCTCGAAGGCGATCGGCGCGCCGGTCAAGCTGCTGTGGACCCGCGAAGACGACCTGACGCACGACTTCTACCGCCCGGCGAGCCTGACGCAGATGTCCGGCGGCCTGGACGCGAGCGGCAAGCCGGTTGCGCTCAGCCTGAAGATGAGCTCGCCGTCGGTAACCGCGCGCCTCTTCCCGCCGCTCGTGAAGGACGGCGTCGACCCGCTGATGACCGAGGCGATCCTGGTTCCGTACGACATCCCGAACCAGTCGGTCGGCACGGTGATTCACGACACGGGCCTGCGCGTGGGGTACCTGCGCTCGGTCTCGCACGCGCTGAACGTCTTCGCCAACGAGTCGTTCATCGACGAGATGGCGGTCGCGGCGGGCAAGGATCCGTACCAGTACCGCCTGGCGCTGCTCGAAAAGCAGCCGCGCTTCGCCAACGTGCTCAAGATCGCGGCCGAGAAGTCGGGCTGGGGCCAGCCGCTGCCGGCGGGCCGCGCGCGGGGCATCGCGCTGATGGAGGGCTACGAGACCTACATGGCGCAGGTGGCCGAGGTTTCGATCGTCAACAACGCGGTCAAGGTGCATCGCGTCGTCGTCGCGGTCGATCTCGGGCGCATGGTGAACCCCAACATCGTCGAGCAGCAGATCGAGAGCAACATCGTGTTCGGCCTGACCGCGCTGCTGTACGGCAACATCACGCTGAAGGACGGGCGCGTGCAGGAAACGAACTTCGACAAGTACCAGCTGCTGCGCATGCCCGAGACGCCGAAGATCGACATGCACATCGTGCAGAGCAACGAAAAGCCGGGCGGCATCGGCGAGCCCGGCATGGCGCTCTTGCCGCCCGCGGTCGCCAACGCGGTGTTCGCGCTCAACGGCAAGCGCCTGCGCAAGATGCCGTTCACGCTTGCGTAATCTTCTGGACTTGCTGCGACAGAAAGCCCGCTTCGGCGGGCTTTTTGTTTTGCTGGCCCTCGCCGCGACGGGCGCGTTCGGGCAGGACTACGAGCGCGAAAAGCGCTGGGCCGACAGCATCGTCAAGACGCTGATGATCGGCAACGCCGAGTGGCTCGAGCAGAAGAACGGGCATCGATTCCTCGCGCTGTACACCGTCGCGGAAAAATCGCGCGGTGCCGTCATCGTGGCGCACGGCCGCGGCTGGAACCCGGACTTCGAGCTCTACGGCACGTTGCGCACGCGCCTCGCCGAGCTTGGATACACGACGCTTTCGATCCAGCTCCCGGTGCTGCCGAGCACCGCGATCCTGGGGCTCTACGTGCCCCTGTATCCGGACGCCCGCGAGCGGTTCCAGCTCGCGGTCGACTTCCTGAAGGCGAAGGGGCACAAGAACATCGGCATCGTGTCGCACAGCCTGGGGGCGACGATGGCGAATCAATACCTGATCCGCACCGACGATGCTTCGGTGCGCGCTTGGGTGTTCATCGGCATCCTGCAGGGGCTCGAGGAGGCCTTCCGCATCCGCATTCCCGTGCTCGACGTGTTCGGCAGCAACGACTGGACGGTGACGATGTGGGGCGCGCCCGAGCGGAGGGACCAGATCCTGAAGATCCCCGGCTCCGCGCAGATCGAAGTCCCGGGCGCCAAGCACTTCTTCGAGGACAAGGAGGAGGAGCTGCTGAAGATCGTGGTGGCGTTTCTCGACCGGAGCTTTGGCGTCAAGCCTGTCGCCAACTGACGACAGGGCCTGTAGCGATTCCTTATTTTTGCTGGATGTGCGTTTTTTGGTTCCCGCGTGTCACGAGGGGCATCTATTCTTGCGCCCGTCGCTGGCTTGTCTTGCAAGGGGGGCAAGCCTGCGATCGATGAATTGTGCACCGACACAGGGAGCGCGACGTGCATACGACCCCTTCGACCCGGCTGGACTATGCGCTGAGAACAGCGCGGACCCAGCGTGCAGGCTTCATTCCCAGCAATCGCGAGCTCGACGTGCTGATGCGCCCTATCTACGGACGCGGGTTCGGCACTCTTCTCGCGCACGAGCGCGCGGTCGCGCGGCTCGTGTACGCCCAAGCGGCGCTGATGGCAGGTGCGGCGCTCACTGCGGATTCGGCGACGTTCCACGGCGCCGAGCGCCTGTGGCGCGACATGCAGGACCGTATCGGCGTGCAAGAGCGCGCGCTGGCGCGACGGTTCCTCGAGCTGCTGTCGCAGGATTCGTACTACTCCGACACCGAGCGGCGCCTCATCAGCACGCTCGGCAAGTCGATTTCGGGCGGGGTCGAGTGGCGCGTCGCGCGCCGCCCGACGCCCGAGCATCCGCAACCGCCGTTCGCCTGCTCGCCGATCCAGTTGAGCGATTCGATCGCGGAGCGGCTGCGCGCGCAGCGCGACCTCTTCACCCCGAGCCAGCGCGAGCTGACGGTCCTCTTCCAGGCGGAGTTCGGCCGCACGCGCAGCTCGTTCCGTGCCGAGGACGTGAGCGCCGCCCGGCTGCTGTTCGGCCAGGTCGTGCTGATGGCGGGTGCGCTGCTCGCTGCCGACAGCGAGACGTATCTCGGCGCCGAGCAGCTGTGGGCCGAGATGCAGGACGAGCTCGGCGACCGGGAACGCGCGCTCGCGCGCAGGATCCTCGACCTGCTGGCGAAGGATTCCTCCTACACCGCGAGCGAGCGGCAGCTGATCGCCTCGCTCGCAACGACGCTCTCGGGCTGAGCTCTTTTCCCCGGAGATAGAATTCCGGGGTGCGGCTTGCAATTCTCGGTGCCGGCCCGGCCGGACTGCTGTTCTCGCTCCTCATCCGCCGCCGCTTCCCGCGCTGGCAGGTCGACGTCTACGAGCAGAACGCTGCAGACGCGACGTTCGGCTTCGGCGTCGTGTTCTCGCAGGGCGCGCTCGCATTCCTCGAGCGCGACGCACCGGAGCTCCATGCCCAGCTGCTGCCGCGCATGGAGCACTGGCCGATGCAGAGGATCGTGCACCGCGGAGAGGCCATCGACATCGACGGCAACGGGTTCTCGGCGGTCGCGCGGCTGGAGCTGAACCGGTTCCTGCAGGATCTGGCGCGCGACGCGGGCGTCGGCGTGCATTTCGGCAAGCGGATCGATTCGCTTGCGCAGCTCGGCACGGTGGACCTGCTCGTCGGCGCCGACGGCGCGAACTCGCTGGTTCGGCGCGAGCGCGAGGCGTCGTTCGGCCCGCGCGTCGAATGGCTGACGAACCGCTTCGCGTGGTACGGCACTCCGCGGCTCTTCGAATGCCTCTCGCTCACGTTTCGCCGCAGCGAGCACGGCGCCTTCGTCGCGCACCACTATCGCTACAGCGGCGCGATGAGCACGTTCATCGTCGAGTGCGACGAGGCGACCTGGCGCCACGCCGGCCTCGACCGGATGGACGACGAGGCTTCGCGCGAGTACTGCGAGGGCGTGTTCGCCGCCGACCTGGGGGGCGAGCCGCTCGTTTCGAACCATTCCATCTGGCGCCAGTTCCCGCTGCTGCGCAACGGCGCCTGGACCGCCGGCAACGCGGTGCTGATCGGCGATGCGCTGCGCACGATGCACTTCTCGATCGGCTCGGGAACGCGTCTCGCATTCGAGGATGCGATCGCGCTCGACCGTGCGTTCGGCGAGGCAGGCGACGACGTGCAGCGCGCGCTGGCTGCGTTCGAGCGCGAGCGCCGGCCGGTGGTCGAGAAGCTCTTTGCCGCGGCGAACGCGAGCTCTTGGTGGTACGAGAAATTTTCCGAGAGGATGGAGCGAATGGACGCGCTCGGGCTCGCGTATGACTACATGACGCGCAGCGGGCGGATGAGCGACGCGCGGCTCGCCGAGCTGGCCCCCAGGTTCATGCAGCGGGTGAGAGCGGAAGGCAGAGCGTGAACCTGTTGACCGATCAGCCGCGGTAAACGACCTCGAACTGCTCGCAGACCACCGGCATCCGGGGATCGCGTGTCCTGCCGATGCGCGCGCACTCGCGGCCGAAGTACGCCCAGTGCGCTTCGCGCCAGAAACGCAGCGAGCCGTCGCCTTCACCTTCGATCGCCGCGAATTCGCTGGTCACGGCTTCGTATGGCACGATCTCGACGAGCTGCGTCTCGATGACGCACAACGGCGTGCCGCCCCAGTCCGTCATCACGCTGAGGTCGCCGCGCTTGGGCAGTACCTTGCGGTCCGCTTCGAGCGCCCAGAGCAGGCCCGCGGTTGCGCGCTTCACTCCGGCGAGAACCAGCGCCGCAAGCTCGTTTGCGCTCGGCTCGTTGTCGTCGAAGTGAAAGGCTTCGTAGAAGCGCGCTCCGGCATCCGCGCCGGCGGATTGCTCGAACGACCTCCAGAAGTTCCGGATCTGCGGCTTCAAGCGAGCGCCGCCAAGTCTTCGCGCGAGAGTTGAATTCGCGCAGCGGCCGCGTTTTCCTCGAGGTGCGCAAGCGAAGCGGTGCCTGGGATCGGCAGCATGACAGGCGATTTTGCGAGCAGCCAGGCGATCGCGACTTGCGCGGGCGTGGCGGCGAGCCGCGCAGCGATTTTCTTGACGCCGGAAGACCGCAGTGCCTTGCCTGCGCCGAGCGGATACCACGGCAGGAACGCGATGCCGGCCGTCTCGCACGCCTTCACCACGTCTTCGGAGCTGCGGTCGTCGATGTTGTATTCGTTCTGTACCGAAGCGATCGGGCAGATGCGGCGCGCTTCCTCTAGCTGGCGCACCGTGACGTTCGAGATTCCGACGTGACGGATCTTTCCGGCGCGCTGCATCTGCGCGAGCGCGCCGACCGAATCCGCGAACGGCACGTCGTCGTCCGGCGCGTGCAGCTGGTACAGGTCGATGCGCTCGACCTTCAGGCGCTTCAGGCTGCCTTCGAGTGCGCGCCGCAAATGCTCGGGCCGCCCGTCCGAGACCCACTGTGGAGGACTGGGACGCAGCAGCCCGCCCTTCGTCGCGATCACGAGGTCCGCGGGGTAGGGATGGAGTGCTTCGGCGATCAGTTGCTCGTCGATGTGCGGTCCGTAGCTGTCTGCGGTATCGAAGAAGTTGTAACCAATTTCGTACGCGCGCCTCAGGACGCGCAGTGCGTTCGCCCGATCCTTCGGTGGTCCCCACACCTGCGGGCCGCACACGCGCATCGCGCCATAGCCCAATCGATTGACCTTCAGGTCGCCAACTGTGATCGAACTGCCCATCGATTGTCTCCTCGAGGCGTCATTGTCGTCTCTGCCCAACGCTCGGACATGAAATCTCTTGTAACAAATCTGCGAGGTCGGCGCGTATCCCGCTGGGTTCTAATGCATTCGGCAACAAAAGGAGCCTCACATGAAAATCCTCGCAACCGCATTGCTCGTCGCACTTGGACTCTCCGGCTGCATCGCAGTGCCGGTGTATGAAGGACCTGCTTATCGCTCGCACGGGTACTACGCTCCGGCCGGGCCGGCGCCTTACTACGGCGGGTACTACCGCGGCTATCGCGGCGACCGCTATCCGTAACCGCATGAAGGAGGCGGGATGAGGTTCAAGCGCGCGCTGGCGGGCCTGGGTTTCGTCGTGGGCATCGCGGCGGTTCCTGCGGCGTTCGCGCATGTGGGCGTTGCTGTGCAGATCGGTGTCCCGCCGCCTGCGCCAGTCGTCGTTTACGTTCCCGCGCCGCGCTATGGGTACGTCTGGGTGCGCGGGCGCTGGATTGCCCAGCGTCCGGGTTACTGGGTGCGGCACAAGCATCACTACGGTCACGCGCGTTACTACGATCGGTACGCGTACTACCGCTGACCTGCGCTTAGCGCTCGGCGAGCAGCCGCTCGATCTCGGCGATGAACTTCGGGTCCTGCGGCGCGACCTTGGTGTCGAACGGCACGACTCTTATCCCGCGCCGGTCGACGAGATACTTGTGGAAATTCCACCGCGGGCGGCTGCCGCTCACGGTGGCCAATTTTTCGTAGAACGGATTCACGGCGCCGGCGGAGACGCTCGTCTTGGCGAACATCGGGAACGTCACGCCGTAGTTCTGCTCGCAGAACTTCGCGATCTCCTGCGCTGACCCTGGCTCCTGCGCGCCGAAGTCGTTCGACGGGAAGCCGAGCACGACCAGCCCCTTGCCCTTGTACTTGCGATAGAGCTTCTCCAGCCCGTCGTATTGCGGTGTATAGCCGCAACGGCTCGCCGTGTTGACCACGAGCAGCACGCTGCCCGCGTATTTGCAGAGGGAGGCGTCGTCCCCGGTCAGCGTTTCCATCTTCTGGTCGAGCAGGCCGGGGCAGGCGGCAGCGGTCATCGCGGCTCCCATCAGGACGAATGGCGCAAGGCAGCGCAGCGCGGTTCTCATGTGCGGTCTCCTGTGCAAGACTATCACCCCAGGGGAGAAGAAATGCTCGCACATCCGATTCGTCACGCTTTGCTCGCGTTCGCATTGCTGGCCGCCGGGCCGGCGCTCGCCGAGCCGCGCTATTCGTTCCAGGCAACGCCCGGCAAGCTGCCCAAGGACGTCGTTCCGTCGCACTACTCGCTGCGCCTCGTGCCCGACCTGCAGAAGGATCGCTTCGATGGTCGCATCGAGATCGAGATCGAGGCAGCCAGAGCGGTCAAGACGCTGACGCTGAACGCAGCCAATCTCACGTTCAAGTCCGCCGTGCTGGCAACGGGGGGCAGGGAAGCGAGCCTCTCTGCAAGCTTCGATGCCGCCAACGAAACGGTCACGCTGGCACCGGCCTCCGGCCAGATCGCAACGGGCAAGCACCGGCTGCGGATCGACTACAGCGGGCCGATCAGCAAGCATTCGCAGGGCCTTTTCCAGGTTCCTTACAAGGTCCGCGAGGGCGAGCGCCTCGCCGACAAGAAGATGCTCGCGACGCAGTTCGAGCCGGTGCACGCGCGCAAGATGTTCCCGTCGTGGGACGAGCCCGCGTTCCGCGCGACGTTCGACGTCGCCGTGGAGATCGAGCAGGGGCTGACGGCGGTTTCGAACATGCCGGTGCTGCGCGAGACGCCCGTTGCCGGCGGCCGCAAGGAGGTCGCTTTCGCGCGCTCGGTCTCGATGCCGACCTATCTGGTCGCGCTGTTCGTCGGCGAGCTGGACTCGCTGCACGACGAAGTCGACGGCATCAAGCTCGGCATCTACACGGTGAAAGGCAAGGCGGAGCAGGCGCGCTTCGCGATGCAGTCAACGAAGGAGATCGTGCGTTACTTCAACGACTACTTCGGCGAGCGGTACGCGCTGCCCAAGCTCGACCAGATCGCCCTGCCGGGCGGTTTCGGCGGCGCGATGGAGAACTGGGGCGCGATCGTCTACATCGAGTCGCGCCTTGCGCTCGATCCGGCCAACTCGTCGCTGCGCCTGAAGCAGGCGATCTACGGCCTGATCGCGCACGAGGTCGCGCACCAGTGGTTCGGCAACCTCGTGACGATGGCCTGGTGGGACAACCTGTGGCTGAACGAGGCGTTCGCGTCCTGGATGGCGACGAAGACCGAGGAGAAGTTCCATCCCGAGTGGCGGTCAGAGCTGCGCCGCATGAGCCACGTCGAGTATGCGATGGCCGAGGATGCGCGCAAGACGACGCACCCGGTCCAGACGCCGGTAGAGGACGACAGCCGCGCGATGGACATCTTCGACGCGATCACCTACACCAAGGGCGAAGCATTCCTGCACATGCTCGAGAGTCATCTGGGCGAGGACGCGTTTCGCACGGGCGTGCGCAGTTACATGAAGGCGCACCGCTTCTCGAACACGACGACGGCCGACCTGTGGCACCACCTGTCGCAGGCCTCCAACGAGGACGTTGCGCTCTTCGCCGCGCGCTGGACAGAGCAGCCCGGATTCCCGCTCGTTCGTCTTGCCCAGCGCTGCGACGGCGGGCAGGCGTTCGTAACGCTCGCGCAGCAGCGCTTCACGCTGAACGACCCGCAAGCGAAGCCGCTCGCGTGGAAGGTGCCGCTGACGCTGGTCGCCGGTGCGCAAGAGCGGCACGCGATCCTGCTGGGCGACACTCCTGCGCAAACGCGCTTTCCTCGCTGCGAGCTGGTGCGTGCCGTGAAGCCCGGCTACTACCGGGTGCAGTACGACGACGCGGCGTTCACGCTGCTCGTCGAGCGGCTCGACAAGATAGACACCGCCGAGCGGCTGCGCCTTCTCGCCGACACGTTCGCCATGATGCAGGCGGGAAGCGCGGATGCCACGCGCTACCTGCGGCTCGTCGACCGGCTCGCGGAGGAACCCGACCGGGTCATCTGGGATCAGATCATCGAGTCGTTGCGCTTCCTCCGCGGGCTGATCGACGCGCCCGCTGACCGCGCCGCGTTCGACCGCTACGCGGCAACCATTCTCGCGCGGCCCTTCGCGAAGGCAGGCTGGGACGCGAGGCAGGGCGAGGACGCGGACCTGCCAGCTTTCCGGCGCTCGCTGATCGACGCGCTCGGCCGGGCGGGCGACGAGAAGGTCGTGCGCGAAGCGCGCACGCGGTTCTCCGTGCGCGAGCGCAGCGCGATCGATCCGTCGATCCGCGCCGCCGTGCTCAACGTCGTCGGCCGCCACGCCGATGCGCCGGCGTTCGACGCGCTGCTCTCGATGATGCGCGGCGCGACCGACGTGGAATCGAAGTGGCAGGCGCAATCGGCGCTGCGCCACGTGCTCGACGCGAAGCTGCAGCGCCGCTGGATGGAGCTGCTGCTGACCGACGAGCTGCCGCCGGGCGAAGCGGTCTGGAACCTCAATCACGTCGCCTACGACAGCGACAGTCCGGAGCTCGCGTGGCAGTTCGTGCGCGCGAATCTCGCCGCGGTCTACGCCAAGGCCTCGCCACGCGGCAGGGTGTATGTGCTGCCCGAGAGCGCGGCGCCGTTTGCCGATGCGGCGCGCGCCGATGAGCTCCTGCAGCTGACGAAGGCAAACCTGGACGCTGGCGCCCTGTACGAGGCGGAGAAGACTGCCGACTGGATCCGCCTCAAGGCCGCGGTGAAGGCGCGCGAGCAGCAGCGCATCGTGCAATGGGCGAAGGATCACGCGAGGCGCTGACGATGCTCAAGGACCGCTACGGGCTTTTGCTGTCGACTTCTTCGAGCGAGGCGCGCGACGCGTACGTCGCAGGCCTCGATGGCCTGCTCGCCGCCAATGCCGGCGTCGAAGGGCATTTCAGCAAGGCGATCGCAGCGGACCCCGCGTTCTCGCTGGCGCACATTGGCCTAGCGCGCGCGCGGTTCCTCAAGGCGGAAATTCCGGCCGCGCGCGAAGCATCGGCGCGAGCACGCACGCTTGCCGAAGCAGCGACGCCGCGCGAACGCAGCGCCGTGAACGCGGTCGCGCTCGCCATCGAGGGCAAGGTGCCGGATTCGCTCGCCGCGACCCGCGCGCACATTGCCGAGCATCCGCGCGACGCGCTGGTGCTTTCGCCGGCCACCGGTGTGTTTGGCCTGATCGGATTCAGCGGGCGCCAGGAGCGCGAGGCCGAGCTCTACGACCTGCTGGCGCCTCTCGCGAAGCACTACGGCGAAGACTGGTGGTTCGATTCGATGCTCGCGTTCGCCGCCTGCGAAAGCGGCCGGCTCGACGAAGCCTTGCGCCTGATCGAGCGCAGCATGGCCGCGTCGCCCCGAAGCGCCCACGGCGCGCATGTGAAAGCGCACGTGCTGTACGAGATGGGCGAGCCGAGAAAGGGCCTCGCCTATCTCGAGGCCTGGATGCCGGCCTATCCGCGCGATGGGCTGATGCACTGCCACCTGTCGTGGCACGTGGCGCTCTTCTCGCTTGCGCTCGGCGAGCGGGAGCGCGCGTGGCGGGCGTATCGCGCGGGAACGCATCCCGGAGGCTCCTGGGGGCCGCCGCTGAACACAGTGTCGGATGCGGCGTCGTTTCTCTGGCGCGCCGAATTGCTCGGCGAAGCGGCGCAGCCGCAGCTCTGGCAGGAGGCGCGCGACTACGCACTGAAGATGTTCCCGAAAGCTGGTGTGCCGTTCGCCGACGTGCACACCGCGGTGTCGTGCGCCGCGAGCGGTGACTTCGCTGCGCTGGGCAAGCTCGTCGGCGAGATGAAAGAGCGGCTCGCCGCAGGGAAGCTCGCGCCCGGCGGGGTGGTCCCGGCGCTCGCCGAAGGGTTCGGCGCGTACGCGAGAAAGGACTGGAACGCCGCGATTCGCTTCTTCGAGCAGGCGCTTCCCGAGACCGTGCGCATCGGCGGCAGCCGGGCGCAACGCGATCTCGTCGAAAGGACCTTGGCCGCCGCGTATCAGCAGGCAGGCAGGACGGAGGACGCGCGCACGCTGCGCGCGCGCCGGCCGGCATGAAGGATCTCGTCGCCGAAGTCGGTGGCTGGATCGATCGCGCCGAGCGCGTGGTCGCGCTGACCGGCGCCGGCATCTCGACCGATTCGGGAATCCCGGACTTTCGCGGCCCGCAGGGCGTGTGGACCCGCAATCCGAAGGCCGAGAAGCTCTCCGATATCCGCTACTACATGGCCGACCCCGAAGTGCGACGCCTCTCGTGGCAGAGCCGCCTCGATCACACCGCGTGGTCGGCAAAGCCCAACCCCGGGCACCTGGCGCTCGTCGCGCTCGAGCGCCGCGGCAAGCTGCACGCGCTGATCACGCAGAACATCGACGAGCTGCACCAGGTCGCCGGCAACTCGGCCGAACGGGTCATCGAAGTGCACGGCACGATGCGCAAGGCGGTCTGCATGAGCTGCGGCTGGCGCGGGCCGATGCAGGAGACGCTCGAGCGCGTGCGCGCGGGCGAGGAGGACCCGCCGTGCCGGCTGTGCAGCGGAATCCTGAAGAGCGCCACGATCTCGTTCGGCCAGGCGCTCGTGCCCGAGGTCATCGACCGTGCGCTGCGGGTGGCCGGGGAGGCCGACGTGTTCCTCGCCATCGGCTCGAGCCTGCAGGTGTTTCCGGTCGCGGGAGCGGTCCCCGCCGCGAAGTCGGCCGGTGCGCGGGTCATCATCCTCAATGCCCAGGAGACGCCGTTCGACGACATCGCCGACGCGGTGCTGCAGGGCTCGATCAGCGAGATCCTGCCGCAGATCTGCGGCCGCGCCTGATCCAGGTCAAGCCGGACCTTTGCGCCGGCCGCCCGCTGGCGGTACAGTGGCGCCAGGCAATTCGTTTGGGGTCCAAACAATGAGCGCGAGCGTCGTGCGGCGCGTGCAAGGCGCGGTGCACTTGAAGATGCGCGTCAACGGCGAGGAGGCCGAGGTTTCCTTCCCGCCGTACAAGACGCTGCTCGAAGTCCTGCGCGAGGAGCTCGCGCTCGCCGGCACCAAGCACGGTTGCGAGCTCGGCGAATGCGGTGCGTGTGCCGTGCTCGTCGATGGCGAGCCGGTGCTCTCGTGCCTGACGCTCGCGCTCGAATGCGAAGGCCAGACGGTCGAGACGGTCGAAGGGCTCGCGCGCGGCGCGGACCTGCATCCGCTGCAGGCGGCGTTCGCCGATCTCGGC
>Ga0310810_10003573_pt1 | contig 16984 bp, 14 predicted proteins | sample NCmetagenome_FD_207641 | JGI IMG/M metagenome (GOLD analysis project Ga0310810, IMG submission 207641) | Soil microbial communities from experimental microcosm in Duke University, North Carolina, United States - NC | ecosystem: Engineered > Artificial ecosystem > Soil microcosm > Unclassified ... | reverse complement strand
CCGACTCTGTCCCGCGTCTATCGTCGTGCCGTCGTCAGGAATACGTCATAGATGTACCGCCGTCGGTCCCGATCCTCGTTCGGAGTCCACGCAAAGTTCCGGCCCGACGCCGTCCTTACGTGTACCCAGCCGCGGAAGCGGAAGCGGTTGCCGGAGCCATCGCGGCGCGCGTACGGAACGTACCCCAGGCCGATATCCGAGATCAGTTCTCTTGCGGGCCGCAATTCCGACGGCTCGCTGATGCCGTTGTGATTTCTGTCGGTCCAGAGGAGCAGCCGCGCATAGATCGGATCGTCGCTGCTGACCGAGCCGCGCTCGATCCCTCCATTGCTTTCCAGGTTGAGGAGCCGCAATGCCTCGAAGCCATTCGGCACGCCTGGCAGCGTGTGATCGCCGAACAATTCCCTGCCGCTGGTAATCCGGCCATCGCCGTCCCTGTCGAACGCCAGAAATGCGACCTCGGAGTCGGGTTCAGTCCATGCGATCTGATCGACGCTGCCATCGCCGTCGATATCGAACGCCACGCCCCGGTCCGCCGGCGTGAGCGTGTAGCTCTGGGCCTTGTCCGTGGCAATCAGGATCGGGCAGTAGCGCGGCGCGCACTTGTCGCCGTTCCAGTAGTACTGGTCCCCTTGCGCCGCGCATTCCGTTTCGGGATCCGGATCGGGGTCGACGCAGAGTCCCGCGAGCAATGCGGTCGTGCGGATCCCTTGCGGCGAAGCGAGGAAGTGCCAGGTGCCGTCGTTGTATTCATGCCACGAGATTCCCGTCGCCGATCCACACACCGACGTCTGGAACGTCGTCGTCACCGCCGAGCTCGGCCCGCTGATGTCGTAGCACGTGCCATCGGCGTCCTGGGGTCCCGAACATGAATATGACTGTCCCTGGATCCACGCCCAGACCCCATTGGTCCGGCCCGAACAGTTGGTCTGCGACGTCCCGGCGACGAATCGCCAGACTCCCGGCCCGGACTGGCTCGTCGTGCCGGAGGAGGAAATGCAGGACGATTGTGCCCGGAGCGATAGCGTAGCCGCGAACACGATGCACGCGAGCGAACTCGCGATCGCACACGAATGCCGGAAGGTGATCATCGTTATTCCTCTTGCTTCACCGAGAAATGCAGTTGCCTGCCTGCGTTGTCGGGACCGATTCGGACGACCGCCGGCACGAGCGTGCGCGTTTCGCGGCCGCACGAAAGGCCGAACTCCCAGAGTCCTTCCTCCGGCAGAGACACCTTGTAGAGTCCAGGGCCCGTCTGCACGGCCGTGAGGACGTGCAGTCCGGTGCGGCCGACGGGTCCGACCGTGCGAATCCCGCAGGGCGCGTCCTGATCGAGCACGATGGCGATGTCGAGCGATGCGCCGAGCTCGATGTCGCCGAGGTCGACCAACGGAACCGAGGGCACGGGGAGCGGAAGCCGCCTGACGGCGTATGCGCCGCCGCCAACACGAAGCTCGCCGCCGCCGGCGGCCGCGAGCGCCACCGCGAAGCGTCCGTCGGCGCCGGTGCTGCCGTCGCCGCCTTTGACGTCGACCGGATCCTCGGCGCTGTTGAATGCGGCGGGATCCGGGACGCTGAATACGTCGACGCCGCTTGCCGGCTTGCCAGCCACAAGAACGCGTCCTCGTACGACGCCGGGGAGATCCAGCTGAATCTGCAGCTGTTCGCGCGCCTGCGGCACGAAGACCGATGCGCGACCGAGCTGCGGGTGCCAGGCGACGACCTCGTAGTCGGCGTCCGCAAGCTCCTCGAACCGGTACGCGCCGTCTTCATCGGCCGTGGATTCCGCCGCGAAGACGCGCCGCGGCTTGACGCGTTCTTTCGGATCCGGGACGGGATCGATCAGCCGGAACAGGGTGACCAGCGCGCCTCGTGCCCGCGTGCCGCCGCCGCTGACGGTTCCTTCAAGCCGCCGGGGGCGATCGAGCGCGATCGATACACGAAGCGAGGGCGGACCGCTCGACAGATCTTCGAGCGACAGATATTTCGGGCCCGCGCCTGCGGCGCGAATCTCGGCCCACGATCGCGCCGGCGGCCGAGCCCCTGCGACCCACACCGCTCCTCCGCCAACCGGTGTCGCCGTAACCGTCGTCGCCAACGCCGTATTGAGGCGCACCGTCCGGAACCGCTGCGGGGGCGGCGCGACGGGTTGGGCGAGGACGAAGCGAAGCGCGTCGGCGGGCGAGTTCTCGGGTCCGCGTACGATGAGCAGGCGACCCCATTCATCGGATCGCCACTCCGCGGCCTGCGCACCGCTTGCGACCGTCCACCAGAGCTTTCCGGGCTCGGCGGCGAGCACGACGCCCGCCTCGTCGGTCCTGGCCCCCCAGCATTCCCATTTGCCGGAGCCGTTCCAGAAGCATCGCGGCCACCCGTCGGCGGAATCATGAACGGCACCGACCCATTCGAGCGGCGTCCCGTGCGCGGGTCCGCTCGCCAGCGCCGCTTTGATCGTCCATCTCGATGCGGGATCCAGTACGCGATCGCTTTCGTGCTCCGGGGCCGTGAACGGACCGTCAACGAGGTACGCGCCGTCGGCGCGCGCAAATACCACGAGTAGCCGCGCTCCGGCCGCGGCCGCGAGGTCGACAGGTTTTCCGATGTGGGCAGGGACCGATGCGACCCGAACAGGCGACGCGCCTTCACGCCATAGAAACGTGGACACCGAGACGACCGCCGGCGGCACGTCGGGATAGTGGATCGTGGACCGGATCGGGCTTCCGGGCTGGGAAGCGATCCACGCGAAGGACAGAAGCGCGAAATAGCAGGCGGGCGCCAGCGGGATCACGGGCGCACCTCCGCCACCATTCCATCGCCAGCCAGCAAGAGCGCGCGCCCGCCGCCGGCGCGAAGAATGAGACGCGCCGGCTCGCTCAACCGGCGGCGGTCGATCTCCTCGCCGTGAGGGCCGTATCGCGCGATCACCCATGCGCCAGGCAGATCGGGGGCGCGATCCGGCGGCTCGCCGCTGCTCAACACCCAAATCGTCCCCGAGGCGTCGACATAGCCATCACGGACAGGGCGTCGAGGCGATTCGGCCGCAATCAACGTCTCCGGGGCGACCCGATCGAGGCCGGCGAGCTCCACCTGCCGCGTGCGTCCGGATGGATCGATCAGCGAAATCACCGGCTCGTCCGGAAACCAGCACGGTGTTTCGCCGTGACGGCCGATGCCGCAGTTCACCATGTTCAGGGCGCCCGCGGCCACGCGATTCAACGCGCTGAAGGCCCTGATCTGCAGATCGCCCCAGGGCACCCGGCTCGGCTCTCCAGGACGCGAGGCCCGGAGCGCCGCAGCGGGCCCGTCGGCGTTGGCCTCCTGGTAGATCAGCCGTTCTCCTTCCGCAAAGACGCCGATCAGCGGTCTCTCGAGGCCTATCTCGCGCTGTGACGCTCCGCGATCATCGATCATCATCAGCGTCTGGCGGTTGCGAAGGGTCCAGAGTGAGCCGTCGGACAGGCGCGCGAGGCCCCAGCAGCGGGCACCGGGAATCTTGAGCGCCGTCCGGCTCGTCGTACGGGCGTCGAGGTCGATCGCCACTAGCGCGTTTCCGCCGACCATCAGGATCACGCGCCCATCGGCATCTTCGGCACGCCCCGAAATCACGTCGGTGCCGACGACCGGACCGAAGATCGGATCCATGCTCGCCGTCGACATCTGTGCCGTGCCACAGGTGGGGTGTCCGAGCGCTATTGCGATCAGAATTGAGTGAGCGGTGCGGCCCATTTGACCTCACTTTCGGGCTTGTAACCTTCCGGCTTTTCGTTTGCGGGCGGCCGGGCGTGACCCGGCCGCACGCTGTCGGACTACGCGCCGATGATCTTCACGCGAACGCACTCCGCGTAATCCAGCTCGCAGTCGAGACCCGCCGCGGTTCGATACCAGAAGTTGTCGATCTTCGCGGCCTCGGTGTAGCAATCGAGAAGGTCGGTCGTGCAGCCCGCCATCGCACGCTGCGGCGCCAACGCCATCGTGGACGTGACGAACACCAGAGCCACCAGGATGTTTCTCACCATTGCATTCCTCCAGCCGGGTGTGGCGCGTACCCTTGCGGACCGTCCGCCCTGCCTGCGCCAACCGCTTTTGCCGGAGGCAACCCGGCGGGACCTGTCGGTGGGAGTTTTTCTCTCCGTTCTTCCGGCCTGTATCGGAGGTAGGCCTGCAGCGTGTGGTACGAGATTCCGAGCTCGCGGCACGTGCGCCGCTTGTTGTTGTCGCAGCGCTCGAGCACCATCCGCGCGTACCGGCTTCCCCACGCCCGCATCGACTCGAAGCGCCGGAAGGACGGCACGAGAACCTCCGCATACCCGTCGAGAAGCGAGGACGGCAGGTCGTCGAGTTGCAGCTGGTCGGAATCCGCGAGTGCCACGGCGCGCTCGATGACGCGTTCGAGCTCGCGCACGTTGCCGGGCCAGCGATAGGCGACCAGCGCGTCGGACGCCGCCTGGGACAGCCGCAGCCGCCGGAAGTCACGATGCCGCTCCAGGAAATACTCCGCCAGCTCCAGCACGTCGTCTGGCCGATGGCGCAGGGCGGGAACGTCGATCTCGACGCCATGGAGCCGGTAGTACAGATCCAGCCTGAATCGCCCGCTCGCAACAAGATCGGAGAGCTTCTGGTTCGTGGCGGCGATAATCCGCGTATCGATGGGCCGCTCGCCGATCGTGCCGACCCGCTCCACCGACATTTCCTGGATCGCGCGGAGCAGCTTGGCCTGCGCCGCGGGCGAGAGATCCGCGACTTCGTCCAGAAACAGCGTGCCGTCGTGCGCATGTTCGAACTTCCCGCGTCGCCCGCGCACGCCGGTCGCCGTGCGCTCCTCGATCCCGAAGAGCTCCGCCTCGAGGAGCGTCTCGACGATCGCGGCGCAGTTGACGGCGACGAAGGGGCCGTCGCGCCGCCCGGACAAATCGTGGATTTGCCGCGCGACCAGTTCCTTGCCGACTCCGCTCTCGCCTTGGATCAAAACGGTGAAATCCGTGGCGGCGACGCGCTCGATCCGGGCGCGGACGGCCCGGATCCCTGCGCTGGAGCCGACGATCGGGGCCGCGCCGTCGGCGCGGGTCCGAGAGGCCCCGAGGAGACCCGATCGCTGGGCACGATCGATGACGAGCACCAGCGCGCCCAACTGACGCGCGGATTCGAGGAACTGGCGATCCCAGTCGTCGAACGCGCAGCCTCCCTCGTCGAAGACCGCGTCGATCGCGCCCAGCGCGAAGTCGCCCGACGTCACATCGACTGAAATCGCGCCGGACGGAGGCCGCGGCATCGCGGGACCGTCGCGCAACTCCACCTCGCGCGCGTTCATCAGGTCCCGCAGTTCCGACTCGAACCGCTCGCGCAAGGCGCGAGGATCCCGGCAGGACCACAGCGACGAGGTGAGGGCCGCGAGCAGCGACGACAGGCCACGCCGGCGTTCCGTCGATCGGCACCACGCGCGCGCCATCAGGCCTCCCTTTGGAATTGGAGCAGAGCGCGACTCCAAATCCGGTGCCAGCGAACGCGGACGAAAACGCTGAATCATTTCATTCCTTCGACGTCTGCTTCACGTTCATCAAAACCTTTCCGGGTAGGCACTCCCCGTCCGCCTGCCGGCTTCCCCGCGCCGGTCAGGCCGCTGACGGGGGACTGCCTACCCGGGATGGGTCGATCATTCGCAGATCCAGTCGCAGCTCTCGTTGAACGAGAGCGCTGCCTGGTACGTCACGCCACTCTCGGGATGAATCGCCGCGACGCTGCAGCGGACCACCCGAGCCGAGAACCTGCCCTGGTGGGCGTGATTCTCGATCTGCACATCCACCTGCGATCCGGGGCGAAGCGGCCGCCCCCCCTCGACGAGCGCGCCGCTCGCGCTGACGTCGATGACCAGCAGGCGATGGCCTGGCCGCATGCGCGCGTTGAGATCGTTTCGACGAAGGCGCCGATCGCGCCGTCGGTCCTTCTCGTGGCTCATGGCTCGTGGCTCAGGGCTCAGGGCTCAGGGCTTACAGATCGATCCAGCGCCGCTGCGAGTAGTCGTACCTCAGGAGGCGCACGCGGCCCGTCGATCCGAGCACTCGCACCGCATACTGCGCGCGCTCCCGCCCGTGCACGTACAGCGTGCCGGATGTGGACGTGCCGTCGGGATTCATCGAGAGAAGCTTCGACGCGCCGATCCGCACGCCGTCGGCTCCGGTCGCGGGCAGGCCGTCCGCATCGGGTACGCCACTCAGGATCCCGAACGCCACGCCGGCGAAATGAGCGTCCAGGGTTTCGGGAAGCGTTGTTGTCTTGTCGATGCCACTTCGGATCTCCGTGGTGTGGAGCCCGTTGTGATTGCCGTCGACAATCGTGGTGATCAGATAGTCCGGCGTGGACGCCTCGAAGCGCAGCCCCGTCGCGGCCGATCGCCGGACGGCGTTGATGCGCGATTCGGCGAGACGCTGCGCGAGGTACCTTGCCGCCCCCCGTGTCCGAAAGTCGTCGATGGCGCGCAACCCCTGCGGAACGGCAATCGTCGTCAATGTTCCGGCGATGGCGAGCACGAATAGGAGCTCGAGCATCGTGAATCCCGGCAAGTGACCGCAAGAGCCGCGCGCCATCGACGTGGAACCTCGCTCGCATCCAGGCGGACAGTCGGCGTCTAGCGCGGCGACGCTCCGGGGTGTTCGGCCTTCTCGGTGACGGTGAGGTACGGCTTCAGCTTCAGGAAGCTCTTTTCCCCGATCCCCTTCACGTTCATCACATCCTCGATCTTCTTGAACTGGCCGTTCTTCTGCCGGTACTCGATGATCCGCTGCGCGACTTTCGGACCGATGCCCGGGAGCGCTTCGATCTGGGCCTGCGTGGCGGTATTGAGGTTGACGGGTGCCGACGGCGCCGCGGCGGCCGAGCGGCCGGCCGCCTTCGACGATCCGCCCGCGGCCTTCTGCTGGGCCGCGGCGGGGAGCGCCGCGGCGGCGACGAGTGCGAGAACCATGAACAATGCGCGCATAGCGTGACCTCCAGAAAAGGAAGAGTGAAGGCCCCATGCCGTCACGGCAAAGTGCATCAGGGTCGGGCACCTCGTCTGATCAGGTCGCCGGGGCCGTGCGGTCAGATGGCAAGGGTCGGTCCGCGCGCGCGGCGAACGTCTCGTCCCGGGAACTGACTGGAGGCGCACGTGATTCGGCCGCGTCGAGGACGGCGCATCTCCGCCGCCGCTTCGACGATTGCAGCCGCGCGACCACCAACGGATGCGATGGAGAGGATTCGGCGGCGATCGGCCGCCCAAACACCGCGCACCTTCGGTTGCGCGCGTGTCTACTGACGGAGCCAGCGGGACGATGTCATGGCGTCGCGATGCGCGACCACCATTACCGACGGATAGCGGTGCCTGTGACCGGACCGGTCTGCCCGCGCAGCCGCCGATAGACCTCCCACAGCAGATTGGTGTGGGTGTACGGATGGTCCTCCGGCAGATTCGACGGCGTAATGAGGAGGCCGGTCGACGACACGGCCCAACTCTGGAAGATGAGTTGATCCGGCATGTCATCCCATCCCGCGAACGCCTGGGCGATCTCCTGAACGACCTTGTCGGCGTCGAAGGCATACAGGACGTCGGAATCGCCGTTGTAACCCCAGATGATGATCCCGAACGCGATGTTTCTGGCGACGCACGCCTGCCGCAGCGCCCGCATGTCGCGGGTGAAGTCGTCGCGGCCGGCACGAAGACCGCGGGTATCCACGTCGGCGTGGACGAACGCCGGCGGGACGCCGCGCGCGGCCAGCAGGTTCAGGATCGTCTCGAAGTCCGCCTCGCTCGACGTCGGATACGCGTCGATCAACCCGATCTTCACGTTCGGGAATACGCTGTGCACCCCGCGAACGTAGATCGCGATGCGATCGGCCGTCGGCTCGAGCGCCGGCCCTCCGCAGACGGGAGCGCGTCCGGCGGCGAACGGATCGTCCATGGCAACGTAGGCGACAGTGCCTCCGGCGCCTTGAACCGCCTGCAGCGACGCAACCGTGCTCGCGATCGACGCATTCATCCCGCTCGCGTCCGGGGTGCAGTAGAACTCCTTGACCGAGCCGGCTTCGATCGCGATCTTCTTCCCCCACTTCGTCAGCGCTTGAAACGCGCCGGCGCGCGCCAGCGCGTCGAAGGAATTGGCGCCAACGATTGAGGGCGCGGGAAGCTGAGTGTGCTGCTGATAGAACTTGAAGACGTCCACGATCTGGCGCGCATGCGCCCACTCGTCGGGACGCTCGAAGAGGTCCAGATAGTCGACCGTGCCGGGACCGGGCGCGAACCAGATCCGATTCGACTCGACGGACGAGAACGGCACCGCGCCGATCAGCATGAACGCCGCACCGACGATCGACGCGGTCAGACAGCGCCGCATTCAGGCAGTATAAAAGAAACTCGAGAGAACGAAGGTCAGCCGCGCCGCTCGAGCGGGGCCGTACGCGACGCCAGAATCATCGTCGCGTTCAGCGCGGCGAGCAGCGCGATGAGGGCCGCCGCCGGCGTCCAGGCTCCTTGGGGATCCGTGCGGAACGACGGCAGCCATCGATCCGGCTGTCCGATCGGCTGCAGCAGCGCTGCGAGCACTCTGTTGGTGCCGTCCCCCTGCGGCCACAGGGCGCGCGGATGCTGCCAGCCGTAAGCCGCTATCAGGATCTGCGGAATGAGCAGCATGACCGCCGCATACCGCGCCGTCGGGACGTTCACCAGAGCGACCGCCGCCAGGCAGAAGAGGGGGACGAGCGGGACCAGAAAGCGGCCGGCCGGCGAGAACCCTCCCCACCAGAGATCGTGGGCGGCACATGGGATCACCAGCGCCACGACCGGGATGAGCCAGACCGCAAGATCCCGGCGCAACCACCACGCCGCGGGCAACAGTGCGTAAACGGGCGCCCACCACACCAGGCCGCTTTCGCGGTCGAGAAACAATCCCACGATGCCGTGTCCGAAGGCGCTCCATGAGAAGGGCAGGCGCTCGAGAGTCTGCCCGCCCGTCAGGTTTCCCCAGACGTACATCGTCCACAGGCCAAGCGCCAGCGGCGGGATTGCGAACAGCGCGCCGACCGCGGCCTTCTGCGTATGGGAGAGACTCTTCAGCGAATCCCTCCGGCGCCACAACGCTACCAGCAGGAGGCCGATGCCGAACAGCAGGAATTTCTTGTGAAACCACGGAAGGCATCCGAGGACCAACACCGCCGCCGAGTCTTTCCATCTCCATCGCGGCGATCGCGACGCCCAGAGGGCGACGGCGCCTGCAGCGGCCAGCAACGCAAACGGTTCAGGAAATACGACGAAGGAATTCGACAGCACGGGAACCGTGAGCCACGCCACGAGCACCATGCCCGCGGCCATCCGCCGGGACATCCCCTGATCTTCGAGGGCGCCGCACGTGACGACGGCAGCCCACGTGACGATCGCGATGATCACGAGTGAGAGGAGCGAGTACGCAAACAATCCCCGGTTCATGTGGAACCGCGTGAGAAGGGTTTCGGTGGGTAGCTTCGCGGCGCTCGTGGCGACCACGTACGCGGGGAGCAGCACAACGGGGACGCCCAGGTCATGAACGGAGATCAGTTGACCCGTACGGCTTCGCCTCGCGTGCAGCTCCGGCTCGAGACCGGCCGCGCCGAAACGGGCGGCGTCTCCGCGTGCGTAGTTGTTGTCGAGATCGAGGTCGCCGTCCGACCGCAAGCTCTCCGCGATCAGCAGGTAATGGGGTTCGTCGCCCGTGACTGAATATTTCCCGTGGGTCGTCAACCCCCACGAGACGAGGAATATCGTGGCCGCGACGAACGCGTGCGTATTCACCGCTGCGGAGCGGCGACGCCGGACACGGTCCGATACCACTCCACCGTCCGGCCCAGGCCGTCCTCGAACGACACGGACGGCGCGTAGCCGAGCAGGCGGCGGGCCTTCGAGATGTCGGCCTGCGAATCGCGCACGTCGCCGGTCCGTGGCTCGGCATACGTCGGGTCCACGCTCGCGCCGACGAGGCGCTTCATCGTCTCGAACAGCTCATTGAGAGAAATGCGCCCGCCCGTCGCCACGTTGATCACTTCCCCGCTCACGTTGGGCGCCTCGCAGGCGCGCAGCACGCCGTCGACGACGTTGGCCACGTAGGTGAAGTCGCGCGTCTGCCCGCCGTCGCCGTAGATCGTCGGCGGCCGATTCTCGAGGAGCGCGGTCGCGAAAACCGAGATGACGCCCGAGTAGGGCGAGGAGGGATCCTGGCGCGGGCCGAACACGTTGAAATAGCGCGTCGAGACCGTCTGGAGCCCGTAGAGGCGGGTGAACATCTGCAGGTACTGCTCGGCGATCACCTTCTGCAGGCCGTAGGGCGATGTCGGGTTCGACGGCATGTCCTCGCGCTTGGGGAGCGTCGGCGTATTGCCGTACGCCGACGAGGAGCCGGCGAACACGAGCCGCTTGACGCCGGCGTCGCGCGCGGCGATGAGGACGTTCAGCGTCCCGTCGACGTTGGCGTGATGCGACGTGATCGGATCCTTGACGGACCGCGGGACGGATGGAATCGCGGCCTGGTGCAGCACGTACTGGACGCCGTCGACCGCGCGCCGTGCCACGGCCAGATCGGCCAGATCCCCTTCGAGGAAGTCGATCCCGGAAATGTGATCGAGGTTGCGGCGCTTTCCTGTGACGAGGCTGTCGGCGACGCGGACGGTATGTCCGCGCCGCACGAGCTCCTCCGCCAGGTGCGATCCGATGAAGCCGGCTCCGCCGGTGACCAGATAAGTGGGCATGTTGTGCACGATAAGCTTAGCAGAGCCCGCAGACAGCCGCTGTATACAGCCGCGAAACACGCGGAGTGCGCGAGTGTCGTACGACTGATCGACTCCCACGACTGGTCGAACGTCCGGCCGTCACGACGCGGCGCTAGACCTTGGTGCCGGCGCTTCCATCGCGATTCGCGCTCGGACGGCTCAACAGCCACTGCAGCGGGAAGATCCAGGGAGTGTTGATCCGGTTCCGACGCAGGTCTGCCAGGACGCCGGCGGGATCCGTGCCGCCGCTAGCGAAGGCGCCAGCCGTTCACGGGCCCCCCGTGAAGGAACTTTTCCGGCGTCATGAGACCGTCGCGTTTGAAGACCATCCCGTCCCTCATGACGAACGACACGGACCGCAGCGCATCCAGGTCCTCGAGCGGATTGCCCGACACGGCGATCATGTCCGCGGGAAATCCCGCCTTGATGGGGCCGCGGCGCGACGTCAGATCGCAGACGTCGTAGCCGTTGATCGTCATGATCTTCAGCACGTCCTTCGCCGGAATGCCGGACGCTTTCCAGCTCAGGAGGAAGTTGATCACCACTTCCCCGCGCGTCATCCCCGGGATGTAGTAGTCCGCGTCGGTGGAGAACGCCATCTTCACGCCATTGGCCCACGCGTTCTTCATACCGGCGACGGTTCGATCGAAGGCCTCCTTCGTGCCGCGGTACGTCGTGAATGGCGTCTCCGTGCCGACGCGCCACACGCCCTTCTTCGCCATCAGCTTGTGCACCTCGTCGTCCAGAGGACCGCCGTGCTCGAGCGACCAGAACCCGGCTTCGATTGCGCGCAGCGCGCCGACCTTGGTCTGCACGTGGCCGGCGACCTTCAGGCCCGCGTTCGCCGCTTCCGATACGAACGTCTTGAGGTCGTCGACCGTGTAGGGATACGGCTTGCAGTCGACGCAGACCTTGATCACTCTCGCGCCGAAGAGAATGTTCTGCCGCACGGCCTTGACGATCTCGTCGTGCGTGTCGGCGTCGAGGTACTCCGGATAGACGATGTTGTGCTCCCTCGCCATTTCGGGCGTCGGGGTGAACTGTCCGCCCATGCCGCCGATGATGATCCCGGAGTTGACGATTGTCGGTCCAGGCACCCATCCCTGCTCGATGCCGACCCGGAGCGCAGTGTCGGCGTAGTTGCCGTTGTTGCCGAGATCGCGGACGACCGTGAATCCCGCGGACAGCATCTGCATGCCGTTCGAGACCGCCTGAATCGCCCGCAGGGCGGTCGAGTCCATCACGTACGTCAGGTAATAGACGTTGCTCTCGGGATCCATCTTGTAGGTGAGCGCCAGGTGGTTGTGCGCGTCGACGAGGCCGGGCAGCACCGTCTGCTTCGAGAGGTCGATGATCTCGGCGTTGGCGGGCGCCGCCGCGTTCGGCCCGATGGACGTGATGCGGCCGTTCTCCACGACGATCGTCTGATTGGCCGTGATGGTCCCGGCGGCGGGATCGACGAGCCGTCCGGCGTGGATGACCGTCGCGCGCGGCGGCGGCGCCTGCGCGAGGAGCGTCGACAGAACGAGCGCGCATGAGATTCTCAGCATGCGCGGGATTGTAAGGCCGCAGAGCGCCGTAAGCCGAATTCTGTTTCCACCTTACGGTGGATGACGATCATTCCTCTAGCCCCGTCATCGCTGACGGGATCCAGCAGCCTACCCGGAAGCGTCGGACGGGCCGTCCGCTGATCCACCGTGCGGTGGATCGGGCTTCCCTATTTGGCCTTGCTCCGTGCGGGGTTTTGCCTGCCACCGATGTTGCCACCGGCGCGGTGCGCTCTTACCGCACCTTTTCACCCTTACCTGCGACAGACTCTCGCGAGTCTGCCTCGCCGTCGCTCACGAAGTGAGCGACGGCGGGCGGTGTATTTTCTGTGCCACTGTCCTTCGAGTTGCCCCGACCGGCCGTTAACCGGCGCACTGCCCTGCGGAGTTCGGACTTTCCTCCTCCGGCGCATCTTCCGCCTGAAGGCGGAAGCCACGATCGGAGACGATCGTCTGGCGCTCTGCGACGATCTCATTATCGCACGCGCCACTCGGCAATCGGCACCCGACAATCCGTCGATCGCCAATCGGCATTCGACAATGTCATTCGCCACTCGCCACTCGACAATCCGTCGGTCGCCAATCGGCACCCGACAATGTCAATCGCCACTCGCCACTCGACAATCCGTCGGTCGCCAATCGGCACCCGACAAATGTCAATCGCCACGCGCCACTCGCCCCTCGGCAATGTCAGCCGTCGGCTTCCTGCGTAATGGCGTACTGCTCCAGCTTCTTGTAAAGATTGGACCGGGGCGTGCCGATCACCTCGGCGGTCTTCGAGATGTTCCAGGCGTTCTCGCGGAGCTTCTCGACGAGGAACTTCCGTTCCGCGGACTCCTTGAACTCGCGGAGCGTGCCGGGCGCGAGGTGGTTGCCGGGCGCGCCGTCGGGTGCCCCCGCCGGCCGGGTATCGGGTCGCACGATGTCGCGCAGATCGTCGACGTCGATGCTGTCTCCCGGCGTCATGATCAGGAGCCGCTCGACCGTGTTGCGGAGCTCGCGGACGTTGCCCTTCCAGCGCGCTTTCTGCATGAGCTCGAGCGCGGCGGGCGTGAAGCGCTGCGGACGCCGGTTGTTCTCGCGCCCGAACAGGTCCGCGAAGTGGCGCACGAGCGCGGGAATGTCGTCGCGCCGGTCGCGCAGCGTCGGCACGCGGATCGGGATCACGCTCAGGCGGAAATACAGATCCTCGCGGAACGTGCCGCGCTCGATCTCCGACTCGAGATCCTTGTTCGTGGCCGCGATGACGCGGACGTCCACCTTGATCGTCCGCGCCGACCCGAGCCGCTCGACTTCTCCCTCCTGCAGCACGCGGAGCACCTTCGCCTGCGTCTTGGCGCTCATGTCGCCCACTTCGTCCAGGAAGATCGTGCCGCGATCGGCCTGTTCGAACTTGCCGATCTGCTTCTCGGTCGCGCCCGTGAAGGACCCCTTTTCGTGGCCGAAGAGCTCCGATTCGATCAGCTCTTCCGGGATCGCCGCGCAGTTGACCTGCACGAACCGATCGCGGCTGCGCAGGCTGTTGCGATGGATCGCGCGCGCCACCAGCTCCTTGCCGACGCCGCTCTCGCCGAGGAGCAGGACCGTCGCATTGGTCGGCGCCGCGCGCTTGATGGCCTCCCAGACCTGGCGAAGCCCGACGCTGTCGCCGACCATCTGATGCCGCGCTTCGACCGCCCGTTTGAGCGATCGATTCTCGTCCTTCAGGCGCGTCTGATCGATCGCGTTCCGGATCGTGACGAGCACGCGCTCGCTGGCGAGCGGTTTCTCGATGAAATCGAACGCGCCCAGCTTGGTCGCCTCGACCGCCGTGCTGACCGTGCCGTGGCCCGAGATGATGACGACCGGCAGCGTCTCGTTGGCCTGCCGGATCTTCGGCAGCGCCTCGAGACCGTCGAGCCCCGGCATCTTGATGTCCAGGAACACGAGATCCGGCGGCTCACGCTCGATGAGCGCGAGTCCTTCGGGGCCGCTCGAGGCTTCCTGCACGTCGTAACCCTCGTATTCGAGGATCATCCGCAGCGAGCGACGGATCTCCGCTTCATCGTCGACGACCAGGATTCTCGCCTTCATCCTCGGCCGGGGGGCTTCGCCCCGCCGGTCCCCCCTGCACGCTCTCTCGCGGGGGCCCCGCGCCCCGCTCCGTTCGCGTGGCTCACTCGCGTTCGCTCGTTCGCCATCACCGAGCGTCCACGGTCGCCATCACGAAGGTACGCTGTCCCACGGCCGGATCGTACCCGTAAAAGGCCAGTGCGTCACCCGTGCGGGCGGCCGTCATCAGCCGCTGGAAATCGGCCGCCGACCGCACCGGCTGCCGGTTGATCTCCATGATCACGAAGCCGCGCCGCATCGCCGGCACGAACGCCGCGCCGACGGGATCGACGCGGACCACGATCGCTCCCTGCACCGACGGCGGAATGTCCATCCGCCGCGCCGCGGCGGGATCCAGATCGCGGACGATGAGGCCGAGCGCAGGATCGGAGGGTGCCGTCACGCCCGCCGGCCGTGGCGAGACCCCCCGCGTCGCCGGCGGCGCGTCCCGTGATGGCCGCTCCGTCAGCCGTACCTGCGTTACCTGCCGCCGCCCGTCGCGCAGCACGTCGAGGCGCGCGACGCTCCCGGGCTGCCGGCCCGAGATGTCGCGGATCAGCTCCTCGTTCGTCCAGATCTCGCGGCCGTCAACCGTCAGGATCACGTCGTAGGCCTTCAGGCCCGCGCGCTCCGCCGGCGAACCGGCGCTCACGTCCTGGACGAGGGCGCCGCGCGACACCGACAGCTTGAGCGACCGCTGCAGATCCGGCGTGACGTCGGTGAGCACGACCCCGATGAAACCGCGGGAGACGGTGCCGCGCGTCTTCAATTGCGGCAGAATCGCGACCGCCTGGTTGATCGGCACGGCGAAGCCGATGTTGTTCGCCCGCGAGCTGATCGCCGAATTGATGCCGATCACCTCGCCGCGCGCGTTGATGAGCGGTCCGCCGCTGTTGCCCAGGTTGATCGCGGCGTCCGTCTGAATGTAATCGTCGAGGCTCGCGTCGAACAGCTTCCGGCCGATGAAGCTCACCACGCCCACGGTCACCGAATGCACGTAGCCCAGGGGATTTCCGATCGCGCAGACCCACTCACCGACGCGCAGCTCGTCGGAGTTTCCGAGCGGCGCTTCGGGCAGCGAGCCGCCGCCGGGAACCTTGATGAGCGCCACGTCGATCGCCGGATCGGCGCCGACGACGTCGCCGCGCAGCACGCGGCCATCGGCCAGCGTCACCGTGATTCGATCGGCGTCCTCGATGACGTGAAAGTTCGTCAGGATGAACCCCTGCCGATCGATTACAAACCCGCTGCCCGATCCCTGGCGCGGCAGATCGAGGTCGCGCGGAGAGTCGCCGGGATCGTCCGACGGCCGCCGCCGGCGCGCGTCGTGGCCGCCGCGCGTGGCCGAATCGATGTTGACGACCGCCGCGTTGATCCGGTCCGCGACGTCGGCGAAATTCACGACGCCGGGCACGGCCGCGTCGCGGCGCGCGCCAATCGTCGGGCGCAACCCCGCCCGTCCTGCCTGGCCGCCCGGCGACGAGGCGATCGCGGGAATCGAAGGAAAGCCCGCGTTCACCGCCGCGCCGATCAGAAACGAGACGGCGCTGCAGAGGGCGGCGACCAGAAGAGTGTGACGGCGCATCCTCACCCGATTATCTCGCGGAATTCGGCTTCCGACAGCGTCGGGACGCCCAGGGTTCGTGCCTTCTCCAGCTTCGTTCCCGGGTCCTGCCCGACCACGACGTATGCGGTCTTCCTGCTGACGGAGCTCGACACCTTGCCTCCCAGCTCTTCAATCGCCGCCGTTGCCTCTTCGCGGGTCATCGTCGGCATCGTGCCGGTCAGGACGAAGGTCTTTCCGGCCAGCCGGCCGGGCGCGGTGACGTCGATCGCCGGCTGCAGGCTCTCCATGTTGACGCCGGCCCGCGCGAGCTTCTCGATCACCGCCCGATTGTGCGGCTCGTCCGCAAACGTGCGGACCGACGCGGCGAGGACCAGACCGACGTCGGGAATCGTCTGGAGCGCCTCGACGGGCGCGTCGAGAATGGCCTGGAGCGTGCGCATGTGCCGCGCGAGCGTGGCCGCCGCCTTTTCGCCAACGTGGCGGATTCCGAGCGCATAGACCAGCCGCGACAGGTCGTTCGCCTTGCTGCGCTCGATCTGCTCGAATACGTTACGGCCCACCTTGCCCAGACGTCGAGGCACCGCACGATCCGATCGCGGATCGCGCGGGGCGACCACCAGGTGCTCGAGCTGCTCCGCCGTCAGATGATAGAGATCGGAAAAATCGCGCACGAGCTCCCGCTCGATCAACTGGTCGACCAGCGATTCGCCCAGCCCCTCGATGTTCATCGCGCTGCGGGACGCGAAGTGTTCGAGGCTGCGCCGCAGCCGCGCCGGGCACGACGTATTCTCGCACCGCCAGACGACCTCGTCCTCGCCGCGGACCAGGGCGCTTCCGCACGCCTGGCACTCCGTCGGCATGATCCACGGCGTCGAATCCGGCGGCCGCAGGCTCGGAACCGGGGCGACGACGCGCGGAATGACGTCGCCGGCTTTCTCGATCACGACGGTGTCCCCCTCGCGGAGGTCCTTGCGCGCGATGTCCTCGGCGTTGTGCAGCGTCGCCATCGAGATCG
>Ga0310810_10003572_pt1 | contig 16986 bp, 23 predicted proteins | sample NCmetagenome_FD_207641 | JGI IMG/M metagenome (GOLD analysis project Ga0310810, IMG submission 207641) | Soil microbial communities from experimental microcosm in Duke University, North Carolina, United States - NC | ecosystem: Engineered > Artificial ecosystem > Soil microcosm > Unclassified ... | reverse complement strand
TGGCTGAAATATCATAACAAATAGATATATGATGTTATAGGAATTGTCCGCGTGGGATTATGAATGCCACAACAGATAGAAAAATCAAAATCAATAAATAACTATAATTTCTCATGACAAAAAATGTTAAGACTTAAACAAAGAACATATCATGCATTTACTACATCTAAGACCGCCACATTTAAGACATTTAAATATATTAAATTCACTAACGGGTGGTTTATATACATATTTTGGATCGCTTCCAACATGCATATAACAATAACCACTGTAAGATGCTTTCTCATTACATTGGACATTATATTTACTAACTGCTAAACACCTATTCATTTGTCGTAACTACTCTCTTTGTTTGAGAATATTCAAATTCAAACCAGATATATGAAGGACGTTTTTTCTATCATATTTGAAATCGTTAGACGAGATGATATAGTATGATGTATTCAGATAAAAAGAATAGAATCCTGAAATTCGAAATAATTTTAGATTCTTTGCCTGATAAGACACAAATCAAAATCAGAGTTGATATAAAACCAAATAAGGTGCTTTACAAGTGTATCATAAATTTAGGTGAAACAAACAATGATTATTGGTCAATCATGGATTTTGTCAACTATAAATTCAGAGACGATTTTATAATCATAGATAGTCAATCTCAGTTAAATATAATTACTCGTTGGACGAACATTGGTTATAAAAAATGTGAAATTGTATTGACTAAAGATTCTATACAAGGTGATGACCACGTCTTTACCAAGATTAGAACATTCGCATTTGATTTAGATTTTAGCAGTTTCATTAAAGATAGTATTAACTTATTGACTAAAAAACTAATCAGAAAATATTTGGTAGTAATTATGGTCGGTATAGTACAATGGTTAGATAAATATCAAATTCCAAAAGAGATTACTACTATGATTTTTAGATATTGTGATATTCCTATCAGATATATACCACGTAATTGATTATTATCTATCTGCTTTGTCCGCGATATGTATCGTTTTTTTTGTGCGACTAATATCAGAAATAAAATTGAATAGCTTCAATATTTGGTTAGTTGATTATGAAATTATTAGTTATTGTCCTGTTATTAATAACTATCGCATCTTGCGCAGAAATCTATTATGATGTTCCGGGGAAATATACAATAGATAAATCAGTCTATGGCAATGCAAAAAAGATAATTGTTGAATTATGGGGAGCTGGCGGATCAAGCAGTCAAGACTGTGGGTCTTAGTGATTATTTTTTATGATGTTAATATCATTCTTTTGAATATAAATTATGTTTTTGATATATTACTAGAGAAAAATAGTGAATAATAATTATCATTTTTCAACACGATGAGCAATCAATATAATAACTCGATCAATAACCTAGTAAAAATATTTTCGAATAAGGATATAAGAATTATGGGGACTGTAGAAAATCCGTTGTTTAATATGAATGATGTGGCGAAGGTAATTGGCGATTATAGTAATGTTGCTAGAAAAACATCAGATTATGAACCCAAATATCTCATCAGAGACTACCACGATGACAAAGGAAATCCTGTAAAGATTAATCTACTAACAGAGATAGGTCTATATAGATATCTATTGCAATCAAAAAGACCAGAAGCTATTCCATTTCAAGAATATGTCTATGGTGTTTTAAAGACAGAAAGATTAAGAGTTGTGAACGTATTGCAATTCAGAATTAAAATATTAGAAGACGAGAGAGAATGGAATAGAGTAATGTCTGGTAATTCCACTGAATTTTTCGAATATTTATGTAGGGAACATATTAATAATACAGGAATATTTCCCGATGAGCACCCAAAATATAAACAAATGAAACGAGAAATTAAATGTTTATTCGACAGAGATGATATAAGATATGCTCGGAAAATATTTTATAAATATATGAAAAATAGAGAATAGATATTAATAGACTTATATAATGCAGCAAAATATAAATGATAATGTTGTTAATTATCGCAAAGGAAATGCCGTTTTCATATGCAATTATGTAAGTGTCAGAACAGGTCAAATATGTGGTAGACAATGTAAATCAGAATATTGTGGAAGACATAGTAGAGCACGCAATACATTCGAGAAGAAAATATCCGAATGTAGAATATGTCATAAGCTAACGAGATCAATGTCGGGAGTTTGTGGTTCACATAAATCAGATTATATGAGAGGTTTTAGAGAAATACATAGTAAAATATCAAATGTCAACTAATGTTAAAATCAATGAAATAAGTATTTATGTTCTAGTGTGAATATCATATCAAAAAATCTTCAAAATGAAGATGAATTTTTTTTCGTCATACAACATATAAATTTTTTATGTTTTTTCTCTAATAGTAGCAGATGATATTAGAATCTACAGGCTTTGGCGGCCGATATCTATTTTTTAGGATAGAAAGAAGAATGGAAGAATAAATTTGAAATCGTTAGATGATATGATATGATGTATAGTGAGATAGATCTTGGAGTAACACAACAAGAAATGTGTTTAGCAAATATCGTCATTGATTTGATTAAGATGGATAAATCAGATTCCAAGAGCATAATAGATAAATACTATACATCTTTTACGAAAATAACAAAAGTTAGATTATTGGATAGTGATGATTTTACGCCAATACCGACAGCCTTAATAGTAGTTCAATCTGATGTTTTAGCAGGAATGTGTGAATATAGTGACAATATAACTGTCCCTAAATTAATATATGAAATAATTACATTTACGCGCAAAGATAAAATTACTGGTATGAATATTATCACAGCCCTAATAGATAGTGATCAGTATAACATAAATATTGATGAAAATATTGATTGGTCAACTTTATCAATTGATGATTTAGATTATTATGTCATGAAATATAAATGCTATGGGATTGGAAAAAACAGATTTGGTAGATTAAAGAGTATTATGGCTTTCTATGTACTTGAATCATCTGCTTATATGTCAAAAGTCAATGTTTTTAGATGTAAATGTATAGATTGTTTAAATAGTCTATGTCAAAAAACTAAAAATAGTGATGGAATATTTCATTTATATGGGTGTAAACATTATATGCAATGTAATAAACATAAGATAGATTGCAAAGTATATAAGAGATATGTCCAATTTCCAAGGATATTCTCATCTATTTTAAATTACATATCATACGACGAAATAGTCAAGATTAGATTATCACCTAGTAAATCTCAGAGAATATGCATTTCGTTAGAGTATCAAATATCAAAGGATATAAATGATATTTGGAGATCTCGGGAATTTGAACTCATCGAAAGCGATTCAAGAGGTATATTTATATTCTTTTCAGTAATTATTATTGTAATGATATTAATGTTAATTTTATTGTTTTACTTTGCATTGAAATAGGATGTTTATTTTTTGATTAGGATGTATGATCAACAAATCTATCTGCTTTGTCCGCGATATGTATCGTTTTAAACAATAGATATAGAAGTTTTAAACAACTAAAGCTTTATATAACATAAATGAACCATTTAGGTAATGAATGCAATCACAATATTTTGGTTGAGATGATATTAATAGATCAAGGTTTTATATACGGGAGCAAAGAATATTTCTCCAAATTTTTTGAATATATGATGTTATCAAATAAGATGATGAATATACTTTATAGAAAATTTGATAATCAGGAATTCGACGAGATATATTTTGAAATTGCTTATAGTAAAAATCTTGTACCAACACAATGGAAATTAATTTGTGAAATATTGGAGCAAGAAGGAAAGGAAGGAAGGGAAAAATTAAGGAATTTGTTAGACAATACTGATCGAGAGTTGTCGGAATTATATTCAGAATTTGTATCAGCTGATGAATTTGTTTGCAGTATAAAAAGTGAATATCGACTAAAATACCATGACGAATAAACCAATCAATCATGAAAAAATAAAACAGAAAGAAGTGAGGATAGAATGGATTGTATATATAATCACATCTATCATAGTCATTTTCTGAATCTAACTGGAAATCCACATGCTTGAACAATCATGACAACAATTTCGGTGGGAAGATATGGGAGCTTATCTTGATTTTTCTTTAAATAGAATAAGAAAGTTCCGAGCATTTTATAACCACCATGTCGTTTCATACATAATAACTTGGCATCAAACACTGCTTCATCCATGTATTCATCAAAACATTTTCTTATAAATAAAGGGTGTTCTTTTGTTGAATCATTATAAAGAGATATTAATGGAGTTTCAGTTACTCGGTTACCACAAGTTTGAATGTTATTGATAAATTTATATTCATCAAATGAGCAATCAGTCGAATAAATATTATATAATCGTTGTATATCAAATGATTCAAATAATTTCCATATACTAGATACCTTATCAAAATCGTATTTTAAACTATAAGCACGTTGACTTATACCATCCACGCGATAATTAATGATTATTTCAATAAAACCATCACCAATATGATTGAAAATTATACTCGTTAAAACTGAAGGTTTTTGCATGTTAATACAATTGTGTTATTAAAATATTCAAATTCAAACCCTCATTATTTATCATATAAAATGCTTACGGAAAACAGAATCAATGCATTGGCCACCGGAGTAAACAACAAATATGGGAAGAAAAAAATAGAGTTTATGGCAAAGATATAGTTGAGAAAGCTTATTATCTTAATGAATATTGTTAATTAGATCATAAATTTTAGACTATAATCACTATCATTTGTATTATTAGTCAATATAACCTTATTTTTTACGTCAGACATATTTGTTGTAATATATTTACTACCAGTAACATCTGACGATCCATATGGAATAACTAATTTACAATAAGTTTTTAATAAATCAACATATGTTATTTGTTTCATTACATTTGTGGTGAAATCAGCGACTAACACTCCTTTAATAAACAAACAGCAAGTTTTCTTATGTTTATCAAAGTTATATTCTGATCTAGGACAATCTTTCCCATCTAAACATGACTGATTTTTACACTGCATATTACATTTTCTATTTGATATACAATTCTGTGTACATTTAGCAATTACTCCTCGTCTAACATCAGCATAATAAGAAGAATAGATACAATGAGAACCAAGAGGAGTCAATAATTGCATAACAAATATGGAGATAATATTCTTTAGTTTTTCAAACTGTGATAAATGAATATTCCCACAACCGTAATTATCAGCATAATAGAGTAAATCACTTATTGACAAACTATCATAATCAATCTTTGGTAATTCGACGTTATATATATTCCCATAGTATAAGGTATCAATAATGAGTTGATCTTTAATGATAATGTGTTTAAAATCAATTATATCACAGATTATCTTTGGTATTGATACTTTACCATCATATTGATATGACTTTGCTAAAACATCAGATCTGACCGTCATTAAAGCAGCTGATATCGCTCGTTGATCAGATGAATTATCTTCTCTTCTCATTATTATATCATAAATTACAACATTGCATATAGTTTTGAAATTGTTTTTATAATAAGTTTGAACAACTTTCTCACGCTTGGATAATTCCACAGAATCTATGGTTTCAACAAGGGTTTTAGCAGAATCTATTTCATGGGAAGGTATATCAAAAGTTATTTTACTATTCATTGCTTGGTAATGATAAATTTCATATTAACACATTCAAATTTGAATCAAGAATAACATTAAATATCAAAAACAACCATGATCCAAAGACACAAGAAAACACCACCTAATAATGATATTTGTAAAATTTGTGGTCATATAATAAATGATTTTAATTTATCAGATTCAACTGCTGATATGAGTTCTATACCATTAGAAACTTTCCTGAAAACCATGCATGATTGTGTAGTAACTGCTAAAGATGCATCAGATATCTATCAGTTATTTGGGAATGTAAAAAAATATATCTACAACGAAGAACTATTATATATTTATGTAGAACTAGGAGGATTTCATGAGCATGAATTATATAAATTAACTGGTGAGCATGAACGTTTATATATGTTGAAATATTCTTGTGGGTGTTGTATTAAAATGTCAATAGCTCAAATATATGATGAATTATCAGAACGATCAAATATAAAATCTAAAATATAGATTTATCTGCTTTGTCCGCGAATATATACATTTTTTATGATGGAAGAGAATACAAATTTGAATTATTTGACTCTCAATTTCATCACGATTAGTCTGAAATGGAGAATTTCGTTCGATATGAAAGACGATTATTTTGTCACGTAGGCATAATAAAAATGACTTTGATTGATCAAGGATTAATACCTGAAAGCAACGAATATTTAAAAAGATATTATGAATATCTTCATATCTCAAATCAGATGATGCTTTGTCTTTCCACCACGTCTAAAATATGGAAGAATCAAGATTTCACAGATATATGTTATGAAATTTGCTACAGCAAGAATCTTGGTCCAACACAGTGGAAAATAATCTGGCATTTCATAGAGAATCGTAACAGCAGAAAAGACTTGAATAATGACATTGCTATTCTAAGAAAATATCTAGATAATATGGATTGTGAACATTCAGAATTGTATGATGAATTTAAATGTTTCATAAAAAAGTGAATATATGAAATCATGATTCACGGCCGACAAAGCATGTAGATTAAGACATCATCTATTCACTTTTTAAATTTGAAAATTCAATAAATTAGCATACCCCCATTATGGATTTCACAATTTATACACGTTACAAAAATAAAAATATATTTATCTCAACAGGACATAAACAGAAATTTGGAATCGATTTCATCCAATTAACAAATCAAGAATTTATATCAATTAATTCAAATGAAATAGTTGAAGAGATCACGCCAGTTCATAAATATTTATCAATTATGATGCCATTTCATTTATCATGTGAATCTCTTGGATTAATATATAATCTAAAGTTATCGAATTTGAGTAATTTTCTCATACCCAAAGTTAATATAAAAATTGATAAATCTGGTGAGATATCTATAACACACACAGGACATTCAACGACAATAAACGATGCTAATCAGCATATCAAACTCAGCGCTAAAAATAGTTATGTAACAGATATTCAAGCAATATCAAAAGATTCAATTCATTTGCTCAAAAAAGATAGATATATTATTCTCACATGTTATCTCAACGATGAAAATAAAACATTAGGACATTTAATGCCAATAATTCTTGATTGTAAAAAATCTTCATTAACAATTATTGATTCACCATTATACGTGAATAACAATATAAGAACTGTGTTGAAACTTTTAGCCGATTATTATGGTTATAACACTATATATCTTGATATGACTGATAATTATAATATTCATTGGACATCTAATGGTGAAAACTTATTTGGTGCATGTGTCACAATGACATATTATTTTATATACCATATTAATAGAGGATGTCATCCATTTGCTGTTTCAAAATTCTTATCAAGTCTATCAAAAGATGAAAAAGAACAGGAATATTCAAAATTCTTATTAAAGCTTCTCAAAATAACATAATTAAAAATAGAAGGTAATTATTCTTACTTTTTTATCACAATATATCTATTTATTTGATGCTATGATTTTACCTATGTTTGCCAATATAACCCTCTGAGATCCAAATAGGTAATTTTTTGATAGATATATTTTCTTGTCTTTTTCAATCTCGTCTTTCCATTGAGAATATGAGAATATAAATTCAGTTCCTGATTTAAATCTATTATATGCATCAATTTTGTGGTTATTTAAATATTGAATATCTCTATTGAAACGGCGCTTTAATATTTTGTCGACGTTGTAAAACAAATAATACCCTATATATAAATTTGGAATGTCAAAGAAATCACCATTTTTATCAACATTATGACCAACAAAAACAATGACAGATTTACGCGATTTATCAATCACCATCTTTACAGCATCTTTTGGATTTGGTTTCTCTGTTATATCATCCAGATCTACAACACGAATATAATTGGCATGTTTATTTCTGAGAAGGGCCCCAATATATGATTTACCAGAACCACTTGGACCAGCAATATGTAACACTATTTTTTTCATTATAGTTATATAAATGTCGTTAAATACCAAGAATGTAATAAACAAATTTGAAATTTATTGGTGATGAGAATAAATACAATGAATAGTAACGTCTGTGGAAAGAACGAAGTCAAGAATATGTATAAAAATCCTAAATGGATATTAGATTTTGTAACAGAAAAAATAGACGAGCATTTCTCGTGGATTATATATTACGGTGTTAAGACAGTTGTAGATACTAGAGATGGATATTTCTTATTCTGTGTTAATAGTAGTCAACCATATGAGATCAAAAGGTATATGATAGATATTAATAGCAATTATGAAAAATATAATGGTGGAAAAGAAATGAACATCATTTCAATCACTCCGGATGGATTTATAACACCCAAAAATTATAAATTACGTATTCTGAATCAGACAATTCATAAATATGGTATTAACAACAGTGAAACTAATGATTATGAATACATGATTTATAAGACGTCTCCTAATCAGAAAATAAACGCAATTATTAAAGGATATTATGCTAATCCATTACATTTACCAACATTATTGATGCAATATCCGTTAATGTTCCCAACGTTCGATTTATCACAACTTATAAAAACAATTAACTTATCTGGTAAATTTGAAGATAATAATATACAAAAATCAACAATGGGCAATGGAGGTCTTGGAGCAGATTTTAATTATCTTAATAGAACACCTATTAAATCTAAGATAGATGATAGCGATGGAAATCAGAGAGACATTATTATTGACAACCAAATAAAAGTTATTCAGGAATTATCAGCTGTTATATCAACTCAATCAGAAACTATTAATAAACTGATGAATATGATTAATGAGAATAGAAAGTAGCATCTCTGTTTTTTGATCACTTGAGTTCGTTTCTATTGAGATTGTAACGTATCAATTCAACATTGGAATGTGATATCATATATAAATATAATGGATAATAATCGTAGTAATCCTGAATATATACGTAATGTCATAATAAGAGATTATTCTGCACAATACCCATACTCATTGTCAAATGTTATTTTTCATAAATATGATGAAAATGATCTTGTCAGGCAGATGAAAAGTGATCAATTCATATGTTGTAATGATTTTATCATCAGCGACAAAGTATCAGAATATATTGTCGGTTTCAGAAACTTTCTACTACGCAATAATTTTGGTGAAACCTTTAAAGAAATTAAGTGCGAATTTGATATTTTTAGATTGTGTCGAACGGGACAATATAAATGTAATTGCTATGCTTTTGTATATACAAAAGAATGTTTGTGGATGCATCCAATTATTTCTATGTTTTTAGCTAAATTATGTAAAAAAGAATTCTTCGATAACATAATAGATATCGACAAAATAAAAAATTACAAAACATGTCAAAAATTAATATGCCAATATTTATCTATTGAGTTTGTATATATAATATATAACCCAAAAACAGGATTACACAAAATTGGACGAACAGATCGCGACATCTCTGTTAGAAATAAAGAATTGGTAAGAAAATATGGCGATCAACTAGAAATGATCAATTATATAGAAACTTATGATTCTAGGGCATTAGAGAAAAAATTACATAAGCAGTTTGCATCAAAAAGGAAGGACGGAGAATGGTTTGATTTAAATCAAGAAGATTTAAATTTAATAAATCAAACATATAATTAAGCTTGATAAAGAGGAAAACAGACGAAAGTGATTTTTTCTCTTTATTTTTCTCTTTATTTTTCTCTTTTACTATTATGAAAAAGAACAAAATTGACTAATATTTTATGTCCATGAATTCAGGAATGTTATTAAATCCATCATAGAATAAATAACATACTCTTAATGGATGTTTATCATAAGTGATGTTATTTTTTAATGAGTTTAATAGATCTAATAGCACCTTTTCTTTTTTATTGTCTGATCTTATATATTTTTTACCTAAGTTATCAGTATATGAATCAGGATTATACCTAATAAATATGACTGGTATTCCACCTAGGCTTTGAAAGATAGAAATCATTCTTAATTGTTCACATTCACATGAGTAACTATGATGTTGGTTTTCATCCACTTCTAATACAACCATGAATAATTTATAATCTATAATAAAATCAGGACGGTATTTATCACAAGCTCCATCAACAATCTTATCGTGTGATATATATTTAATACAATTTGCATCTAATATTGCTTTGATTCTTAATTCTTTGCATTTAATTTTCTTTTCATTTTTTCCGTCTATACAATAATCACAGATTTCACTTGTCAAATAATAATATAATCCACAAGATAAACATGGTTTTTCTACTATATTTCTATCATCTGATAATTTATGATCATCACATCTTTTAGGATAATTATTGTCACTATATAATGGTTGATTTTTACAGTTTTTTGTTTCGCATTTGGGATTTCTTAATTTTCCTAAATACATATTTGCTAATTTGTGTTTAGCACAATGTGTTGGTGGTTTGAATAAATATCCGAAATGGGATTGTGTTTGACAATCTTTTGACTGACATTTCCTACTTTTAACGTCTATCATATTTTCAGTCTTATGTTCGACACAGTATAATCCTGTTTTCTGACCTGGTAGATTATAACTAGGACGAATATTACACCCATAGAATTTACATTTTCTATTCATAACATCTATCATATTTTCAGTCTTATGTTTAACACAATATAATCCTGTTTTCTGACCTGGTAGATTATAACTAGGTTTAATAACACACCCATTAAATTTACATTTTTTGCTTTTGACATCTATCATATTTCCTAATTTATGTTCGACACAGTATAATCCTGTTTTCTGACCTGGTAGATTGTAACTAGGACGAATATTACATCCATTGAATTGACATTTTTTATGTTTAATGTCTATCATATTCTCTAATTTATGTTTGATACAGTATAATTCTATTTTTTGATCTGGTAGATTGTAACTAGGACGAATATTACATCCATTGAATTGACATTTTTTGCTTTTGATATCTATCATATTCTCTAATTTATGTTTGATACAGTATAATTCTATTTTTTGATCTGGTAGATTGTAATTAGGACGAATATTACATCCATCAAATTGACATTTCCTATGTCTAACATCTATCATTCCTTCGGTCATATGCTCTTTACAATATATTGCAGTAGCTTCTCCAGGTTTATTAAATATTGGCTGTTTCTTACATTCTAATTTTCTGCATTTCCTACTTTTAAAAGAATTCATAGTCTCTGTTTTATGATAACTACAATAAGTAGCTGATTCAACACCATAAACAGCTTTTCTTTTACAACTTAAACAAGTAGACATTTTGATTATGATACTTATTTGTTATAAATTTTCAAATTTGAATAAAAGGAATTGTATGATCATCATAAGTAATGAATAATTATACAATCCCTGAAAGCGAACTTAAATTAGCTGAATCAATAGTAAAATTAGCTGAAAGTGATAAAATAGTAAATGCTAATGTATCTTCTTTAGTTATTGAAGGAATATTAAAACAATTTAATATAATTGCTCCTGTTTGTTTTGCTAATAATGAAGATGAAGAATATGAGGAAATACCAGCAGCCATAGCAGCTATACAATCAGGAGTTATCAAAAAAATGTATCAATATGATGGAAAAATTAAAATTCCCAGATTCGTATATGATAGATTATTGTTCAAAAACTTAAAAATATCAGGCAAAGACATCTTTGATATGATGGTATATGGTGATCAATATGATATTAGAATAGAGAAAAATGTGGATTGGTCTACTTTAACAGTAGATGATTTATTATATTATATTAAACATCATAAATGCGCTAATATCGACAAAAATACTTTTAGATCAGTTAGAATATTAGTATCATTATATTTTATGAATCAAATACATTCAACTTCTAAATATACTTTAGAACCATGCAATTGTAATCCATGTCAAATATCAAATTGTAAGCAATATGGTGCTTATTCCTATAATCATAAGAGTAAATGTAAGTATTATTCATCACCATACCTATGCAAAGAATATTGTATTAATTATCTTAGATTTATTGTTTTACCACCATTAATAGAATTTATAGTTAGCAAACTTAGTTATAATTCTATATATGATACTTATAATAAAATAATTAATCCTGGATTATATCCTATGGATAAAGTCAATAAAATAAATATATCAGTTACTGATTCATTGCTTAAAGATATCAGAATATTTAAGGATGATAGTCATAAATATATGATTAATTATGATTAAATATCTATTTGCTTTGACATTCGTATTTCATTTTTTATATTCTCATATGTGATCAACAATTAATATCTATTTTATATCAATGAGATATCTCTTATTTTTTACATGTTAGGTAATCAACTATTAGATATGAAAATCATCATTGGTTATACAACAACAAATTTTGAGTGATGTCAAGAGACATATCTGTAGAAGAATTCAAGAAAATCAAATCAGCGCAGTTGAAAAAAGAAAGCAAAGGAAATGATCTAGATAATTTACAAACTTTATTCAATTCAAAGAATGTTAGAGTATTGGGTGATTGGAATTATCCATTATTCTGTTGTAATGACGTAGCTAAATTAATTGGAGATACCATTAACATTGATAGAACAGTCAAAAAATTTTATGAAGAAGGATTAAAATTTAACGCTAAATTTGTCATTAAGAAAAGCGACCACCCAAGTAAAGTCAACTTATTTACTGAAATCGGATTATACCGTTACCTAACGAAATCAAATAGAGACGAAGCAGTAAGATTTCAATTATATGTTTATGGTCTTTTATGCAAGGAAAGATTGAAAGTCGTTGATCAAATAAAATTCAAAGATAAGATAATAAAAGATATGGATCATTGGAATGACCAGATATCACATGGCTATGAACACTTCGCTAATTGTTTATATCATGATTATATTCAGAAATTCGGACATTCTCCCAACTCAAAGAATTTTAAAACAAAGATGGAAGAAGTTAAATTCCTTTATGATCAAGGAAAATCATCTTTAGCTGAAATGAAATTCTATGAAATTATTTAAACATAGATATACTACTATTATATACAATTAAACTTAGCATGTCATGTGAAAAATTCACTGATAATGGAAAGAAAGGGTATGCATTATACCTATGTAAATATATTGGTATGAATGGAAATGTTTGCAATAAACGTTGTAAATCTGAATATTGCACTGTCCATAAAAAGTCAGTAAAGAACGGCATTGAATATAAAAAATGTAATGTGTGTGACAAGATAATAAGATCTAAAGTTGGGATATGTCCAACCCATTCATCATTATATAACGTAGTTTATAGACAATTGATCAATCCTTCAACAAAAGTATAACATCAACTATTAGCAATTGAAGAAAATTTTTATTTTTTTAGATTAACATAGTCATTATTCTTCAAAAAGAAGAATTCATAAAATTTGTTATGCAAGGTTAGTGAAGTTAATAAAATTTCCTTCAATAGCGACATAATATATCTTGATCTACAGGCTTTGGCGGCCGATATCTATTTTTTAGGATAGAAATAACATTAGAATAGCAAATTTGAATTATCTGACTTTGAACTTATCAGAAACAGTTCAGAATGGGTGATTTAATTTGGCATAGACGTCGTTTATATTGTCATGGTATTTTGATACAAATGATTTTGATTGATCAAGGATTAATACCTAATAGTAAAGAATATATAGATAAATTCAAAGAATATCGAGATATTTCAAACAAAATGATTAGTCTTCTATCTACTATGGTTGTAAGATGGAAAAATCAAGATTTCACAGATTTATGCTTTGAAGTATGTTACAGTAAAAATCTTGGTCCAAAACAATGGGAAATAATCTATTATATTTTGGGAAGACGCGGACGTATCGATTTAAGTAGTGATATTTCTATTCTAAGAAAATATCTAGATAATGTGGATCGTGAGCAATCTGAGTTATATGCAGAATTTGCATCAATAAATAAATTTGGTAATTTCAGGAAAAGTAAAAGTGAATATTGGTTAAAATATCACGACAAGTAAATTTTTTTATTTCGAATCTGAGATGGAAGAAATTAAATTTGAACACAATTTAATGGTAATTATCAAATATGACATTCTTTTCGTTACCTTTAGAAATATTGAAATTTATCTTTGATAAAATTAGCGTTAATCAACGAGCAAGTTGTAGGTTGATATGTTCTTATTTCAGAAATGCATTGGACAGAGATTGTATGTGGGATGATATAAATATAAACGACTGCGGATGGATTTTTGAAGAATCATTTAAATGGTTAAATAATTTTACTAAATTCTTCGAGAATCCGAGTAACTTGAAGATAGTGTCAATGCAGTTAGCATCTGTCAATAAGTCAACTAATATAAATAATGATATTTCAAAATATTTCATCAATGACATAGTATTTGATAAACACTATGCAAATATTTTATTCCAACAACATCTAAGTTACGGACAATTGAAAGATTTACAATTTTTAGATCTGATCATTAGAAGAAAATATCCAGATTTAATCAAATATAATCAGCGTTTCATGATAACACATTGCTTAAGCAGAAAAAATGAAGATAAATTGATTAAATGGGTTATTAAAACATATCTTATCGGATATAGGTGGGTTGGTGATAGGGAGAATGGGGATTTCAATTATGATTTAGGACCGAATGTGCAATGTTTAGATGTAAATATTGCTAATATGTTGAGGTATTACAATTTTAATTCAGCAAAGTTATTGTTGGGATTATTCAAAGGAGACATTCTAACCAACTATTACATTAAGCGCACCATTAAAAAATGCATTAATGATAAGACAAAAATGTTGAAAATTATAGATATATTAAGGCTTGATAAGCCAGGATCAGAAATAGCATTTATCAGAATATTTCAGAAAGATCCAAAATCATTACATTGGTTTTGGAAACAGACGAATATACTTCCTAATGATAAAACTATATGGGAGTGTCAAGAATACATAATCAGATCTGCTAAGATTGCTTATGCATTGATTAAATTCAATCATGAGTTTAGTCGAATTAAATATGTTGTTGATCAATTCGATAATGTATTGAAATTGGTCAGCTCAGATAATTATGAGGTTAAAAGATTTATTAGTAAAGTCGAATATAGGTATAAAATAAGAGATCCAGAAATGGGATATTTGATGATCGAAAACCTCAACAGAATATCCTACTATATCAAAGCAGGGAATGTGGATAAATTAAATTATCTATTAAAACGTATCAATTCGTGTAGTGATCATATTATGACATATCTTTCTGAATGGATGAAACTAGCCAAAGAGTATTCAATCTGCGTATATAATATTATTAGAGATAAACACATATCCATTTCGAATGAAATCGACGAAAAAAAGTTAGAGGAAAGACAATTAGATGAAGAACAATTAAAAGATAAAAAAGTATAATATTACTATTAGCAATTGAAGAAAATTTTTGTTTTTTTAGATTTATCGCTCCAATATCATATGGTAACCAAAACAACTTATACGTTTAAATCCTAAGCTTAAGTAATAATTCTCAGATATTTTATTAACTGCAAACAGAGCTAATCTACTAGTCGAATTGTTTATCAGCCAAGTAAACAACATTTTACTATATCCCTTCTGTCTATGATGCTTATTAGTTTCAACATCGTCAATATACCAATAGTCAGAATTCTCCTTTGTATAAACTATGAATGACACAGCATGCTTATCAACAAGTAATACTAATACATAAGTTCTTGGATCTCTGTATATATTCGCCCAGTTAGGTTCATATCCTTCTTCATCAACTATTTGAGTCATCCAACTATTACATAACAGATTTTTATCTGTGAAATCACCTGCTGAAAAGTGTTTAATTTCTATTTGAGGATTCATTTGATTACTCTGATTACATGGTTATTAATAATATATTCAAATTTAAACCCCATATAAACAATGGGTAGCCGATTCAACACCATATAAAGGTTTTCTCTTGCAACTTAAATAAGTAGACATTTTTTCCTGACAGAAATATTTATCATGGTTGATGCACAAATAAGAATATTTTCTGCTATGTTTTATGACATAAAAAGTATCCTACTAGAGAAAAAATGTGACATTTACATATCAACAACATATAAAAATGTATTACCAGAGATATAAAGAGAAAAAAGATAATTATGTTGATCCTTACCTTAAATCATTAATGACAAGAGTAATAATTCAAAAACGGGAAGATAAACAGCGAAAGAAATCAAATCCGTTAATGGAATTATTCTTATCAAAAGATATAAGAGTGATAGGAGATATTGAAGATCCATTGTTCGTAGCAATTGATATTGGTCGTTATATAGGAGACGAAGCACATTATAGAAGATCAATACAAGATTTTGACGAGAGTTGCAAAACTATAATAAATATAAATGGAGTTAAGACAACTATATTAACAGAGAAAGGAGTGTACAAATATTTAATGGAATCTAAACGCGACGAAGCAAAAGAATTTCATGATTATATATATGATCTGATTAAGAGAGAAAGACTAAGACAACATAAGTTAATGGCAATTAAATCAGATGTTATCACAGGAAAAGATACTTTGCTTCCATTCAAATATTATTTTAAAAAGTTAGAGGCAGTCATGGAGCTTAAATATTCAGCTTCAATAAGAGATTTGGAAGATTATAACAACTTAGAAGAGTTAATTCAATTCGACTATAATAATGGAGATTTCGGTTACGCATATAAGAGATATAATAAGATTATGAGACAGAATTTTTATTAAAAATCATACCTTGATCGAGAAATTTTTTGTGATATTTTGAGAGTACCAAAACTGGTACGCAGTAAAAAGTTAAGTAAAATATATCAAATAATAGAATCAAGATATAAAATCAGATAAATAATATTAACATTCTAAATCCACAATTCTCATTCTATTACTATAGTTTCTAAAATAGTATTGAAATTATCATATG
>Ga0310810_10003571_pt1 | contig 16988 bp, 13 predicted proteins | sample NCmetagenome_FD_207641 | JGI IMG/M metagenome (GOLD analysis project Ga0310810, IMG submission 207641) | Soil microbial communities from experimental microcosm in Duke University, North Carolina, United States - NC | ecosystem: Engineered > Artificial ecosystem > Soil microcosm > Unclassified ... | reverse complement strand
CATTGAACTTGAGCGAGAGCACCCGGCTGTTGGCCTCGCGATTGATGCTGGCGCGACCCACGGCCCGCTCGATCTTCGCGATCTCCCGCAGCGGCACTCGAGCGCCGTCCACCGCGGGCACAAGGATCTCGCCGATCCGCGCCTGATCCTCTCGTTCGGCGAGCGGGAGAATGACGCGAATCGGGACCGGACGTTCGCCTTCCCATAGCTCGGTCGCCACGTGTCCGCCGAGGGCGGTCTCGACGACATCCTCGGCCGCCCCCACCGTGATCCCGGCACGCGCGAGCGCAGGTCGATCGAGAACGACCTGCAGTTGCGGCACGCTCGCGTCGCGGTAGAGTCCCAGGTCGACGACGCCCGGCACCGACTTCAGCGCCGTCACGGCGCGCTCCAGCGTCTGCTTCATCAGGTCGAGATCGGTGCCGAAGATCTTGAGCACCACCTGGCCGCGGACGCCGCTCACCGCTTCCTCGACGTTGTCCTTAATCGGCTGCGAGAAATTGAAATCCACGCCCGGCAATTCGGACAGTGACGCGCGCATGGCCTCGATGAGACGGTCTTTGTCGAAGCCCGGACGCCACTTGTCCTTCGGCAAGAGACGCACGAACGTCTCACTCATGTTCACGCCTTCATCGTCGGTGCCGTCCTCGGGCCGGCCCTGCTCGCTCAACGTGCTCGAGACCTCGGGAAACGCGAGGATGCGCCGCCGCACCTCGCGAAGAACCTGGGTGCCTTTGTCGAGCGCAATGCTCGGCGGCATCTCGACGAAGATCACGAAATCGCCTTCATCGAGTTGTGGCAGGAACTCGCTGCCGAGACGTGCGGCGACCACACCGGTCGCGAGGACAAGTGCCGCGACTCCCATGAGGGCGAGCGCGCGCCGGCCGAGAAGCCAGACGACCGCGGCTTCGTAGCGATCGCGCCCGCGCTTCAGGAGCGACGGCTCCTGCACATTGGCGTCCTTGGGGCTCAGCACCAGCGCACACAGTGCCGGCACGATGGTCAACGCGAACACGAGTGCCCCAACGAGCGCGAAGCTATAGGTGAGCGACAGCGGTCTGAAGATCCGCCCTTCCACACGCTCGAGCGTGAAGACCGGAATGAGCGCGGCGATGATGATGGCCATCGCGAAGAACGTCGGGCGCGCCACGTCGAGCGCGCTCCGTGCGATCAAAGGCAGAAGCTCACGCCGCTGTGTGGGCTTTCGAACGGCGGTCGCGTGGAGCACGCTCTCCACGAGGACGACAGCACCGTCAACGAGAATGCCGAAGTCGATCGCGCCCATCGAGATGAGATTCGCCGGCAGGCCGATCCAGCGCAGGCCGATGAACGCCGTCAGCAGCGCCAGCGGGATCACCGCGGCGACGATGAAGGCACAGCGAAGACTGCGAAGAAACAGCCAGACCACTGAGATGACGAGGAGCGCTCCGAAGAGCAGGTTGTGGTGCACGGTCGAGAGCGTCTCGCTCACCAGCCGGGTGCGATCGTAGAAGGGCTCGATCCGCATGCCCTTCGGCAGGATCGCGTCGTTCAGTTCCTGAACCTTGGCGTGAATGCCATCGAGCACGACGCTCGGGTTCTCGCCGCGACGCAGGAGCGCGAAGCCTTCCGCGACGTTGGTGTCGAGGTTGTAGCCGACCGATCCACGTGTTGGCACGTGCGAAGCCACCACACGCGCCACGTCGCCCACCCGCACCGGCGTCCCGTCATGGCTCGCCAGGACGATGGCCTGGACGTCTTGCGCGTTCGTCAGGTACCCAACCCCGCGGATCGTGAGCTCCTGATCCCCGGAGCGCATGAAGCCGCCACCGACGTTCTTGTTCGAGCGTTCGAGTGCTCCTGTCACGTCTGACAACGTCAAGCCGTGCGCCAGCAGGCGCGAGGGATCCACCTGCACGTGGATCTCCTTGAGGAACCCGCCGAAGCACACGACATCCGCGACACCTGGAACCTGACGAAGCACACGAGAGACTGTCCACTGCAGTTCCGCGCGGGTGTCGGTCAGCGAGTGCCGATCGCTGACGACGCGGAATTGGTAGATTTCACCGAGAGGTGTCGCCTCTGGGGCCAGGCTTACTTGGACGCCTTCGGGAAGATCGGCCTCGTCGGTCCGCTCCTGGACGATCGCGCGCGCGCGAAACGCGTCGGCGCTGTCGTCGAACGTCAGGGCGATGAGCGACAACCCGAACAGGCTCTCGCTGCGCATGAAGAGCATGTCGGGCGTGCCGTTCAGCACACGCTCGAGCGGCACCGTGACCTGGCGCTCGATCTCCTCAGGCGCCAGACCGGCTACCTGGGCGATGACTGTGACCTGCACGTTGGTCACGTCGGGGAACGCCTCGACGGGCGTTGCGAGATAGGCACGAACGCCGTATGCGGCGACTGCCAGCGTGAGGACGAGCACGGGCAGCCGTCGACGGACGCAGAAGTGAATGAGAGATCGCAGCACAGGTCTTGGTGTCCGTTACAGGAGTTGATCGGCCGTGCCATCGAGGAGCAGCGCCCCGCGGACGACGACTCGGTCCCCTGGGGCCAGACCCGATACGACCTGGACCCGGCCGTTGAGCGGCTGCCCCACGACGACAGCGCGCCGCTCAAACGTTGTCGGGCTCTTCTCGACGTACACGACCGTCTCTTTGCCCTTGATCAGAACGGCTTCCGTCGGGAGCGTCAGGCTGCCGGCGTCATGACCCACGGCGATGTCGGCACGTCCATACATGCCGGGTCGCAGCGGCGTCGCGTGGCGCGACACCGCGATCCGGACCGGCGCGGTCCGCAGCCCACTGGATACGACAGCGCCGACCGACACCACATTGCCAGCAAGCGTCTGTTGAAGGGAGGGCAACTCGACGCGGGCCGTCGCACCCTGTCGCACCAGTGGGAGATCGCGTTCGAACACATCGGCTACGACCCACAACGTGGAGGGATCGCCAATTTCCACCAGCGGCTCGGTGGCACGCTGGACGGCCATGCCCTCGGTCGCCTTCCGAGTGATGATCGTGCCGGCAATCGGCGCACGCAGCAGAACCGCGGTGCCAGAGCCCGGCCCAACGAACGACGTGCTCGCCTCGGCGCGCGCCAATTCGGCTTCGAGCTCCGCCACCTTGGTTTGCGCCGCCAATTTTTCCCGCTCGATGCCGATGCCCTCTTCGAGCATGCGCCGCTCGCGATCGAGTGAGGCCCTGGCCTCGAGAAGCGATGCGTTCGCGGTGTCCACCGCGGCGCGCACGCTTGCCGCTTCCGGACAGTCGAGCGTGACGAGCGGGCTGCCGGCGCGCACGGTGTCGCCAGTGCTCACATGGACGCGAACGACACGCCCATCGAGTGGCGCTCCGACCTGTGAGACCGCGCCGTCTTTGAATTCCACACGCGCCGGCACCCGCAAAGCGCCGTCTTCGGTCACCGGTCCAGCGGCTTCGACCACCACGAATTGGCGCGATGCTTCGGGAACTCGGACCATGCCGTCCGGCAAATCAGGTGGAAGCTCGCGTTCCGTTTGGGTCGTTGCGGTCGCGGGTGCGGAGCAGCCGGGAAGAGCGACGGCCGTGCTCAGCGTGGCGGCGATCACGCAGGACAAGAGCGATGAGTGCAGGCGCATGCACAGTGACGCTGCAAGAGGCGGTCACGCCGCCGCTCTGCGCTGAACTCCCTACGCTGCTATGAATTGCGGATTTGCACGATTGCACAGTCGTGGCGATGATTGACCCATGTGTGCATTTCTGCCACACTCGCGCCGTGCAGGTCTGGACGAAGCTCGCCATCGGATTCACGGCGACCGCTATCGTGATCGTGAGCGTATATGGCGCTTTTCAGCTCCTTGCCGAGCAGCGTGACTTGCGCGCGGCCGCCGAGCGCGATTTGCGGCTGACTGGCGTCGCCCTTCAGATCGCTGCCGGCAATGCATTACGGGATCGGCAACCCTCCGACGTTCGTTTTGTCGTCGATACCGTCAAGCTGCGGGATCCCTCGCTCGACGTGCTGGTGTTCGATGCCACCGGCGCGCTCATCGCGGGTTCGTGGGGGAGCGGGGCCGCGGAGGAACTCGTTCGTAAATCGATTCAGGAAGCACAGGCCACCGCGAACGCAGTCGTTGAATTCGAGGGGCCACGCGGTTTGTCGTACGCGATCGGCGCCTTCCCGATTCGGAACCGAGACGGTGTGAACATCGGGGCGCTGGCGCTCGTCCGGCCGCTGGATGAAATGCGGCGTGACCTCACGTCGGAGACGCGTTCCACGATCTTCTCGCTGGTCACGCTGATCGTTGGACTCGTCATTGCGGGCTGGTTCCTGGCGTCGGTGTATGTCAGGAGTCCTGTTCTCGATCTGGTGCGCACGATGCGCGCCGTCCGCGCCGGAGACCTGTCAGCGAAAGCCTCGTTCCGGCGCAAGGACGAATTGGGAGCTGCGGTCGCGGAATTCAACGCGATGATGACGGAGCTGGCCGATGCGCGCAGCCGTCTCATCGCCGAGGGCGAGGCACGCGAAGCGCTCGAAGCCAATCTTCAGCACGCGGACAAGCTCATTGCGATCGGGCACCTGTCAGCCGGCCTCGCGCACGAGATCGGATCGCCGCTACAAGTGTTGAACGGGCGGGCAAACGCGATCGCCGGACGGACGGACATCCCGGCCGATGTCCGCCGCAGTGCGCAAATCCTGGCGAACGAGTCCGATCGGATCACACACATCGTCGAGCAGCTGATGACCTTCTCGCGGCAGAGCGTGCCCGCCATCGGCGACACCCTTCTTGGTGATCCCGTTCACGACATCGTCGAGCTATTGCAGCCCGAGGCGCGCCGCCATCGCATCCATCTCGAGTTCGAGTGCGATCCGGCACTGCCATTGGCGCACGTGGACGTCGGCCAGGTGCAGCAGATCGTGATGAATCTTCTGAGCAATGCCATCCGCGCGACACCGCAAGACGGGCATATCCGTGTGAAGCTCGCGGCCGGATCGTTGTCTCGCCATGGCCAGGCTGAGCCATCGGTTGCATTGACCGTCGAAGATACGGGAGAGGGCATTGCAGACGAACTCGTGTCGAGAATTTTCGAGCCGTTCTTCACGACCCGGTCGCACGCTGGCGGCACCGGCCTCGGTCTCGCCGTCGTGAAGGCCATCGTCGATGCCCACGGCGGCACCATCGCGGTTGCGACGCGTGCCGGACACGGAACCACATTCACCGTGCACGTCCCTTCGGCTGCCCGGAACGTGGCCGGCAACTGGGTGGCCTGATATGCCTCGCACTCTTCTTGTCGTCGACGATGACGTCAACGTCGCTGAGTTCCTGCGTGAGAGTCTCATCGAACGTGGCTACGACGTCGAAACACACACCGCCCCCGAACAGGCGCTGGACCGAATCATCAGCAAGCGCTTCGACCTCGTGATCACCGACCTCCGTATGCCGGGGATGGCGGGGACCGACATACTGGCCGCGATTCTGAAGCGGCGACCGGACCAACTCGTGCTGCTGATGACGGCGTTCGGCAGCATCGATCTCGCGGTTGCGGCGGTGCGCGCCGGCGCCTGTGACTTCATCGCCAAGCCGTTCAAGGTCGAGGCGCTGGTGTTTGCCATCGAGCGGGCGTTCCGCGATCGCGAGATGCGCCGCGAGATCGTGCGCCTGCGCGCCCGATCGGCGAGCGGCGATACCGGACCACTGGTGGCGAAGAGTGTCGCCATGCGCGGCGTCGTCGATCGGGCTCAACGCGTCGCAGATTTGGATTCCACGCTCCTGCTCACCGGAGAGACCGGCACAGGGAAGAGCGCGCTCGCACGATTCGTCCACGACACGAGCGCGCGCCGGCGGCGCCCGTTCCAGCATGTGAATTGCGCGTCGCTCCCCAGTACGTTGATCGAGAGCGAGCTCTTCGGTGTTCGGCGCGGGGCCTTCACGGACGCCCGCGAAGATCGCACCGGTGCGTTCATCGCCGCTGGCGATGGCACACTGTTTCTCGACGAAGTCGGCGAATTGAGCCTCGACACTCAGGCGAAGTTGCTGCATGCGCTCGAGAGCGGGCACGTGCGGCCGCTCGGCAACACGTCGGATCTGCCATTTCGCGCCCGCGTAATCGCGGCCACGAATCGCCCACTCGAGTCGCTGCTGCGCGATGGGCAATTCCGGCCCGATCTCTACTACCGGTTGAACGTGATCCGCATCGAAGTCCCGCCGTTGCGCGAACGCCGCGACGACATCGTTCCGCTCGTCGATGTCATGCTCGCGCGAATGAGCGATCGGCAATCACGCCCCGTGCTTGGCGTGTCTGCTGCGGCGATGAAGCGCCTGATGACGTATCCGTGGCCGGGCAACGTGCGCGAGCTCGCCAATGTGATCGAGCGAGCCGTCGCCCTCTGCGATCACGACTCCGTCCTGCCTGAGGATCTCGACTTTCCCCAGGAACAGACCATCGATACATTGCTGGCGCACAGTGCTCAAGGGCCGCTTCCGCTCGAACAACTCGAACGCGTCTACGTGCAGCGTGTGCTGGAGAGCCGCGGCGGCAACAAGGCCGAGGCGGCGCGCATCCTCGGCATCAACCGGCGAACGTTGTACCGGATGCTCGGGCGCTCGTTTGGATTGCAGGGCCGGATCGCCGAGTAGATTTCGATGTAGGGGCAGACATGCTCAGACTCGCCGCCGTCGCGCTTGTGATTCTCGCGCAGAATGCCGCGTCGTCGAGGCCCGCGTTCGAGGTCACGGCAATCAAGCGCAATACCTCCCGCGAGACGACGGGCGGCGGAGGCTACGTCTCTTACGGCCGCTTTCGCATGACCAATGTCGACGTCCGCACGCTCATGAGGATTGCGTATCGACTCGACACGCAGCTGACGCCATCGCAGATCGTGGACGGGCCAGAGTGGACGGGTGCCGACACGTGGGACATTACCGCGAGGACCGGGCCGGAATTCGCCGACAGGCCGGCCGCACGGATGATGTTCGAACGCCGCCTCCTGCTGCAGTCGCTTCTCGAGGATCGCTTCAAGCTGAAGGCGCACCGCGAGAGCCGGGAACTGGACCGCTACGTGCTGGTGCGAGCACGGCCCGACGGCGACGTCGGCCCGCAGATTCGACCGGCTCGTGACTGCTCGCCGGCGGACACAGCATGCGCCGTGCGCGTCGCGCAAGGGCGATTCTCAGCGGGGCGAGTACCGCTGGCCGCGCTCGTGGGCTACATCGCCCGCAGCGTCCTCCAGCACCCGATTGCCGATCACACAGGGCTGAACGGAATCTACGATCTGTCACTCGAATGGTCGCCGGATGCCTCGGTGACAGACAAGCCGTCCATCTTCGTCGCCCTTCAGGAGCAGCTTGGGTTGAAACTGGAGAGCGAGCGCGGTTCGGTCGACGTCGTTGTCATCGATCACGTCGAGCGGCCCATGGAAGACTAGAGGCTCTTACGACAATTTACTGCCGAGCGCGGCAAGATATCGACTTCTCCATGACAGCGCCTCCGCTCAGAGTATTCCTCGAGCATCCAGCTCGCCCGGCCGGCACCCTCAGCTATCACGAGCTGCAAGGCTTTCTCTTCACCATCGCGTGCGCCCCGGAGCTCGTCCCGCCCTCCGAATGGATGCCGATCATCTTCGATGAGAACGAGGCCGGCTACGCGACTTTCGATGAGGCCAAGGAGATCGTTAGCGAGTTGATGACGCTGTACAACGAGGTCAACGCGTCAGTTGTCGAAGACCGCGTGGCGTTACCAACGGACTGCGCGTTTCGCGATGAGGTCCTGGCGAACCTGGAAGACAGCGCACCGATCGCGCAATGGTCTCGCGGTTTTCTGCGCGGCCATCAGTGGCTCGAGGAACTGTGGAATGCGTACGTCCCGAAGGAACTCGATGACGAGTTCAGCGCAGCCTTGCTGACGCTGACATTTTTCGCCTCGAAAGAATTGGCGGAAGCCTTTCACACGGAAGCCGGGAATAAGGAGCGGTCGCTGGAGGCCATGGCCGGCACGATTCGCGACGTGTTCCCAGAAGCGATTGCCGAATACGCGCATCTCGGCCGATCGATTCACCTTGCCCTCTTAGAGGCCACCGCCGAGCCACGACTGAGAGTCAAGATCAGCCGCAACGAGCCGTGCCCGTGCGGGAGCGGCAGGAAGTACAAGAAGTGCTGCGGCGCCCCGGCCTGAGTCGTTTGCCTTCATGTGACCTGTAGGTGACCTACAGACAAAGAGCCCGAGGCTCTGAGCCTCGGGCTCTTGATTGAACTGCGAGATTCTGGAGGAATTCCGCGATGTATTGGTCGGGATGACTGGATTCGAACCAGCGACCCCTTGACCCCCAGTCAAGTGCGCTACCAGGCTGCGCCACATCCCGACGCTAGGCGGTGAACCCAGTGCCTATTGTACCAGTCCGGCGGAAGACGGACACTACCTACGGTTACGCGCTGACGCGTTTCCCGCGCTTGGCGCTCACCGACCCCTTGCTCGCGCCGCGCTTGGCGACCGGCTTGGCGATTACGCGTCCCTTGCTGCGCGCTTCGAGCGATCGCCGGGCGGTCTTGACCGCCGGTGGCGCCGGCGGCGTCAGCCGGTAGTCATCCACGACGACCACAGTTCCCGGTGCGGCCGACAGCAGCTTGAGGATCGATCGCAGCCCGTCTCGGACGTGGGCGATGCGCGTTCGCGCATCCGAAGCGAGCGCTTCGAGAACCTCTGCCACCTCTTCATCGGAGGCACCAGGAGCGGTCGGGATCGCCTGCTCCAGCCGGCGGCGCGCACCTGAGAGCGTCAGCCCTTCGCCGAACACGAGCTGCTTGATCTTCTGAACCTGCTCGAGGTCGGACTGCCGATAGAGACGCGGACTCTCGGGAGACTTCTGAACGCCGATGCCTGGAAACTCCTTCTCCCACGACCGGAGCACGTACGGCTGGAGCTGGGCCATCTCACAGACATCCACGGCCCTGAACAGCTTTGGCATTGCGGACCCAGTATAGCAACAGGTTCAAGGGGTTCAATGGGTTCAGGGGTTCAGAGGGTCCTGTTCAGGGGGTTCAGAGGGTTCGAAAAAAATGAGTTCTGTTCACGAGGTTCAGATGGTTCTCGCCTTCCGATTTCGGCGCTTGGCCGATGAGCGCTTCACGGCTTTCGCGACCGACGAACCCGAACGCTCTGAACCCGCAGAACCTTCAGAACCCTCCGAACGGCGACCCTTTGCACCCCCTGAACCGCCTGAACCCCCTGAACCCTCTGAGCCCCTTGCCCCCCGTGCTGCATTCCGCCTCCTCGCCCTCACATGAATTCGAATCGGCGTTCCCTCGAATCCGAACTCCTTGCGCAGGCGGTTCTCGAGATAGCGCTGATACGAGAAGTGAAACGTCGTCGCCACGTTGGTGAAGAAGACGAAAGTGGGAGGCGCGACATTCGTTTGCGCCGCGTAGAGAATCCGGACATGCCCCTTGCCAGGACTCGACGGCGGATGCTCGGCCGCCACGCGCTCGACGAACTTGTTCAGCTCCGTCGTCTTCACACGCTGCTGGCGCGACGCGGCGACCTTGTCGATCGTTTCGAGCAGACGCCCGGTACGCTCACCGGTCGTCGCCGACAAATGCAAGATGGTTGCGTAATCGAGAAACTTGAGCTGCCGGCGAAGCTCTTCGTCGAATCCCTTCACGAAGTTGGGATCGCCGTCCTTGGTGAGATCCCATTTGTTGGCCGCGATGATGACGCCCCGGCCCAGGCGATCGGCCTCGCCGGCGATGGCCGCATCTTGATCAGTCACACCTTGTGACGCATCGACAACGAGAACGACTACGTCAGCCGCCTCGATCGCGCGTCGGGCAAGCAGCACGCTCACTGCCTCGACCTGACCACCTCGACCCACGCGCCCCGGGCGGCGGATTCCGGCGGTATCGACGATTCGAAAGTTGCGGCGATGCCAGGTGAGCACCGCGTCCACGGCATCGCGAGTCGTTCCCGGCATCTCGCTCACGATCATCCGTTCTTCTCGAAGCAACCGATTGACCAGCGAGGACTTGCCAGCATTCGGTCGCCCGACGATGGCGACCGAGACTTCACTGGGCTGCTGCACGCTCGGCGAGTGGATTGATGTTGGAAGCTGCTCGACGATGGCGTCGAGCAGGTCGCCAACGCCGTCACCATGCTCGGCAGCGATCTCGAACACAGGGTCGAATCCCAACTGATACAGTTCGAGCGCGCCCGCGCGCGCACGGTGGTCGTCAGTCTTGTTAATCGCAAGGAGTGCGGGCTTGCCGGCTTCGCGCACGACCTGCGCGATCTCACGGTCGCCGCCGACCAGCCCTTCTCGCCCATCCACAACGAGCACAAGGAGATCGGCATCGCCGATCGCACGGCGTCCGCGCTCGAGCACGAGCTCGTGAAGCGGATCCTCACTGGCGCCGAACATCCCGCCCGTGTCGATCAGCTCGAAGCGCGTGCCCTGCCATTCCACCGGCTGTGCGAGCACATCACGTGTGGTGCCTGGTACAGGCGTCACGATGGCTCGCCGAGTACGGGTCACGCGGTTGAAGAGGGTCGATTTCCCAACGTTGGGGCGCCCCACGAGCACGACGGACGGCAGAGACCTGGGCACTATTTCGACTTGGTTGACAGGCTAAGTGGTTTGTTTTTATAGTAGTTACAGTTTTTAGAGAGTACGTCGAGTAACTGCGAGGCGTTCACGCATGATCAAGGTCGACATCGTCAACGAGGTCTCGAAGATCGCGGACATCACCAAAGTCAAAGCAGAGGTGGCGGTGGATGCCGTGTTTGACGCGATGCGTTTGTCGATGCAACGTGGTGACCGCATCGAGTTGCGAGGGTTTGGCGTTTTCCAGGTGAAGCCGCGCAAACGAGGCATTGGCCGGAACCCGCGTACCGGGAAAGAGGTCCGCATTCCGCCTGGCCGGACGATCCGTTTCAAACCCGGTAAAGACCTGCAGAATATCGGATAACACGCCCGCATGGGCTCTCCTCTTGGTTCTGAATTTCCCGGGTTCCGCGACGGTGCGGAGCTGTCTCCAAGGGAATACGTCTACGTGATGCCCTCGTCACGCCCGCCGGAACGCATCTGGCGGTACGTGGCGCTCTTCTGCCTGACCGTCGTTACGACAACACTCGTCGGGACCGGTCACTATGCCAGCTTCTATGCCGGCTTCAGAACGATCGACGTGCCCTTTTCGTTCTGGGAACTTGCCGTGCGAGGCCTGTGGTACAGCGTGTCGATCCTCGCCATCCTCGGCGCGCACGAGTTCGGCCACTACTATGCGTGCCGGTATTACGGGGTCGACGCCTCCCTTCCCTATTTTCTCCCGGTTCCGTTTCTGCTGACAGGAACTTTGGGGGCGTTCATTCGAATCCGTCAGCAGATCCCGACCAAGCGAGCGCTGTTCGACATCGGTATCGCCGGGCCGATCGCGGGTTTCGTGGTCGTCGTTCCCGTGCTGCTGATCGGGATGTACATGTCGCAGGTCATCCAGGTCCCGAAGGACTTCGACGGCCCGGTCTACGAGCTCGGAGAGCCGCTGCTCTTCAAAGCCGCGGCATGGCTGACGTTCGGACATGTGCCCGACGGCTACACGGTGAACATGCATCCGGTCGCATTCGCCGCCTGGTTCGGCATGCTCGCCACGACGCTGAACCTGTTTCCGATCGGCCAGACGGATGGCGGGCATGTGTCCTACGCGGTGCTCGGGCGCTGGAGCACGGCGCTCAGCTTCGCGACGCTCGCGTGCCTTGTGGGCCTGTCGTTCCTCTCGCTCTCCTGGATCGTTTGGACAGTGCTGATGACGGCAATGCTCGTGGTGATTGGGCCACGGCATCCGCGCACGATCGATGATCACGTCCCGCTCGATCGCCCTCGCATCTGGCTCGCCGTATTTGCGCTGGTGATGTTCGTGCTCTGCTTCTCGCCGGTCCCCGCGGAGCTCATCGATCTCGTCGCCAAGTAGCCGCGGGCGTGGGCCGGGTCTCGTTCTTCAGACCCGGCAGACAGGACCGCCCTACGAGGCGCCTCCCTCTACAAGACATTCAGCGGATCGACGTCGATCGTCATGCGCCGGCGCACTTCCGGCATCTCCGCCAGCATCGCCTTGAGTGCGTGACGCATGTCCGCCCGCTTCGCCCCTTTGAGAAAGAACTGCACGCGGTGCTCGCCGCGAAGCCGCACGAGCGGCGCGGGCGCGGGCCCGAGGATCGTGAAGCTGCCTGAAGCCGCGACTGCCTTCAATCGCTCCACCGCCATCGTCGCCGTCTGCCACGCCTCGTCGAACGAACGCCCGCGCACGACCACGTTGACGAGCGCTACGAGCGGCGGATACCGCATCCCGCGTCGAAAGGCCAGCTCTCGCTCGAAGAACGCGACGAAGTCCTGGCGGCACGCGAGCTGGATGCTGTAGTGCTCGGGATAAAGCGTCTGCACGACCGCCTCACCCACCCGCTCGCCGCGCCCGGCCCGGCCAGCGACCTGCGTCAGTAATTGGAACGTTCGCTCGCCCGCCCGGAAGTCGGCGACGCCGAGTCCCACATCGGCGGAGATCACCCCGACGAGCGTCACGCGCGGGAAGTCATGGCCCTTGGCGATCATCTGCGTGCCCACGAGCACGTCCAGCTCTCCCGCAGCGAAGCGCGACAACAGTGAGGCGAGCGCACCCTTGCGGCGAATGGAATCGCGATCGACCCTGCCGATTCGCGCTGCAGGAAAACGATCGCGCAGCTGCTGCTCCACCTTCTCGGTCCCGAACCCGGCCTGCTCGAGATACGGTGCCGCACATTTCCGGCATGCCTTGGGCACGGTCATCGAGTAGTTGCAGTAATGACAGCGCGCCTTCCAACCGTTTCGCGCCGTGTGCACGGTCAAGGAGATCGTGCAGTTCGGGCAGTCGAACGAATCGCCACACTGACGGCAGAAGACTGCGGTCGCGTACCCGCGTCGATTGAGCAGCACGAGCACCTGCTCGCGGCGCTCGAGCCGATCGTTGATCGCCGCGACGAGCGTTCGAGAGATCACGACGTCCGGCCCCTCGTCGGCGTACTCCTCTCGCATGTTGACCAGCCGTACCGAGGCGAGCGGTCTGTCGAGCACACGACGCTCGAGAGTCGCCCGCTCGTACTTTCCACTGAGCGCGTGCTGATACGTCTCCATCGACGGCGTCGCCGAACCGAGGACGACGAGCGCTTTCGCGCTTTGTCCGCGGACGATGGCCACATCGCGCCCGTGATAGCGCGGCGCTTCCTCCTGCTTGTACGAGGTGTCGTGTTCCTCGTCCACGATCACCACGCCCACGCTCGTCAGCGGCGCGAACACCGCTGATCGCGTACCGACGACCACGTCGACGTCGCCGCGACGGATGCGGTGCCACTGATCGTGACGTTCGCCGTCGGAAAGGCCGCTGTGCTGGATGGCGACGCGACTGCCGAACGCCGTTCGAAAGAGGGCCGCCACTGACGGCGTGAGCGCGATCTCCGGCACCAGCAGCAAGGTCTGACGGCCGGCGCGTCGTGCGCGATCGGCGAGCCGCAGATAGATCTCAGTCTTGCCGCTCCCGGTCACGCCATGCAGGACGGCGACGCGAAATTCGCCGGTATCGGCGAGCGCAGCCAGATGCTCGAGCGCGCGGCTCTGCTCGGCGGTCAGCTGACGCTCGGGCGAGCTCTCGACGCCTGACAGCACGGCACGCTCGAACGGATCGCGATCGGCCGTCTCGTCGCGCCACGTGGCCATGCCACGCGCAACCAGTCGCCCGACCACATCAGCGGAGATACCTCGGTCGCGAAGCTCGGAGAGCGGCAGTCCGGGAGTGCTTGCGACGAGGATCTCGAGTGCGTCCGCCTGCTTAGGCGTGAGCGACACGGCGGATGCGCGGTTCCACTCCAGTCCGAGCGCGGTAGCCACCGCAATTCGCCTCGTCTTGAACGAGCTCGCCTTTCGTTGGGCTCCCGGCGGCATCGCGGCCCCGATGGCGCTGCCCACGCCCGCCAGGTAATAGTCCGCCACCCATCGGCATAATTCGACGACCTGTGGCGGCAGCAGCGGCTCCTGGTCGAGAACCTCGACGATGTCCTTGAGTTCGTCGGGCGCCGCGTCGGACGTGTGGTTGACGGTGCATCCGGTGAGCACACGATTGCCGACGGGCACGCGCACGCGGCTGCCGACCGGCGGGAGCGGCATGGCGTCCGGAACGCTGTAGGTCAGGAGGTCGAGGAACGGAACCGGGACGGCGACGGAAACCTTACGCACTCAATTCAGAGTTCACAATTCATTCGCGCCCTGCGTGAGCAACACGCGGACTCGCTTCATATCTTCCCAGACTTCCCGCTTCGAGGACGGGTTGCGCAGCAAGTAGGCGGGATGGAAGGTCGGCATCAAGATCGCCGATCGGAACTTGTACTCGCGGCCGCGTAGCCTCGTGATTGGATCGCTGGTCTTCAGCAGCGACTGCGCCGCGAACTTGCCGAGCGCCACGATCACCTTGGGCTTCACCATGTCAATCTGCCGGAAGAGAAACGGCTCGCAGCGCTCGACTTCGTCCGGCTCGGGATTACGATTGCCCGGCGGGCGGCATTTGATCACGTTGGCAATGTAGACGTCGCTGCGCTTGAGGTCGATGGCCTCGATAATCTTCGTCAGCAACTGCCCGGCACGCCCCACGAACGGCTCGCCCTGGATGTCTTCGTCTGCGCCGGGCGCTTCGCCGACAAACATGAGATCAGCATTTGGATTGCCGACGCCGAAGACCACTTGCCTGCGGCCGAGCGTGTGCAGTTTGCAGCGCTGGCAGTCGGGGCCGATCTCAGCGCGCAGCGAGTCGAGTGCCTCTGCGGGAGAAGAAAACACGTGAACCGATTGAACTGGTTCACTGGGTTCAAAGGGTTCAGCGGGTTCCGAAGGTCGCCGTTCAGTGGGGTCTGATGGTTCTTCAGGTTCACTGGGTACGGGTTCGGGGGAACGAGCCCCTTTGTCCGTTCGAGTGCGCCACTCGGGCTCGAGTCGGACTCCATCGACGCCAAGTTCCTGGAAGAACTCGAGGTGGGCTCGCAGGTCCTCGTTCACGGCTAGCGAGGGCTCCTTCTAGCGCGGCGCGGTAGAGGACGCGCGCTGCCGCACGAGACGCTCCACGCGGTCCAGGATGATCGCAGCGACCCTGTCCTTGCGCTGCAGCGTGACCACTTCATCGCCGTCCGCGCTGACGAGGGTCACGGCATTGGTCTCGACATCGAAGCCGCGGTCGGGCTGCGACACGTCGTTGGCCACAATCAGGTCCACGCCTTTGCGCGTGCGCTTGTCGCGCGCCTTGCGCAGCAGATCGTCGGTCTCGGCGGCAAAGCCGACGAGCACCGGTCGCCGATCGGAGCCCGCGGCACGCCGGGCACCGAGGTCCGCCAGGATGTCCTTGGTGCGCTCGAGCGTCAACGTCATCGGCGCATCGGTCTTGGCGATCTTGCCTGCAGCCGCCGACACCGGTGTGAAATCGGCGACGGCCGCAGCCATGATCACCACGTCAGCCGAGGAAGCCGCCGCCATGACCGACTCGTGCATTTCCGCGGCGCTTCGCACGCGGACCGTCTCGTCCACCACAGGCGGCGTGACGCGCGTCGGCCCCGCGATGAGCGTCACGCGCGCCCCACGCCGGCGGGCCTCTGCGGCAAGCGCGAATCCCATCCTGCCGCTCGACCGGTTTCCCAGATAGCGGACGGCGTCGATGTCTTCGTACGTCGGGCCCGCGGAGACGACCATATGAAGGCCGCGAAGAGCAGAATCGGCCGGCGACAGCAGCGTGCAGGCGGCAGCGACAATCTCGTCAGGCTCGGCCAGCCGCCCCTTCCCAATCCAGCCACACGCCAGGTATCCCTCGCCCGGCTCCACGAACCGGACTCCGCGAGCGACGAGCGTCTGCACGTTCCGCTGCACCGCATCGTGCGCCAGCATGTTGGAGTTCATCGCGGGGGCAAGCATTACCGGCGCGCGCGTGGCCAGGTAAAGAGAGCTCAGGAAGTCGTCGGCGATGCCGCCGGCGAACTTGCCGATGACGTTAGCCGTGCAGGGTGCGACAAGCAGCAGGTCGATCGCATCGGCGATCGCGATGTGCTCGATGTCGGCATTCATCCCGGCTCGCCACTGCGACGTGATGACCGGACGCCTGGTGATTGCCTCGAAGGTGACGGGACCGACGAAGCGAGTGGCCGATCGCGTCATCACGGCCACGACGTCGTGACCACGCTTCTGGAGCCCGCGGCACACCTCGACAGCCTTGTAGGCGCCGATGCCGCCGGTGACTCCGAGCGCGATCAATGACATCTTGACTAACTCCCGACTCCCAAAAAACCAACTCCCAAAGCTACCAACTCCCAACAGAACCCTTGGGAGTTGGAAGTTGGCCGTTTGGGAGTTGACTACGAAACTGCCTCGTCCACCTTGACGACCTTGCGACGCAGCACTTCCTTCTGCGCGATCGTCACCTTCTTCTCGCCCGTCTCGCGCGGCTCCGCTCCCTTCAGCAACTGGCGCGCCCGCGCGCTGGCAACGACGACGAACTCGAACCGGTTTTCTTTCGGCATTGTCTTCATGAATGAAACGTCCCTCTTATGACTTCGGCGTTCTGGCGCATGCGCTTTACGCGCGCGCGCTCGGCCCCCACGATTGACTGCAAACGACCGACGGCCGCCTCGATCTCGTCGTTGACGACCACGTACTCATACCGCGCGTACTCGTTCACTTCGCCGCTCGCCACCTCGAGCCGTCGTCGAATCTGCTCCTCGCTGTCCTTGCTGCGACCGCGCAGACGCTGCTCCAGCACAGCCGCCGAGGGGGGCAAGACGAAGATACCGATGGTCTCGATTCCGCGGGAACGAACCTGACGGGCGCCCTGAACATCGATAACGAGCACTACGTCCTCGCCGCGGGTGAGCATGGCGTCGGTATCGGCGGCCGCGGTGCCGTAATAGTTTCCAAACACGTCGGCCCACTCGAGGAACTGCCCCTCGCGGACCATCGCTTCAAACCGCTCGCGGCTAATGAAATTATAGTCGACG
>Ga0310810_10003570_pt1 | contig 16992 bp, 14 predicted proteins | sample NCmetagenome_FD_207641 | JGI IMG/M metagenome (GOLD analysis project Ga0310810, IMG submission 207641) | Soil microbial communities from experimental microcosm in Duke University, North Carolina, United States - NC | ecosystem: Engineered > Artificial ecosystem > Soil microcosm > Unclassified ... | reverse complement strand
CGACAGGGATTGGGCGGCTGGATTAGCGGCTCCCTGAGTACCGGTGAAGCTCAAACTTGAGGAGCCGACCGTCAACGTCGGCGCGGCACCTGTAACCGTCAATGAGACAGGGATCGACTGCGGTGAGTTCGTTGCACCGGTTCCAATGACTGTGATTGATGCTGTGTACGTTCCAGCTGAAAGTCCTGTCACATTGGCGGTGGCAGAGAATGCACCCGGACCGGTACCGGACGCGGGGGTGACTGCAAGCCATGAAGCTGTACTCGTCGCGTTCCAGCTTAGGGTTCCGGTACCTGAATTGGTGATGTTCACGGTCTGGACCGAGGGATTGCTGCCGCCCTGAGTCGTTGAAAAGTTCAAGCTCGTGGGTGCAAGACCAATCGTCGGAACCAACGGCGCGGTGAGAGTGAGTGTCACGATGACGGTTTGTGGCGTGTTAGTCGCGCCCGTCGCCGCAATCGTCAAAGGTGTCGTGTAGGTCCCTGCTGCCATTCCGGTTGTATTCACAATCAGCGCTACCGAACCGGCGCCGGTGCCGCCCGCAACGCTTGGCGTCAACCAGGAGGCATTTTCTGCAACCGTCCAGTTCAGAGTGCTAGCGCCAGTATTGCTAATATTGAGTGTTTGACTGCTTGGATTGCCGCCGCCTTGTACCGCTGTGAAGGAAAAGCCCGTTGCGCTGAGACCGATCGTAGGAGTGGGGGCTGCTGTGACGGAAAGGGTGACGGTGATGGTTTGAGGGGTATTGGTTGCCCCTGTGGCCGTAATCGTCACAATGCCGGTATAGTTTCCAATGGACAGCCCGCTGATATTGGCGCCCACGGCAAATGATCCACTGTTGACTCCCGATGCAGCGGCACCACCGTTGACCGTCAGCCAAGGGACGGACGAGGTAGCCGTCCAGTTCAGGGTTCCCGAGCCGCTGTTGCTTACGGTGACCGTTTGACTCGATGGGGCGGCCCCGTTCTGGATCGCTGAAAACGCAACCGAAGCAGGATTGCGTGCGATCACCGGCGTCAACGGTGCAGAAGCCGAAACGGTTGCCGTTGTGGGAGCCAGAAGCTGGGTCAACTCCGGCATTGCAGAGGATAGCTTTTTCATCCCTCGTCCGTTGTTGGAGTTTCCCCCTCCGTTGGATGAGCCCGGAGCAGCTATTGCTGACACAGGCGAGGAGCCGGATGCCGTCGAAGAGGTCGGGCTAGAGAGAGCGCCGGCAACCGAAAGGGATGTCGCGGGTGTCGTCGTTGTGATCGATGATTTTGCGGGAGCAACGGTACTTGAGGTAGCCGAATTCAAGACTGTTGCCTCTTTGCTCTGTACCTGAGCCGCTGGGGCTGCGTTCAGTGCCACCGGGGTCTTCGGAGTGGAGGGGTTAGTCGGAGGCGTCACGACTTGGTTGGGCTGCACAGAAACGGTCGGAGATTTTTTAATGAGCTTGTGCTGCGATTTGCGAATGGGCGCCGGCTCCTTCGAATTCGAGAGAGGTTTCGTCGCCGTTCGATCAGAGACCTGAGCCCTTTCCTGACCCAATGCCACTAGATGCTCGGCGAGGGCAGGCCCATAAGACAGAGAAAAAGGCAGGGTCACTACGACGACTGCGGCAAACAGAGAAACATGATTTCCCGGCCGTCCGCGCGATAGCAAATGCTGCATGACGCCTCCTCGCGTGACCGCTGCGTAAAGCAGGTGGTGCAAAGGAGCAAGTCCAGTGCCGGTAGACGACTGTTGCGTCCAGGGAATCGAAGCCACGGATTCCAATGCAAAATCGTGATGAGGCGACAATTTTGGATCGTACACCGGCCGACTCCATGGAGAGACAGTGGATGTAATTCCTGAACAGGTAAAGTATCGCTTTAAATTATGACTGTTACATGTCGGAACGGTTGAAATGCGTTAAATCTTGGATCAGACCTCTGAATAGTGCCTTGAGTGATCCTGCGTCTTTGTTGACGTAAGCAGGACCTTCTGCCATCCTGTAAAAAATTCTTCGGTCTACTGGAGCAAGGAGAGACAGATGAAAGAGCGAACGGTAGCCATCGTCGGGCTCGGCTATGTGGGCCTTCCCATCGCGGTAGCCTTCGGCAAGCATGGCCGAACGGTCGGATTTGACATCAACAAGGCCAAGATCGAGGAACTGCAGAAAGGGTTTGATCGGACAGGCGAGGTATCAGATGCCGACTTGAAAACGTCCCAAGTGCACTACACCGCCCAACCCGGCGATCTCAAAGGTGCTGATTTCATTATTGTCGCTGTTCCCACCCCAATCGATGAGGCTTTGCAGCCGGATCTGAAAGCGCTTCGGCTCTCGTCCGAGCTCATCGGAAAAAATTTATCGTCTGGGACCATCGTCGTGTACGAATCCACCGTTTATCCGGGAGTGACGGAGGAGGTCTGTCTTCCAATACTCGAAAAAGCCTCTGGTCTCAAGGCAGGGACGGATTTCAAGGTAGGATATTCGCCGGAACGCATCAATCCTGGCGACAAAGAACATACGCTCGAAAAGATCGTCAAGGTCGTGTCAGCCCAAGATCAGGAATCTTTGGACATCGTTGCTGCCACGTATGGAAAGGTCGTCAAGGCTGGAGTGCATCGAGCATCCAGCATCAAGGTCGCGGAGGCAGCCAAAGTCATTGAGAATACGCAGCGCGACTTGAATATCGCTTTGATGAATGAATTGGCGCTGATTTTCCATCGTCTCGGTATTGATACGAAGGGCGTGTTGGAGGCGGCTGGCACGAAGTGGAACTTTTTGAAGTTTTCTCCGGGGCTGGTGGGAGGCCACTGTATCGGGGTGGATCCCTATTATTTAACGCATAAGGCCGAGTCGGTCGGATACCATCCACAGGTGATACTTGCCGGGCGCCGCATTAACAACGGCATGGGAAAGTTTGTCGCCGAGCAGACGATGAAACGGTTGGGACAGCTTCGCCGGCCGGTCAATCAACTGAAAGTCATCGTGCTCGGATTGACCTTCAAGGAAAACGTGCCGGATCTGCGCAACAGCAAGGTTCCCGACATTATTAAAGAACTTCAAGAATACGGCGTGCAGGTGGTCGTCCATGACCCACTGGCCGAATCGGAAGAGGCCGTTGCCGAATACGGCCTTCATCTCAGTGACTGGGGGAGTCTGAAAGATGCCGACGGTATTGTGTTGGCCGTGGCGCACCGCGCCTATATGGAGATGGGCCAGCAGAAGATCATTGGTCTGCTCCGGAGCGGACAGCAGGGGGTGGTGATTGATGTCAAAAGCATGTTGCAGCAGGCTACCTTACCTAAGACGATTGCCTATTGGCGGTTGTAGGCTGCTAATAGGCTCTCGCTGTTAGCTTCAGACACTCGGAATTGCTTCCTTCTCTTCCACGCACGCGCTCCCTTCCCCTGTAATCCGCACCAGTGTTCTAAGCGTTTTGAACGCTGGTTGGAATTTCGTTTTTTTTATTCAATGGATTGCCTGTGGTGTAGACTCGCTTTGGCACTGGATGCCTTTCGTGCGGCGTTGGTGCTTGTCGCAATTCACAGTAGGAGCATGTGAGTGATGCGAGGGGGCGATGTTTCTGTGAGCAGAGCTTTCATCGTTCTGTTTGTCTGCCTGAGCGTTCTGCAGAGCTGTGCCTATTTCGAATCCAACGATATCAAACGCGGGGACCAACACCTAGCGGCCGGCAAATGGGAGGAAGCCACGGTCGCCTATCGTCAAGCGCTCAAAGAGGCGCCATTTGACATGGCCCTGCAGGAAAAATTCAACCTGGCGCGGGAGCGGGCTGCCGCCCAGTACCAGGAACGAGGCCGCAATGCTCTGAAAGACCATCACATCGACCTGGCGGTCGAACAGTTCAAGCGTGCGTTGTCCATTGAGCCATCCAATCCGGAGCATCAGGCAGGCCTTGCGGAAGCGCTACGGTTGAAGGAAGCACGCGAGCACTTCCGCGAAGCCGATCGTCTGGCGCAGTTGGGTCGGGTCGATGAAGCGATGGACGGGTACGCCAAGTCGGCAGAACTCGATCCCTCCTTCTCCGAACCGCTCGAGGGCATTTCCAAATTGACGGAGGACCAGCAGGCCCGAGACCGGGAGGACCAGCGTAAGCAGCCGATCACGCTGCGGTTTCGGAATGCCGGTCTGAAGGAAGTGCTTGAAGGGATTGGAAAGGCCGGAGGGATGAACCTGATATTTGATCGGGACGTTCGCAATGATCCCGTCACGATCGCGATCGAGGAAACGCCCTTCGACGATGCGCTCAATCTTATTTTAAACAGCAACAATTTGTTTTCCAGGGTGGTATCTCCCGGTGTCATGATCGTCAGCCCGAATACTCGGCAGAAGCAGGAGCAGTATCAAGACTTGATGATTCGGACGTTTTATCTTTCGAATGCCAAGGCGAAGGACATGCTCACTCTGCTGAAAGGCATGCTCGATTCCAAGCGGATGCATGCCAACGAGCAACTCAACACGATTGTCATCAGGGATCAGCCGGAGAAGCTCGAAATGGCCGAGAAAATCATTCTGGCGAATGACCGACTCGATTCGGAGGTGCTTTTCGACGTCGAAGTCTTGGAAGTCGATCGAACGGTCGACCAAACCTACGGCCTCACCTACCCGAAGCAAGTGGCCGCAGCCATGGTGCCGCCGGGATTTGCCGGAGCCATCGCCGGCGATCTCGCTCAGCAATTTACCCTGGAACAATTGACGAGCCTCGGGAAAAGCAACTACCTGTTAAAGCTCCCCACCAATGTGCAATTGGATTTCTTCAAGCAGATTACCGACGCGAAGACGCTCGCAGCACCCAAAGTTCGTGTCGTCAACAATAAGAAGGCGGAAATCAACATTGGCGACAAGCAGCCCATTCTGTTGTCAACGACCAACGTCCTTCCCGGTCAGGCGGCAACGGGTGCGGTTCCGACGACCTCGACGGTGACCTCTATCGAATTCCGAGACACAGGGGTCAAGCTGACCGTCGAGCCGGCCATACACCTGGGCAACGAACTGTCCCTCAAGATGAAGATTGAGGTGATCCGCCTCGGCGAACCGGTGGTCTTGCAAGCGAATCCACCGATTACCCAATTCAAATTCGGGAATCGATCGGCTGAAACCATGTTGAACGTGAAGGACGGAGAAACCATCGTGCTCGGCGGATTGCTTCAGGAGGAAGACCGTCGGACCCGCGTGACGGTCCCCTGGCTCGGCGATCTTCCTTTCATCGGGAATTTGATCAGCTCCTTCAAGACCCAGCGTGTGACGACCGAGGTCATCTTGACCCTGACGCCGCATATCGTGCAGGCGATGACGCCGCCCAGCTTGAGCCGGCAGGCATTCTGGTCCGGAACCGATTCGACGTATTCCAATTCCACCATGTTTACGCCTCATCTCAAGACGCTGGGAAAAGTTCACGGCCGCAGCGGGACATCGGCCCAGTCATTGGCTCAAGCCCAGCGAGGAGCAGGCGGGAAGACACTTTCCGCTTCACTCACGGGGAGGTTGACCGTTGGTCCGGCGGCATCCGTGTCGCCGAGCGATGTGGTAGTCGAAGTTGGGAAGGCATTCAAGATCGCTATTCAGGATGAGCGGCTGCGGCCGGACAAAACTGCGCTGTTTCATTTGCAATACGATCCCCATGTGCTCGACCTAAAAGGCCTGGTCGATGCAGAGGTGATTCAAATGGACCCAGCGGAATTGTCGGCGCCATCGCTTGCTGAGGCCGTTGTGGCCTTTCGGGTCGGAGCGTCCGCCCCGCGTGCAGCCTCGGGGGGCAGAAAGGTCACGGCAAAATTCATTGCCAAAGCACCCGGGGTCTCTCCCATACGCGTCGCGCTCATGAATGCCGATGGGGAGGTTCCAACCGAATCGCTCCCTGACGGGAAGGGAATCGTGAGGGTCAGGTGAGAGAATCAGGGGTGACTCTTCTGGAACTCCTCGTGACCTTGACCATCATCATGGTGCTTGCGTCGGTTGCGCTTCCATTGAGCCGGGTCTCTGCGAAGCGTTCCCACGAAATTGAGTTGCGTCAACATCTGCGAGGTATGCGGGCAGCCATCGATACTTTCAAAATGGAATGGAACCGGGACGGGGATGTTCTCACCGGTCCCCTCTGCGTCAAGAACAAGCTGTCCTGTAAAGATGTCGCCAGCACTTATGGGTATCCGAAATCACTCGAAATGTTGTTGGGAGTCAAATTGACCAGCGAAGAAGCCACGGTCCGGGGCACGACAATCCGGCGCTACCTTCGAAGCCTGCCGATCGATCCCCTTACAGGAAAGGCGGATTGGCAGTTCCGCTGCTACAAGGATGCGCCGAATGCGTCAAGCTGGTGTGGGGACGACGTCTACGATGTGATGACGGTGAGTCAGGAAACGGCGTTGGATGGAACCAAATACCGCGATTGGTAAGTTCTATCTGGCAGACGCCAAGGGGTTTACGCTGATCGAGCTTTTGATCGTTGTGTCGATCATCGGCATCCTGGCGACCCTGGCCGCGCCGACCTATCAGGCGTCGGTGATCAAGGCACGGGAGGCGGCATTGCAGCAAGACTTATTTACGCTCCGAGACGTGCTGGATCAGCATCGAGCGGATCAGGGGAAATATCCGTCTTCCCTGCAGGCCTTGGTCAGCGCCGGGTATCTCCGCGCCGTTCCCAAGGACCCCTTCACGAATTCGGAGACGTCATGGCAGGAAATGACCGACGCGACGGAAGGCGGCATTTTTGATGTGTTCTCGGGTTCGGAATTTGTCGGCACAAACGGGACGCCATATAACCGATGGTGATGATCGAATTGCATCCTGATGAACATCGGTGCGGCCGGGTCGCTCGGCGAAGTGATGTTGTCGTTCGAACGATGACGCTGGGCATCATCGGCATTCTCGCGCTGGCCGTGGGGGGGTGCGGCGAGTTGGAGCCGATTGTCGAACCCGAAATTGTGGATCTCCAGTTGACGATGGATACGCTCAAAACTCAGGTTCGCGATACTCAGCGTAATCTTGCGGAGGTGCGCGCCGAACTGGAGTCCCGTCGTCAGGAACTGGCTGATGCCCAAGTGGCCCGGGCCCAGCTCGAAGGCCGTGTGCGGGAGGCTGAGCGCCGGGTGGGCGAAGCTCGCCATATCATCGAAGTGCAGCGAGAAGAATTGCTGGCGGCACGGGCGGAGCGGGAACGCGTATTTCGGAGCAGCGGACAATCATCCACTCAGATGAGACAATTTCAAAAGAAGGCCGCAAAGCTGGTGATGCCGGACCTAGAACAGGAACTCGGCACTCCGGCCAACGGAGCATCGCTTCCCTGGTCGTTCGTGCCGCCGTCAGCGGCCGCCACACCCGCGGTCAATGCCCTCCCGGCCAAACGGCAGTCCGTTGCTGCGATGTTGCGGCAAGACGCGCCGCTGAGAGAAATCGTCGTGATGCCGGGCGATACGTTGTGGAGCCTTGCGCGCAGGTATCGGATGGGTCTCAACCGGCTTCGCTCCATCAACCATCTCACTGACAATCAGATTGATGTCGGTCAGATGTTGCTCGTCTCCGATCATCGCGCGCCGAATGGTCTATCGACAGAGACCATCCCCTAACACGGCAACAAGATTCCGTTTCCGATGGCATAGTCGACGGTATTCATGGCTGTCTTCGCATACAGAGTCGCGCGTGCCGACGGGTCAACGCTCGAAGGCCAAATCGAAGGCGAGGAGGAGCCGGTCGTTCGCGCAAAGCTGGAAAGCCAGGGGTTACTGATTTTTCAGTTGAAGCGCCGGGGACTGGCCCCAAGCCGCCCGGTGTTTGAGCTCAGCGCCCTGCGAGGCCTTCCGCTTGGCGATTTTTTGATCTTCAACCAGGAATTGCTGGCGTTAGTCAAAGCGGGTCTTCCCGTCCTCCGTGTCTGGGAACTGTTGATTGAGCGGGCGAAGCATGAGGGCTTTCAACAGGCCCTGCGCATGGTCCGTCAAGACATCCGTGGAGGGGCGTCGGCGTCCGAAGCATTGAGCCGGCATCCGAGGTATTTTTCCGATCTCTATGTCGCGACGGTGCGCGCCGGCGAACAATCGGGGAATTTGGCCGAGGTCTTGAAGCGATTCATTGCCTATTTGAAGCTGATGATTGGACTGCGACACAAGATCGCCAAGGCGCTTGCCTATCCGGCATTTCTTGTTCTCACGGGTATCGGCGTCATCGGCTTTCTGCTGAGTTATGTGATGCCGACGTTTATTTCAGTGTATGCCGAGACCGCCAAATCGTTGCCCGTAGCCACGCAGGCGCTGATCAATGCCGCATCCGCCGCGAAGATATATGCTCTACCGGCCTTTGCCGCGCTGATGGGTTTCCTGCTGGCCGGTCGCGCGTACTATGCCACGCCTAACGGTCGTTTCAGCGTAGACCGACTGTTGCTGCGAGCCCCTCTTCTTGGAATCATCTTCATGAAGCATCACACCATTCAATTGGCTCGAACCCTGGGCACCATCTTGGCCGGGGGTACGCCTCTGGTCGAGGCATTGCACATTACTAAAAGCGCAGTCTCGAACCGATATATCGCAGAAGGGTTGGCCGATGCGGTGGACCAAATCCGGGAGGGGACGACGCTGGCAGCGGCGCTCGATCGTCCCAAGGTGTTTCCGAAACTTGCCGTTGAAATGTTGTCGGTCGGCGAGGAAACCGGATCGCTGGAGCTGATGCTGCACGACGTCGCGGAATTCTACGAAGCGGATCTCGATCTCCGGCTGACGCAATTGACCACCTGGATCGAGCCGGTGCTCCTGTTGATCATGGGAATCCTGGTTGGCGGGATCGTGGTGATCATGTATCTGCCCGTCTTCCAGATGGCAGGCAACGTCTGAACGGAGATGTTGGGCATAGAACGACCTCGTCTGAGACGGCGAAAGGAACGCGCGCAGTGGCACCTCGAAGCGTGATACGACCGGCACTGGCTGATGTGCTCGTGGGGCAGGGAATGGTTGCCAAATCGACCGTGGACCAAACACTGAACCGATTAGGCGGCGTCTCGGCTGATCTGGGGGCCACGCTGCTTGTTGAGGGAGCCCTTTCTGAAGAGCAACTCGCGCGAGCGCTGGCGATTCAATTCGGCTTGCCGTTCGATCCTCTGCTGGATTTCCGAGTGGAGCCGTCCTTTTACGAGCGAATGTCGGTGAAGCTGATGCAGCGGCACCCCTTTGTGCCGATCGTCGAAGCCCAGGGCCGTTTAAAAGTCGCGGTGCCTGATCCTCAGGACCTGCTCGGCCTCGATGAACTCGAACTGCTTCTCGGACGAGAGCTCGAGTTGGTGGTGAGCCCGAAGTCGGCGATTCTGACGGCATTGGAGCGGAGTGAAGGCTCGAGCCAGGCGCTCCGCGAACTGGAGGCCGAGTACCGGTCCGTGCTGGTCAAGGAGGATGAACGGGGCGAGGAAATTCTGACGCTGGATCATGCCAGCGAGGATCAAAGTCCTGCCGTCAAACTGCTCGATTCAATTTTGTTGAGCGCCATGCAGCGGCGCGCGAGCGACATTCATATCGAGGCTGCGGACAGGTCGACGCGCGTCAAGTTTCGGGTCGACGGCATCCTCGTGCCGGCGATGGAGCCTCTGGATATCCGGTTACACGCTCCGCTGGTGTCGCGATTGAAAGTCATGTCCGACCTCGACATTGCGGAGCGGCGGGTTCCTCAGGATGGCAGCTTTCGAATGCGTCTGGAACGGAAGACGATCGATTTCCGGGTATCGATTCTGCCGAGCGTGTTCGGTGAGTCGGTGGTCATCCGCATTTTGGATAGGGAAGCGATCAGTACCGGCGTGTCGACGTTGCGCTTGGATCGTCTCGGATTCAACGAAGAAGACTTGAAACGCTTTCGCCGAGCCATCACGAAGCCCTATGGAATGGTGCTTGTCACCGGCCCGACGGGCAGCGGGAAAACTACGACCCTCTATGCCGCCATTACGGAGATGAATATCAAGGAGGACAAGCTCATCACGATCGAAGATCCGGTTGAATATCAACTTGCCGGCGTTGTCCAAATTCCAGTCAATGAAAAGAAGGGGCTTACGTTTGCCCGGGGCCTTCGCTCAATCCTCCGTCATGATCCGGACAAGATTATGGTCGGAGAAATCCGCGATTCTGAAACGGCTCAAATTGCCATTCAGTCGGCGTTGACCGGACATCTCGTGTTGACTACCGTCCACGCGAACAACGTGTTCGACGTCATCGGACGGTTTGCCTCCATGGGCATCGACTCGTATAACTTTCTAGCCGCCTTGAACTGCGTGCTCGCCCAACGGCTGATCCGGATGCTCTGTCAGTCGTGCAGGGTTCCGGTCCCCTTGGACAAGACGCTGGCCGAAGAGTCCGGCTTGGACTATGAGGAATACAAGGACCTGAGTTTCCATCAGGGAAGAGGCTGCCAGGAATGTCACGGCACCGGCTACCGCGGCCGGAAGTGCATTACGGAATTCCTGGACCTGACGGATGAGATCAAGGAAATGATCTTGTCGGAGAGGCCCCTTTCCGAAATTCGATATCGTGCTGTCACCGGCGGCATGATCACCTTGCGGCAATCCGCCTTGCGGAAAGTGCTCGACGGAGGCACGACTCTCCGCGAGATCAACCGCGTTACGTTCAGCGAGGAAGCCTAGGATGTGGATGTTCAGCGGCAACCGGCCGACTCATTGCCTGAAGATCGGCGGCCGCACGCTGACATGGGGAGAGAGCTCGAAGACCTGGCGGGGAAGGCACCGCTATCGATGTGTCCTGTCCCCTCTCCCTTCGGGAGTAGTGAAGCTCTCGCCGATCGATGCGAACTTTGTCGACCGAGGAGCGTTGGAAGAACGCCTTCGGTCCCTGGCTGGACCTCCGCGCCGGCGGCGGCTTCATGGACGTACTCTCCTGTCCAGCCTGCCCCAACGTGTGACACTAGTCTTGCCGGACGTTGTAGTCCGTTCGACCGTTCTCCAACTCGATCAGGTCCCCGCGCGCCGGGAGGAACAGGAGGCGCTCATCCGTTGGCGGCTCGGACAGGAACAGCGTCTGTCCTTGACCGGCACCAAGCTCAATTGGCAGGTCTTCCCTCCCCGGCATCCGAAGGAAGGCGTGTATATGGTGCTCGTGACCGCCATTCAGGAGTCGATCCTTGCCGAATATGAGGCGGCCTGCGAGGCGGCAGGGCTGGCTGCACAAGAAGTAACCGTCGCCAGTTTTCGCCTATTCGACCTCTGGCTCAAAGCTGCGGGAGGAACCAGGTGTCTCACTCGTGATTTGGCTTTGGTCACCGTCGCGGACGGCGGTTTGACGTGCCTGATCATTCATGCCGCACGACCGGTGTTTGTTCGGACCAAATTCCTCCCCTGTGATCTGGAGGCGGGGGAGGAGATGGAAATCAAGGAACACATCGCACGTATCGTTCGCGAAATTGAACTCTCGATCCTTGCCTGCCAAGAGCACGTTCCTGATTTGCATCTTGACCGTTTGGTGCTGATGGCGGAGAGCGACCTGCCCGGATTGGAGGACCAATTGGGTCATGAGCTCGGCCTGTCGACCGACCAACTACAGTGGGCCCACGTCGAGGCTGTCGGCTGGGCCCACGACGGAGGGAGTACGTCGTTCGCGTTGTTACCGGTTGTGGCCGGTCTGATGTAAGCATGCGAAAACCTATCCCCGTCATTACGCGTATTGCGGATAAGATCGGCAGTTTTCGCTGGCAGACCGGCGGGACGACCTATTTTCGCATTGAATTGGGCAGCCGCCATCGTGCCTATCTGGCTCCAGGGCGGTTCATCTTGCAGTTCGCGGCCATGGTGCTCGCACTATGGGCATCCTGGAGCGCGGCTCAGACGTGGATGGCGCTTCAGGACTTGCAGGAAACGCGGTCTCGGATCGATCAGGCTCGTGAGCAGGATCAGCAACTCCTCAAGGAAGCGCAGGCAGAAGGCCTGGATCTCTCCGACGCGGCCTTGCGTCAGCTGCCGTCGGAGGTGTTGCTGGCAAACCAGCTGTTAGCCAAGCGCAATTTTTCTTGGACGAACTTTCTTTCAGGTCTTGAAGAGGCGATTCCCCCTCGCGTGTCGATCACAGGAGTGCGTCTGGATCCGGCCAGCGCCGGCATCCACATGACTGGCGCCGCCGCTACGGTGGAAGACGTCACCGCACTTACGCTCAAGTTGCAGTCGCATCCTGTCTTTCACGATCCGGTGCTCGGTCAGCATCATCTGGGGGACGATGGCCTCGTGGAATTCGATCTCAAGCTCAAATATCGGCCGCAGGAGCGCGGGACATGACGACGTTTCTGGTCGAACACTTACGCAAGCCTTACGGGCAGCTCATCGCTCCGGCGTCGCTCGTCTGTCTGTTGTTGCTTCTGCTTTCGGTGATCTCGTCGTTTGGTCTTGAATCGGCGGAGGACACCCGGGCCCAACTCGCGGTGCAATGGGCGCAAATCCGCAAACAGCACCAACAACATCAGGCCGCCAAGCGCGCCAAACAGGATTTGGCTCAAGTGTGGGCCGCGCTGCCGGAAGAGCGCGATTTTGCTCCGCTCGCTCTCGGTATTACCGAGGAGGCAAAGCTAAATCACGTCACGCTGCCGGCGCTCTCTTATAAGACCGAATCCACTTCGGTCGCCAATACCACTAAGGGGTTGTTACAGGGCACGATGAGCGGGCGCTATGAAGATCTCCGCCGCTTCATCTACGACATTGAAACGGCCGATGAGCTTGTCTATATTGAGGATGTGGATTTGGTGCCGTCCGCGACGCAACGGGATCATCTCACCTTTAACATTAAGATTATTACGTATCTGCGTGGAGATGCCCCTAAAATGTCCATGCATAACCAGTGAGATGTCATGAATTCCCGGCAGAAGAAAATGCTCAGCCTTGCCGCGCTCGTGTCCGTATGGGCAGGGCTGCTCCTGTGGCAATGGCTCGGCTGGGAAGCGCCGGCTCGCTTGCCCCTGACGAATGTGTCCGGACCCCTGGCCTCCGCTGCTGCCGCTGGCGTCGACAACCTCCATGTTCAACTGGATCTTCTTGCAGCCGCCCGTACGCAGCGTGAAATGGTGTTCGCCACACCGAGGAATATTTTCGCCCTGCCGTCCTCCGCGACAGTTAATGCCTCGAGACCGGTGAATGTCCCGAACGATGGGGCGCATCAAGACGTGATCGCCACCGATCTCGCGCAATTCCACTATCTGGGCTTTGTCCGTGCGGGAGACGAGTGGCAAAAAAAACAGGATATGGCCGTGCTGACCAAAAATGACGACCTGCACGTGGTCAAAGCAGGGGAGGTCATCGAAAAGCATGTTGTGGTGAAAACCATCACGCAGGAGAGCGTCATCTTATTTGATCGGGATTCCCGCCTCGAATATACGGTGCTCTTGTCCGAGGAGCCCCAGACACCAACGCCCTGATCCACGCTCATGGTCTACCGGCTGCACAATGAACGGGGCATCACGTATCTGTTCCTGATGTTCGCCATCGTCCTGATCGGCCTCTCGATCACGGCGTCGGCACGGCAGTGGAAAGCCATGGTGCAGCGCGAGCTCGAAGCGGATCTTTTGTCCAAGGGGATTGAAATTCAAAACGCGTTAGCCCTGTATTCAGCCACCATGAAAGCGGGCAGGGTGATGTCTGGGGAAGTCTACCCTCAATCGTTGGCTGAGTTGACGCGCTTGCCCAAGCCGTTCCTCCGGAAGGCATACGCCGACCCGATGTCCCATGGCGACTGGATTTACGTCCGCAGCCCGACCGGCGGGATCATGGGCGTGCGAAGCAAGAGCCGGGAAACGCCCTTCAAAAAACACGACTTTCCTCTAGCCGTCAGACATCTCGAAGGGCGTCCCTTCTATTCTGAGTGGATTTTTCAGCATCCCAATCCGTCCACTGCAGGCATGTTTCCAACCGGTCCAGCCATGAGTTCTCCAGTGACGATTCCCGGTCTTCCATCTCCACTTCCTTCTCAGCCGCCTCCTCCTGAAGTCCCTCCTCAAATGCCGGCTCCGGCCGTCCCGCCTGCTTGACGTCCCGACGCATCGGCGGCCGAGAAGAACAATTGGGATTTCTGCAGCGGACCTGTTAAAGTCTGGTTCGGACGACTGGCGAGGCACACCGACCTATGCGCATCGTGATCACCGGCGGAGCCGGATTTTTAGGCAGTCATCTCTGCGATTCGCTCATCCATGCCGGCCATAGCGTCATCTGCATGGACAATCTGCTGACCGGCCGGATGGAAAATATTTCACACCTGTTGGGCAATGACCGGTTCACCTTTCTGAAATACAACGTGTGCGATTATCTCCATGTCGACGGTTCGCTGGACGCGCTCATGCATTTTGCCTCGCCTGCGAGCCCGCAAGACTATCTGGAGTTGCCCATCGCCACGCTCAAGGTCGGCGCGCTCGGAACGCACAAGGCGCTGGGATTGGCCCGTGCCAAGGGCGCTCGGTTTCTCCTCGCCAGCACATCGGAAGTCTACGGCGATCCATTGGTCAACCCACAACCGGAAACCTATTGGGGAAACGTCAACCCCATCAGTCCACGCGGCGTGTACGACGAAGCCAAACGGTTTGCCGAGGCCATGACCATGGCGTATCACCGGTACCACGGGCTTGATACGAGGATCGTCCGCATCTTCAACACGTTCGGTCCGCGCATGCGGGCAAACGACGGCAGGGTGGTGTCCAATTTCATTGTGCAGGCGCTGCAAGGGAAATCATTGAGCGTATTCGGCGAGGGTCAACAGACCCGGAGCTTCTGTTATGTCGACGACCTGGTTCGAGGTATCGTGGGGTTGCTGATCATTGACTCCGACAAGACGGTCGAAGAACGGAAGGACAAAAAATACTTGTATACCCGGGATGAAAATCTTACCGAACCGAGCGTCCATGATCCTGTGAACATTGGAAACCCCCGAGAGCTGACGGTCCTTGAGATAGCCCGATTGGTGACAAAGCTGACCGGCTCCTCCAGTGACATCACTTTTCATCCGCTCCCATTAGACGATCCAAAGGTGCGTCGCCCTGATATCAGCCGGGCAAAGGCGTTGCTGAAATGGGAGCCGCAAGTCGCGCTCGAAGATGCGCTGGCTCGGACAATCGCGTACTTCAGGACCGCGCTCGCGCATGAATCGGCGCAATAGAGGACGACCTCACGCCTTGACCCTCCGGAAATCACCGCTGTATCCTGTAACACTCCGACGCCTTCTCAGAGGAGTATAGGTTCATGTCCGAGCAGAGCAGCCGTGCCGGTCTTTCGCCGGAAGACGCTTCTTCCGAACACGCGGCGGAAGCTCCGCCACAGTCGATCCCCGAATATGTCGAAGCGCTTGTGACGCGTGCGCGCCAGGCGGCCAATCGCGTGTCGACGCTGTCCACTTCACTCAAGAATCAAGCCCTTCTCACCATGGCTGATGCGTTGGAAGCCCAAACCGAGACCTTGCTTGCCGCCAATGCCAAGGACATCGAGGCGTTTGGCGTCACTGCGGAGAGGAAGGCGATGGCCGATCGGTTGCGGCTCTCTGAAGGCCGAATCGCCGAGATGGCCGCCGGCATTCGAGAGGTAGCCAAGCTGCCCGATCCTCTCGGCGAGATGCCGAAGATGTGGACGCGTCCCAACGGGATGCAGGTGGGTCGGGTGCGCGTGCCGATCGGCGTCATCGGGATTATTTATGAGTCCCGCCCAAACGTGACGGCGGATTCCGCGGCGCTGTGCCTCAAATCCGGCAACGCCTGCGTTCTTAGAGGCGGCAGCGAAGCCATTCACTCCAACCGGGCCATCGCTCAAACGCTTTCCGAGGCCTCGGAGAAATGCGGGATCCCGGCCGGTGCGGTCACGTTTGTGGATAGACCTGACCGTGAACTGGTGCCGGTACTGCTCAAGCAGGACAAGTGGATCGATCTTATTATCCCTCGCGGGGGCGAATCGTTGATGCGGCTGGTCTCAGAGCATGCGACGATTCCGGTGATCAAGCATGATGCCGGCGTGTGCCATGTATATGTGGATGATGATGCGGATCCGGCCATGGCCGAGCAGATCTGCCTGAACGCCAAGGTCCAGCGGGCGTCCACTTGTAATGCCATGGAAACCCTGTTGGTCCATCAAAGTATCGCGAGGACCTGGCTGGCCGGCCTCATCGACAAGATGGTCGCGGCCAAGGTCGAAGTGCGCGGATGCCAGAAGACTTGCGCCGTATCGTCATCCGCGAAACCGGCGAGCGAGGGCGACTATGGCAAAGAGTTTTTGGATTTGGTGCTCGCGGTCAAGGTTGTGAGGAACATCGACGAGGCGATGGAACACATCGGTCGCCATGGTTCCCGACATACTGAAGCGATCGTGACCGGCGATTATAAGAAAGCGATGCGCTTCCTTCGCGAAGTGGATGCGAGCGCCGTCTTGGTCAATGCGTCGACCAGGCTCAATGACGGTTACCAGTTCGGGTTGGGCGCCGAGATCGGCATCAGCACGTCCCGCATTCATGCGCGGGGGCCGATGGGGCTGGAAGAGCTGACCTGTTCCAAGTTTATTGTCATGGGAAACGGACAACTCCGCGAGTAGGGAGATGCCGAAACAGCCGGCTGGTTCACTTCGCCCACCGTCGCCCGCCGTAGGTCCCCGGTCCATACATCTCGTCGGGCAAGACTCTGCACTCGTTGCATTATGTCCGTAATCCCAGCCGACCCCGTCGTTGCGGCTCTCTCGACGCCAGGACACTTGACGTTTCCTGAGAATCTCCTCTTCAAAACACGCCTGGAAGCCGGAGATGGAAGGATGGTCCGCCAAGCCACGGGCCATCTCGTCTTTTATCGTCCGGACGGGCGGCGCATTCTGGCCACGGATCCTTCCGGCAATGCGCTGCATGAGTGCGACTGGGGCTTGGATGAAAAAGGCCAGACGGTACTTGTCCGTGCCAGGATTAGATTGGACTGGGGGGCCTGGGTGGGTCTCAAGCCTTCCGGACTGGTCAATGAAACCACGCTGAATCTTGCAACAAAGCCTGGCTGGCAACGGCTCGCTGCCGACGATCTTCGGACCATGGCTGCAC
>Ga0310810_10003569_pt1 | contig 16996 bp, 14 predicted proteins | sample NCmetagenome_FD_207641 | JGI IMG/M metagenome (GOLD analysis project Ga0310810, IMG submission 207641) | Soil microbial communities from experimental microcosm in Duke University, North Carolina, United States - NC | ecosystem: Engineered > Artificial ecosystem > Soil microcosm > Unclassified ... | reverse complement strand
ATGGAAAGGCGCTCTGGCATTCGCGCATCGGCGCCGTGTCGAACGCGCCGGAGACCTACATGCTCGACGGGAAGCAGTATGTGCTGGTCGCCGCGGGAGATATGCTTGCGGCGTATTCGCTCTACGGGTCTGTCAGGTAGGGGCGAGTCCTGCAGGGAATGGCGGGGTCTAAAGACCCCGCCCACGGGAAGGTTTCGCAAAGGGAGAAAAACATGTCCTATACGAGAAGGGAATTCGGAAGGCTCGCCCTCGCGGGGCTGCCCGCGGCCGCGGTCCTCGGCAGGAGCGATTCGATCGTCGGCGCGTTTGCGCAGGCGAAGCCGAACTCGCTGATCAACGGCGTGCAGATCGGCACCATCACCTACAGTTACCGCAACATGCCCGATCAGAGCGCAGAAGCGACGCTCAAGTACGTCCTCGACTCGGGCATCAGCGCAATCGAGTTGATGGGCGGTCCGGTGGAGAGCTTCGCGGGGGCGCCTTCTTCAGGCCGCGGTGGCGGCGGTCGCGCGGCCGGCGCAGCGGGAGGCGGGCGCGGCCCGGGCGGTGCGCCTGGCGGCGGTGGCGGGCGTGCGGCCGCAGCCATCCCGGACGAACTTCCTCCCGGAGCAAAGCTCGGCGAGTGGAACGGTCAGAAGTGCGTGGTCCCCGCTCCCGGCGGTGGTCGCGCGGCTGGTGCACCCGCTGCGGCCGGCGCGCCTGGAGCCCCAGGAGTTCCAGGTGCGGAGCCGGCCGGCGGTGGACGACGTGGCGGCGGACGCGGGCAGATGACGCCGGAAGAGCAGGCGGCGGCGCAGGAATCGCAGGCGAAGCTGAAGGCGTGGCGCACCTCGGTGTCGATGGACAAGTTCAAAGAGCTGCGGAAGATGTACAACGACGCCGGCGTCACGATTTACGCGTGGAAACAGCTCAACCCGAACATGTCCGACGAAGAGTTCGAATACATCTTCAACGTCGCGGAAGCGCTCGGCTGCACGCACACGACGTTGGAGCTGCCGACCGACGACGCGCAGTTGAAGCGCATCGGCGACTTCGCGATGAAGAAGAAGATCTACGCCGCGTATCACACGCACGCCCAGGGGAGCATGACCGCATTCGACAAGGCATTCGCGCTGTCGAAGGGCAATCAGGCGAACGTCGACTTCGGGCACTGGGTCGCCGCCGGCAACGTCGGGGGCACGCCGATGCAGTTCCTGGAGAAATACCACGACCGCATTGGCAGTTACCATTTGAAGGATCGGACGACGCCGGAACATTGCTCGCTGAATCTGCCGTGGGGCACCGGCGAGACGCCGATCAAGGAAATCCTGGAGATGACGAGCCGGAACAAATGGAATATTCCGGCCTCCATCGAGCTCGAATACCGGATTCCCGAAGGGTCTGACGACGTGAAAGAAACCAAGAAGTGCGTCGACTACTGCCGCGCGGCGCTGACTGGAGCGCCAACCGCGAGCCGGTAATGTAGGCCGGGGCTTCAGGCCCCGGCATCACCATCGCGGGGATCAGAAGATGAAGAGACGATCGTTGCTCGCCGCGGCAGTGCTGCTGGTCCTCGCGACCGGTCTCGTCACCATCGCGCAAACGCCGCCAGCCGCGCCACAGGCGCCCGCCGCGCAGGCGCCGCCGGCTGCCGCACAAACTCCGCCCGACACGCCGCCCGGACGCGGCGGCGGCCGCGGACGCGGTGGACCGGAGATCCTTGCCGGTGGTCCGCAGCTCGACGACCCTGCGTACGCGAACGTCGACTTCTCGAAAAAAGCGCCGGTGCCGGCGCTCACACCAGAGCAGGAACTGACGAAGTTCGTTCTGCAGCCGGGATATCGCCTCGAGCTCGTGCTGGCGGATCCAGTCATCCAAGAACCGACCGCCATTGCCTTCGACGGCAACGGGCGGATGTTCGTGCTCGAAGACCGCGGCTACATGCAGGACGTGGACGCCACCGCCGAACACGAGCCGAACGGCCGCATCTCCCTGCACGTCGATACGAACAACGACGGACTGTACGACAAGCACACCGTCTTCGTCGACAATCTCGTCTTCCCGCGCTTCCTGCTGCCGTTCGGTCCGAATACGCTCCTCACGAAGGAATCGCACTCCCAGGAGTTGTGGAAGTACACCGACACCAACGGCGACGGCGTCGCGGACAAGAAGGAGCTCTTCGACACCGGCTACGGCCGCTTCGGCAACGTCGAGCACGAGGAAAGCTTCCTGACCGTCGGGCTCGACAACTGGATGTACAGCGCGGTGAACGCGTTCCGATCGCGCTGGACGCCGCACGGGGTCATCAAGGAACCGACCGGATCGAATGGCGCGCAGTGGGGCGCGTCGCAGGACGATGACGGCAAGTTGTGGTTCCAGGGGGGCGCGAGCGGCCTGCCATCGTACTGGCAGTTCCCAATCCTCTACGGCAACTTCGGCGGCGGCCGCGGCAGCACCGAGATGGATCCGGACCTCGGCATCCCGTGGGGCGCGCCGGTCCGCGTCGCCGACATGCAGGGAGGATTCAGCGTCACGCGCATGCCGGACGGTTCGCTCCGCAGCACGACCGGTGCTGCCGGCGGCGACATCGTCCGCGCGCACCGCATGCCGAAGGATCTGCAGGGAAATTATCTCTATGGAGAAGAGGTCGCGCGCATCGTGCGGCGCGTCCGCGCGGAGAACCGCGAAGGGCTCACCCACATCCGCAACTACTACGAGGGCAACGAATTCATCAAGACGACCGACCCATACTTCCGGCCCGTCGATCAGACGACCGCGCCGGACGGCACGATCTACATCACCGACATGTACCACGGGATCATCCAGGAAGCGCAGTGGTCCGGGCCAGGGACATATCTCCGCGCCCGCATTCAGCAATACGGCCTCGACAAGGTGATCCACAAAGGGCGCATCTGGCGCCTGGTGTATGACGGCGTCAAGTTCGATCGTTCCGACGCGCTGGCGCGCGACACCGCCGTTCCGCGCATGAACGACGAAACGCCGTCGCAGCTCGTCTCACATCTCGGGCATCCGAATGGGTGGTGGCGCGACACCGCACAGCAGCTCCTGGTGCTGAAGCAGGACAAATCGGTGGTGCCGGCGCTTCAGGCGCTGCTCAAGTCGTCGAACAACCTCGTCGAGCGGTTCCACGCGGTGTGGACGCTCGAGGGACTCGGCGCGCTCGACGCCGTCACCGTGCGGAACCTGTTGGAGGACAAGGAACCGCGCATGCGGATCCAGGCGATCCGCGCCAGCGAAACGCTCTACAAGGCGGGTGACAAGTCGTTCGCCGGCGATTACAAGCGGATGGCGCAGGATCCGAGCGTCGACGTCGCGATTCAGGCGATGCTGACGATGAACAAGTGGAAGGTCCCGGATGCGGCGGCGGTGATCAAAACGACGGCGGATACGAACAAGGCGCGCGGCGTCCAGGTGGTGGCGACGACGATCTTGAACCCTCCGGCGGCTGCCGGCCGCGGCGGCGGTGGACGCGGGGGTCCGTCGTACACGGCTGAACAGCAGGGAGTGATCAATCGCGGCGGGCAGATTTACGGCGAGCTGTGCTTCTCGTGTCACGGCGCCGACGGGCTCGGCGCACCACGGCCGGGGGATGCGTCAGGGGTGACGATGGCGCCTCGGCTCGCGGGTTCGCCGCGCGTCAACGGTCATCGCGATTACGTGATCAACGCCATCCTGCACGGCCTTGCCGGACCGGTCGACGACCGGAGCTATACCGACGTGATGGTTCCGATGGCGACGAACCCCGACGACTGGGTCGCGGCAGTCGCGTCGTATGTGCGCACCAACTTCGGCAATACCGCCGGCCTCGTGAACGCAGCGGACGTGAAGCGCGTGCGTGCGGCGACGGCGTCGAGGAAGCAGCCGTGGTCGGTTGCCGAGCTCGAAGCATCGCTGCCGAAAGTGCTGCTTCCCGATCCCGCCTGGAAGCTATCGGCGAGCCACAACCCCGGCGCGGTCGCCGGCGCGCTGACGCTCGCGGCGTGGACCAGCCAGGCGCCGCAGGCACCGGGGATGTGGTTCCAGGTCGAACTGCCGAAACCGGAGCTGATCGCTGAAGTGCAGTTCGATTCGACCGCTGGCGGTGGCCGCGGCGGCCGTGGCCGTGCTGGTCAGGCTGCAGGTGCGGCGCCCGGAGCGGCCCCTGCCGGCGCCGTTCCCGCGGGAGAGGCACCGGCTCCGGGCGGCGCTCGACAAGCCGGTCCCGCCGCTGCCGCCGCGCCACCGCCGAACCTCGGCTACCCGCGCGGCTACAAGGTCGAAACGTCGATGAACGGCACCACGTGGACGCCGGCCGCGGAAGGGCAGAGCAGCGGCTCGCCGACGATCATCACCTTCAAGCCGACGCAGGCGAAGTTCGTGCGAATCTCGCAGACGGCGACGACGGAGAACGCCCCGCCGTTTACGATTCAGCAGCTTCGCCTCTATCGCGCGTCAGCTGCTCGGTGATAAGGAAAAAGGTAGAAGGTAAACTACCTTTTACCTTGTCACTTCCTCTCACTGGCCTCAACGTCCTCGACTTCACTCGTGTCCTGGCCGGACCGCTGTGCACGATGCTGCTCGGCGACATGGGCGCCGAAGTGATCAAGATCGAGGACCCGCGCCACGGCGACGACACCCGCGAGTGGGCGCCGTTCGTCAACGGGTGGAGCACCTACTTCCTCGGCGTCAACCGCAACAAGAAGAGCGTCGCGATCGATCTCAAATCGGCGGACGGCAGCGCGCTGCTCGAAGAATTGATTCGATCGGCGGACGTTCTCGTGGAAAATTTTCGCCCGGGCACGCTCGAACGGCTTGGCTTCGGCCCGGAGCAGGCGCGGACGATGAATCCGCGCCTGATCTACTGCTCGATCTCCGGGTACGGCGCGACCGGACCGCGAAGCGGTCTCCCCGGCTACGACATGGTGATCCAGGGGGAGTCGGGGCTGATGGACGTGACCGGCTTTCCTGAAACCGGTCCGACGAAAGTGGGGGTCGCGATCACCGATTGCCTCGCGGCGCTCTACGCGGTTCAGGGGATCCTGCTCGCGCACATCGCGCGGACGCGCACTGGGCAAGGACAGTTTGTCGACATTGCGCTGCTCGATTCGGCAGTGTCGATCCTCGGGCTGCCGACCGGCATCGCTGCGGCGACGGGCCAGAGTCCCGGACGCCTCGGCAACGCGCATCCGTCGCTGGCGCCATACGAGCCCTTCCCCGCGGCCGACGGCCACGTCGTCGTTGCTGTGGCGAACCCGAGGTTGTGGTCGCGATTCTGTGCCGCGATCGGCGCAGGAGAGCTCGAACACGATTCACGCTTCGCCACCAACGGCGACCGGCTGCAGAACCGCGCGATCCTGAACGAAAAGATCTGCGAGCTGTTCAAGGATCAGACGGTAAATTCGCTGATCGACCGGATGACTGCGGCGGGTGTGCCGTGCGGCCGTGTCCGGACGATTGAAGAAGTTCTGCGCGATCCCCAGCTGGTGGCGCGCCAGATGCTCGTCGATGTCGCAGCGGGCGATACATCGGTCAAAGTCCCGGGGAATCCGGTGAAGCTGTCGAGCGCGCCGCCGCTGCCGGTCACTGCTCCGCCGGCGCTCGGCCAGCACACGCGCGAGGTGCACGCGCGCCTCACCCCGCCGGAACGCTAGCGCCGTGCTCACCTGGCTCGCGCTGTTCACGATTGGCGCGCTGCTCGTCCTGATTCTTTGCCGGCTGACGTCGGTACTCGTTGCCCTCACGCTCGTGCCGATCGCCGCAGCGCTCGCCGGCGGCTTCGGCGCGCAGATCGGGACGTTCGCGATGGACGGGATTCGCAGCGTGACGCCGGTCGCGGCGCTCCTTGCGTTCGCCGTCGTCTACTTCGGCCTGATGAACGATGCCGGGCTGTTCGAGCCGGTGATTCGCGTATTCGTCAGGATCGCTGGAACGGATCCTGTTCGGATCAGTCTTGGCACCGCCGCGATTGCGACGCTGTCGCACCTGGATGGCGCCGGCGCGAGCACGTTCATGGTCACGGTGCCGTCGATGCTGCCGCTGTATCAACGTGCGGGAATGAGCCCGCTTGCGCTGACCGCCACGACCGCGCTCGCCGCCGGGACGATGAACATGCTGCCCTGGGCAGGTCCGACGACCAGGGCGGCAGCGGCGCTGCACGTCAGCACGTCCGAGCTGTTCGTACGGGATCTCGTCGCGATGGCCGCGGGCATGGTTGCGGTGTTCCTCTTCGCGGTGCATATCGGCCGGCGCGAGCGCACGAGGATTGGGGTCCGGCCGGCGGCAAACCAGGGTCAGATCGCAATCCGACCTGAGTCACACGCCGCTCTGACCCCACTGTGGTTCTTCAATGCCGCCTTGACCGTCATCACGATCACCGCTCTTTTCGCCGAGGTCGTGCCGCTCGCGGTCATCTTCATCGTCGCCTCGGCGATTGCTCTCGTCGTGAATTATCCGGATCCGCGCGCGCAGCGCGACCGGCTCACCGCGCACGGAAGCGCCGCCATGATGATGGTGACGATCATTTTCGCGGCGGGCGTGTTCACGGGAGTCTTGAGCGGAACGGGAATGCTCGCATCGCTCTCGTCCGATCTCGTGCGGGTGCTGCCGGCCGGCGTGTTGCCGCACCTGCCGGTCGCGATGGCGGTTGCCTCGATGCCGCTCAGCCTCGCGTTCGACCCCGACTCGTTCTACTTCGGATTGCTGCCGGTGCTGGCGACGGCCGCGCAAACGGCTGGCGGGTCCGCCATCGAAGTGGGCCGCGCCGCGATCCTCGGACAGATGACGACGGGCTTCCCGGTCAGCCCGCTGACGCCGTCGACCTTTCTTCTCGTGGGGCTGGCCGATGTCGACCTGGCTGACCATCAGCGCCGCACGATTCCGTATGCGTTCGCCGTGACGTTGATCATGGCGGCGGTCGCGCTGGCTGCCGGCGCGATTCGGTGGTGAGCAAAGGGCTTCATGGCTTCGGGGCTTCAAGGCTTCAGAGGAAAGCAAATGATTGATTCGAGGCTGATGGCAGCTTTGATGATCGTTACCGTGTCGTGGGGCGGGCCATCGTGGCAGGCCGGCGCGAAACAATGCGCTGTCGAGACCTTTGCGCGCCTGACGCTCGATAACTCCCAGGTTGTGTCCGCCGAGCGCGACCCGGGGGGCTATTGTCGCGTCCGCGCGAATGCGACCCCCGCGAAGGGATCCCTGATCAACTTCGAGGTGTGGATTCCCGATACCTGGAACGGAAAGATCGTCGCGACCGGAAACGGCGGCTACAGCAATGTGCCGAACTATCGCGACATGACCTATGCGCTCTCGCAAGGTTATGCGGCCGTGGGTGGCGATACAGGGCATCAGACAGCCACCCCGGACGATCTGTTGTGGGGCGTCGATCACCCGGAGCGCATCGTCGATTGGGGCACGCGGTCCGTGCATGCCATCGCCGCGCCGGCGAAACGGATCGTCGCCGCGTTCGTGGGACGCTCGCCCAGCCGGGCCTACCGGCGGTCACCAGGGTTACGCGGAGATCCAACGATATCCGGCAGACTTCGACGGCGTCATCGCTGGCGCCCCCGGGAACAACCGGGTGCGCTTGAATGCCGGGTTCCTCTGGCAGTTCCTCGCGAATCGGCATCGCGGCGACGAAGCGCATCCGATCATCCCGGCGTCCAAACTGCCGGCGATCACCGCTGCGGTCGTGGCCGCATGTGACGCGAGGGATGGGGTCGCGGACGGAATCGTCGATGATCCACGCACGTGCGACTTCGATCCTGCTGCAGTGCAATGCGGAGCGGCCGACGAGCCCACCTGCCTCACCGTGGAACAGGTAGCGGTGCTGAGAAAGATGTATGCGGGTGCTACCAACCCGCGGACGCACGAGCAGGTGTATCCGGGCTGGCCGAAGGGCAGCGAGGCGGCGACCACTCTGGCGAGTGGAGCACCCGGCTCGGGGTGGCAGCAGTACTGGGGCACGACAGAGCCGGCCCGCGTGAACTTCTGGCGGTCCTGGGTCTTCAACAACCCGAAATGGGATCCCTGGACGTTCGACTTCGATCGCAATCTGACGCATGCCGACGCGAAGGTTGGCGCGATGATCGACCAGGTCAACCCCGACATCACCGCGTTCAGGCAGCGCGGCGGAAAGGCGATCGTGTACCAAGGCTGGCAGGATCCGGTCGTGAACGCGATCGATACCATCGCGTATTACGAGAAAGTGCGCGGCCGCATGCGCTCTCAGCGGGAGACCGACAAGTTTTTTCGTCTGTTCCTCGTGCCGGGGATGGGACATTGCGCGGGTGGACCGGGGGCTGCGAACTTCGGCAATCAGAATGCGCCGCCCCCCCGCATCGACGCGCAGCACGATCTGCTCAGCGCCCTCGACGCCTGGATCGAGCACCGCACGGCCCCTGATCGCATCATCGCTTCGCGCGTTGTCGATGGATCGACGGTGCGTACGCGCCCGCTCTGCGCGTATCCGCGCAAGGCGGTCTACACCGGCACCGGGAGTACCGATGATGCGGCGAATTTCGTCTGCCGCTGATGATCGGGGTGCTGAGCTTGCAACGGATGGCCGAAAAATAAAAACTGGTCACTGACCATGATATGCCCATCGAAGTGACGTGCCCTCAGCTCGCCGATCAGCAGCTGCGCACGCAGTTGTCCGAGTCGGTTTCCGCGATCGTGAAACGCTGGCGTCCGGCGATCGAGGACTGGCGCCTCTCGCTTTTCAAATCGCAGGCGGGCGATGGATGGGACCTCGCGATGTCGGGACCGCAGTTCCGCAAGGTGTTCACGCTGCACGGTCCTCTCGAGGATCTCCCGGGCCTCGCCGCTGCCTACATCGATGCGATGTTTGCCCACACCGTGACGCACTGAAACGGATCCCGGATCCGGCATCCCGCTTCCTGGATCGCGATATCCTCGTCTCATGGCCGAGTGTGAATGGGCGATCTTCTGCGAACATCCGTTCCGGGACTCGCAGCAGCGTCTCGGGATGATCGGCATATTCGAGACGGTCTCCTTCGATGCGCTGCCGCAGCCGCTGCGGCACGGCTGGCTCAACCTGAAGTTCCGCGGCAACGCCGGCGAGCGGATCGGTTTCACCGTGCGCATCTTTTCCCCGGAGGCGGAGGTGATCGAGACACCAGAGTCGCCGGAGCTCGTGATTGGCGAAGACGGTACGTGCGAGATTTCGCTGGATCTGCAGGACCTGGTGATCGAGCGGTTCGGCCGCTATGAGGTCGAGGTCAGCGTCAACGGCCAGCCGGGGCTGGTGACCACGCTGCGCGTCGTTCAGGGGGAGTAAGAATCGCCGGAATTGCCAGAATCGCCGTAATTGAATTCGAAAATCAAGGGAACACAATGTTGGCTATTGTGGCAATTTCGGCGATTTTGGCAATTCAGTAAACTCACGACATGGGCTTCTCTGACTGGATGCGCGTCATCGACACGGTCGGCACGCTGGCCGGGCGGTTGAAGGGGGGCGTCCCTGCGACCCAGCAGCCGGGTGCGCCCGGCGCCCTCGAAACCCGCCTCGCCGGCGTCGTCGTGGCGGCGCTGAAGGAAGCGTTCGACCGCGATCGGGCCCGAATGGATCTCGAACGCTCCCACGTCGAGGGGGAACGTCGCCGCGCGGAGGAGGCGCTGGCCGCCGAGCTCAGGCGGCAAGCCGCCGAACGCGCGCTCGGCCAGTTGAAACTGCTCGCGATCATCGCCATCTCGACATGGATGCTGTCGGCTGCGCTCGCGGTGTGGCTTCCCGGCATGCGCGCGGGGCTGCCGCGCACGCTCCTCGGCGCCGGGTGGGCGATGGCGTTCGCCGCCCTTGGCTGCACGTTTGCAGGCTCGCAACAGATCTCCGTGTGGACCGCTGGCGCGACGACTGCGACGGATCTTCCGCGCAGCAACGCTGCCTCGGCCGCGCCCTGGCTGCTGCTCGGAGCGCTCGCCAGCACAGCCGCGAGTCTGCTCGCTGCGCTGTGAATAATTCGCGGTTCGTCCGCCTCCGCCTCGTGGTGCCTGCCGCGAGGCTTCGGCGCGACAGGCTGGTTTCGCGGCTGCGATTCGCGGAATTCGAGGTTGGGGATTCCGGATGAGGGATTGGTTTTGAACGCGATCACCGTTTACGGCGCGGACTGGTGTGAAGATACCCAGCGGTCGCTGCGGCACCTGCGGCGGCTTGGCGTGCCCCACCATTACGTCAACATCGACGAAGACCTCGACGCCCTCCACCGCGCGATGGCCCTGAACCATGGAAAGCGCCGCACGCCGATTATCGATTTGGGCTTCGGCGGCGCTGCCCTCGTCGAGCCGGACAACGACGTCCTGACGGCCGCGCTCATCGAGCGCGAGATGCTCACCGACGACCAGATCAGCGAGCGCCTTGCGGTGCAGAACGTCGGAGACTTCGAGCGCGTGCTTCGCACGCTCGCGGGCGGTGCTCTCGTGTTGGGTGCGCGGATGGTCCCGCGAGCGCGATGGCCCCTCGTACTCCTGGGTGCAACCGTCGCCGCTTCCGGCCTCACCGGCTGGTGCCCCGTCTATCACGCAGCCGGGGTGACGTCACTCGACGGTCCCGGCGATCGGCCTGACGAGATGACGCGGACGACGTGGCTCCTGCCGCGGCACGGGGCGGCCCGCCAGACAGCCGTCCCCGCGCCCGAGATAGAGCAGTGAAACGCGAGGCACTGTTCCAGGCGCTTGCCGAGGCACGGCACGCGGATCCGTTCGGCGTACTCGGCCCGCACGTGGCACCCAACGGCGTGGTGATTCGTGCGATCGTGCCGACGGCCGAGCACGTCACCATCACGCATAACGGTTCCCCCGGCATCGACATGGCGTGCCGTCACCCGGCAGGCATCTTCGAGGCGACGATCGCCGGCGCGAAGGACATCCCGGATTACCGTCTGCGAGTGTCGTATCAGGGCGGCGGTACCGCGGTGATTGACGATGCCTACCGCTATGGCCGGATCCTGACCGACTACGACCTCTATCTGTTCGCGGAAGGCAAGCACACCCGCATCTACGACAAGCTCGGGGCGCACGCCATCACGGTCGGGGAGGCATCCGGAGTCCACTTTGCCGTGTGGGCCCCCAACGCTATTCGCGTGAGCGTGGTTGGCGACTTCAACGCCTGGGACGGCCGCCGCCATCCGATGCGGTCGCTCGGCGCCAGCGGCGTCTGGGAGATCTTCGTCCCCAGCGTCAGAGCGGGAGAGCGCTACAAGTTCGAGCTGCTCACGCACTACGGCGAGGTCATGCTGAAGTCGGATCCGTTCGGCTTCGCCTTCGAGCTTCCGCCGCTGAACGCGTCGATCGTCGCCGCCCCGCACTATGAATGGCGCGATCACGCGTGGATGAACAATCGCGACGCGTTCGGGTCGTGGTTCGACAAGCCGATGGCCGTGTACGAGGTGCATCTCGGTTCATGGATGCGCGTGCCCGAGGAGAGCAATCGCTACCTGTCCTACCAGGAACTCGCCGATCGGCTCGTCCCCTACGTCAAGGAGATGGGCTACACGCATATCGAGCTGCTCCCGGTGATGGAGCATCCGTTTTCCGGCTCGTGGGGCTACCAGGTGATCGGCTTCTTCGCGCCGACGAGTCGGTTCGGCCGGCCCGAGGAATTCAAGGCGTTCGTCGACGCGTGCCACGCGAACGGCATCGGCGTGATTCTGGATTGGGTGCCCGGCCACTTCCCCAAGGATGCGCACGGCCTCGCGCGTTTCGACGGCACCGCGCTGTTCGAGCATGCCGATCCGCGCCAGGGAGAGCATCGCGACTGGGGCACGCTGATCTTCAACTACGGGCGCAACGAGGTGCGCAGCTTTCTGCTCGCGAACGCGCTCTTCTGGCTGCACGAGTACCACATCGATGGCTTACGCGTCGATGCGGTGGCGTCGATGCTGTATCTCGATTACTCGCGGAAGCAGGGGGAATGGGTGCCGAACCGGTTCGGCGGCCGCGAGAACCTCGACGCGATCGAGTTCCTGCGCGAGCTGAATACGCTCACCCACGCCGAGCAGCCAGGCTCGATCACGGTTGCGGAAGAGTCGACGGCGTGGCCGTCAGTCAGCCGTCCGACCTACGTAGGCGGCCTGGGCTTCACCTACAAGTGGAACATGGGGTGGATGAACGACATCCTCGAGTTCATCTCCAAAGATGCCGTCTATCGCCGCTGGGACCACCGTCACCTGACCTTTTCGCTGCTGTATGCGTTCACCGAGAACTTCATCCTTCCGTTCTCGCACGACGAGGTCGTGCACGGCAAGGGATCGATGTTTGGAAAGGTCCCGGGCGACGATTGGCAGAAGGCGGCGACGCTGCGCGCGCTCTACGGTTTCATGTATGCGCATCCGGGCAAGAAGCTGATGTTCATGGGATGCGAATTCGGCCAGCGGCGGGAGTGGAATTACGACCACAGCCTCGACTGGCACCTGACGGAGCAACCGCTGCACGGTGGGCTCCGGCGTTTCGTGCAGGATCTGAACCGCATCTACGTGACCGAGCACGCGCTGCACGAGGTCGACTTCGATGGCGCGGGATTCAACTGGATCGATTGCAACGACAACGAGAACAGCGTCGTCTCGTTCGTCCGGCGCGCGCGCGCGGCCGACGATTTCATTGCGGCAATGGTGAACTTCACCCCCGTGCCTCGCGAGGGATATCGCATCGGCGTTCCCGTCGCAGGTCCCTACCTCGAGCTGATCAACAGCGACAGCGAGGTCTATGGCGGGAGCAATGTCGGCAACGGTGGCGTCGTGTTTACCGAAGCGATTCCGTCGCACGGGCATCAGCAGTCACTGCGTTTGATGCTGCCGCCGCTCGGCTTTCTGCTTCTGAAGCCGGCGCGATAGTGACGGACTTCGCTGCTTACGCTGCGAAGAAGGTCCGCGAGGCGGAGGCCGCGCCGATTGCGCGTCTCTCGACGGTCGAAGACTGTTCCGCCGCGTTCGACTGCGTGCATTTAGGCAACGCGTGGACGCAGTCGCACTACGACGGGTTGTTCGACCTGCCGATCCGGGCAGGGGCGGATGCGCCGTGCATCTCGCTATGCTTCGTGCAGTCGCGAGACGGCAACACCGGCGCTTCCAATCCTGAGATGCTGGGAGGCGGCCCGATCGACAAGCACCTGATCTACGAAGGGCTGTCGCGCGTCGCCGCGGACGGCGTGATGGCCGGCGCGACGACGGCTGAAGGAGCGGGAACGTTCTTTTCGGTGTGGCACCCGCAGCTGGTTGCGCTGCGGAGTGCGCTCGGTCTTCCGCGTCACCCCGCCCAGATCGTGCTCACGGGCCGGGGATGCATCGATGTCGAACGCACCCTGCTGTTCAATGTTCCCGACGTCCCCGTCTACGTCATCGCGTCGCCCGGGGCCTGCGAGCGACTCGAGGCGGCGATGTCGCGGCGCCCAACGGTCGAACTGATCCCGATGCATGGCGATGAGCTGCGCGCGCCGCTCGTATATCTGCGGCGGGAGCGCCGCGTCGGCCGCATTTCCTGCATCGGTGGCCGCGCGACAGCCACCGCGCTGCTGGATGGAGGGTTCGTGCAGGACCTCTGTCTGACGACGACCGCGCGCGCCGCGGGCGAACCCGGAACGCCGTATTACGTTGGCAAGAACAAGCTGCCCCTGCAGCTCATGGTGCGAAAGCGCGCCGCCGATCCGGAATACCCGATCACGTTCGAGCATTTCGCGGTTGCTGACGCCGGGGCGTAAAGCCCCGGCCTACGGCGTGGGTGGGGTAAAGCCCGGCCGACGACGTAGGGCGGCCCTTTATGGGCCGCCGTGTATGTTCACCAACCGTTCCAGTCCATCCTGTATCTGCGGCGGAGATCGCGCTCGACGCCCGGATAGACGTCGGCGGCTCGCGCCGCCTCTTCCGCCTGCGCCATCGCCGCTCGGATGCCTTCCGCGATCTTCGTGACGTCCGCCAGCCACTGCGTGCACTGCGCGTCGGCGCTGTTGATCGCCGGCGCGCGGTTCCAGACGCCGAACCACTCGCGATCTCCGCCGTTCGGAGCCACCGTAGGCTTGCAGGAGGCGCGGAAGCGCTGCCAGTAGTCGTCCAGCGAGTCGGCACGTCTGGCGGCGGCCTGCAACACGCGTTCGTACTGCGCCGTTCCCTGGTCCCGCATCGCGTCCGTCTGCGACTGTGCAGGGCCGAACGCGCTCGCGAGCGGGTTCTGTTGCTGTGCTGAGCCCGTGGCTGCTGCGCGTTCCAGCGGCTTTCCCTCGAGGATCGGCCGTGCATGGTCGACCGCCACCGCGAACCCGAGCGACTCGGCGCCGGCAGGCACCATCTTCAGAGTCGTGATGCCGATCACCCGCCCGTACCGATCGAGCAGCGGTCCGCCGCTGTTGCCGCGGTTGATCGCGGCGTCGGTCTGGATCAGCACGACGCCCCCCGCGTTGCGGATGCCGCTGACGATGCCCCGCGTCACGGTGTTCTGAAGCATGCCGAGCGGCGAGCCTATCGCGATCACTTCCTGGCCGGGCCGCGCCGTGCCGGCCGAGCCGAGCTGCAGCGTCGGCTGCGCGGGGCGCGGCGTGTTGACCCGGACGATCGCGAGGTCGACCGTGGGCTCGGTTCGTACCACGCTGGCCTGCAGGCTGCCGCCATCCGGCATCTTCAGCGTCACGCTGCCGTTTCCCTGAACGACGTGCGCGTTCGTGACGACCGTGTCGGGTGTCACGAAGAAACCGCTGCCCCGCCCTGACGACGTGTCGATGAGGACGACGGCCGCCATCGCGTTGCTCACGACTTCTTCGAGCGACGACGGGGCCGCAACCGGCACGGGCGCAGCTACCGTTGCCGAAGGAGGGACCGGAACGGGGAGCCTCATGGGGGTTGCCGGTGAGGACGGAACCGCCGAATCGGGTTTCGCCGGGGCTGGCGCCACGGCCGCCGTTTGCGGCGGTCGGACATCGCTGGCCGGTTTCATGAAGAACCACACCGCGCCGCCGCCGGCAATAGCGGCGGCGATCACGAGAACCCCCCACGGCGCCGCAGACGGCCGCGACTCTGTGACGATCGGCGGCACAGAGCCATCTGCGACGGCTGTCGATGCCCCGAACGTGTGGCCGCAGCGGCACCGATCGATCTGCCGGGGCACCTTCCGGCCGCACGCCGGGCAGGCTCTTGCGGTTGGGGTCAGATCTCGATTTTCCATTTCTCAGCGCGTCTGATTACGAGATCGTCGAAATGGAAAATCGAGATCTGACCCCATTTTCTCGATGCGATCCCATTCGTCGTCGCTCACCGGCATCACGGACAACCGTGGCACGCGCGTCAGTGGAAACAAAGCGAAGTACTTATCGGCTTTGACGGCGGCGAGCGTCACGGGCTGCTTCAACTTCCGTACCGGATTGACGTCCACGGCGTAGAACTTGGCCGATTGATCCGCGGGATCGGGGTAGGCATCCGCGGCAGCCTTCGCGATGCCGACGACCGCCTTCTCGTCACCGGTGTGATAGAAGAAGATACGGTCCCCCTTCTTCACCGACCGCAAGTGCTTCTGCGCCACCGGATTCCTCACGCCGGTCCACGACGTCTTTCCGTCGCGGGCCAGATCGTCATAGCTGTAGTGCGTCGGCTCTTCCTTGAACAACCAATTCATGCGTGCATGGTACATTGCTGATTGAGGATTTTCGATTGCTGATTTATTGCTGAATTACCCGGATGGAGTGGTCCCACCTTCGACTGACCGACCGCATCAAGCCCGGCGTGCGCGTGCTCTTCGTCGGAATCAATCCGGGCGTGCGCTCCGCACAGACCGGCCATCACTTCGCCGGCTTCTCGAATCGCTTCTGGAAGCTGCTGGCCGAGTCGCGGCTGGTGCCCGAGCCGATCACCTACGTCGATGATGCGCGCCTCACGGAGTTCGGGTTCGGCATCACCAATCTGATTGCCCGGCCGAGTCCGGGAATAAACGATCTCGTGCCGGCGGAGTACGTCGAGGGCTGGCGAATCCTCGATCGCAAGATTCGCCGCTACAAACCGCAGATCGTGGCGCTCGTCGGGGTGACGCTCTTTCGCGCGATCGAGCCGTTGCTGGCACCCGAGGTGAACAGCCAGCCTCGCCGAAGCCGCGCAGCGGCGAAGGCGGGCCCGATCGCGCTCGGACCGCAGTCCACCAGGATGCACGGCGCGCGCGTCTTCGTCCTGCCCAACCCGAGCGGGCGGAACGCCAACTTCAGTTACGCGGAAATGCTCGACGCCTTCGTGGCGCTCAGACGCGCGGTGACCGCCGGCGCCACCGGAGCGGTCAGTGTGCCGCGGCCGCCGCGCGCCCGCGCGGCCGCCGCATCAGCAGCACGAGCGGCAGCAGCAGCAGAAAGATCCCGCCGAGCAGGCGGAACAGATCCACGAACGACACCATCGCGGCCTGACGCTGCACCGCCCCGAACATCGCCGCATACGCGCGCTGGGTCGCGGTCACCGGATCCGCGCCGGACGCGATGAATGCCCGGCGCGCAGCTTCGAGCGACGCCTGCGCGGCCGGCGAGTACGGCGTGACATGCGCCCCCAGGATGTTCACGTACTCCTGCCGGTTGCGCGCGAGCAACGTGCCGGTCGTCGCGATCCCGATCCCCCCGCCCAGGTTCCGCATCAGGTTGAACAGGCTCGTCGCATTGCCCATCTGCTCGCGCGGGATCGGATCCATGCTGATCGTCGTCAGCGGCACGAAGAGCGCCGAGAGTCCGAGACCCTGGAAGAACTGCGGCCAGAAGATGTCCCAGTACCCGGCGTTCAGGTTCAGGTGACCGAGCCAGAACAGCGTGAACGCGCCAGCGACGAGGCCGAACGCGACCATCTTCCGCGCGTCCACCCGCCCGATCAGCATGCCGACCATAGGCATGCCGATGAACGATCCAAGTCCGCGCGGCGCCATCGCGATGCCGGCCTGCAGCGAGGGATAGCCGAGCAGCGTCTGGAGCATCATCGGCAGGAGCACCAGGCTTCCGTAAAGCACGAATCCCAGCGTCGTCATCAGGAACACGCCGGTGCTGTAGGTGCGGATGCGG
>Ga0310810_10003566_pt1 | contig 16998 bp, 13 predicted proteins | sample NCmetagenome_FD_207641 | JGI IMG/M metagenome (GOLD analysis project Ga0310810, IMG submission 207641) | Soil microbial communities from experimental microcosm in Duke University, North Carolina, United States - NC | ecosystem: Engineered > Artificial ecosystem > Soil microcosm > Unclassified ... | reverse complement strand
CTGACCGCTGCCCGTAAGTTCGATCCCGATCAGGGTGTGAAATTCATTTCCTATGCGGTGTGGTGGATCCGTCAGGCAATTCTCTCGTCGCTCGCGCGGCAGGGACGCACTGTGCGCGTTCCACTCAACCGTACTGCAGATCTCTCGCGCATCATCAAGGCGTCGGAAATTCTCAGACAGAAAATGCGTCGCGAGCCAACTCCGGAAGAGCTGTCGCACCTGACAGGACTTTCGGTTGACGTCGTGCAGTCACTCGCCGCATTGAACACCGGTGACGTGCGACTCGACGCACCGATGGATCCCGAAGGCGATCGCTCGCTGATCGAGCGCTTCGTCGCCGACGAGATGCCCGACACGGAAGAGGAAGCAATGAACCGCTTCCTCAACGACGAAATCGAAACTGCACTTTCAACTCTGCCTCCGCGCGATGCGAAGGTGCTGCGTCTCTACTTCGGTCTCGAAGGCGGACGCGAGCACACTCTCGAGGAAATCGGCTCCATGCTCGGCGTCACTCGTGAGCGAGTGCGACAGCTTCGCGATCGTGCTCTGAAGAGATTGCGTGAGGGAGATGTGGGGCGTGCACTCGGAAGTTTCGCCGCGTAAGAGGAAGCACCACGAAGAACGCGAAGCACACGAAGAAAAACGAAGGGCACTCAAAACTCCGAGTGCCCTTCGTTTTTCTTCGTGTCCTCCCCGCGCTCCGTGGTCGCTTCCGCTTTGGCTGCAATTAGATTCTCCGACATGATTCGCCTAATCGACGTGCACAAGTCTTTCGGAAGCAAGAAAGTTCTTCAGGGATTCACGCTCGACGTAGACGAAGGCGAAACCACAGTCATCATCGGCTACTCGGGCAGTGGAAAATCAGTCGCGATCAAGCACATCGTCGGACTTCTCGATCCCGATCAGGGAACGGTGTGGGTCGACGGTAAGGAAGTCCCGAAACTTCCGCGTCCCGAGCTGTACGATCTGAGATCGAAGGTCGGATACGTTTTTCAATTCGCGGCGCTCTTCGACTCGATGAACATCGGCGACAACGTCGCGATGGGTCTCCGAAAAGAAGGCAACTATACGGAACCGGAAATTGCCAAGCGCGTAACCGAAGCTCTGGCGCTCGTCGACCTCCCGGGCGTGGAGACAAAAATGCCGGCCGAGCTCTCCGGAGGCATGCGAAAGCGGGTGGGAATCGCGAGGGCAATCGCCCGGCGGCCAAAATACATACTATATGATGAGCCGACGACGGGCCTCGATCCGGTCACCAGTGCCGTCATCGACCAGCTGATGGTTCGAATGCGTGAGAAACTTGGCGTGACTAGCGTCGTCATTACTCACGACATGCGGAGCGCATATACGGTTGGCTCCCGGATCGCCATGCTCTACGAAGGCAAGGTGCAGCAAGTGGGTACAGTGGAAGAGATTCAACACACAAGCGACCCGATTGTGCGCCAGTTCATCGAGGGGCGGCCGAGCCTCGAGATGGCGAGCGCGAGTGTCTAGGGCCGCACCGGAAGCAACAGAGCTTCCAACGATTCTCGCGTTCACGCCACGCGAGCGCGCGCGAGCGCTCGTTCGCTCGGCGTTTCCCAAGCGAAAATTCCGTGTACTCTCACCGCGGGACGCTGCCGAGTTTTCGTCGATCATCCGGCGAATGCTCGTCGACGCTGCGGTCGTCGATATAGGTTCGCCACTCGCGGCTGCCTCGCTAGCGAACGCGAGCAGCGAGCTCAATCACGGTACCACGAACGGCGACGACACGTGGAAGATCGCCGCTCTCGCGCAGGAATTTCCAAGCGCTCCGTTCTTTGCGATCACTCCGCTGCGTGCGACCGACGCACCGGCGGTCGCACGCATTTCAGCTCTCGAGTTCTGCGATGTGATCGCTGATGGGATCGACGATCATGTCGCGCGCGACATCATTGCTCCACAGACATTCTCCGCGCGCTTTTATGCCGCGCTCGTTGAGCCGCCGCCGGCGCTGCGTCTCGAGACTGAAATGCAGGTCAAGACGTGGCGCGCAATTCTCGCGTCGGCCGGGCGTCCTGTGCGCACGAGCTATCTCGCAAAGGCGGCCGGCGTGAGTCGCGAGCATCTCTCTCGAAATTTTTCGGAGCGTGGGTCGCCGAATCTCAAGAGGGTGATCGATCTCGTGCGTATGATCGCTGCCGCCGAGCTCGCGAAGAATCCGGGGCTGGATATCAAGGATGTTGCGAAAATTTTGGGTTTTGCCTCATCGTCTCATCTGGCGGTTACCGCACAGCGAGTTATCGGGACGCGTCCGGCTTCTCTGTCTCGACTTAGAACGATCGATTTGATCGAACGCTTCATGCAGGGTAGAACCCGCAGCAGGGGTTAGGCACCTCTCGTCGACCGGCTAGGCCCGCAGCGCCAACAAAAAAATTCTGTGTTTCTGTGTTTCTGTGGCGAACCGGCGGCGCGTGGGTAGCATCCGAAATCGTCCTGGCGCGCAGGCCATCGACCTTGCAGTCACTCAGAGCTTGTGATAAATTTCACAAGCTAAAACGGCGGGATTTTTGCCCCGTTTCCCGCGCCAAAAAACCGCTCCCCATCCGACCCGTCTATGGCTACCGCTACCTCCCTGCGTCCCGGCGAAATAAAGGATATCCTCCTCCGCGAAATCGAAGCCGCCGACCTCCGCGACCTCGACGTCGAAGAAGTCGGATCCATCCTCGAAGTCAAGGACGGCATCGCCCGCATCTACGGTCTCGCAAAAGCCATGTCCGGCGAGATGCTCGAAGTCACATCATCCGAGACCGGCGAGAAAATCACCGCACTCGCCCTCAACCTCGAAGAAGACAACATCGGCGCCGTCATCCTCGGCGACTATCTGCAATTGAAGGAAGGCGATGAAGTCCGCCGTACGACACGCGTGCTCGAAGTTCCGGTCGGACCGAACCTCGTCGGTCGCGTTGTCGATCCACTCGGACGCCCGCTCGATGAGAAAGGCCCGATCGAAACGAGCCGCGCGCGGAAAGTTGATTCGGCTGCGCCAGGAATCATCGTTCGCCAACCCGTGAACGAGCCGCTTCAAACGGGAATTAAGGCAATCGACTCGATGATCCCGATCGGACGCGGACAGCGCGAGCTCATCATTGGTGATCGCGGAACAGGAAAGACTGCAATCGCGGTCGACACGATCATCAATCAGAAAGGCACCGGCGTCATCTGCGTCTACATCGCAATCGGTCAGAAGAATTCGACCGTTGCTTCAGTTGTCGAGAAGCTGCGTCAGTCGGGTGCACTCGACTACACGATTGTCGTCGTCGCAAGCGCATCCGATCCCGCGCCGATGCAGTACATCGCACCGTACTCCGGCTGCGCGATGGCCGAGTACTTCATGTACGAGGAAGGAAAGCCGACGCTTTGCATCTACGACGATCTCACGAAGCAGGCAGCTGCGTATCGCCAGCTCTCACTCGTTCTTCGTCGTCCGCCCGGACGCGAAGCATTCCCCGGCGACGTTTTCTATCTCCACTCGCGTCTTCTCGAGCGCGCCGCAAAGATTCGCAACGACGACGGCGTCGTCGATGGCGTGAACATTCTCAAGCCCGGCGGATCACTCACCGCGCTTCCAGTGATTGAAACGCAAGCCGGCGACGTTTCCGCATACATCCCGACGAACGTGATCTCGATCACCGACGGACAAATCTTCCTCGAGGCAGATCTGTTCTACGCCGGTGTTCGTCCCGCGGTGAACGTCGGAATTTCCGTGTCACGCGTCGGTGGAAATGCGCAGATCAAGGCGATGAAATCAGTCGCGGGCCGTTTGAGACTCGACCTCGCACAGTATCGCGAGCTCGAAGCATTCGCATCGTTTGCATCGGACCTCGACGCAGCGACGAAGAAGCAGCTCGAGCGCGGAGCGCGCACGGTTGAAATTCTCAAGCAGCCGCAGTTCCAGCCGATGCCGGTCGAGCAGCAGGTCATCGTGATCTTTGCAGTGACCAATGGCTACATCGACACGGTTCCAGTTCCTGAGATCAAGGAGTGGGAGCGCGCGTTCCTCGAGTACATGGGCGCCGAGAATCCGCAGATCACCGAAGCGATCAGGAAGGAGAAGGTGATCTCGAAGGAGCTCGAAGCGAGTCTTCGCAAGGCGATCGAGGCATTCAACAACATGCGTGGCGTCGGGGACAAGGCAGCGTAACGCATGGCAAAAGGTCGGGAGCTAAAAGGACGAATTCGCACCGTCGAAAACACGCGTAAGATCACGCGGACGATGGAGATGGTCGCCACGTCGAAGATGAAGCGCGCGCAGGATCGCGTGATCGCAGCGCGACCGTATGCGAATTCGCTCGCCGAAGTGATCTCGAGTTTGTACTCGCCGGAATTGGCCGAGCGTTTCCGGTTGCTGCGCCAGCCTGCAAAGATCGAGAATGCGGCGGTGATTCTGCTCACGTCGAATCGTGGTCTCGCCGGCGGATTCAATGCGAACCTCATTCGTGAAGCGCGGAAACTTCTCAAGCAGCACGATGACGCGGGCGCCAAAACAATGCTTCGCATCGTCGGTCGCAAAGGACTCGGCTACTTCCGGTACGTTGGTCGCGAGATCGAATCGAGTCGCACTGATTTCACCGATCGCCCAACGGTCGGAAATGCAGCAGAGCTTGTAGATGATCTGATTGGAAAATTCGAGCGCGGTGAGTTGGATGCAGTTGACATCGTTTACGCAAAATTCAATTCTGCGCTTTCCACTCCGCCGGCGACGCTGAGAATTCTTCCCGTCCCGCCACCTGCGGAAGATGCAGCCAAGAAAGGCGGATTGCGTCACGATTATCTGCTCTTTCCATCAGCGGACGCGATTCTCGAGCAGCTGCTTCCGCTGTACGTGCGCAACTCAGTGTATCGCGCGCTTGTGGAAACGGCGGCGGCAGAGCAGGGTGCTCGCCGCACCGCAATGAAGAATGCAACCGACAACGCCGGCGACATCATCAACGTGCTTCGCCGTACATATAACCGCGCCCGTCAGGCGCAGATCACGCAGGAGATCGCCGAGATCGTCGGCGGCTCCGCGGCCCTAGAGGGATAACAATGGCAACCGCAGTCGCAGCTGAGAAGAATATCGGAAAGGTCGTTCAGGTCATCGGTCCCGTTCTCGACGTTGAGTTCGAGGCGGAGAACCTGCCGGAGATCTACAACGCGCTTCGCATTCAGGCGAAATCGGATTCCGGAACAGACATCGACGTGACGTCGGAAGTGCAGCAGCACATCGGACGCAATCAGGTGCGTGCGGTTGCAATGTCAGCGACCGACGGTGTCGTCCGCGGAATGGATGTCGTCGATACGGGATCAGCAATCACAGTCCCCGTGGGCAATGCAGCACTTGGGAGAATTCTCAACGTGCTTGGAAATCCTGTTGATGACGGGAAACCGATTCCGGATAGTGTCGAGCGCTGGCCAATTCACAGAATGCCGCCACAGTTCGCCAACCTGGAGCCGAAGACTGAAATCTTCGAGACAGGAATCAAGGTCATCGATCTGATCGCGCCGTTCGTTAAGGGTGGAAAGATCGGATTGTTCGGCGGCGCGGGCGTCGGCAAGACCGTCGTCATTCAGGAGCTGATCAACAACGTGCAGAAGGGGCACGGTGGTCGATCGGTCTTCTGTGGAGTAGGCGAGCGTACGCGCGAAGGAAACGATCTGTATCTCGAGTTCAAGGAAGCGGGAATTCTCGATTCAGTCGCGCTGATTTACGGTCAGATGAACGAGCCGCCCGGCGCGCGTCTGCGCGTTGGACTTTCCGGACTGACCGTCGCCGAATATTTCCGCGACGTCGAGAATCAGGACGTGCTTCTCTTCATCGACAACATTTTCCGATTCACGCAGGCGGGATCGGAAGTGTCCGCGCTTCTCGGCCGTATGCCCAGCGCCGTTGGTTATCAGCCGACACTGGCAACCGAGATGGGTGATCTTCAGGAGCGCATCACTTCGACGAAGACCGGATCGATCACGTCGGTGCAGGCGATTTACGTTCCTGCTGACGACATCACGGATCCTGCGCCGGCGACTGCGTTCGCTCACCTCGACGCGACGGTCGTTCTTTCGCGCGCAATCACCGAGCTCGGGATTTATCCCGCGGTCGATCCGCTTGCATCGTCGTCGCGAATTCTCGACGCGCAATTCATCGGCGATCGGCACTACAAGGTTGCGACCGACGTGCAAAGGATTCTTCAGCGCTACAAGGAATTGCAGGACATCATCGCGATTCTCGGAATGGACGAGCTTTCGGAAGAGGACAAGCTTGTCGTCGGCCGCGCGCGCAGACTTCAGAGATTCATGTCGCAGCCGTTCGCAGTTGCCGAGCAGTTCACGGGAATTCCTGGCAAGTACGTGAAGCTCGAGGACACGATCTCGTCATTCGAGCGCGTTGTTGCGGGTGAGTTCGACCAGCTGCCCGAGCAGGCGTTCTACATGGCCGGCTCGATCGACGATGTTGTCGAGCAGGCGAACCGCATGGCGAAGGAAGCGTAACCCGCGTGCTAAAGGTTTCGGTGATTTCGCCTGAGGCGATGCTTTTCGAGGGCGACGCAAGCTCGGTCATCGCGCCCGCCTTTGATGGCGAGGTGGGAATTCTGGAGGGTCACGCGCCGATGATGACCCTCCTCGGCCACGGCCTTTTGAGGCTGGGAAGCGATAAAAGCTTCAATGTCGAGGGAGGATTTCTTCAGGTCGTCGACAACACAGTCCGTGTTGTCACCGAGAAAGCCACCGCCGCATAGCAAATTTCGCGTCAGCGGTAGGCACCGGTTAGCGGAGGCCGGAATAGTCTTCAAGCCTTACAAGTAGATGACACTATTGTATGAGTCATTTACACAAATGCGTTAAACCGTACAGTTCTTTTCGAGTTCTTTACGGTTTATTGACATCTCGTGTGAGCCCGGCTATATCCCCGATAACCGGTTGCTGAGAGTCGGCACTACGTACGCTGTCTGGAACTGCTGCGACAATTCCATGGTTAAGCTCGTGCGCATACATAACCGCACGAAGCCGGGAGCCTGCACAGGTGACCCGCAATGCGTAGCTCTTGTCCCCGCCCGAGGACTGAAGAGCCGGGAACCTCACCTCACCTCCTACCACCAGAGGTACTCATGAACACAGACAGTCGATTGATGCGACTGGCTGCGGCTGCCATGCTGCTGAGCGTCGTCCCAGCAGTCGCCGCCGCACAAGTAACGATGAGCGGACGCGTCACTGCCGAATCCGGCGCGCCCCTATCGAACGCGTCGGTCAGTATCCCCGAGCTGCGCCTCGGAGCACAGACCAATGCGGAAGGGCGGTACAACTTCACTGTTCCGGCGTCGAGCGCAACCGGGCAGAACGTGACCGTTACGGTCCGTCGCCTTGGTTATCTCGTGACGTCGGTACAGGCGAGACTGACCGGAAATCAGGTCATTACTGATTTCAAGCTGACACCCGTCGCCGCCGAGCTTGCCGGAGTTGTCATCACTGGCCTCGGAGTCGAGCGCGAGAAGAGTACGCTTGGCACCGCGCAGCAGGAGCTCAGCTCACGCCAGCTGAACCAGACCAAAACGCAGAACATCATCAACAGCATCCAGGGCAAAGTTTCCGGCGTAACGATCACGGGATCCGGAACTCAGGGAGGATCGAACCGCATTCTTCTTCGCGGCGCGAACTCCATCAGTGGTAACAACAGCCCGCTGTTCATTGTCGATGGTGTGCCGGCCTCAAACGACTCCCGTGGCACGACGCAGGGCGGAGGTTGGGACTACGGTAGCGCGATCAGTGACATCAATCCAGAAGACATCGCGTCGATGACCGTGCTGAAAGGTCCGAACGCAGCGGCGCTCTACGGATCACGCGCCGCCAACGGAGTAATTCTCCTGACAACGAAAAAAGGCAGCGCCAGCGGCGGGAGAATGCGCACCGAAATCAGCAGCACCTACACGTGGGACCATCCGTCGATTCTCTCGACATATCAGAATCTTTACGGGCAGGGCTCGGGCGGACAATTCCAGTACATCGACGGATCAGGCGGTGGAAATCAGGACAATAACGACCAGAGTTTTGGACCCAGACTCGACGGGCGTGACCATGGCTGCACCTTTATTCCAAAAACGCAGACGTACGACATGTCGGTGCCTTGCACGCAGTTCACAAGTCCGACGGTTGGAGCCCCCTGGATTGCGCATCCTGATAACGTTGAAAGCTTCTTCAATACCGGTCATACGGTATCGAACACCATCGCAATGAGCGGCGGCACAGATAGAGTGAACGCGCGAATCTCGTTCGGGTCAGATCAAGTTGCGGGCTACATACCGAATAACACTTTCCACAAGACCAACGGTGCGCTCAACGCGACGGTGCGGGTCACGAACAAGCTCAGCGCGGACGCCAGCCTTCAGTATGCTCGCAACACCGGCCAGAACCGTCCCGGCGTTGGATACACTCAGAGCATCACTGAGTCGTTTATCTGGTTTGGACGACAGGTGGACCTGGCAGCACTAAAGGCAGGCTATTTCAATGGTCTGACCGCAGCAGCCAACAATGGTCCCGGGGGCCGCGAGTACAACTGGAACTACAGCTTCCACAACAATCCGTACTGGATCCAGTACTCGAATCCGTTCTTCGACGCGCGTGATCGTTTCATCGGCAGCGTTTCGGCGAATTACAACATCATGCAGGGACTGGTCGCGACACTTCACACCGGCTCTGATATCTACCGGTTCAACATCGATCAGCGATATGCGCCGGGCGATGTGAGACAAGGAACGATTGTCGACGCGAAATACTACGGCGGATTCAGATTCATCAACGACTACAACAACGAGAGCGGCACCGACGGATCGTTGAAACTCAACCGCGACCTTGGGAGCCACCTCAAGCTGAATGCACTGATGGGAGCTGCTACACGACGTCCCAACTTCAACACCACAACCACGCAAACCGGTGGCTTGACGGTGCCCGACATCTACAATGTGTCGAACGCCGCGATCCCGCCAACTTTGTCACAGCAAATTCAGCGTCGGCGAACAGACAGCTTCTATGGATCAGCGGCTGTCACCATCAACAACTGGTGGACGGTCGAAGGTACAGCGAGGAATGACTGGTCATCCACGCTTCCGTCGCAAAACAATTCGTACTTCTATCCTTCGGTGAATACGTCGATCGTTCTGACCGACGCTGTTCCGTCGTTGAGAGGAAGCATTCTCACGTTTGCGAAGGTTCGCGGATCGGTGGCGCAGGTTGGTTCTGATGCAGATCCGTATCTACTTCGCACGACGTACACAGGTCTCTCGACCAAGTTCAACGGGTTGCCGCAATTCACTCTGGGCGACATTCTGGCGAACGGCGATCTCAAACCCGAGATCACTCACTCGACAGAATTCGGTCTCGAGCTGGGCATGCTCGACAGCCGCCTCACGTTCGATGGCAGCTATTACGACAAGTACACGCGCAACCAGATCTTCAATGCGCCGGTGTCGAGCACCACTGGCTTCTCGACGAAATCAATCAACGCTGGAAAGATCACGAACAAGGGCATCGACTTCCTGCTTGGCGTGACTCCGGTTCAGCGTGAAGACTTTACGTGGAATGCGTCGTTCAACTACGGCCACAACAAGAGCAACCTCGCCGAGCTCGCGCCTGGAGTTTCGACGTTGCTGCTCGGAAGTCTCTTCTCAGCCAGAGTAGAGGCGCGTCTCGACAGACCGTACGGCGCGCTAATGGGAAACAACTGGGCACGCGACAGCGTGACCGGCAAGCTGATGACGAGCGGTGGTCTGCCATACGCGGCAACGACCGCGAAGAACCACTACTTCGGCACTGTTCAGCCCGATTGGACTGGCGGTTTGTCTAATACGCTCACCTACAAGGGCCTCAGGCTGTACGGGCTGCTCGATTTCCATCGCGGTGGAAAGATCGCGAGCATCACGAACATGTGGGGCACGTTCACGGGAGTGCTCGCATCGACCATCACCGGTCGTGATCAGGATTGGGACAAGCCTGGAATTGTCGTCGATGGTATCGACAAGAACACCGGTAAGCCGAACACGATCAATGTAGACGCCGAGACTTACTACCAGTGCCGCGCGTACAACTGCGGCCAGGTGATCGAGGATTGGATCTACGACGCGAGCTATACCAAGCTGCGCGAAATGACTCTGTCCTTCGATGTGCCACGGTCGTTCGCGAGCCGGCTCAACCTGAGTGCCATCACAATTGGATTGACCGGTCGCAACCTCAAGACGTGGACGAAGGTGCCGAACATCGATCCCGAGTTCTCGTATCAGACGGGCAACGTACAGGGAATCGAATCGATGGTGTTGCCGAACGCGAAGGGCTGGGGCTTGAACGTTCGCATCACTCAATAACCTCCACTGGATATCAACCCAATGATCAATAGAAAAACTTTGAAGGTGGCTGTGGGGGTTGCGCTGACGCTGGCGGCGTTCGGCTGCAATAACGACAAGCTCACCGCTATCAATCAGAACCCGAATAATCCCGAGGCGGTTCCTCCCGGTCCGCTGTTCACCGATGCCGCGCGAGTTGGCGTAGCGCGATGGTTTGGGAACGCGTACGACTTACGCACGACGGAGTGGATAAGCCAGCAGCTCTCCGAAATTCAGTACATGGACGAAGATCGATATGTCCGTGTGCACGCGTCGGACACGGAGGGGACGTTCAATGGTGCGTACAACAGCGAGCTGAAGGATCTGACGCAGATTATCAATTCCGAGGAGGCGAATAACGATCCGGGAGCCTACGGACCTGCGCTTGCCCTTCGCACCTGGGGTTTCTCCTACCTCACAAACTCGTGGGGGGACATTCCTTACTTCAACGCGCTGAAGGGCGACAGCGTTGGCTCCACGCTGGCTCCGGCCTACGACAAGCAGGATGCGATTTATGCGGACTTTTTCGCCGTGCTCGACAAGGCGGCGAAAGATCTGGGCGGAGCAAGCAACACACTCGGCACGGCCGATCCGATTTACGGCGGCAGCCCTGCGAAGTGGCAGAAGTTCGCCAACTCGTTGCGCGCGCGTCTCGCGCTTCAGTTGATCAACGTCAACCCGACTCTTGCGGCGACGCAGCTTACAGCGGCGATCAATGGACCGGGCGGACTGATCCTGACGAACGCCGACAACGCACAGATCACGTATCCTGGAGATGGCGTTTACAACAACCCATGGGCAGATGCACTTGGTGCTCGCGACGACTGGCGCGTCTCGAACCGGTTGACGGACCTCATGAACGCCAACAGCGATCCGCGGCTGGCGATTTACGCTCAGCCGACGACGGCGGGTACCTACCAGGGCTCGCCGAATGGCGTCAGCGTCACCAAGGCGGCGACCTTGTTCGGCGTTACGTCTCGTCCGGGTACAATTTTCTACAAGGGCAAGACGAGTTACGGTCCGACTTTCGGCGGAGCCGGAGCAAGGCTTCCAACGTTCATATTGAGCGCGGCCGAAATGAATTTCATTCTCGCCGAGGCTGCACAGCGCGGCATCGCAGGTCTAAACGCGGGACAGGCGGCGGGTTATTACAACGCCGGTATCACTGCATCGTTGCAGCAATGGAGCGCCGTTGCGCCGACAGCAGCTCAGCAGATTTCCGCTGCGCAAATTGCTGCTTACCTCGCCCAACCCGGGGTCGCCTACAAGGGTGGAACCGCGGGCCTTGTTCAGATCGCCGAGCAGAAATGGATTGCACTGTTTACTGACGGCGGACAGGCATGGGCAGACTGGCGGCGCACCTGCCGTCCAGCGACGGTCGTTGCAGGTGCCGACGCCACGTTGAACGAGGTTCCCAGGCGGTTGGAGTATTCGACTACCGAGACCACCGTCAATGCTGAGTCGGTCGCGGCTGCCGTCGCGAATCAGGGAACAGACGTCCTGACAACGCGAGTTTACTGGGACAAAAGTCCGACAGCAGCGCCGACGTATGTTACAGGCTGCGGTGTGAAGAACGGAACCTGAGTCACGAACGATTGGAACAAAAAAAGCCCCGCGAGAAAATCGCGGGGTTTTTTGTTTTTACACTCGATGATCAGCTATTGGCTTTTCGACCAGACGACGATGATTCCGCAGGCTCCGTTATTTCTGTCCATGAACTCTGCGGGAATCCCTGCGTTCGACGCGTAGAACTCCATGCCCGCGATGTCGGATGGTCTCGCAACTTCGTCCAGCTCCGCGCCGGGAATGCGCTGCCCATCCATCCACAGCAGCGGACGGCATCCGCGAATGCGAACAGCGTTGCCGCCGAAGCTGGATGCTTGAATCTGAACTCCGCCGACCGTACGCAACATTTCGCTTGCGTATGTCGGATTCTTTTTTCTGATGTCACTGCGATCGAAGTAATGCCCAAAGTTATTTGGCACCGCCTTGTGTTCGGCGAACTCGCGCAGCCGTCCCTTTTCGTCCGACTTCACGAGCACTTCCTCGAGTTTCTGCGGAACTTCTTCGAGTACGATCTCCGTGAACGTCGGCTTCCGGTCAGCTCCGATGTTGATGTTCATGTTCAGCTGTTCGTAACCGATGTGCCGAATTTGAAGCGTCGCTTTTCCCGCCGAGAAATTGCCGAGTGTGAATTGTCCGTTGGCTGCGCTTTGAACGACGAGTCGGATGATTCCGCCGCTCAGCAATGCTACCTCGGCGTTATCGAGGGGATTTCCGCGGCCGTCGCGCACAACGCCGCCGACGTTGTACTCGATTGGGGAAACTGCAGCAGGCGGCTGCGCGAAGGCGAAAGAACCTGCAACACATAGTGTGACGCAGGTGATGAGCGGGCGGAAATACGACATGACGAAGTTCCTCGGAGCCGGCGAAAAACTGACTTCCTTCACGCTGTCGTTCGGACCCGCAGATGTCAAGCACTCTCTATCAGCTATAAGCCATCAGCCATCAGCCATCAGCCGTCAGCTACTGTTGGCTGCTGACTGCACTGCTGACTGCTTACTGCTCTTGGCTCGCTGATGGCTGATAGCTGATGGCTGACGGCTGATAGCCAAACCAGCGTCGCAAGTGGTCTATCCCTTGCCTTACCGACAGCTTCCCGTCAAAGTATGAAGAGCGATGACTGATCCGAAGCTCCCCTCGATCCTTGTAGTCGACGACAACCACGACAACGCCGACATAATACGGGACTACCTCGAGGCACGGGGGTACCCGATAACCGTCGCCTACGACGGCGACGAGGCGATGAAGGCCTTCGAGCGCGACAAGCCCTCCCTCATCCTCCTCGACGTGATGATGCCGGGCCGCGACGGCTGGCAAGTCTGCCGCGAAATGAAGGACCATCCAACACTCGGCTCATCGATTCGCGTAATCATGGTGACCGCTCTTCAGGACTGGATGAACAAGCGGCAGGCATTGGAAACCGGGGCCGATGATTTTGTAGAGAAGCCATTCGAGCTGGCCGCGCTCGCGAAGGTGGTAGAGCGCAACGCCGCGCGACTCCCCGCTCCGACGAGCTGACTTTGCCGAGTTACCGGCAGCTCTTCCGCGCTGCGCAGGAAAAAGTTCCGACAGTATCAGCTTCGCTCGAGGTTTTGCGAAAGCCAATTCAGGAGCGCGGCGAGCTCGTCATTCTCTATTTCAACTTCGATCGCTACGCAAAGATCGAAGAGATCTACGGATGGGAAAAGCTCGACGAGATTCTCGAAACGACCACCGCGGCGATGCGCGATTTCTTTCGCAACGGTCCGTTCGCTCAGTCGCAGGTAATGGTCAGCTTCACCAACGACGACGATTTCGTTCTTTTCCACGTTCCGGAGCCCGATGCACCTGTGCCGAGTGACGAGGAGATTACAGACCTCACAGTGCGGCTGCATCAGTTCATTGCGACGCGCGTCGAAGAGCAGCACGGTGAATCCGTAGCAGCGCTGTTCGACACCTTCGTCGGGCGCGCGCACATCTACTACGATCCCAAGATTCGCCTCGAGCGGCAGATCTATCGCGGCATTCGCGAGGCCGCGGCGTCATCGGTCAGTGTCGAGCAGCGCGAGCTCGCGCGTAAGAGCGCGGATCTTCGCGAGACTCTGCGACTTGGCGCGCTGTACATCGATTATCACCCGATTGTCGTAACAGATACTCAGGAGATTTTCGGATACGAAGCGCTCGCGCGCGGCACGATGCGCAGCATGCGGCGGCCGGAGGTGATGTTCGAGGTCGCTGCGCAATCGGACATGATCTGGGAATTGAGCCGTCTCTGCCGGAACACTGCGATTCTCGGAATGAAGGATCGACTCGAAAAGGGCCAGCTGCTTTTCATCAACGTCGATCCGCACGATTTCACGGACCCCGCGTTTACGGAAATGGATCTCGATGTTCCGGATCCTTCGCGCGTGGTGCTCGAGATTACTGAGCGCACGGCGATCAAGGATTATCCGAAGTTTCGCGGACGCCTGAAAGATTTTCGTGATCGCGGATATCGTTTCGCGGTCGATGACGCAGGGAGTGGATACGCGGGGCTCGGCTCGATCGCGAACCTCGAGCCTGATTTTATCAAGCTCGACATTTCATTGATCAACTGCATCGACGCGAACTTCATCAAGCAGAATCTCGTAGAGACGATGGTGCGTTTTGCAAACGATCAGAACGCGAAAGTAATCGCCGAGGGAGTCGAGCGCGCGGAGGAGTACGAGACGGTGAAGCAGCTCGGTGTGCATCTCGTGCAGGGATTCTTCTTGCATCCTCCAGCGCCGGGCCCGGTCGCGCCGCCGGTTGAGACGCTCGCCCAGTCTTAAGGCAGGAACAGCAACAGCAATAGCCGGTTCCCGATACCCGATGGCGATTCCCGGCGCCCGATGTCCGAAAAAAAAACGGCTGAGAAGCCTCGGACATCGGGTACCGGGTATCGCCATCGGATATCGGGAACCGTCTGCTGCTGCTATCTGATCAAAATCCTGCCTTCCCGAAAACGAGCGATTCGACCAACGAGACCGATCTGTCGGCAGCGCCGAGATTTTGTCGAACGGTCTCGCGTGCCGCAGTTTGCGCCGCGGCGAGTGCATCTTCCGAGTCGATCCATCGCATGATCTGAGATTCCATCGCATCCGCATCCGAGCATCGAACCGCCCCGCCAGCTTCAACCAGTAAGACTGCATCACGATTGTCGAGATGCCGCGGGCCGATGATCACCGGCGCTCCGAACGCCGCAGGCTCGAGCAAAGAATGCAATCCTGCACTGCGAAATCCGCCGCCCACGTACGCAACGTCGGCAAGAGCGTACAGATCCCCGAGTATTCCGAAACGATCAACGATGACCACATCGGATTCGCCGGCGCGCGCACCATCGATTCTTGAAAACGTCAACGCATTCGATCGCGCCCACGATTCAATCACACCGAGACGATCCTCGCCTAGCTCGTGTGATGCGACAATCAACCGCGCATCGCGATGCCGCCGCTTCACCGCAACCCATGCCGGAAACAATCGCTCCTCATCACTCGGCCACGTCGAGCCTGCAACCATCGTAAAGCGAGAACTTTTCAGTGGCGCGAGCAGCTCCTCACGCGCATCAGTTTTACCGTGCGCTTTCTGCCAAGCCTGATCGTATCGAGTATCGCCAGTGACGATCACGCGATCAGGCGAAACACCAGCCTCGATCAGTCTCAACGCATCACCATCTGAGATTGCGCCAACGATGTCCAGCATAGAGTACGCGTCGCCAAGTGCGAGCCGAGCCACACGAGAGCGCCGCATCGATGACGCGGGCATCGTCGCACTCAACATTCCGAGCTTCACTCCCGCGTGCGCGGCTGTTTCAACGAGCACCGGCCACACATCGAGCTTGCTGAACACAATCGCAGTTGGCTTCAACGAAGCGATCACCGATTCGGCTGCATGCGAAGTATCGAATGGCAGATAATCGGTGAAATCAGCATCGAGCAGCGACGCGAATCTCTCGGCGCTCGGCGAAAAAAAAGTGTACACGATCTGAGCTTCCGGATGTCGCGCGCGGAATTCAGTCAGAACGGGAAGCGCCTGAAGTCCTTCGCCGACCGACGGCGCGTGCATCCATAAAAGTGGTCGCGATCGATCGCGATGAATGTCACCCCAGTATGAATAGCGCTGGAGAATTCCGCGTCGCGCGTTTAGCGATCGCGCAGTCTTGGCATTTCCCTTTGGCGCGATTGCGGAAGCAATGCGAGCGAGTGTTCCCGCCGCCGCGTACGGAATTCGAACGAATCGATTCAGCTTACTTGTTCTTCGCGATCTCGGAATCGAGCGCGGCCCGCATTACAGCGAGCGGCTGAGTGCCCTGCATCAGTCTGTCGCCAAGCATGAATGTGGGAGTCGACTGAACGCCGGCTGCGGCAGCGCGGTCGCGGTCGGCCATGATGAGCGGCTTCATCTTTCCCGACTCGAGACACTTCTTCCACGCCGCTTTGTCGAGTCCGACTACTCCTGCAATCGAGTCCAGCACCATCGCGGGCATCGGCATTGTTTCCCACCGATTCTGTGTCGCAAAGAGCACGTCATGGTATTGCCAGAATTTTCCCTGCGCAGACGCGCACATCGCTGCTTCAGCAGTCGGCACCGCGTTCTGATGCTGTCCCAATGGATAGTTCACGTACGCAACTTTGATCTTTCCGGTGCGTACGTACTCGTCGACGATCGTCTTGTAGCTCTCGTCATGCCACTGCTTGCAGAACGGGCATTGAAAGTCGCTCGCGACAATGAGCCACGTTTTTGCATTGGCGTCGCCTTCGATGCGTCCCTTGTCTGCCGCAACGACAAGCGGATCGCTGGGAGTCTGAGCGGACTGTGCGGCGGTCGACGCCGGCGCAGATGTCGCGGCGGAGCTGTTCGCGACGGGCGCCGACTGGGACGGGCTGCACGCGATGATCGCGGTGGCCGCCGCCGCGGCGCACAAGTTGACTAAGTTTGCCATGGTCTCTTTGATAGGTACGGGGATGCCCGCGAAATCTAGGGTTGCAATCGCAGTTTTGCTTGCGGGCCTCGCTTCATCGGCAGCGGCTCAAAAGCCGCTTACCATTCCGCCCCCGATCGGAGTGGTGAACGA
>Ga0310810_10003565_pt1 | contig 17000 bp, 12 predicted proteins | sample NCmetagenome_FD_207641 | JGI IMG/M metagenome (GOLD analysis project Ga0310810, IMG submission 207641) | Soil microbial communities from experimental microcosm in Duke University, North Carolina, United States - NC | ecosystem: Engineered > Artificial ecosystem > Soil microcosm > Unclassified ... | reverse complement strand
CATTACCAGCGATAATTTCGAGTCGTTGAATTCAGTTACTGTTGACGAACCTCGATCGAAACTCTCCAACGCATCGACGATCTTTTTCCAACCTGTCAGCCACAGCGCTTCATAATCATTGATATTGGTCAACAGATACTCGAGCTTTGGCATTATCAGTTCATAACAACGCGCATCGTCGTTCACGTCCTCCCCTGCAAGCATGCGAGCGAATGGAGAACCAGTGTTGTCCTCAGGAATTGCTTGATCCGAGCCCTGGATAGCCAGACTAATGCGGACGCCATCGGCGCTTGAGTATTCAGAAAAATCGCCGGCCTCAGCGGCTGATATCAGAACGTCGCGATATTTTAGAGCCGCTTCACCAGTCATCACAGTCCAAACGGAAAGCATTCCGTCAGTATCGAAGTGATTGTTGGTAACCAGGTCGATATTCTTTGTGAACTGATCTTTGTTAGGCGAAGAGACGAGGTTTAGTGCGATTTCGGTAGAGGTGTCGGCCTTGAGTTCGGTCGCTGTCCGGTTACCGTTCCAATGCGAGAAGTGGACGCTGTTAGGAACTGTGCCGTCCACCGAGAGTTTGGGTACGTCGGCAAGCGCTTCGCTGTAAAACTGGAATCGCATAACGTGGACCTTTCAGGTGATTTTTGCCGGACGATTTTAACGTAGAAGCTGCGGAGTGCGTTAACGGGCAGATTGAAGATTTAAGAATTCAGATTTAAGATTCGGCGCAAAACATATCGAATAGTCTTATAGGTCCTATGGTAGGGAGCTCGATAATGGACGAAATCACGCCAACTGAACTCAAGAACCGTCTGGACAATGGTGACGATCTACAAATCGTTGACGTTCGTGAAAACAATGAAGTGGCCATTTCACGTCTGCCAAATTCACTTCACATCCCGCTGGCACAAGTGCTTGTTCGCATGAATGAAATCGATCCTACCCGTGAAACCGTCGTGCACTGCAAGATGGGAGGACGAAGCGCGCGAGCTATCGATGCATTACAACGGTCGGGCTTTACAGGAAAACTCATGAATCTGAGAGGAGGAATCATCGGGTGGTCTAATGAGGTCGATCCGACGATGCCGAAATACTGACTTCGTGAGGCGGAGTGGGTGGACCAGCTGGAATAGGACCTATGGGACCTATAGGACCTATTCGAGATGGTTGACGATCCAAGCACCAACCTCATCTCGAAGATTTCTCGACCTCACCCATTCCTGCCGCGTCTAAGTCTTTCAGCAAGGGGTTCTGAACTTGGCCACAAGGGTTCACTGGACAGTGAGATTGCGTCTTGCAGTGAACTTCTCTCCTGCGTGGTTATTGGACACCCATCCAACTAGTTTACGAAGGAGGATCTATTCATGAGCACAGGAAGAAGTGTGTTGCTGTTGCTTCTGACACTTTGCATTTCAGCAGGAGTGGCGACAGCACAGCGCCGAAACATCAATCGTTGGGAGCGCCGAGAACTGCGCGCTGACCGACATGAGATACGAGCCGACTCACGAGATCTGCGTCTCGATCGCAGGGATCTTCGCGGCGATGTCATAGATCGTCGTGGTGACGAGCGAGAGCTTCGTCAAGATCGTCGAGAAGGTGCGAGCCGGGAGGAGTTGCGCGCAGATCGTCAGGAGATTCGTGCTGACTCTCGCGACATCTTAGGTGACAGTCGCGATATTAGAACTGACCGTCTTGATCGACGTGGAGACGTTCGCGATTTTCACCAGGATCTCAGACGCGCGCGGCGAAATTAGCCAATGGCCTGTGGATTTGGGTCTTGGGCCTTTGGGCTTGTACAAGACCCAAAACCAAAGACCAAAGACCTTTCAGGTAATCCCCTCCAATTGAATAAACCTGCTCAACTTCGTAATCACCATCCCCTCCACACATTCAATGCGACAGGACAGCGCTGGACGATCGCTCGTTTGATCCTGGCCTTGCATGTGATACCAAACCTGACAATTGGTGCATTCACCGTTCCAACAAAAGTCTCCGTAAGAGATGGTATTTATTGAAAGGTATTGAAAACAGCGGAGCAGTCGATTTCGTTCAGGGACATTAACCTCACTGCCCAGCACTTCAATGCTCACCAATTTTTCGTACGGGTCGAGCAAATCAGCTGCAATCTCTTTCGACTCCAACTCGTCGGCACTTTGGTTGCTCATAGGCAGCGGCAGTATAATCGCACCCAACTAATTTGCTAAGTAAATTGTGGATAGGTCCCATAGGTCATATAGGTCCTATAAATGCGGGGGAACAAACGTTGGCTCTAGTCATCTACACGAAACCAGGTTGTCCGTATTGCCAGCAGGCGCGCGACTATTACAATTCGAATGGCATTTCATTTATCGATTACGATGCGCAGAACGATCGCGCTCGACGCGCGGAGATGTTTAAGTATTCTGGAGGCGACCCGACCGTTCCTTGTATCGTTGAAAACGGCAAGTACAAGGGCTCGGGCTGGGGTAACCCGCGTCGCGGTTGAACGGTTCACGACTAGCCGGCAGGTTGCCGGCAAAACAAAACTAAAGCTCGGTCTCCCCTCAAGCACAGAACGTAGTGCGTAGTAGTACGACAGGTTGTTAGCCTGTCGTGGTTCGTTGATGCGGCGACAGGTTGACAGCCTATCGTACAAGACTTGACGCGCGAGCGTACTCACCAACCACAAAGAAGGTCCGACATGACTAAAACAAAACGAATCGCGAGAGCAGTGTTCCTATGCGTTGTTTCGAGCCTGTTCCTGTATACAACTGCGACTAAAGCACAAACCAATGGAGGGGCAGCACCTCAACCACCAATGACAGAGAAGAAACCAAAAACAACAAACATCCACGGCGTAACGCTGGTCGACGACTATTTCTGGCTGCGCGAGAAGACCAACCCGGCCGTAATGGCCCACCTGCAAGCGGAAAACGATTATGCCGATGCCATGATGAAACCCACATCCGCGTTGCAGGAAAAGCTCTACAACGAGATGCTCAGTCACATAAAGCAAACGGACGACACCGTGCCTTACAAGTGGGGCGACTATTTCTACTACTCGCGAACGGTAACCGGATTGCAGTACCCGATCTTCTGTCGGAAGAAAGGAAGCACTACCGCGCCCGAAGAAGTTGTGATTGATGTAAATGAACTTGCCAAAGGTGAGAAGTTTATGAGCGTTGGGCAATTTGTTCCCAGCGACGACGGGAATCTGCTTGCTTATACGACCGATAACACCGGCTATCGCCAATACACCTTACATGTCAAAGATCTTCGAAACGGGCAAATGTTCCCCGAAAAGATCGAACGCGTGAACACCGTCTCCTGGGCCACTGACAACAAGACTCTCTTCTATGTGACTGAAGACGCAGTTACCAAACGAAGCGACAAGTTTTTCCGTCATGTGCTTGGGTCAGATAAGAGTGATTTAATGTTTGAAGAGAAGGACGAGCTCTTCGATATCGGGAACGGGCGAACTCGCGATGGTAAAGTGATCTTCCTCGAATCCGCCGCCAAGACTTCTACCGAAGTTCTTTACCTATTCGCTGACAAGCCAGACTCGCAATTGAAGGTTATTCTACCTCGGGAACCAGAACACGAATATGAGGTAGATCATCGTGGCGACCTTTTCTACATTCGCACAAACAAGAATGCCAAGAACTTCCGGATTGTAACGGCCCCCGTTGATGATCCGTCTGAAAAGAACTGGAAAGAGTTCGTTGCTCACAAACCAGCTGTGAAGGTCGAAGACATTTCGCTGTTTGCGGACTATGCGGCTCTATCTGAGTGGGAAAACGGTCTGCAGCAGATCGAGATCATCAATTTCAAAACCAACAAACGCAACCGCATCGAGTTTCCTGAACCCGTTTACTCCGCAGGGATAAGTTTTAATCGGGTATTCGACACCAACGTTCTCCGTTACTCCTACAATTCACTCGTAACTCCAAACTCAACGTTTGATTACGACATGAATACCGGTAAATCGACACTGCTCAAACAAACAGAGGTACCCGGAGGTTTCGATCGAAGTAACTACAAATCTGAACGAGTGTTTGCGACCGCCTCAGATGGAACAAAGATTCCTATGTCGGTGGTCTATCGCAAAGGCCTGAAACTCGATGGCAGTGCGCCGATGCTCCTCTACGCCTATGGCTCGTATGGAATTTCGATTCCTCCTACCTTTTCGTCGAGTCGACTCAGCCTTTTGGACCGGGGTGTGATCTATGTCATTGCTCACATTCGAGGTGGCGGCGAACTTGGAGAAGAATGGCGCCAGGCCGGCAGGATGATGAATAAGATGAATACGTTTACGGATTTCATCGCCTGCGCCGATCATCTGATCAAGGCAAAGTACACCAGCAAAGATCGAATTGTGATTCAGGGTGGGAGCGCCGGAGGATTGTTAATGGGCGCTGTCAGCAATCTCCGACCGGATCTCTTCAAGGCAGTGATCGCTCAAGTTCCCTTTGTCGATGTCTTGAATACAATGCTTGACGCTTCGTTGCCACTCACCACGAGCGAGTATATTGAATGGGGTAATCCGAACGAGAAGCCCGCATTCGATTACATGAAGACATACTCGCCGTATGACAACGTCCAAAAGAAGGATTATCCAGCGATGTTGGTGAAGGTTTCAGTCAACGACAGCCAGGTTCCGTACTGGGAAGGCACGAAGCTCGTTGCCAAGTTGCGGGAACTGAAGACAGATAAGAATCCGTTGCTGTTGAAGGTTAACTTCGGCGCAGGTCACGGCGGCTCCTCGGGACGATATGATGCGTTGAAGGAAACTGCTTTTGATTACGCCTTCATGCTCTGGCAGATGGGGATTGCGGACAACAGCGTTTCAAAGATGGAGTAGGATTCAGCCACAGATTTTCACGGATTATACAGATTCAGAACAGTTTTCTGATTTGTGCGATCTGTGAAGATCTGTGGCTCTTCTATTTCGACCTAGGATCCGGCTCAACAATCAGCGGCTGAGTTAAAGATTGGCCATCGACAGTTAGTCTCACCGAGTATCGCCCAGGTAACACAGTCGGGCGATTGAATCCAAATCCGCCACCCCCTCCTCCGCCACCTTGAACACGCTGCGTTGCGGGCGGTGGCGTCGGTCGTAGATCCCACACCCAACGATGCATTCCACCCACCGCTGATAGCGGCTCTGGTGTCGGACGCCAAAAGGCTGGGATATTCAGTGTATTTGGATCGACTGGCGTTGGGCGCTCATCACTCGAATAACGACGAATCACATCACCAGCCGGATCCATGATCTCGAGTGTTACCGATCCATTCGCCGCCGATTTCAGGTAGTAATCGATGACCGCTCCGAAGGGTGGATTCTCTGCGAGCGCTTCATCGCGCGGTTGAGGAGTACCATTATCACTGCCCGGGACTACATTGATTGCAACAGCGGGTTTGAAAAGAAAGGCGTTTGACTTCGCCATGTCGTCGTCGATCTGACGAAGCGCTGTGACGTTGTCAAGCACCCAGAATCCCCGCCCGTGTGTAGCAATAATCAAATCGTCTCGGTGAATCACCAGATCACGCACAGAAACGTGCGGCAGATTTAACTGCAACGATTGCCAATGATCACCGTCATCAAATGAGACGTAGGCACCGAGTTCAGTGCCTGCAAACAACAACCCGCGGCGGTGAGGATCTTCTTTGACGGTCTGAACATAAACGCCCGCAGGCAAACCAGTCGTAATCGCAGCCCAGGTCTTTCCCGAATCTCGCGTTCGATAGATGTATGGCTCGTAATCTTCCAACTGGTGACGCTCTACAGCGGCGTACGCCTCATTAACGTCAAAGTGCGAAGCCTCCATCATCACCACTTTGCTCCACGCAGTAACTTGCGGAGGCGTCACATTAGTCCACGTCTTACCGTCGTTGTTGGTCAGTTGAAAATAACCATCGTCAGTCCCGATCCAAATCATCGGTGCGCGCAAAGGTGATGGAGCAATTGTGTAGATTACGCCGAGACGCTTTGCGGCAGTTGCCGTCGTCGGGACGTCTCCGGTAGCAGCTTCATTTAAGTTTGAAGGAGCTCCCGGCTCTTCGCGAGTTAAGTCCTGGCTTATTTGGGTCCAGCTTTCGCCGCCGTTGGTTGTCTTATAGAGATACTGATTAGCGAAGTAGAGTGCGCGCTTATCAGCCGCTGAAAACACTAGTGGCTGAGTCCACGCGTGCCGAAAAGGGCCGCCGCTCGCACCACTTTCGGGAGACACGTTCTGGGTTGCGCCCGTCACGACGTCACAACGTTCAACGATGTCACCGAATAGGATTTCGGGATGCAGCGGATCGGGTGCCGTGTAGCCGGACTCGCCACCTGCGCACACGCCAGTCCAGTCATGATTAGAGATTTCAGAATGATTACTACGAGAGGGAACTCCAACGGCGCCGCTATCTTGTTGCGCACCCGTCAGCCAGTAAGGAAACCGGTTATCCGCAGCGACGTGATAGAGCTGGGCGGTTGATTGGTTGTACCAGGAGCTCCAGGTTATCGCGCCATCTTCAGTCACGATGCAGCCCTGATCACTTCCGGAGATCATTCTTTTCGAATCGTCAGGGTTTATCCAGAGTTGATGATAATCATCCCCGCCGGGCGCGCCTTTTATTGCCGTCCAATTTTTTCCACCGTTGGTTGATTTGTAGATGGAAGTGTTTTGTACAAAGACCGTGTCCGGGTCTTTGGGATCTGCCGTCACCTTGTTGAAGTACCAACCTCGTCCCCAGATGCGATTGTCCGCTGAGACTTTCGTCCAGGTTGCTCCTGCATCGCTCGATGAAAAGAGGCCTCCTTCTTTTGCATCAACGATTGCGTAGATTCGATTTCGATTGGTTGGTGAAACAGCGAGCCCGATCCTACCGACGCCTTCACTCGGAAGTCCGTTTGTAAGTTGATTCCAGGTGTTACCGCCGTCTGAAGACTTGAAGATACCTGCGCCCGGTCCATTCGCGGGGGCGTAAATAAACCATGGTGGACGCCGAACGTTCCACATACTCGCGTAAATGATTTGCGAGTTAACAGGATCGAACGCGAGATCGATCGCACCCAGGTCCTGGTTCTTGTACAAGACCTTCTGCCATGTGGCGCCGCCATCCTTTGTCCGGTAAACGCCACGATCAGGATGCGGGCCATAAACGTGGCCGAGCACTGCAATGTAAACGAGATCCGGATTCTTCGGGTCAATGATAATCCGTCCGATTTGTCGCGAGTTCTCCAGTCCAAGATGTTTCCACGTCTTACCCGCGTCAATAGACTTGTAGACTCCGTTTCCGAACGAGATCGAGTCGCGCATGTCTGCTTCGCCCGTACCAACGTAGATCACATTTGGATTTGACGGAGCGACTGCGATCGCTCCAATCGATGCAACCCTCTCTGAATCAAATATTGGAGTCCAGGTTCGACCAGAATTGATTGTCTTCCAAACTCCGCCTCCGACTGAACCAAAGTAGTAAACACTTGGTTGACCAATGACACCTGTAACTGTATTCACGCGACCCGCGCGGAACGGTCCAATATTGCGCCAACGTAATCCGGAGTAAAGGTTGCCGGGGTATTTCTCCTGCGCTGCGGCGGTTGAGTGAAAATGCATCGCGACAACTGCATTCAGCGTCAGCACGAGCACACTAACAGCGCACAGACTTCTTCCACGGAAAATGGACATGGATGGGCTCCTCACACTTTGATCGAAAGATTACGCAGATTACACAGATTTAGATCAAACTGTGTCAAGCAGGAATCTGTGTGACAAACCAACAACTTCTTGTTTTCTTGGCAAACGTTTCTTCAAACCAACTTGGATACAGTCAGTACCACATCGCGCTAGCGTGGGGGTCCGAATCCAACGCCTGTCACACCAGCGGACCCACACGCTACCGCGATGTGGTACTGACTGTATCCAAGTTTGGTTGCGGCTCCGCTGCGCTGTGTAATCTGCGTAATCTGTGGATGCTCTTTTGATTTGAGATCCTTGGGGTTGCAGCATTGTCGAACTTGGGGGTTAAATAGGCCGCAATAAAAATAATCCAGACTCCCAAGAGGTCCGTTTCGCAACGTCTCCGCTGCCACGTTGTCAACAATTCCCATGGTAGGCTCCACCCTTGGCAACTACAAAATTCTCGAGAAGCTCGGAGAGGGCGGCCAGGGAACAGTCTACAGAGCCATTGATTCAAAGCTGGGCCGGACCGTAGTTATCAAAGTCCTGCCTGCTGAACTCACCTCGAAGGAAGGCAATCTCAAACGTTTCGAACGTGAAGCTCGACTCGCCTCATCTCTTGACCATCCCAACATCTGCACAATTTTTGATCTCAATCAGATCAACGGCATTAACTTCATATCGATGCAGTACATTGAAGGTCGCAACGTCCGGCAATTAGTCAACGGTCGTCCACTATCACTGGAGAGCGCCCTCTCAATTACTTTGCAGACCGCGGACGCGCTCGCTGCCGCACATGCGCGCGGGATCATTCATCGAGACATCAAAGCCGGAAATGTAATGGTAACTCCTTCGGGCCAGGTAAAAATTTTGGACTTTGGACTGGCTAAACTGCTCGATGAAGACGCTGCACGAACTTCGGGTATTCATCACACCGAACTGACTGAGGTTGGAATTCCGTACGGGACTGCAACCTATGCCGCACCCGAACAAGCACGAGGCGATCGCGTCGATGCACGCGCAGACATCTTCTCTACTGGCGTGTTGCTCTATGAAATGTTGGCTGGGAGCTGGCCCTTCAAAGGGAAAACTGCAGTCGATGTCAGACATGCAGTGCTCCACGATGAACCGACTCCGATAGCGGAGGTAAGACCAGGGCGCGTGCCGGCACGTCTACAACAAATTCTCGACAAAGCGCTCGCCAAGGACCCGAAAAATCGGTATCAAAAGATCACTCTGTTCGCTGACGATCTACGTTCGATTATTCGAGAACTTGGAAGTGAAGCTCCTGCTGACATCACGCCAGTGGCACCGAGACATCTGCAAAATGCGAATCCAGTATCGCGTGCCTTCCGTTGGTTAAAAGGAAGGACTGGTGAGACTGCGTCGGCTGGATCAGGGCGGCGGACCAACAGTGCCGGCCACTCGGAAACTTCCAAAACTCCTGCGACAAGTCTCGCGGATGGTGAACGCCGCAGTGTTGCCATACTTCCTTTCAAAAACGTCGGTAACGACAAGGAGACGGATTTCTATCAATTCTCGCTGGCCGACGCAGTCATAACAGAACTAGCGCGCGTTCGATCACTTGTAGTTCGTCCATCTTCAGTCATTGTTAAGTATCAGGGCAAACAGATCGATCCGGCTGAAGCCGGGCAGGAGTTGAGTGTTGATGCAATTTTAACGGCCACCTTTTTACATGCCGGCGATCGCATTCGTGTAACAGCGCAGCTACTCGACGTGCGTACAAGCGAGATTCTTTGGAGTGAAAGAATTGATGCGGACGCGAGCGACATCATCAACGTTCAGGACACGATCGTGCAGCGCATTGTGCAAGGACTGCGTCTGGAACTTAGTCCAGATGAAAAGGACGAACTCGCCCGGGGCGCGACTACCAATGCCGCAGCATCAGAAGAATATTTGCGCGGCCGCGATTGCCTTGCCAATTTCATATATCACACCATTCAGCGGGAACAACTCGATAGTGCGATGGAACATTTCCGCCGGGCAATCGAGATCGATTCAAAGTTTGCTTTGGCTTATTCAGCGCTCGGCAGTTGTTTCGTCAATCGAGTGTTGAAAGGGCTCGGCCAGACGGGCGATCACGAAAAGGCAAAAACGAACTTCAAAAAGGCGCTGGCACTCGATCCACGATTACTCGAAGCGCGAATGCACATGGTGATCATCTATCTCACCGGTGGTCAGAAACCAAAAGCACGCATGGAAATTGAAATGTTGCGGGAGGAGTATCCAAACGATCCCGGCGTCCAATTTGTGCGTGGAATCGTCGCGAGGCTTGATGGCGAATACGATCGGGCGTTGCGCTGTTTCGATCGAATGGGACGACTGAACCCGAGTGATCGAGTGGTTGGAAGTTACAATCGCGCTCGTATCTACATGTACCAGGCCCAGTACGAACAGGCACTGCATGAGCTTGATCTTGGTTCGGAGCTCGAGCCCGAACATCCGATGATAAAAGTCTTTCGGGCTCGCGTGCTGTATTATCGCGGTGAGGTTGACGCAGCCACGCGGATATTGCTTCAGGTGCTGCAAGGTCACCCGCAAATGGATGGCATGCGGCCAATTTTGGCGATTTGCCTGAGTGCCCAGGGTCAGCACACCAGAGCAAACGAACAGCTAACACACAAAACGCGACAGGTCGCGGAATCTGATTACGATATATCTTACTGGCTCGCTTCTGCGTATCTTTTGCAAGGCAGACAAGTGGAGGCCTTGCGCTGGCTTGAAACCGCTATTGGCCTCGGAAATGAAAACACTCCGTGGTTCGAATCAGATCCTAACTGGACAGATATGCACAAGGATCCTCGCTTCATAGAACTGATGACAAACATCAAGACTCATCGCCAATTACCTGGGGAACACTCTGAATGAAGACTTATGTCGTCGGCGACATTCACGGTCGTTGCGCGCAACTCCTCAACCTCATAGATATGTTGCCACGCCATCCAGCGACGGACACACTTGTCTTCCTCGGTGATCTGATTGATCGCGGCGCCGATGCGCCGGGTTGTGTGGATCATGTAATGAAGATGGTGGCCGACAATCCGGAAAGAGTTTTATGTCTTCGAGGGAATCACGAGCAGATGTTGATGGACTTTCTGGAGGGCGCCAACAATATCTGGCTGACCCCGGTAGTGGGCGGCGAGTGCACGATTGAACAATACACAGGCCGTCCGGTTCGCGTTGAGAGTGAGCAGGACCTGGAAGATTTACGACATGAGATGGAGAGCTCACTTCCAGGCGAACATCTCGAGTTCCTGCAGAGCCTGCCCTACTATCATGAAGACGAGTTTGCCATCTATGTTCACGCGGGATTGGATCATGGCAAACACCCCAGCGAGAGTTCTGCGTCATCGTTGTTGTGGATGCGCGACATGGATTTCTACAAGAACTATCGCGGGAAACCTTGTGTCTTTGGTCATACACCTACGCCGCTGTTGCCGCTGCGAGGACGACTGGGGCGGCACGGCATCTACATTTCTAACAGCGCAATTGGTCTCGACACCGGGTATAGTCACGCGTCGCCATTGAGTTGTATTTCGCTACCCGATTTCAGTCTGTATCAAACCTTTGCTGACGGAAGAGAAGAAACGCATCAGATTACATCGTTCATTCCAGAGACGTTGAAAAAGATGCAGAGGGAAGCGGGATTCAGGTCAGAACAGTAAAACCTTATCCGCAGATTACACAGATTCCGCAGATTTGACTTAAATCATTTTGAGGTTGGAATACCTCGCTGCATTCACAGCTGAAATCTATGTAATCTGCGGATAAAGTTTTCGGTTTGGTTTAAGCGCCGCGGTTCAGAATAAAATCCGCAATACCACGCAGCGTATCGGTTGGTCGCTCGATTCTGGCAAGAGACTCACGAGCTGATGCGTGCGCATGCAACGCAGCTTGCTTCGTATCCTCAAGTCCATATAAACCTGGATAGGTCGCTTTCAATGAACGCGCATCCTTGCCGGGAGTCTTGCCGAGGTCTTCAGCAGTCGCTGTCACGTCTAACAAGTCGTCTGTAATCTGAAACAGCAATCCAAGCTGCGCTGCGTAATCGGTTATTGCTTTCAACTCCAACTCACTCGCGCCGGCAATGATTGCGCCGCTTCGTGCCGCAGCAATTATCAACGCGCCCGTCTTGAGTCGGTGAATCTCCTCCAACTCTTTTGCGCTAACCACTCGCGCTTCACCTTCGATATCAAGCGCCTGTCCTCCGACCATGCCGTTCGGTGTGCCGGCCGCAGTCGAGAGTTCCTTGATCAAGTTCACACGCGTTGCCGGATCTAAAAGCTCATCGTAAGAAATCGTATGAAACGCAAGTGTCTGGAGAGCATCGCCGGCAAGAATGGCAGTAGCTTCGTCGAATCGAACGTGACAGGTGGGTCTACCGCGACGGAGGTTGTCGTCATCCATTGCCGGCAAGTCGTCGTGGATGAGCGAATACGTATGGATCATCTCGAAGGCGCACGCAGTCTTCAGCAGTAACTCCTCTGCTGCACCAAACGCTTGTCCGGTGGCAATCAAGAGTGCCGGGCGAAAGCGCTTGCCACCGGCAAATACACTCCAGCGAATTGCCTGATGAACCTTTTCGGGCGGCGTGTTTGCAAGAGGTAGCAGGCGGTTTAATTCCAGTTCTACGAGAGCACGACTGCCGGCGAGCCCCGCAAGCGAACCAGGTGGCAAACTCTCAGAAAACGCTTTCGTCATCCGTCTCGTTGTTCTCCCCGTGTTGTGGTTCAAAAGCGCTTACTACAGAGCGGCCCTGGTTGTCGCGCATCAAAACTTCAATTCGTCGTTCTGCCTGACTCAGGCGATCCTGGCACTCGCGCGAGAGTCGAATCCCTTGTTCAAACAATTCCAGACTTTTCTCGAGCGGCAGATCGCCACTTTCCAATTGCCTTACGATTTGTTCCAGCGCCTCGAGCGAGGCCTCAAATGTTCGGGGTTCTTCTTTCATGATTTTGGAAGAGTCAATCTTGGCTAAATAGGACCTATCTTGTCTTACCTTTCTTCGTCGGCTTCAGGAACGGACTCAGATCGAATCCACCAATAGCCGGCAAATCTTTCATCACTCCATCGACCACACGTTGAACCAGGACCTCGTCTTTTACTTCAGTCACTTTCCACTGGTCCCCACTTCGCTGCAGTCCTAATTCTATCGTGCGATTGGGCATTTGTGCCGTTGCCCGCGCATTGTCACCCTGGGAAGTGATTGTCACCAGTCGCTGCACAGCAATAGCCACAATGAAAAAAGGTTTCGGTTCCGATTTGGCCGCGATCTCCTTGAGTTCCGTTGCTACTTCCTGGTGAATCGTATCCTTAAAACGCGGAATCAAGCTCGGGATCATGAAATCAACCTGTCTCTGTAAAGAACTATTGAGTGCTACACCGTAACGATCCGACGCTTTCTTGCTAACTTCCGATACGAGGTTACGCGCAACCGCGTCGTCGTCCACCTGCTTCCCAAACGCAACCATGTCGTCGCGCTGCGCAGCGTCAATAATCAACGCTACTGAGTAAGCCGGGGTTGTTTGATAGTGGCGCCACCAAAAGAAACCGCCGACAGCCAATCCAACAATACCAACAAATATAAGCAGCAGGAGAACCGCAACGACTTTGGGCCAGCGCCTCGTTTTTCTCCCCGCACCAAAGCTTGAGACAGGACCAACACCTGGTTGGTTCAGATTAATCACGATCCGTTTTCGTTTGGATTTGTTGGCTTCCATTCAAGGTATGGGCGGTAGCCCGACTGTTAAGGAGAGCCCAACTCCCACCGATCTGCAGCAACCACATGGCCCTCCTTAACAGTCGGGCTACTGCCCCGCTTCACCTATTCGACTTCCAGCTCTTCAACCCGCGTTTCTAATCTGCCGCGTTCCAAACGCACGTTCACCCGATCTCCTACCTTTACCGCTTCGGCATCTCGCAGCAATCGCCCTTCACTATCCTGCGCGATCGCATAGCCGCGACTCAACACACCCAATGGCGACAGCGCGTCCAGCGATGCCGCAGCAAGTCCCAACTGCTCTCGACGTTCCTGCACTCGCGCAGTGATGGCGGACAGAATACTCGATGCCGCGACTTCATAACGCGCACGTGCACTTCGAGCGTGTGACTGCAATTGAGCTGGGGAGATCCTCTGCGCAAGACCATTCGTTCGTGAAGTCGCGCGCTTTAACGTATGGCTCATCGCAGCCTGAAGCTGATGCGCTGCTGAATTTGACCGGAGTCGCGCATGACTAACCTTCGACTTTACTTCGTCAAACACTTGCGAAAATGCGTGCTCCTGAACACGCGTTCTTGCATCCACGATCTTAAACCGCGTCAGCCTAACCAATTGTTTACCCAATTGTTCGAGCGCAGTGCAAAGCTGGTCTTCACGAGCCGCCACAATTTCCGCAGCTGCAGATGGTGTTGGCGCGCGATGATCTGCCACGAAATCGGCGATCGTGAAGTCAGTCTCATGGCCAACCGCCGAGATAACCGGAATCGTTGAATTACGAATCGCGCGCGCAACCTCCTCCGTATTGAACGCCCAAAGATCCTCAGTTGAACCGCCGCCTCTGCCGACAATCAAAACATCGACTAGATCGTTGAGACGTTCTTCTCGAACTGCTCGTTCGTGATACTGATTTATGAGTCGTATCGCGCGCGCTATATCGGGTCCGGCGCCGTCTCCTTGAACGCGTGCGGGTGAAAGTAGAACATTGACTGTCCTTGTTCGTCGCGAGATGACATTCAACATGTCGCGAATGGCTGCGCCGGTTGGAGAAGTAACAATCCCTACTCGACGCGGGAAAACAGGTAACGGTCTCTTGAGCGCTTTGGCAAAGAGTCCTTCGGCCTGCAATCGATCGCGCAGTTGCTCGAAAGCGATCCGCAGCGCACCGGCGCCGACAGGATCCAGCGTTTCGACGACCATCTCATACTCACCGCGAGGTGGATAGACAGTTAGTTTCCCGCGCGCCCGAACGTGTAGACCGTCGTTGGGTTTGAAGCGAATGCGTTGATTCGACGAGCGAAAACATTTGGCTCGCAATTGAGCATTAGGGTCTTTGATCGTGAAGTACCAATGACCAGAGGAATGAGCTTTAAAGTTTGAGATCTCGCCTTCGACCCAAACCGCTGCAAAACGAGATTCGAGTGAGGTGCGGATCGCGTTAGTAAGTTGCGACACCGTCATGGGGCGTCGCTCAGTTTCGTCGAAGAGAGCTGAAAATAAAGGCTGCGACATTGGGTTTATCCACAGATTACGCAGATTACGCGGATTTTGCTATGTGAGAGTTGAAGCGGCTTTCAAACCTGCTGAATCTATAACACCCCTCCGTATTTCAAGACCTAATCTGCGTAATCTGTGTAATCTGCGGATTAAGGTGTCACACCAACAACAGGACTCAATTTCACCGACGCACCTTCCCTATTTGTCCGCAGGCGAATTCTAGGAGCGGTTGAGGAGACAGAATTAGATGCGTAAGTGATCGTGTACGCGGTCCGCAGTTGGAGCACCACGTCATCATAAGCTCGCTGCAAGTCTTCAATTCGCTTTATCGGATAGTAGACGCCGCCAGACGCAGCCGCCAGTTTTCGACCTTCCTCATCTGCTCGGGTTGTGAGTGTCAGATAACGGGTGCGCAAAGGATCGATCGTGATCTCCGGCTTTGGAACACTGCTCTCAGGTATCAAGCCCGACGGCACGTAAAGCGGATAGATCAACGCGCCAGACTCCGCAAGCGCTTCGAGAATTGCTGGAAAGGGTAGAAATGATTTGTTGTCATCGCCATCTGACATCACTACCACGGCAGTCCGTTCACCGCGCAGTCGCTTGATTGGTTCGGCCAGGACATAACCAAGTGCGTCGTACAACGCCGTGCCGCCACCAGCATCGATTTCATCAAGTTTGCGGGAAAGCATTGCGCGATCCGTCGTGAAGTCAGAGATAATTTGAATATCGTCGCGGAAGCTAATGATCGAGATTCGATCCTGTGGACTGGCGGTCTTGAGAAAGTCACGTGCAGCTTTACGAATAAAGTCCATTCGTTCTTCAACACTACCCGAAACGTCCAGCAACAGGATCAAATTGAATGGTTCGTTAGCAGGCGAAACATTGGTCACTGTTCGCTCAACCCCGTTCTCGAAGACGGTGAAGTCAGACGCATGCATACCTGGAATGGCGCGACCGTTGCGGTCCATCACACTGGCATTGAAGCGCATCAACTGCTGACCCGCGGCAGTCACGATTAGTCCCGGGGGCGAACCCTTATGCAGCGTGGGTTCCTTCTCAAGAGGCGGCAGTGTTCTGGCGTAATCGCCGAACATCTTTGGCGATACTTTGCGAATCGCTTCTGTCAGTTGCGTATCACCACTGCGAACAATTGCGCGCGCAGCTTCAGTCAACGGCCGCTCGCGCAAATCACTGGGCGCCATCTCAGGATCGACATTAAGTAGAACCACGCCTCGCTGCGTGTGAAAGTTCAGTGCGACTCGCTCTTCCTTTTTCGGCTTCTCCTCTCCGAGCTTGCCTGACAAACGAAACCAACCGCCGGCTTTTTCCTTTACTTGCTTTAACTCTACATCACTCATGTACCGTGGCCGGCTTGCTTCCCAAACAAAGTCGTACTTCAACGCATCGAGTGGAACATCGGCATGAATTGTTCCCGTATCGGTTTTGACAAGTGCCGATTCGACGTTGCCGATCACACTTACTGCTCCGGATCGACTCTCCACTTCGACCTTCGAACGGGCTGGTACGCGCACCACAACATCGATGCGATCCAGTTCACCTCTTTGGCGAACATCTACCTCAAGATTCTTCCCACTCGCTTTTGCTGTGATGTCGGAGTCGGCAACAGCTGCACCATTCGAACTCGCCTCAATACGAGCCTTTTGCTGAATATCTTCAGCCGCGATTACAGTGATGCGTCCATCACGATTTTTTACCGAGACGGAAACGATGTCTGGAGTATCGAGCTCGCGTGAGTAGGAGAATTGCTGCGAAAAACAAACGCTGGTCGCTGCGGACAGAAGCGCTGGTAAGAGCAATAACTGAACTGGGGATAAAAGACGCCGCAAACTCCGGGCAAGGGACTTAACTGAAAACATCGCGAGCGATCTTGCCCGTCGAGCGCGTGAGGGTCAAGCGGTCCAATAGACACCACCGACTTCAGCCGGTGGTACTTCAATTTCTCGACTACCAGTGCATACAACCAAGTACCACAGACAACACCAGGCTTCAGCCGGTGGTACTTCAATTTCTCGACTACCCAACTGCACAAACCTGCGCGGGACAACACCAGGCTTCAGCCGGTGGTATTTCAATTTCTTAGCTTGTTGGTGGAAAAGAGC
>Ga0310810_10003562_pt1 | contig 17002 bp, 10 predicted proteins | sample NCmetagenome_FD_207641 | JGI IMG/M metagenome (GOLD analysis project Ga0310810, IMG submission 207641) | Soil microbial communities from experimental microcosm in Duke University, North Carolina, United States - NC | ecosystem: Engineered > Artificial ecosystem > Soil microcosm > Unclassified ... | reverse complement strand
CGCCTATTCGCGTCACGGCTGCGATGGTCGGCGGTGCGGTCGCGACCATTCGCTCGAAGCTCGCGGTCGGACCGATGCCGAACTCGAGTACCAGGACCTTCGGATAGCGACCGGACAGCGCGCGCAGCGCACGCATCGCAATCGTCAGGAATACGAACGGACGGCGCCAGCGCGACCATGGCAGCACGTACGGTTCGGTGAAGCGCAGAAGGGTTGCGGCGACCCCCAGGTCGTCGTTCATGTTGCTGACCGTGTTGCCGACCGCTCCGACGACCGCTTTCGCGCGCGCGTCGGACAGCACATGGGCAATCATCGCTGTCGTCGTGCTCTTTCCGACCGAGCCGGTGATACCGACGACCAACGGCTTGCGAGCGCGGAATACCAGACGGGCCCAGAAGACGACGTACGACTCGAGGACGCGAAGCGGAAGAAGCGGCTCGATGATGGCATCGACGACGAAGCGCTTGACGCTTACCCGAATCGTGCGCGAGGCCGCTTCCACGGAAGCCCCCTGAACTCGTCGACGATTTGCCGTCCGCGACTATACACCTCCGCAAGGCATCCCGAGCATCGCCGAACCTCGCGTTACACCGTCGCATCAACAGGTCGTGGACCACAGAAGCGCGTGGCGCGCACGCAATGATCGCGGGACGAGATCGATGCGAAATGCGAAGAAACGAGAGGAAATGCGCCGGATTAGGATATCTTTGAAGGTGCAACGTGATTCTGCAGGGCGGGCAGTCGGATCGACTGGAAAGCCGGCCTCACGTTACGGCGCGGTTGCGAGGCCCCGCGCGTCAAGCGTCGACTCTCCAGCCCGGCAAAGCCATGCACTTCGAATATCGTCTCAACCACCGTATACCGGTGCTCGCGTGGCTTCTGCGCGTCAGGCCCGATGGCAAGGCCCTTGTCGAGCACGGAGACTGGGTGGAGACGCGCGAGCGCTTCTTCTGCGAGGGCGCGTGGAGCGACTCAGCGTTCGCGAGCGGCGCCTTCGCCGACGCGTCGGTCTTCGTCGGGTCCGGAGCGTCGCTGGATGCCGATGGCAACCTCGTGCTCGTCACCGCCACGAACACGATCGAACGGCTGCAGATCCTGCGTCTCGGCGACGAGGTGCTTGCCTCGAATTCGCTCGCGTTCCTGCTCGCTCGCAGCGGTGACGCGCTCCATCAGGGCTACAAGCACTATGAGTGGGACTTCTGCTCGATCATCGACGGCATCGACCGGTACGTGAGATCCGTTCCGACGCGCGCCGGGCGCGCCGTGCGGCTGTACTATCACTGCAATATTGCAACCGATCGCTCGCTGGCGCTGGTCGAGAAACCGAAGCGCCGTCCGGCGCCGTTCCACTCGTTTGCCGAGTACCGCGATCACCTGTTCTCGCAAGTGCGAGACCTTTGCGCCAACGCACAGGCACCGGAGCGGAAACATCGCTTCGCGCCAATCACGACGATATCCAGCGGGTACGATTCGACGGCCGCGGCCGTGCTCGCTCGCGAGAACGGATGCAGGGACGCGCTGACGTTTGCGGCTCCGAGACCGGAGTTCGGAGACTGTGACGACGGCACCCCGGTCGCCGGGAAGCTGGGCCTCGAGGTGCGCAAGCTCGACCGCCTCTCGTATCAAAGGCGGGACGACTGCCCCGAGGTCGAGTTTCTCGCGAGCGGTTTCGGCGGCGACGACGTGATTTTCAGCGCCTTCGAGCCGATGCTCGCCGGGCGCCTGCTATTCAGCGGGTTTCATGGAGACAAGATCTGGGAAAGGACGAACACGAAGGTCAGCGCCAGCATCGTTCGCGGCGACCCGAGCGGCGGATCGATGCAGGAGTTCCGCTTGAGGGTGGGTTTTCTTCACCTGCCGGTTCCATTCATCGGTTGCACCGCGCATGAATCGATCCATGCGCTCTCCAATTCCAGCGAAATGATGCCCTGGCGGATGAACGACCCGACCTACGACCGGCCCATTCCACGGCGTATCGTCGAAGAAGCGGGAATTCCCCGCGCCTGGTTCGGTCATTCGAAGCGCGCCGCGGCGGTGAACCTCCCGCCGAAGGCCGACGAAGACGACATGCGCAAGGTGATGTCGCCGCACACGATCGAGGCGTATCGGCGGTACGCCGGCGCGATTCCGATCTACCGGGGCGCGCGCGAGAAGGCGAGATGGAGCGCGATGCATGTTCTCTACAAGGCAAGCCTGCGAATCGTCTGGCGGATGCGCCGGTGGCTCGACGTGGAAGTTCGAAGCGACGCGTTCGTCTCCGCGAAATACGCGCGCTTGCCGAACCGCAACTATTTCACGTTCCACTGGGCGCTCTCGGAGATGCGGACGCGGTATGCGCCGGCGGGCGAGCGCATCGACAGCATGACCGGCGGGGGCGACGGGACCACCGGACGACAGCAGGCGATAGCCGGCGCTCGTTCGGACGTCGATCAGGTCCGATGACGCCGAAGAAGGGTCACGCCCCATCCGGGCCGGAATGAGCCTTCGTTCGCAGGTTCTGACCGGCTTTCGCTGGACGGCAACGGTCAGGTTCCTGAGCCAGGTCCTGGCGTGGGCCATCACGCTCCTCGTCGTACGTCTGCTCGCTCCGGCCGACTACGGCCTGCTTGCGATGGCCACCGTGTTCGTCGCATTTCTGACGATGTTCTCGGAATTCGGTCTCGGGCCGGCGGTCGTGCAGCGGCGCGACATCGACGATCCGCTTCTGAAGCGCGTATTCGGGGTCATTCTGATCGTCCATGCGTCGCTCACGCTCGTGCTGGTGCTCGCGGCTCCGCTCATTGCCGAGTTCTACCGGGAGCCGAGGGTGGCGCCCGTCGTGCGCGTCCTGTCGCTGCAGTTCATGATCTCGGCGTTCGTCGTGATCCCCGACGCGATGCTGCAGCGACGAATGGAATTCAAGCACCGGTCGCTGCTGGATTTTTCAGCGACCGTGATCAACGGCGCCACGACGTTGGGCATGGCGTTCGCGGGCGCCGGCGTATGGGCGCTCGTCACCGGATCGCTGGCCGGGCAGATCTGGAAAATGATCGGCATCAACCGTCTGTCCCCGTTTGCGCATTGGCCGAGCTTCTCGATCAAGGGCATGCGATCGATGCTCCGGTTCGGTGGACACCTCACCGCCGCCGGCGTATTCGCGATGATTTTTTCCCAGGCGGACACCGTCATCTGCGCGAAATTGCTCGGCAACCAGATCCTGGGTTTCTATTCGGTGGGTGTGAACCTCGCCGCGATGCCGAGCCAGAAGACCGCGGGTCTCGTGAATTCCCTCGCGTTCCCCGCGTTCGCAAGCCTGCAGCACGACATGCGCAAGGTCCGCGAGAACGTGCTGCTTGGCATCACGTTCCTCAGTTTCTTCGCGTTTCCCGTCTCGTGGGGCATGTCGAGCATCGCTCCCGAGGTCGTCAACGTAGTGCTGGGATCCAAGTGGACGCTCGCGACGATTCCGCTGCAGGCGCTTGCCATCGTCATTCCGTTTCGGGTGCTCGGCAACTTCGTGGCAATCGTGCTGCAAAGCCTCGGTCATCCGGGCGTCCTCTTGCGCAATGCGCTGTGGGGCTGCTGCGTCGGGATCCCGTTCCTGTTCGTTGGCGCGACGCTGAATGGCCTGACGGGTATCAGCATCGCGTGGGTCGCGGTGCTGCCACTTTTGTTCGTACCCGCCCTGATGCGCGCTTCGCCGATCCTGAAGCTGCCGGTGATGGAGGTGCTCTCGACGATCGCCCCCTGGGCCGGTGCCGCCGCCGCGATGTATCTCGCAGTGACCGGAGTGCGCGAGCTGCTTTCCGATTACCAAGGCTGGGTTCGAATGGCGCTTCTGATCGCGACGGGCGCCGTCACGTATCTTTGTGTCGCGTTCGTTCTCGTTCGCGGACGCACGCTCCAGGTGCTTGCCGTGGTGCGCAGCATTCTCATGGAGCGACGGGCCGGCTGAGCCCGTTGTTGCGCGGTCTTACAGGTAAATCGTACCGCTGTTTTGCGGTGCACCCGGAACTTTTCTTTTCGCGCCAAGAACTTCGGCGCGTGGCATATCGCTTGCACGCCGAATGCGGTTCGAGTCGCGACATGTCTTCTCCGGACATCATTCAGCACGCACCGTCGGTGACGCGATTCCGGTTTCGGGAGTCGGCGTCAGCCGCAACGCGTGCATCCGGCAAGTCGCTGCCGTCGCAAATGCGCGACATCGTGCAGCTCAGCCGCGGGTTCGGAGGGCTGTCGCCGCGCGAGTACTACTACTTCGGGCTGTATGACGACAGGCGCTTTCCGGAAGAAGAGAAGAGGCGGTTCATCGGCCTGGGCGTTCAATCGCAGATCCTCTGGCGATGCACTGACGGGCAGTACTGGGCGATGAGTCGCGACAAGCTGCTATTCGCGGCGCTGATGGCGCTGCACGGATTCCCGCTTCTCAATACGCAGGCGGTCCTTCATCGCTTTCGTATCGTCCCGAATGCGCGGCCGCTGCGCTCGTTTGGCGATGTCGCCCGCTTCCTTCGTCACGAGGCAACGTTCCCGCTATTCACCAAACCGGTCATGGGCATGCGAAGCGCGGGCTCGGCGCGTATCGACGGGTACGACGCGGGCAACGACGAGCTATTGCTGTTTCCCGACCATCGTGTCCGCGTCGATGCGTATCTGGCGGGCATCGAGCGGTATCTCGACGAAGGCTATCTGTTCCAGGATGTCCAAGATCCGCACGAGCGCATTCGCGCGGTTTGCGGCAATCGGCTGGCGACCGTGCGCCTCGTCATGATGGTCGGGCCCGACGGCCCGGTTCCGTTTCGCGCAATGTGGAAGGTGCCGGCGGGTCCGAACGTTGCGGACAACTTCTGGCGGGCCGGCAACATCCTCTGCGGGCTCGATCCCGCAACCGGTCGCGTGACGCGCGCGATTTGCGGAACCGGCACCGCGCAGGTCGACGTCACGAACCATCCCGACACGGGCGTCGCCGTCAAGGACTTCGTCATCCCGCATTGGGACAGGCTTCTCGGCATGTGCCGTGATGCGTCGTCCGTGCTTCCGGGAATCACGTTGCAGGGCTGGGACATCTGCATCACCGACGATGGACCCGTGCTCGTGGAAGTGAATGTCGGCGGCGACTTCACGCTGCCGCAACTCGGCCACGCCAAAGGCATGCTCGACGAGCGGTTCAAGGCCTATCTCGACGCGCATGGTTTCCGTCCTTCGCGGCCGGCATGGGGCTTCGAGGTGATGCAATCGCTTCGCCGGCATCTGACCCCGTCGCGCGGACGACGTGCGCTCGCGCTTTGACGGCACGGTGGGCGTCGCGAACGCTATTCTTCCCGCGGTCGTGAAGCTCAAGCGCTTCGTCGTCGATAGGATCGTCGAGCCGGCGATTCCCCTGCGCAGGCTGGAAGCCTACGTCGTGTTCTGGGCGCGCATGGTTTACCGGTTGCGCAAGCCGTTCATCGTCGGTGTCACCGGCTCGGTGGGGAAGTCCACGACGACCGCGATGATCGCCACCGCGCTTTCGCATCCTCGCCTTCGTGCCCGCGTCGGACGCGTCGGGCAAACCCGCGACAACATGAACGACGACATCGGTGCCGCGGCAACGCTGTTGCGTTACGAACGCTTCTTCATCCTGCCGTGGTCGTATCCGCGCCGTGTCGCGACGCTGCTCACGATGCCCTTCCGGGCGTTGCGCGTCGCCTTGAGCCGCTATCCGGACGTGATGGTCATGGAGTTCGGCGTCGGAGCGACGTCTCACTTTCGTCGCCTGGTTCGCATCGCTCCGCCCAGCGTCGCGATCGTGACCTGCATCGGGCCGGCGCATCTCGAGCTGTTCGGGAACGTGGACGACATCGCGCGCGAGAAAGGCGAGCTGGTAAAGGCGGTGCCACCCGGCGGTCTGGTCGCTTTGGGAAACGATCACGATCGAGTCGCAATGCTGCAAGCGATGGCGTGCGCGCCGGTGGTGACGGTCTCCGGGAAAGGTCTCGAACTCAGTCGACGGTTGACGCACGTCGTATGTCGTCACATGGGCCTGGAGGAGGCGGCCGTCGACGAAGCGCTCGCGAGCTTCGCGAGCCCGAAGGGACGCCTCAATCTCGTCCGGCTTCGCTGCATCACGCTGCTCGACGACAGCTATAACGCGAACCCGCTGTCGATGGCGCTCGGCCTCGACACGCTGGCGCAGAGTGCAGCGGCGGGACAGCGCCGCGTCGCCATCCTCGGCTACATGGCCGAGCTTGGCGACGATGCGGTCCGCTATCACGACGAAGTCGGGCTCCACGCGCGTGGCTGTTCGGACCTTCTCGTGGGCGTCGGGCCCGATGCCCGACGTTATCGGCCTGATCGCTGGTTCGCCACGAGTGCCGAGTGCGCGGCGGCGATCGACGGGATCCTGCGACACGGCGATTGGGTGCTCGTAAAAGGTTCGTTTTCGGCGCAGATGGAAAAGGTCGTGTGGAGCGTCAAGTCGTTCGGCGAACGCGGAGCATCGGATGCGAAACGGGCAGCGTGAAAGTCGCATCGCGCACGTCGCGTCGAACGGCGTTGCCGCGACGATGGTTCGGCAACGGCGAGTCGATCGCGCGAACGGACGCACCGTGACGCATTCATCATGCCATCGCTTCGCAGTCGGTTAAGGCGTTTCGCGATCGATCGGTTGATCGAGCCGGCGATTCCGCGTCGCCGCCTCGAGTCCTATCTGGTCTTCTGGGCAAAGCTCGTCTACCGCGCGCGCAAACCGCTGATCGTCAGCGTCACGGGGTCGGTCGGGAAGAGCACGACGACCGCGCTCGTCGCGCACGTGCTTTCCAGTCCGTCTGCAATGGCGGTGACCGGACCGGTCGGAAGCACGTTCAGCAACATGAACGACGACGTCGGCGTGTCTGCGACGCTGCTTCGCTACCGGGATGTCCTCGAGTTGCCGTGGAGCTACCACCGCCGCGTCGCCATGTTCGCTTCGATCGCATGGCGCGCGCTGGGTGTGCTCGTGCTTCGGCAATACCCGAAAGTGATGGTGCTCGAGTGCGGCGCCGGCTGGACAGCGAGCCTCGAGCGGATCGCCACGATCGCGCCTCCGACGATATCGGTCCTCACGCGCATCGGTCCTGCGCACCTCGAGAAGTTCCGGACGATCGAGGGCGTCGTCCGGGAAAAGGGCGCGCTCGTGCGCGCGGTCGCGCCGTCCGGACTCGTCGTGCTGGGACGGGAACACGGCTTCGTTTCACAGCTCGAGCAGATGTCGCGTGCACCGGTCGTCGTCGTGCCGGGCAACGGCATCGAGCTTTCGCAGAACGTCGCTCGCGCCGTCTGCGACTATCTGCATATTCCCGCCGAAGTCTGCGAAGCAGCCCTGAAAACGTTCGAGCGCCCTGCAGGCCGACTGAATCGGATCGATCTCTTCGCCCTTACGGTCGTCGACGACACCTACAACGCCAATCCGATGTCGATGCAGCTCGCGCTCGACACGCTGGCGCAATTGGGAGGACCGCAAAGGCGGCGGATAGCCGTGCTCGGGCCGATGAGCGAGCTCGGTGACGACGCATCCCGTTATCACGCCGAGATCGGGAAGTACGCGCGGGATCGGGCGGATGTGCTGATCGGCGTCGGTGCGCCGAGCCGGGACTACGCCGCCGATCACTGGTTCGACACGAGCGAAGCCTGCGCCGCGGCGATCGAACGGATGGTGCAGACCGACGATGTGGTTCTCATCAAAGGCTCGGCGTCCGCGCGAATGCCGATGATCGTCGATCGGCTTCGCGGCGCGTTTGCGACGCGCGCCCCGGAAACGCCACGGCACCCGCGCGCATGCGCGGCGGCGACGCCTCGCGCGGACTTCATCGCACCCGCTGCGGTGCGCGAAACCTCGCGCAAGTTACGCGCGCGGCCGTAGCGCGCCCGCGGGCGCCTTTGGAAAGCGACGTTTCCCGCGCCGGCTGTTGTCACCGAACGACAGTGTGACGTTGCCCGGCGCCGCGGACGCTCGTCCCGGCGGCAAACAAGCGCTTGAATCGCCGAAACTTCGAACGCGACCGGTCTGCCGATATGACGTTGGCATTACCCGTGCTACCGTCTTGCGAACTTCGCGCTCGTCCGAGGTTTCCCCGTGGTCCGGTTCGCTTCACTTCTCCTCTCGATTTTCATGCTTGCCGTCCCATTCGCGAGCGCTGCCGCGAGCGTCGGCGACGCGACCGCGGGTTCCGCCATACCGGTCAGCGTGATCGAGTTCTACGACAGCACGCTCGACCATTACTTCATAACCGCCGACCCGATCGAAGTCGTCGCGCTCGATAGCGGAGAGGTTCCCGGCTGGTCGCGGACCGGCTTTCAATTCGCGGCGTACGCGAGCGACTCAACCGCGGACGGCCTGAGTCCCGTTTGCCGGTTCTACGGTCTTCCGGCCTACGGACTGGATTCGCACTTCTTCTCCGCGCTGCCGAAGGAATGCGCGGACGCATCCACGAACTTCGAGGGCAAATGGGTTCTCGAATCCGACGACGTTTTTCGCGTCATCCTGCCGGATCCGACGACGGGCACCTGCGTCGCGGGCAGCGTTCCCGTCTACCGGATCTTCAACAATCGGCCGGATGCGAACCATCGCTATACTACGGACGTCTCTGTACGACAGCAGATGATTGCAAAGGGCGGCGTGCCGGAGGGTGCAGGTCCCGACGGCGTCGCCTTCTGTACCGCGGTGGCGGACGCGAACGCGCTGTCGGCGACCGTATGGTCGACACAAATCGGGTCTGACATGTATTCGTTCAGCAGCATCGTGGTCGGCCTGATGGCCGGTGCGACGATCTCGAGCTACGCATGGGATTTCGGGGACGGGACGACGGCAAGCGGTGCAGCCGTCACGCATCAATTCCCGGCCCCCGGCACGTACGCAGTGACGCTGAACGTCGCCGACAGCCGCGGAAGCCGCGCGTCGACGAGCAAATCCGTCTCCGTGACCAACGCGGGCGGTGACGACTTCGACGTGCGGCGCAACGGACCTGGCGTCGTGCGCTCGTTCGACTTCGACACGCCGGCGCAGCTCGGCTCGAAGACCTACCGCTCGAATGTCTGGCTGAACTGCGGCGTGAAGACGTGCGCGACGATCGACACCAGCGTCAAGGCTTCCGGCGCCGGTTCGCTGCGCTTCGACATTCCGGCGCTGTCGCCCGACAACGCGGCGGGCTCGTGGTCGGCCGAATTCTCGCCCGATCTGTCGGTGCGCTTCGGCGAGAATACCGAGTTCTACGTGCAATGGCGCCAGCGCGTCAACCAGGCGTACGTCGACACGAAGATCCTCGATACGAACGGCAGCCCGCAGGGCGGCTTCAAGTCGCTCATCATCGGCCCGGGCAATACGGCGACGACGACGTATAACTCGTGCGAAGCCTCGCACGTCGTTCTCACCACGTATTACCAGTCGCGAATTCCGGTCGGCTACAACTCGTGCACGGGTTCGGGGTCGCACGCGGCGTACGCCGGCTTCTATCAGACCGTGCTGGGCAAGAACGGCGCCGCATCCGACTACCTCATCCAGAATGGTCCGACGCTCAACTGCTCGTTTCGCACCGGTGGGCCGAGTTGCATCCGCTGGGTCGCGAACGAATGGATGACGTACAAGATCTGGATCAAGACGGGCGCGCGCAACAACGTCACTCACGAGTTCGACAACAGCGAGTACAAGCTGTGGATCGCGCGCGAGGGTCAGCCGTCGGTGCTCGCCGTCTGGTGGCGCCCCGGCATCCCCGGCTATTTCCCGCTGACGGCAGGAACGGCGAGCGACCCGAATCAATCCTTCGGAAAGATCACGCTTACGCCCTTCATGACGAGCAAGAGCCCGACGCAGGATCACCCGCTTCTGCAAATGTGGTTCGACGATCTCATCATCAGCCGGCAGGACATTCCGGATCCGGCGTTGCCGAAGAGCGCGAAGCTCGCCGCGCTTGCGCCGAGTACGGCGGTCAATCTCGGCCCGTACAAGCCGCAGCCCGCGGACGGCGACACCGCGGCGTCCGTGCACACGACCGACTACAGCGGCATGCAGTACGACGCGAATCGCCGGCAGATGGTGCTCTTCGGCGGCGGCCACGCCGGATCGAACAACGACGCGATCGAACGCTTCAGCCTCGACACGCTGACATGGTCGGCGGAGTACCGGCCGACGCCGCAGAGCGCGTGGACCGAGGCCAACTACGACGCGACGCTCGGCGCCTGGCGATCCGGTCCCGACGGTCCGTACCCGCGAGCCGTTTCGCGGCATACGCTCGATGAACTGGTCGTGGCCGGCGACGAATTGATCGTGCTCGGGAAAGTCGAAGGAAACGCGGCGAACCTGGCGGGGCAATGGAAAGGGGCCCCACCGACGACGCTTTCCATGTACACGAACGCGCGCGTCGCTCATTACAACTTTCTGTCCAGGACGTGGTCGTTCTCGGCGACGGCAACCGGCGCGACCGATAGCTGGCCTGCGACGGCTCTCGATCCGGTATCGGGCAGGATTCTCATCGTGAGCCGCGACCAGATCGCGGTTTACGACCCGTCGACCAAAACGAAGAGCGTCGTGAAGCAGATCGGCGACAACGCGATGGGCGCCAACCAGAATCTGGTGTACTTTCCGCCGAACGACAAGTTCTACTACGTGCATCAGAACGGTGCCGTATGGGAGATTGCGTTCGATCGGTCCCAGCCGTCGGCTTCGACGGTCCGACGCGTGCCCGTCACTGGATCGCTTCCCGGAACCGGCACGCCGGAGACGGCAATCGCCTACGATTCGGTGAATCACATGATCGGAATGGGACCGATGCGCGGTACGTTCTACACGTTCGATCCCAATGTCGGTTCGTGGTCCGCCACCAAAGTCGCGGCGCTCGGCAATCGCTCGACGGTCTTCCATTGCATGGATTTCGACGCCGTGGACGGGGTCTACGTCTTCATCGCCGACGATTTCTCGACGTGGGCGTACCGGGCCGCCTCGCAAACCGTGCAATGAGTGCCACCTTGTCCAGAGGCATCCTGCTCGCGGCCTCGCTGCTGCTGGTCGCCGCGTTTTGCCGGTCCGCCGCGGGCCAGGAGATTCCCGGATATCCCGACAGCGTCGAAGGGTACGACCCCCGCGAAGTCGCCATGCTCCCCGGCTACTGCAAGTACACGCAGTTGTTCCGTGATCGGGTGCCCGGAGGGAACGATGCGAAACAGATCGCGCACTGGTACGAGGTGATGGGACGCCCGTTTCACGCGATGCACCACTATTGCTGGGGCTTGATGAAGACCAACCGGGCGCTGCTCCTCGCGCGAACCAAACAGGTGCGCAACTACTATCTGCACAGCTCGGTGCAGGAATTCGACTACGTGATCAACTCGTCGCCGCCGACGTTCTTCATGCTGCCGGAGATCTATACGAAGCGCGGTGAAAACCTGTTGCGGCTGCGTGAGCTCGGCGAGGGAATGATGTCGTTGCAGCACGCGATCGATTTGAAGCCCGACTACTGGCCGCCTTATGCGGCGCTCGGCGATTACTTCAAGGAAGCCGGCAACTACGCGAAGGCGGCCGAGTGGCTGCAAAAGGGTCTGGCCGCGTCGCCGAATGCCAAGCCGCTGAAGGAGCGATTGACGGCTCTGAAGAACAAGACGCCGGCCGAGGCAGCAGGGCGCGACGCGCTCGCGAACGAGCGATAACTGCGACCTGTCCGGTCGCCGCCGGTTCGCGGCACCGGTCCCTACGTCGAAGCGGGCCGGTTGGCGATCGTCGACATGCCGACGGTCGAGCGTGCGGCCATTGCGGCCTGCACCCGCGTTTCCTCGCGCAAGACGGCGGTCAGCGCGACCAGCACGAACGCGAGGTCGAAGTACGCCATGCTGAGCGCCGCGCCCGACACGATGAACGGCAGCAGGCAATACTGAAACGTCCGTGCGAGGTCGTGTGCCCAGCGAACCTCCGGATTGGCGAGTGAGTGCTTGATCGCGAGCGACGCATTGCGCCACGCCGCTGCGAGCAGCAGCAGATACAACGCCAAGCCGACGAAGCCCAGGTCTCCAAGCACCTGGAAATAGATGCTGTGCGCCGCGTGCGCCATGACCGTATCCGGGCGGCGCGTTGGAACGATGTCGAGCGCCGAGAAGTTCTCGGACAGGTGCTTCCACACCGCGAGGTCCTGCGTCGAATGAAAGCCTGCGCCGGTCAGCGGATGCTCGATCGCGGCGAGCGTATTGATCTTCCAGGCGATGACGCGCCCCATGAACGACGAGTCCTGGCTCACGTCCTCGATCGTTTGCATCCGGTCGAACCACGTGTCGGGAGCCAATGCGAGCGCAAGCAACGCAAGCGGGAATGCGACCGCGATGAAGGTCAGCTTCTTCCGGGTGGTGACGAAGATCCAGAACCCGAGCACCAGGATGCCGATAAAGCCTCCGCGCGAACGCGTGCCGATCACGGTCAGGACGAGCAGGAAGATGCTGCCGCCCAGCATGAGGCGCAGCAGCACATTGCGGAATTGCAGGTACAGGTAGACGAGCACCGGGATCGTCATGATGATCGCCAGCGCAAACGCGTTGTTGTCGCCGATGATCGAATTGCCCGGGCCCCATATCTTGTGCCCGCCCGCCGTGAGCACGAATTTTCCTGCCTCGAGAATGCCGTGAAAGCCCATCGACAATGCGACCGCGAAGAGGATGGCGACCATTCGCGTCCGCGTGCGGATGAACGCCATGACGGCGAGCGACAGGACCAGCGTCTTCACGAACTGCTCCCACTGCGACCAGGTATCCGCGGCGACCGGTGCGACACTGAAGACCGACGAGATGGTCGCCCAGATCAGAAGACCGCCGAGCAGGATCGACGTCGTATTGAGCGGTATTGCCTTCGGCTTGCTGGCGAACGGCCACGCGAGCAAGGTCACGACAGCGATCCACAGGTTGAAACGGATTGCCGACGCGAACCCGTAGACGTACGAATTCGGCACGAGCAGCGCCGTCCAGCACCAGGCGAGCACGCCCAGATAGGGCCGTGTCAGGATCATCGGCGTCATGATCAGGAAGCCCAGCAGCAGCGGAATGTCGCGCATTCGACGATTGCCTGGAGTGACGACGCCGGAGACTTACGATCGGGCCGACCGATCGGGGGCCGTCGGCGACTCCGTACGCTCCTCGCGGATGCACCAGAACATGACCAGCAGCATCCCGAGTATGTCGAGCGTGAGGAGAGTGCCTTCGAGCATGGAAAGACGCTTCAGGAAGTTTTGATGGACGTCGCCGGCCCGCTTCGATGGCGCGCGGCGTGGACGGCGATCGTCACATCATAGCCGCTGCGTGTTTCGCGAAACGTCCGCCCGTATCGCAAGCGCGTGCGCGGCCCTGTCTTGCATGAAGGGTGCCAAAGAAGTCGTCGCGCATCCGCGCGTCGACGACGATCTGTGGCGTACATCGATTTGAAATCCCGCCCATGCATCTGCCACAATCGCGCGACCGTTGCGGCTGGAGCCAACCGGAGATCCTCATGACGAACAACCTTCTGCACCGGACGGCTTCATGGTTGCGATTGGCGCTCGTCGCCGCAGCCATGGGCTGCGTCCTTCATCCTGTCTCCAGTCTTGCACAGGAGCAGCCGGCTCCGAACATCATCGTGACGAGCGATGCGCCGGGCGTGCAGCGACAGGGGGCGTTCCAGCAGTTCACCTCGCCGCGCTCGCGAAGCCGGTCACCGATCCGAAGCGCCGGTGGCGGCAACCACGGCGTCACGTTCAAGGCCGACATCGCGTTGGGTGGCTTCTACCGGACGTTCGTGTGGTGGCCCGAGGTCGACTTCGCGCCCGGCGACGTCGACGTGAGCGTGCACAGCCTGAGCGCCGATACGACGCTGCGGATGAATCAGGGACTGCGGACCGGACAATGGGTTCCCATCGGCATCTTCGAACTCGCGAACAACGCCAAGGTGACGCTTTCGGCGGCGAGCCCCGGCGGGACGGTTCTGGCGGACGCCGTGCGCTTCCAGTACATGGGTCCTCGGATGCCGGCGCTTGCATTCGACACCGACGAGTTGCCGCTGGCCGCCGCGGGCGAGCGATACGACGGCTGGTTCGATCTGGTGGGCGGCACGGCGCCGTTCACGTTCTCGGCCGATGCGGCGGCGCTTCCTCCGGGGCTCGTCCTCGATGCGAGCAGCGGCGCGATCACCGGGATCACGGACAAGGTCGGCCATTACCCGTTCGACGTCGAAGTGTTCGACCACAGCGGGCAGCGCGCCGTGAAGACGTACACGATCGACGTGCTGCCGGGTTCGAGTGCCGGCAAGCGCGCTGCGGGAACGAAGCTTCGTGAGCGATCGACCGCGCGGAAACCCGCAGCGGGCATCATCGTCAAGGACGGCAATCCCACAGGCGCAGCGCCGGACCTTTCGAACCTGCTCGGCCTGCTGGCGGCCGCTCCGGAAGGCGAATGGGTGCAGGCGAACCTGAACGCCTATTCGGACGTCTGGTCGCCCGACTATTTGCGGCCGCTGTACGGCCTCGGCAACCCGCCGCCGTACAAGATCATCCTCGCCTGGAGCAGCTTCGCGTGGGATCCCAATCGCGGCGATCTCTGGCTCTTCGGCGGCGGCCATGCCAACTATCCGGGCAACGACGTCTATCGCTGGCGCGGAAGCACGCGCATGTGGGAGCGCGCGTCGCTGCCGAGCGAGATCAAGCAGGACGATCTCGGGAACTGGCAGGCGGTCGATGGCTGGGACCATGCGCCGGCGTCCGCGCACACGTACGACAACAACATGTTCTTTCCGCACATCGACCGCTTCATCGCGTTCGGTGGCGCGGCGTTCAACAGCGGCGCGGCATGGCGGCGCGAGGTGACGCCGACGACGAGTCGTCTGACGGGGCCGTTCTTCTTCGATCCGTCGCTCGCCGATGGCAACAAGGTCGGCGGATCGACCGGCTCGCACGTGATGCGCGTCGCGCCGCATCCCGAGATCGTCGGCGGCAACATGTGGGCGAACCGCGACATGTTCGTCAACATTGCGAACTTTCCGATCATCCTGTCGCAAGTCAACGGATGCACGGCCTACGCGGACGAGAACGGCAAGGACGTGGCCTATATCGGGGCGAGATCCGGTGGCGGCACCAACACCAACCTTTACAAGTACACGGTCAACGACCTTGCGAATCCCGCGCTCGATACGTTCCAGACGGTCGGCATCTTCTGGAACGGCACGGCGGCCATGACGGTGTGCGCCTACGATCCCGTCCGCAAAGTGCTCGTGCGCACGGGGACGAATGCAACGCCCATTGTTTACTGGAGCCTTGCGGCGCCGGGCATCAACAACAAGGACGCGCGCGCATCGGTCGTCGATCCGACCGGCGAGTTCAATTCGCTTCTCGCAAGCAACGCGCTCAACATGCAGAACTGCGGACTGGACTTCGATCCGCTGCGCGACGACTTCGTGCTCTGGTGCGGCGACGGCCGCGTCTGGGTGCTCACGCCACCGACACCGATAGCGCCGACGGGATGGACGATCGTCAAGCAGCCGTCGCCGACGCGCGCCACGCCGAACGGCGACGTCGGCACCGGCATCCTGGGCAAGTGGAAATACGTGCCGAATCTCGACGCGTTCATCGGCCTGCAGGATCAGACGCTCGGCAACATCTGGCTCTACAAGCCGGTCGGATGGCAGAACCCGTCGCCGTCGGGACCGCCGAACGCACCGACCAACGTCGCGGCATCGGATGGAACGTCGACGTCGAACGTCGTGATCACGTGGACGGCATCGTCGGGCGCGACGCTTTATACGGTGTATCGCTCGCCGTCGGCCGGTTCGCAGGGTACGTCGATCGGCACGACGAGTAGTACGACGTTCACCGATACGAATCCTGTCCCGGGCACCGTCTACTACTACGGCGTGACGGCAACCGGGGCCGGTGGCGAGGGCTCGCTATCGGTCCAGAACTCGGGCTTTGCAGCCGCGGTTACCGGCGGCGGAGGCTTGAGCGGCGTGGCGAGCCTGCCGATGAAGATCGACCTGACGGCGGTCGGCACGTCGGACTGGATTCATTGGCTTCCGCTGAACCGTAAACTCTCGGGCAATCAGATCAGCGATTACCTGCCGGTCGGGACGGGCACCGTGACCGCCTATTTCGACGACGCGCGCAGTTTCGTCTGGTCGAACGGTACGCCGACCGCGAGCGGCAGCGATTCGGCGGGCGCCACGACGACGGGTATCGGCACGGGCTTCACGTTCTCGGTTCCTGCCGGCACGACGCCGGCGACGCTCGTGATCTATGTCGGTGGAACCAATTCGACGGGCAAGCTGACCGCGCATCTGTCGGACGCGTCGGCAGCCGACTATGTCGACACGTCGGTCTCCGGAAGCGCTCGCTACGATGGCCTCTACACGTTGACGTTCCACGCCGCGAGTAACGGCCAGCAATTGCAGATCAGGTGGACGCAATCCGCCGGGAGCGGCAGCATCGCGCTGCAGGCGGCCGCGTTGCAGTAACGCGCGGTCGTCGACCTGAACGCGCCGCCGTCGCACATCAACTCGACGGCGGCTTGCGAAGCGTCACCAGTATCCAGCCTTGCAGAAAGTTGAGCGCGCCGAGGCGCCCGACGAGCTTCTCGTAGGCCATCGCGAGCGCGAACAGGAATCCGTTGAAAAGAAAATACGACGGGTACTGTCCGAGATAGCGGAAATCCTCGATCGCGAAGCCGCTCTGCGAAGCCCACCGTTGCACGGCTCCGCGCGTGTTCGTGCGGTAGGCGGTCGGAAACACGTCCTCCTCGCGCCGTCCCTCCGTACGTGCGACGATCCCCGGATGAAATCGGTTGGGAACGGCTTTCGCGACGAGCGACGCGTAATCCCACAGATTCGCAGTGAGGAAAATGAAGCGACCGCCCGGTCGCAGCACGCGGTAAACCTCGGCATAGACCTCACGCGGCTCCGTCACGTGCTCCATGACGCTTCGCGCCATCACGACGTCCACCGCGTCGTTCTCGATCGGCATCGAAGCGAGGTCGGCTCGATGGAGCTCGAGATCCTGCGCGTCGGAACGGAATTCGACGA
>Ga0310810_10003561_pt1 | contig 17011 bp, 18 predicted proteins | sample NCmetagenome_FD_207641 | JGI IMG/M metagenome (GOLD analysis project Ga0310810, IMG submission 207641) | Soil microbial communities from experimental microcosm in Duke University, North Carolina, United States - NC | ecosystem: Engineered > Artificial ecosystem > Soil microcosm > Unclassified ... | reverse complement strand
CAATTAAGACAGCGCCTCGCCTGACAAAATGCGATAGACGATCGCACATCCCAAGACGATACTTCCGATACTCGCCAGGCCCTGTACGGCGAGGAAGAGCGGGCGTCCCACACGCAACGAGCATACGACGGGCAGACTCAATACGAGGCCGATCAGCATCATGCCGAAAATCGATCCGCAGCCAAATACCGCAATATACAATAGCCCGGCAGCGACGCTTTGCGCCGATGCCACCACCAGCAGCAGCAACGCCGCCGACCCTGCGAGGCCGTGAGCCATCCCGATGCAGAGTGGCCGCACGGATTCCCGCCACCAGTGAGCATGACGGTGTTCGAGAGAATGTGAGTGACTGTGGAAATGCACGTGGCTCATCCCGTCATGATCATGGTGGTGGACGTGCCACCTTTCACGGATCAGCTTCATCCCCAGCAGACCGCCAAGAACCACCAACATCAGTCCGACGAACCCTTCTGCCGCGACGGCCAGCGGTTCAGGAATCGGGACGCGCAGCACGAGCACGATGGCGCCCACCAAGAGCAGAACAAGCGTATGACCGATGCCCCAGCTCAGACCAACGAGGCCGGAAGCCCGCCATGAAGGCCGCTCGGCAAGCACCGTCGAGACAGCGGCCAGATGGTCGGTATCCAACGCGTGCCTCACCCCGAGAATGAAGCCTAGTCCGAGGACTGTCACATATGAAGAGTCAGCCATGCGGCACCGACACCGAATGGAGCGGAAAAGCCGGCGGTGAGAGAGGATGGCCCAGGATCGTCTGTGCGCGGAGATTGGAGACGGCCGTGTGTGGTCGCCGCATGGTCACGATGTCGTGCGGTCAGTCAACATGGTGCAAGATCATGATCACTTGAGAGGCGGCCGGATGGAACAGCCGCAGGAGCTGCGGCCGCTATCCGCCGCGCGCATGCATTTCAAGATGCGGATCTTCGCGCAGACGATCAATCCCGATAAGACCGCCTTCGCGCAACCCCGTACGCTCGAGAGCCTTCCGCTCTTCCGCACCGCGGTCACGCCGCGATTCCCAGCCGGCTCGGATCAACGCCCGCAACTCTTCGGCCGGAACGCCTTCACGGAGCGGTTTGCGCAAATCCGTGCCCTCCGTCGCATACAGACAGCGGTACCACATGCCGTCGGCTGTCACGCGACTGCGGTCACAAGCGGAACAGAACGGCGTCGTGGTAGACGGAATGATGCCAAACGTCGTGCCGTCCGGCAGATGGAATCGCTGCGCCGGAGCCGATCCACGTTCGGGCAAGGGTTCAATGGTCCCGTAGTATTTGCCGAGCAGGGCCAGCATTGCCTCCCGCGAGAGCACTTTTTCCGGAGCCCAGCGGTTTGCACCGCCCACATCCATATATTCGATAAATCGTACTTCGGCCTGGAAATGCTTCGCGAATTCAATCAGCCCGACCAGCTCATCGTCATTGAACCCGCGGATGGCGACTGTGTCGAGCTTGAGGCCGGTAAAGCCGGCGCGCCCGGCGGATTCGATCCCTTCCATGACGCGCGAAAACTCGTCGCGGCGCGTGAGCTGCCGGAACCGCTCAGGCCTCAGTGTGTCCAAACTGATCGTGACTCTGTTGAGACCTGCCTGGTAGAGGGCCTCGGCATGATCTGCGAGGAGAATTCCATTGGTCGTTAATGCGATTTCCTTGATATTGTGATTTTGGAGCAGCAGACGAATGAGGCGGGGAAGATCACGACGGAGCAGCGGCTCACCGCCGGTCAGGCGGACCTTGTCGGCGCCAAGATCCGTAAAGTAGCCGGCGAGCGTCGCCATTTCCTCGAATGTCAGCACATCTTCCCGTGGAAGCCAGACATACTCCTCCTCGGGCATGCAATACGAGCATCGCAAGTTACAGCGGTCGGTGACCGACAGCCGCAGACTTTTCAACGGCCGCCCGAACACGTCGACGGGGTTCTGCCCAGAAGCGCTGTGAGTACCCGAAGTAGTTGTCATTACATTTCTTGAGGTTGGTCAAAATTCTGTCAGGCAAGGCCGCAGTGAGCGACGAGGCGAGACGTACGATTGTAGGTACGTTGAGCCTCGAAGCGACATGAGAACGTAGCCTGACACGATTTTCACCAACCTCTTTATGGGTGTTCTTCGACCCAGACCTCGCCTGTCGGCGTATGCTCCAACTTCCAGATCGGTGTAATCTGCTTCAATTCGTCGATCGCCCATTTGCAGGCCCGGAACGCGTCGGCGCGATGTTCCGCGCCGGCGACAATCAAGACGATGTTTTCGCCGATCGTGATTTCTCCATGCCGGTGAACGATGAGCAATTCGAGAATGTCGAAATCCTTGAGCGCCCTCTCACGAATTTCGCGCAGCTTTTTCTGGGCCATTCCCTCATAATGCTCGAACGTAATGCTATCGACCTCTCGCCCTTTTGAATGATCCCGCGCCGTGCCGAGAAAAATCGAGATGCCGCCGATCCGCTTTGAGCGGCTCCGCACGCGATTGATCTCCGCATCGACGGAAAAGTCTTCACGCTGAACGCGCACGAACAGGTCATTTTGGTCAGTTGCGCTCATTCGACCTCATGTGAATGTCACCCACCGGCCCACCGATTGCTTGGCACTCGTTATCGCGGGACCTGCGCCTTGCGCGAGACCGTGCCTCCGGCAAACGGCGGCAAGAGCGCGATTTCATCGCCTTCCTGCACCTTCGTGTCCTCGTGGGCAATTTCCTGGTTGACCGAGACGAGAACTTTCTTGTTGTAAATCAGCTCGCCAATCTTGGGATACCGCTTGTTGACGAGGTCGATGACATTCTTGACCGATTGGTTTTTCCCCAAAGCCAAGATTAAACTCGACTGGTTATCCGCAAGAGATTTCGTCATGCCGAATAGTTTCACGGTAATCATGGAGTCTGATTCCTGCTACCGGGCCTGGGCCTTTCCGCGCTCTCGCTGGTACATGCCGGACTTCCCCCCAGACTTCGACACCAGCCACACGTCGCTGAAGCTGATTCCCCGATCTACGGCCTTACACATGTCATATATGGTGAGAGCGGCCAAGGAGACGGCAGTCATCGCTTCCATTTCGACCCCCGTCTGCCCGCTTGTCTTGGCGATCGCGGTCACCGTGATCGCGCAGCGCCCCTCACGGTCGGGTTGCGGTTCTTCCTTGAATGAGATGTCTACGGAGGTGAGGAGAAGCGGATGGCACATGGGAATCAGATCGGGGGTCTTTTTGGCTCCCATTATGCCGGCCACCTGGGCAACCGATAATACATCGCCCTTGGCGATCTTGCCGCGCTGGATTTTCTCGAGCGTTTCCGGCTGGAGATACACTCTCGCTTGGGCAGTCGCCGTTCGCTCCGTCTGAGCTTTTCCTCCAATGTCGACCATTCGCGCGCGGCCCGACTCATTGAAGTGTGTAAATTCGGCCATTTTCCTCGTTGAATCAGCCGGTTACATTGCGGCGACCGGTAATTATATGAGGGGGTGGAAGAACGAGTCAATAGACAGAGCGGCAGAATCCCGTCTCGCATTCTCTCGCCTACCCTGCCAACGACAGGTTGACACCTTCTGTTTTCATCCCGGACAATGACCGGCATGTCCGAGAGAATCGTGATCGAACGCCTCGAATTTCAAGCCAGATGCGGTATTTCCCCTGAAGAGCAGCGCCGGCCCCAGCCGATGGCCGTCGACCTCGAACTCGATTGTGAAACGACCGTCGCCGCTTCCTCCGGTCGTCTCACCGACACCGTTGATTATGCGCGGGTGGCCGTACGACTCGTTGAGCTGGCGCAGAGCGAAGTTTGCACGCTCTTGGAAACGCTCGCCGAAAACATGCTCTCGATGCTGTTCCTCGAGTTTCCAGTGGGCCGGGTAAGACTTTGGCTGCGTAAGCTCGCTCCGCCAATGGCGGAAAAAGCAGGGTCCGTTGGAATCAGGGTGGACCGGTCCCGTGGCTCTCATCATGCGGAAGCCACAGACCCAATCCCCTCGCGCTTCATCACCCGCCAACTACACCGCTTGCCAAAAGGCCGGGCGCTCGACGTGGCCTGCGGTTCCGGGCGCCATGCGCTGTATTTGGCTGCTAACGGATTCGAGGTCGAGGCCATCGACCGTGACCAGGAAAGCCTCACAAAACTTTCGACGGCGGCCCGCCAACGGCATCTTGCGCATCTCAGCCTCAAAGAGGTCGACTTGGAACGGGTCACCGAGGAACGCCCGGAATTTCCAGCCAACGCCTATGATGTCATTCTCGTGTCCTTTTATCTGCACAGGCCGTTGTTTCCTTGGCTGATCGACGCATTGAAGCCACAGGGCGTATTGCTGTACGAAACCTTCACGATCGAGAACTACCTGCGGCACCGCCATCCCAGGCGCTGGGAGTTCTGTCTGGCCCAAAATGAGCTGCTCCGCCTGACATCCTCTCTTCGCCTGTTGTCGTACGACGAGGGCGAACATGAAGGAGGCCATGGCACGGGTTCGGTATTCACCGCCCAGTTAGTCGCGCAAAAACCAAGTCACGCCGGTCTCGCCCATGGATCACCGTGAGCCGCATCGATCTCCACCTCCATACGACCCACTCGGATGGAAGTCTGCCGCCCTCCGAAGTATTGAAGCTGGCCGCCAAGGCCAGCGTGACCGCACTGGCCATTACCGACCACGACATCACGAGCGGTATTCCCGAGGCGATGGCGACCGGCCGCGAACTGGGCATCGAAGTCATTCCCGGCGTCGAAATCAGCTGCTTCGACGGCACGAGTGAGCTTCACATTTTGGGCTATTGTCTGGATTGGCAGGACTCGGTCTTGAACGGGCGGCTCGCGAGCCTTCGAGCGAGCCGTCACCGACGCAATCCCTTGATCATCGAGCGCCTTCGCGCGGCAGGCCTCGACGTGACCTACGACGAGGTGCGTGCGCTGGCCGGCACCGAATCAGTCGGCCGCCCTCACATTGCGCGACTGCTCATGCAGAAAAAATATGTCTCGTCGGCAAAAGAGGCCTTCGACCGGTATCTGGCCGAGGGTAAACCCGCGTATGTGCCCCGCGACCTGCCGGCGCCCGCCGAGGCGATCAGTTGGATCAGGGACGCCAAAGGCGTGGCGGTCCTGGCACACCCGACATGGGTCAAAGACAGCGGAGACGGCCTTGGCGGCCGACTCACGGCACTCAAGGAAGCAGGTCTCGGCGGCGTCGAAGTTCATTACAGCACCCACAGCAAAACGCAAACGGCAAGCTACCTTGAATTGGCCAAGCGCCTCGACCTGCTCGTCACCGGTGGCAGTGATTTTCATGGGCTGACAAAGCCTGACATCGAAGTGGGCTATGGGCGAGGCGACTTGAGAGTCAATCCGCGACTGCTCGAGCCGCTGAAAGCCGCAGCTGCCGCTCGTTCTTAGCCCCTCAATCGAGACCCTCCACCCCTTCTTGTCCACCGCACATTTTGTTCAATTCGTTGACTCCCGGTCCCGGTCCATTACACTGGAGTCCGTTCATCTTTTACGCCATACCCATGTCCAAAAGCCTGCACTGGATCCTCCCGCACGTGAGCGGTATTCTCGTCGCCCTCCTGCTCGGTCCGCTCGTCAGCAGCATGGCCTGGGTGGAGTACGTCAACATCCCGCTGACCTCGATCAGCGGCGCCAATGCCGTCCGCTTCCTGAGTCAGGGTATTGCCATCGGCCTTGTCATGGCATTCGCCGTGTCCGCCTACCAGCAATTGCCCGACAATGGCCGCGGATCAACGTTTCTTCGGGCCATCGTGCTGCCATTGGCGGCCGTGGTCGTCCTCATTTTTGGTGGAAAGACGCTGCGCTCGCTCGGATTGCCGCTCATTCACCAAATCGGCACAAGCCTCTACGTCCAGGGCTACACCATCGTGCTGCTCGCATGCGGGCTGTGGTTGACCATCGCCTGGCTGCGCCATGTCGAGCCGCTGCGCAATGCCTTTGGCCCTGCGCCGATCCAGCGAAAGCCGGCCCGATCCACGATCGCGGAGGAGTCGGCCGAATTAAACATGGGTGAGGAGATCGCCGCCCCGACGGTCGACAAGAGCGCGACGATTGCGATGAACGGCCACGTCCCGGCCGCTCTCGGACGCTACAAGATCCTCAAAGAGCTCGGTCGCGGCGCGATGGGCCTTGTCTATTTGGGAAAAGACCCGACCATTCAGCGCTTCGTCGCGATCAAAACCATGCGCCTCGATGAGCTCGATGATCCCGAGAAGCTGCAAGAGATCAAAGGCCGCTTCTTCCGGGAAGCCGAGTCCGCCGGCCGCCTGTCGCATCCCAACATCGTCACTATCTACGACGCGGGTGAACAGGACGAGCTCGGGTATATTGCAATGGAGCTCGTGGAGGGACGGTCGCTCAAGCATTGGTCGCGTAAGCCGAACCTCATGGCGCTTCCCGATGTGGCCCAGACCCTCGCATCCGTCGCCGACACCCTCGATTACGCGCATCAGCAGGGGGTAGTGCACCGCGACATCAAGCCGGCGAACATTATGATCACCAAGGACCGCCTGGTGAAAGTCATGGACTTCGGCATCGCCAAAATGGCGTCAAGCAGCAAGACCCAGACGGACGTCGTGCTGGGCACGCCGACGTACATGTCTCCGGAGCAGATTGCCGGGAAGAAGGTTGATGGGCGCTCCGATGTGTTCTCGCTTGGGGTCGTGCTCTTCGAGTTGCTGACCGGTCAGCCGCCCTTCACGGCTGATAACCTGTCGGCGCTCCTCTTCGCGATTGCACATCATCCTCATCCGGACTTGCAGAGTCTCCGTCGGGATCTTCCCCCGATGTTGCAGGAGGTCATCAACCGAGCGCTGCAAAAGGAACTCCCCCAGCGGTATCGCCGGGCCGGAGAGTTGGCGCAAGACCTTCGGGCCTGTTTGCCCGGCCTCGCGGCATAGCAGGGAGGTGCCGTGGCTGTGTTCGCCCCGCATGTTGCCAAATCCGACATCGGTCGCAGACGGCCGCATAACGAAGATTGCTTCGCGGCGGAGGCCTCCCTCGGGTTGTACGTCGTCTGTGACGGAATGGGAGGCGGTAATGCGGGTGAAGTGGCGAGCCGGATGGCGATCGAGACCATTGTCGCTCATGTCCGCTCGTCAGGAGAAGCTACGGAGAAGACGGTCCCCGATGATCCGAATCTCACGCGTCCGACCAATATCCTCATACAGGCCATCCGTGCCGCCAATGCCGCAGTGTATCGGGCGTCCTGGGAGCAGCCGAAGTATGCAGGAATGGGCACGACAGTGGCCGCGGTCCGTCTCGCAGGACACTCACTCTCAATCGCGCACGTCGGCGACAGCCGTGTCTACCTGCTGAGGGACGGCGACGTGCAACCATTGACTGTGGATCATTCTTGGGTCGCCGAGCAGGTTGCGCAGGGCTACATGACGGAACAGGAGGCGGAATGCTCGCCGCGACGGAACATCGTCACCCGAGCGTTGGGCGTGGAGAGCACCGTCGACATCGACGTCGCGGAAATTCCGGTATTCGAAGGCGACCTCTTCCTGCTGTGTTCTGATGGGCTCACTCGTGGCGTCTGCCGCGGCGACATCCTCAGGACTCTCACGCAGGACGGCGATCTGGAGACGAAGACGGACCGATTGATTGCTCTCGCGAATGAGGCCGGAGGCGACGACAACATTACGGTCATGTTGGTTACCGTGAAAGCGGACACGGCCGTTGGGCTTTGGCAACGCCTGAGGCACCGCTGGTATTTGAAAGCTTCTTAAACTCTCACAGGAGCAGGCTCATGGCACACCTCGTCACTGACTCGGCAAAACTGCTCGTCAAGCTGCATGGGCAAGGATCGCGCTCGATCGATCTCGCCGGAGACACGTTCACGATCGGCCGGAAGCCGGAGAATGATCTCACCATCGACGATCACACGGTGTCGAGCCGCCACGCGAAGATCGTCAGAGTGCAGTCAGTGCACTTTCTTGAGGATCTCAAAAGCACGAACGGCACGGCGGTGAACGGCACGGCGATCGACCGAGTGCAGCTTCACGATGCGGACGTCATTACCATCGGCCAGCATCGACTGATTTTTCAAGACAATGCGCCCTCTCACACGGCGAGCCCATCTCCGCCGACCGATATGGATCACACGATCGCCATCTCCGGCAAACATCTCTCCGCCGGCATCAGCGCCAAGGTCTTAGTGACGCGGGGAAAGACGGACCGCTTGGAGTACTCCCTCACGAAAACAGCCAATCTGATCGGGGCGCAAGAAGGGGCGGTGATCAAACTGACCGGTTGGTTCGCTCCCAAAGCTGCTGCGTTGATCTCGGCCCGCGGGAGCCTGTTTACGATTAGTCCGTCCGAGGGAACCAAGCGCTTGGTCGTAAACGGGAAGGAGGTCTCGGCCCAGCAGTCGTTGAAAGACGGCGATGTGATCGAGGTGGCCGGGGTCTCGATAACCTTCTACATTATGCCGCCGAAAACGAAGTAGCGCGGCACACGCAGCGTTCCCCCAAGGCCCGAGCGGCTACGTTACGTTGCAGGAACACAATTGCGAAGCCATCGGTGGGTTGGCGGGTAAGAAACTGCCAGGCGCATCATCCTGCGCGATTATTGCTTGAAGTACAGCGCCCCCTTGGGAAGCATGCCGTAGCACCCGTCGGAGAGTTCTTGCGCATGCTGCTGAAGACACTGCACCTGATATCCGCCCCGCGGCCTGACATCGGGGCAGAACCGCTTGATGTCGGCTTGACAGGCCAGCGTTAAACGGCTTCGCTCTTCCTTCCACTTGACGAGCCGTTCCCGGAGCTGCTCTTGACATGGCGCGGGCAATCGCTGGGCATGCGTTTCCAAACATTGCCGGCGCACTGAGCCCTCCGCGGCTTCGGGACATAACTGTTCGACTTCGGCTTCGCAGCGGAGACGGGCGATCTGCCGCTTCCGAGGATCAACAGCAGTCGCCGGCGGCTGACTCTCGATCGCCGTTGCCGGTGTCGTCATGGCGGCCTTCGGCGGCGGCACACCGGGGATCGAAAGGTCCAGCACCGGATCAGCAGCTGAGCGTCCCGGGCCCAGATGAGCCGCTGGCTGCGGCGATTCCTTCGCGGACAGTTCCTGCTGCGAAGGCAGGTTGTTCGCGATCACAATCCATATCAATCCAACGCCGATGAACGTGACGGCGCCCGCGAGAATGCGGTTGGGCTGAGGCTGCTGGCTCATGCGGATTCCCCTTCTTAACGAGTCCTCAGCATAGGTCAGGATGCGAAAAAAATCGACGAAATGTGGGGATTCGGCCGAGAGAGGGAAGAACGGGGACAGGCACCGGTGACGCGGGATCAAGCCCCCTAATTTTCAGGGGCTTCGACGATATGGTTCTCAAAGCGTGTGCAGCCTTCGGCCAGTAACCGATTGGTCAGCATTTCGCCGGGCCACTCGATCGGCAGATCGGCGGTGAACACCCACACGTCCGGCGATGTCCACACTGGACCGTGATCTTCAGGGAGTTCGGGATCAAACAGATCGGTCCAGACAGGCATGTAGACGCCGTTTCCGCATTGCGTGTGGAGGTGCACGATCGTGCGGGCCCGGACGAGCGGATCCAGATCACGCCAGACAGCCGCAGTTTCGTCCGCGAGATGATGAAGACGGACGGCGTTTTGGGCGTCGAACATCGCATAGGCGGCATAGACCGGCGCCTCGATCGTATCCGGAGCAAGCGCCAGTTCCGGGCATTGCTCGACCAATCCTTCGAGCAACGCGCGACGGTGGGGATCTTCGAGCGAATCCGGCAGGCCGGCATCAGGGACGCCGATCAGTTCGAAAAAGAGAAACGCCGTGTTCTCGACGGGCGGATAGAGGCGGGCCGCAATCGAACGGCCTCGTTGCGATTCGGCCACCGTGCTCAAATGCTCATTCAACGTTTGCAGACTCAAGGCTTCAAGGGTGGCGTCCGTCAACAGCCGCGGCTCGACCCGGACCACGGTGCCCGACGCGAGCCGCAGATGGCGATGCAGCACTTCGGCGGTCGCGACCGGGTCGATTTTGAGCTTCAACGGATGGGAGAGGTTCGCCTGAAGCGGAAGTTCGAGGGCCGCCATGACGGCATACGACAGTTTTTCATCGGCAGCCGCGTCCAACATCACGGAACACGAGGCCTCGGCCACCAAATCGAACAGCCACTCGGCCATGTCTTCGTCAAGCGCGGCCAGCACCGTGAGCAGATCTTCCTCGCGCCCTTGCTCGAGAAATGCCTGGAGCGTGTCGATCGCCGCGTCCGTGTCACCGTGATCGTGCCGGCGAGCGTTGATCAGATGAATCAAATCTCTGGTGAGGGGATCAGGACGTGACCAACTTTGCATGCCATACTCCGGGCACTGGTCGATGAGCCGTAGACATCCATGTTGCCAAACTTTGCATCGAGGAGCAAGCGCTCAGCGCGTTTGGCTCAGCTCGCCTGCAGGCATCAGTCCCCGATGACTTTCACCAGCACGCGCTTTTTCCGCCTGCCATCGAATTCGCCGTAAAAGATCTGCTCCCAAGGCCCGAAGTCTAACCGGCCGTTTGTGATCGCGACGACGACCTCGCGTCCCATCACCTGCCGCTTGATGTGCGCGTCTCCGTTGTCTTCGCCGGTCTCGTTGTGCCGATACACGTCGTCGTGAGGCGCCAGCCGCTCCAAGAAACGGTCATAGTCCTGCAGCAAGCCTTGCTCGTCGTCGTTGATGTAGACGCTGGCCGTGATGTGCATGGCGTTGACCAGCACAAGCCCTTCCTGGACGCCGCTCTTCTTGACGATCTGTTCTACTTGGGAGGTGATGTTGATGTACGCGCGCCGGCTCTTCGTTTCGAACCACAGTTCTTCACGGTACGAGCGCATGATCGTGTCACCGGCCCTGCATTGTGCGACCCGGGCCGGGAAAGATGCAAGCCGCTATTCGTCAACCTACGCCACGGCGGTTATAATGTGGCCATGCGTAGGAGCCGTACATTGCGCGCATCAGCGCCACCTTCGTCCCCTGTTCCCCGCCTCTCCTCCGAAGCCAAGCTCGTCCTGCGACGGCGGTATCTCATAAGGAACGCTCGGGGGACCATCTCGGAAACGATCCCGCAGATGTTCTGGCGCATAGCCGCTGATATCGCACAGGCCGAACAGCTGTATCCCGGGGTGGGACGCCTCGACGCGGCCGCCCATCGTTTCTATGACTCGATGGCTCGGCTGGAATTTCTGCCCAATTCGCCGACGCTCATGAATGCGGGACGTCCCCTGCAGCAACTGGCCGCTTGCTTCGTGCTCCCCGTCGAGGACTCCCTCAGTTCGATCCTGGACGCGGTGAAGCAGCAGGCGCTGATTCACCAGTCGGGGGGCGGAACCGGTTTCTCTTTCAGCCGCCTTCGGCCGCAAAACGATCTCGTATCCTCGACGCACGGCATCGCGTCGGGTCCAGTCTCCTTCATGCGCATTTTTAACATGGCTACCGACGTCGTGAAACAAGGCGGCACGAGGCGCGGTGCCAACATGGGCATCCTCCGCGTCGATCATCCGGATGTGCTCAAGTTCATTTCCTTAAAGAGAAACGAGAAGGAGATGAACAATTTCAATCTGTCGATCGGCCTGACGGCGGAATTCATGCGCGCGCTTGAACGCCGGCGCCGGTATGCGCTCATCAACCCGCGCACCGGAAAGGCCGCTACACGGCTTCCCGCCGTACAGGTGTTCGACCGCTTGATCCGGGCCGCTTGGGAAAGCGGCGAGCCCGGCGTGATTTTTTTGGACCACATCAACGGCGCGAACCCCACGCCGTCTTTGGGCGACATTGAGGCGACGAATCCTTGCGGCGAACAGCCGCTGCTGTCCCACGAATCGTGCACGCTGGGATCGATCGATGTCTCCAAGTTTGTCGTGGACACGAGGACCGGACCCCGGATCGACTACCCGAGGCTGGAGAAAACAATCCGATTGGCCGTCAGATTCCTCGACAATGTGATCGATCGCAATCACTACCCGCTGAAAGAGATCGAAATTGCCACCCTACGGACAAGAAAGATCGGCTTGGGGATCATGGGATTCGCTGATTTGCTGATCGGCCTGAACATTCCCTACAATACGGACGCTGCGGTCGAGCAGGCCGTCTCGCTGATGTCGTTCATTCAGACGCATGCGCATGAGGCGTCTCGCCACCTCGGCACGCAACGAGGGCTGTTTCCGGCGTACGGGGGAAGCCGGCTGGAGACCCGCGGTGACCGCAGGCGCAACGCCACCGTGACCACCATCGCGCCAACGGGGACGATCAGTCTTATCGCCGGGTGCTCAGCCGGCATCGAGCCCCTCTACGGCGTACACGTTCTTCGCCGAACTCTGGACGGCTTGCAACTGACCATGACGCACCCCGCCTTTCTGCGCATGATTCGTGCGGAAGGCTTGTCCATCGACAGCCTCCGGACAGAACTCGGGGCAAGCCCGTCGATCCAGCACATCGCCCGCATTCCAATCCGTATTCGCCGGCTGTTCGTAACGGCACACGACGTCCCGGCGAAACATCATGTGCGCATGCAGGCCGCGTTCCAGCGTTTTAGCGACAGCGGAGTGTCCAAAACCATCAACCTGCCTTCCTCCGCAACTCCAGCCGACGTCGGCGACGCGTTTCTTCTCGCCTATCAACTCGGCTGTAAAGGCCTGACTGTCTTTCGCAGCGGCAGCCGGGAGCAACAGGTGCTTTCCTGTTCTCCGTCGCAACCCTGTTGAGTGGAGTCGAGCATATTCAAAGGGAAAATTGACTCTCCATGGGGATGGTGATAAGACTGGAACGATTGCTTACCCTGGAGGTATTCGATGGCCCGCCAACCGGAGCCGGACTTGGAGTTCACGGAAGAGGAACTGGATCAGACGACTGCGACCCGACCCGTTTCTCCCATGAAGCCAGGGAAGAAGTCTGGAGGCAGGCGACCGCTGCTCTGGATTTTCCTGCTGCTCCTCGTCGCAGGAATCGGATACCTGGCCATGGAACCGGAACAACTTGCCGACTTGCTGGCGCCGTTCACGGGAGACACTCTTCCGGAACACTCTGCGGTAGCGACTAAACCGAGGCCTGCGCCTCCTGCCGCTCCGCCGCCGGCTCCGACAACGACGGCCCCCCCGGCCGCCTCGGATACGACTCCAGCAGGCATGGCACCGACCGCGCCGCCGGACGCCACGCCCGATCCTTCTGCTTCCATGGCTCCTCCGACGGCGCCGGCAGCGAACGTGGCGTCCCCAATGTTCGCCGAAGGACAAAAGGTGACCGCAGTGGGCAATCCGACCGCACCTGCCGAAACGGTTCCGCTCTCCTTAGATCCTGCGGGTAGCAAGCCGGGTCCTGTCGTACGGCCTGGCGTGACGTTGAGCGTCCTCGATGGCGACCTTCAGCCAGGCGGCTGGGTCTATTCCGTGCGGACCGACGATGGCGTCAAAGGTTGGATCCCCGAAAAACGGCTCCGCCTGAAATTCTAACGCCTGCCATGCGCCTTAGGGCGCCCTTCGTGACCCTGTGTTATAATCCGCGCCGAAATCTTCGCGTGATTTTCCCGTCGTTTCTATGCCGACGCTCAAGGCGCTCATTTTTGACTTCGACGGCGTGATCGCCAACACGGAACCGCTGCATTTTGCCGGGCTTCATCAGACGCTGAAGGAAATCGGCATTACGCTGACGGAAGCCGAGTACTATGCCGACTATCTCGGCTACGATGATCGCGGCTGCATCCTGGCGGCGCTGGCCGCCAACCGTCGTCCCGCCGATGCGGCAACGGTCGGGCGTCTGATGACCCGAAAAGCGCAAGCCTATCTCGAGTCTGTCACCCAACATCAGGTGATCTTCCCCGGCGTTCCTGATTTCGTCCGCGAAGCCGCACGTTCGTTTCCACTGGCGATTGCATCCGGCGCGCTGCGGCATGAAATCGAATACATTCTAGAGACCGCGGGCCTGCGAACCGCATTTGCGCACATCACCAGCGCCGAAGACGTCACGCGAGGCAAGCCCGATCCGCAGCCATTTCTTTTGGCGTTAAAAGCGCTCCAGCAGGGAACTCCCAGCCTGACGCCCGCCGCCTGCCTGGTGATCGAGGATTCGCTCCCCGGCATACGCGGGGCGGTCGCCGCCGGCATGAAAGTGCTGGCAGTGGCCAACACGCACACCGTCCAGGATTTGCATGAAGCGCACGCCATCACCCACCGCTTGTCGGAGACCAAGCTCGCGGATGTGCAGAGGCGCTTATGGCCCCCCGCATGAAGGGACCGAAATGAGAATCTGTTCCCTGGTGCCGGGCGCCACTGAGATCGTCGTCCTCCTCGGCTTCGCCGATTCACTCGTCGGGATCAGCCATGAGTGCGATTATCCGGAGGCTGTCCGTAAGGTGCCGGTGATGATCACCCCCGTCGTGGATTCCGGCGCCAGGACCAGCGCGGAAATCGATGAACAGGTTAAGGCCCTGGCATCTACCGGCCAACCCTTATATCGGGTGGATGAAGGGGCCTTGGCGGAGGCTCGGCCCGATCTCATCCTTACGCAAGACGTGTGTCATGTGTGCGCCGTGACGCCGGATACGCTTCTGCGAGCCATCGGATCACTCCCTCATCGGCCGCAGCTCCTGACGGTCGCTCCGCAGTCGCTAAACGACGTGATCGATGATGTCGAACGGATTGGCACCGCACTTGGCGCAGAGTCTCGTGGGAGAGATCTCGCCCGGTCGTTGCGGAGCCGAATCGCCGCCGTTCGCGACAAAGCAGCCGGCCGGTCACGGCCTCGTGTCGCCTGTCTCGAGTGGCTCGCCCCTCTGTATGTGGGCGGGCACTGGGTGCCCGAGATGGTCGACCTAGCCGGAGGCCTCGATGCGTTGGGCACGCCCGGGCAGCCTTCGCGTCAGGTCAGCATGGAGGCCCTCAGCGCTGCCGCTCCAGAGGTCGCTGTCCTCATGCCTTGCGGATTTTCGGTCTCCCGAACGGTCGCCGAGGTGACCGCCGTTTGCCGGACAGACCCTGCCCTCTCGCGTTGTTTGACGTCAGTGCCCAAAACGTTCGCCGTCGATGCGGGATCTTACTTCAGCCGTCCCGGTCCTCGCCTCATAGATGGGTTGGAACTGATGGCCGACATCTGCGGCGGCTGCGGCACATCAACGCGATCGGCTGACACGATTGTCGACTTGACCGGCAACTTCTGCCTCACAGGCATGTCCCGATGACGATGACGGCTGCCGACGCCCAGACTTATTGCACCAATCTGACGAAACAGAGCGGAAGTAACTTTTACTATTCGTTTTACTTCCTGCCGAAAGCAAAACGGGAAGCCATGTACACGGTCTACGCGTTCTGCAAAGGCGTCGACAGCGCCGTGGACGAGCCGCCGCCGGGAAGCAACCCGAAAGAAGAACTTCGCCGTTGGCGGGCCGAGCTTGATCTCGTCTATGGCGGGGAGCCGACATGGCCGCTGATGATCAGCCTGGCGTATCACGTGAAGCGACTCTTGATTCCGAAGGCCTACTTCGAGGAACTGATCAAAGGCGTCGAGATGGATTTGGGAACGACGCGCTACAACACGTTTCAAGAGCTCTCTTTGTATTGTTATCGGGTCGCCTCGATCGTCGGCCTGATCTGTCTGCACATTTTCGGGCCGACCTCCGCCCACGCACAGGACTATGCCGTCGATCTCGGAATGGCATTTCAGCTCACCAATATTCTGCGCGATCTCGCGGCGGACGCCGAACAAGGGCGCATCTACCTTCCTCACGAAGATTTCGTGCGGTTCGGGTACAGCGAAGACCAACTCCTGGAGCGGAACGAGAGTCCGGCTCTCCGGAAACTCATCCATTTCGAGACGCAGCGTGCCAGACGGTATTATGACAAAGCACAGGCGGCGCTCGCCTCGCTTCCCGTCAAGGACCGCCGAGCCTTGACCGTTGCCGAAATTATGAGGGCCGTCTACACGCGCATCCTTGAGCATATCGAACGCCCCGATCATGCCGTGTTCGGCCCACGGGCTCGCCTCTCGACATCCAATCGGCTCGCGGTTGCCGCCGGCGTGTGGCTTCGCTCAAAATTGTCGTGACGCCGAACGGTCGTCAATCGGCGATCGTGATTGGCGGCGGGCCGGCGGGTCTGACGGCCGCCTATCGACTCCTGCAAGGCGGAGTCCGCACCGCGCTCGTGTCACCGTCTTCGATGCCCGGTCGTCAGGTCCGGCGGACCGAGGACCCGGCGCCGCCGATCCTGGGTTGCCATCACGCCACATGGGCGCTGTTGCAGTCGCTCGACATTCGTCGCGATCCTTTCCTATTTGCAGAATCCAGCCTCGAGTTTCTGCTCGCAGATGGCCGGCTCGCCCGCTATCCCAAAACGCGGTTTCCCACCCCCCTTCAGCAGCTGCTCACCATCGGCCGTTTTGCGGGACTCTCCAGAGGCGAACGTTGGAAGCTCCTCTCGTGGCTCGAGCAGCTGTGGGAAGGTTCGCTCGACTTGCCCGCCGATCTTGAACATCGCACAGCCCGTCATTGGCTCGAATCCCTTGAATACAGTCGGAGAACGACCGAGTCAGTGTGGGCCCCGCTGGCCGGATGGCTGACGGGCAACGATCTTGATCAATTGTCCGCCGATGCCTTCGTGACGGCAGTGAAGCCGTTTTTTCTCTCCGGAGGAGCGAATAGCCGTGTGTGGGTGTGGCGGGGACCATCCGAGCGCCTGCTGGCACAGCCGATGGCCGACCGCTTGATCAAGAGCGGCGCGACGCTCAGCGCAGAGACGGAGGCCGTGCGGTTCGAGTTTCAGGACGACCGCATGATCGGCGTACGATTGAGGGACGGGACCGTGCTCCACGCCGATTGGTATGTATCCGCCGTTCCTGCTTTGCAGTTGACGCCGCTGCTGCCGGAGCGCTGGCTCACGCGTTACGCGTATTTTCAACACATTGCCGAACTGACGACCATTCCCTGCGCGACGGTTCACGTACGGACCACCACGCCGACGTCCGCCCGACAGATTCTCCTCGGCTCGGGCCCCTTCCGGTGGGTCTCCTGCATGCCGTCACAGGAGGACGGACATTT
>Ga0310810_10003560_pt1 | contig 17015 bp, 17 predicted proteins | sample NCmetagenome_FD_207641 | JGI IMG/M metagenome (GOLD analysis project Ga0310810, IMG submission 207641) | Soil microbial communities from experimental microcosm in Duke University, North Carolina, United States - NC | ecosystem: Engineered > Artificial ecosystem > Soil microcosm > Unclassified ... | reverse complement strand
GTGATCGGCAGCGCCGGTCCGAGCGGCTCGGGTCGGAGACGGATGACGTCGGCCGACGCATTCCGCTCCACGACCTCGAAGGGGATGATGGCGTCGACGTACCTTGGCGTGCGCTTCGCCGAGGTCATGGCGCTACCTGGTGAGGACCGACTCGCTCACGTGCAGGCTGGGAGCAGCGCCGCTCCCTTCGGGCGGGCGCATGAGCACGCGCCCGTTCACCACGCCGCCTTCCTGAACGAGGATCGTCTGCGTCACGATGTCGCCCGTCACGATCGCCGTCGCCTGCAGCTCGACACGCTCCGTCGCGTGGACGTTGCCGGTGATCGTTCCGCCGATCACGACTTCGCGCGCGTGTACGTCGCCGGTCATCGCGGCGCCGACGCCGAGTACGACCATGTCGGCCCGCCGGATCGAGCCCTCGAGCCTGCCGTCGATACGCAACGAGCCCGTGGTCTCGAGATCGCCGCTCATGGCGAGCTGCGCGTCGAGCAGCGAATAGCCGTTGCCGGCCGGGGCGGGGGTGGACGTGGCACCGGAGCGCCGGGCGAGAATGCTCATCTGCGGATGCGGCTTGAGGTGAGACGTTCGAAGCGAGCCCTGCGGGCTCGCGCTGTCACGTGCCATCCCCATGACGCGCCAGCGCCGGCCCACGGCACGGCTCGGCCCGCTTGGTGACCCGAGTCACCCCGGCCGCGTGACGGGCCGATCCGCGAGACGTTGAACAGGGCCGTATCTATCCCGGCGTCCCCGGCGGAGCATGGCACACGCTCTGCCTTCCATCTCCCACGAGTATCGGCGAGAGCCGACAACCTTTGGAGAACCGATGCGTACCTCGCTCAAGACGATCTTTCTCGCTCCCGCGCTGGCGATGGCGGCAGCGTGCAGCAACGACAAGCCGGCAGACCCCGCGCTCAACAACGATCTCTCACTCGCGGCGCAGGCCAACCAGAACGCCCGGTTGGATTCGATCTCCGCGGCGGAGCGCACCAACGCGGCGGCGGCCCCGACGAACGTGATGCGGTCGGGGAACACGGCGAGCAACGCGACGACGCGCCGCAGCACCTCCTCGTCCTCCACCCGGCGGTCGACGTCGAGCGGAAGCGCGAGCGGGACGAGCAGCGGCACCGCGACGGCCTCGGAGCCGCGCGTCGTGACGAAGAAGAACACGAAGCGCGACGCGGCGATCGGCGCCGCGGCGGGCGCGATCATCGGCGCCTCGACGAGCAGGGACAAGGTGAAGGGCGGCCTGATCGGCGCGGCGGCGGGTGGCATTCTGGGTGGCGTGATCGGCAACAACGTCGACATCCAGAAGAAGAAGGCGCCGTAACGCGACCCGACGGAGAGCGCCGCACCACGCCGCCGCATGCGCGTCCCACCACCGCGTGAGCAGAGCGGCGGGGAGGATCGCGTCCCCGCCCGGCGACCCGACGACGTTCGCGCGCCGGAGGGCGCGGCGCTCGTCGAGCATCTCGTGGACCGGCTCGCGCGCACCGAGCGCGAGCTGCGCGAGGCGCGCGGCGAGGTGGCCGAGTCGGAGCACGAGCGCATGCTGCTCCGCGCCGCGACGCGTCTCGTGGCGACGGAGGACCGCGTCGATCCGGCCGAGCTGGTGCGGCCTTTTCTCCCGACGCTCGGCCACTGGTGCCTGCTGGACCAGGTGGCGAACGGCCGCGGCGCGCGCCGGCTGGTCGCCGCGGACGCGGCGCTCGCGAGCGCCGCATCCGCGATCGAGGGCGAGCTTCCGCTCGACGGCGACGCGAGCCTCGGCGTGGTGCGCGCGCTGCGCCGCCGCCGCTCGGAGCGGCTGGAGCACGTGACTCCGGCGCGCCCCGCCACCTTCCGCGCGGGCGAGCCGCCGGGGTCGGCGTGGTCCGCGCTCGAGCGGTTGGTCGCCGGCCCGGTGCTCGTCGTGCCGATCATCGCTCGCGGGCGCATCATCGGCGCGCTGAGCTTCGGGCGCGTGGCCGATCAGCCGCCATTCTCGCAGCGCGAGCAGCGTCTCGCCGAGGAGATCGCGCAGCTCACCGCGGTGGCGATCGAGCACCACCGGATCGCCGCGGCGGCGGAGGCGGCCGCGCGCACGAAGTCGGAGTTCCTGGCGATGATGAGCCACGAGCTGCGCACGCCGCTCAACGCGATCGCCGGCTACGCCCAGCTCCTCGAGATGGGATTTCGCGGCCCGCTCACCGACGGGCAGCGCGACGCGGTGAACCGCATCCTCCGCGGCCAGGAGCACCTCCTCACGCTCGTCGACGCGGTGCTCACCTTCTCGCGTCTGACGAGCGGCCGCGTGGCGATCGACGCGACCGAGCTCGATGCCGCCGACCTGATCGACCTCGCGAGCGAGCCGCTCGTGGTGGAGTTCGCGGCGCACGAGATCGACTTCCGCATCCTCCCGCTTCCGGAGCGCGCGCGAGTGTGCGCCGACCGCGAGCGGGCGGTGGAGATCCTGCGTCACCTCCTGTCGAACGCGATCAAGTTCACGCCGCGCGGCGGCGCGGTGACGGTGGGATGCGAGGAGGCGGCGGGGATGATCCGCTTCACCGTGACCGACACGGGGCGCGGCATCCCGGAAAGCCAGCGCGACGCGATCTTCCAGCCTTTCGTGCAGGCCGAGCGGGGGCTCACCCGTTCCGCCGACGGGACGGGGCTCGGTCTCGCCATCGGCCGCGAGCTGGCCGAGCGGATGGGGGGCTCGCTCACCGTGTCGAGCGAGGTCGGGAGCGGCTCGAAGTTCACGCTCTCGCTCGCGCGTGCGAACGCGGAGCCGCCGACCCCAGCGATTGACAGCCTTTCCGACGGGGGATAGAATTCGGGGCTGCGTCGCCCGCGCGAGCGGAGCGCTCTCCACGGTGGGGAGCCGCCCGAGCGGGGCGCTTCGCGTTTTCGGAGCATCGTCGCGCAGCCGTTCGTCGCGCCAGGGGCGCGGCCGTCACACAGGATGGTCGGTTGATGGTCGAGATTCATCTCGAGGAGAGCGATCGGCTCGATTGGGCGCTCAAGGCGTTCAAGCGGAAGATCGCCAAGGCGGGGATCCTCAAGGATCTCCGGAAGAAGCGCTACTACGTGAAGCCGAGCGAGGCCCGCCAGCTCAAGGCGGCCGCCGCGCGCCGCCGTAGTCGCACCGAGCGGTCGCGCTGAGCCCGCGGGCTCAGCGCAAGTCCGGATGGCGAAAGAAGACGCGATTCAGCTCGAAGGCTCGGTCACCGAGGTGCTCCCGAACGCCACGTTCCGGGTGCAGCTGACCAACGGCCACAACGTGCTCGCGACACTCGGCGGAAACATGCGCCGCTTCCGAATCCGCGTCCTCGCGGGCGACCGGGTCACGATCGAGGTCTCGCCCTACGACCTCACCCGCGGCCGGATCACCTTCCGGCACAAGAGCTAGCCGACGCCTCACGCAACGACCCGCTCCGGCGGGTCGTCGCGTTTCAGGACCGGGGCGCGCTCACCCTTCGGCGAGCCGCCCGAGCGCCGTGGGCTCCAGCCGGCCGCGCATGCGGTGCCGCACGCGCCCCACGAGCAGCGCCGCCACCACGACGAGACCGGCCACCAGTCCCCACCAGAGCCCGACGGCCCCGAGCGCCGTGTGAAAGCCGAGCGCGATGCTCACCGGAAAGCCGATCAGCCAGAAGCCGGCGAGGTTGATCACGAACGGCGCCCGCGTGTCGCCGAGCCCGCGCAGCACGCCCGCGCTCACCGCCTGGAGGCCGTCGAACACCTGGAACACGCCGGCGATCGGGATGAGCGTGGCGGCGAGCATCGCGACCTCGACCTGGTCGGTGTAGAGCGAGGCGATGGCGCGCGGCAGCGCGATCATCACCATGCCCGTGCACAGCATGAATCCCGCACCGACGACGAGCGCCGTGCGCGCGCGCTCCCGCGCCGCCGCGGCGTCGCCCGCGCCCACCGCGTTGCCGACGCGGACCGCCGCCGCCGCGCCGACGCCGAGCGGCACCATGAACGTGAGGCTCGCGAGGTTGAGCGCGATCTGGTGCGCGGCCATCTGGCGCGCACCGAGCACACCCATGAGCAACCCGATCGCGGCGAATACGCCGATCTCCAGCAGCTGCTGCAATCCGATCGGCGCGCCGAGCCGCACCATGTGCACGAGCGCCTCGCGGTCGAGCGCGGCGGCGCGGCGCGGGCGCAGCGCCGGACGGAGCGTACGCCATCCGCCCAGCAGCAGAGCGATCCCCATCGCCCACCGGCTCGCGCACGTCGCCCAGGCGCTCCCCGCCACGCCCATCGGCGGGAAGCCGAGGTGGCCGTAGATGAGCATCCAGTTGAGCCCCGCGTTCACCGCGTTCGCCATCACCGCCACGGCGACGATCGCGCGCGTGTGGTGCATGGCCTGGAGACTCTGCCGCAGCACGCCGAAGGCGAGGAAGGGAAGCAGCGCCGCGACCGAGATGCGCACGTACGACGTCGCGAGCACGACGAGCGGCTCCGGCTGACGGAAGAACGCGAGCACCGCGTGCACGGGCCAGAGGACCACGCTGGTCACGACCGCGAGCGCGACGGCCAGCACGAGCCCGCGCTGCACGGCGAGCGCGACGCGCTCGTCGTCGCGAGCACCGACCGCCTGTGACACGAGTGGGTCGAGCACCATGAGCAGTCCCGCGGACGGGATGCTCAGCGTGACGAAGTAGAGGTTGCCGAGCGCCACCGCGGCGAGCGCCTCCGCCGACACGCGGCCGACCATCACCGTGTCGACGACGCCCATCGACATGATCCCGACCTGCGCGAGCACGATCGGCAGCGCGAGGCGGGACATGGCGCGGAGCTCGGAGCGGCGAACGAACGGCATCTGCGGGTGGGACGGGACGGGAACGCGCGGCGACGTGACAGGACACTAAACTTATGCCCATGCGCTTCGTTCCCTCGGCCATGCTCGCCGCCGGCCTGCTGCTCGCGGCGGCGACGTCGCGCGCGCGCGCGCAGCACGAAGGCCACGCGCCGAGCGATACGGCGATGCGCGAGATGGCGATGGGCGATTCGGCAATGCCCGGGATGCACGGCGCATGGCACCTCATGGCGCAGGCGATCCCGGTCGTGACGCACGTGACGCACGGCGCCGGCTCGACCGATCTCACCGAGGGCTACCTCGCGCAGGCGGCGGCGATGGCGCGCGGTTCGCTAATCGGCGGCCATCTGCAGCTCGCCGGGACCTTCAACGCGGAGGGTCTCACGATGAAGCGCGGCGAGCTCTCGACCGGCGCGTTCGGAGAGGGCTACGTCGACCGGCGCCATCCGCACACCTACCTGCACGAGATCGTCGCGACGGGGCTGGGCCGGCTGCGCGCCCTGTCGTATTCGGCGAGCGTGGGGCGCGGCTTCGTGCCCTTCGGCACCGACGACCCGATGATGCGCCCGTTCGAGAAGTACCCGATCAATCATCACCTCGCGCAGCTCCTCGAGCGTCCGATGGCGATCGGTGCCGTGCGGTGGCGCGGCGCGATCGTCGAGGGAAGCACCTTCGCCGGCGACGAGCCGACGTCGCCGTCGTCGTCGCCGCACCTCCGTCGCTTCGGCGACTCGTGGTCGGTACGCGGCACCGTGCTCCCGCTCCGCGGCGTCGAGCTGCAAGGGAGCTACGCGCGGGTCGCGTCGCCCGAGGAACCGCGCGGCTTCGGGCTCGACCAGCGAAAGCGCAGCGTGTCGGGTCGCTACCTCTCGCCCGACGGCGCGCGTTACCTGCTCGCCGAGTGGGAGCGCACGGTGGAGATCGACCCGGCGCGCGACGCGGAAGCGTTCGCCTACGAGAGCGCGCTCGCCGAGGGCGCGCTGTCGATCGGGCCGGTGTCCGTCGCGCTGAGGGTCGAGCAGACCGACCGGCCGGAAGAGGAGCGACTCGCCGATCCGTTCCGCACGCCGAGGCCCGCCACGGATCTCGCGATCGCCGGGATCACGCAATGGCGCAGCGTGACCGCCGCGGTCACCTTGCCCGGCGCGACCCTCGGGCCGGTTCGCGGGTATCCGTTCGTGGAGGTCGAGCGGCTCACGGCGCGCAAGCGCGTCGCCACGAGCGTGTTCGATCCCCGACAGTTCTACGGGAGCGACGCGCCGTGGATGGCGTCGGTGGGCGTGCGCGTCCGGCTCGGTGCCGCGCATGCCCGCATGGGCCGCTACGGCGTCGCGCTGCCTGACGACGCGCCGATCCGCGCGCTCGGCGCGGATCGCGGCGGCATGGCTGCGATGGACCATCACTGATTCGAGACGCGCTCCACCTCCGAAACTCCGACATGCGCCGCCTCGCACGAACGTCCGCTCTGCTCGCGCTCGCGCTCGCCGTCTCCTGCGGCGGAGACGGCTCGCCGACCGCGCCCCGAAACGGCGACGCGAGCTGTCCCGCCAAGGGATCGCCGGCGAACGCGATGCTCGTGCTGGGCTGTGGCGATTTCGCGCCGAAGCGGATCACGGCGGAGATCGCCGTGCACGGCACCACCGCGTACACCACGACGTGGGGGAACGCGTCGCCGACGAGCGCCCTCTACGTCTGGGACGTGAGCGCCGGTGCGCCCGTGCTCGTGGACTCGGTGCTCGTGACCGGCGCGAGCACGCTCGGCGACGTCGCCGTGACCGACGACGGCCAGCATCTCGTCGTCGCCACGGAATACGCGGGGGGATCGATCGCGATCTACAGTCTCGCCGATCCGCGCAAGCCGACCCTCGTGTCGCGCTTCTCGAACGCCGAGACGAGTCCCGGCGTGCACACGGCGGAGATCGGGCGCGTGAACGGCCGGCTGTACGCGTTCCTGTGCGTCGATCCGTCGAACGCCGTCGCGGCGAAGATCGTGATCGTCGACATCACCGACGCCGCGGCGCCGCGGCAGGTCTATTCGCGGTTCATCGGCAGCCCGTTCGTGCACGACACCTTCCTGCGCGACGGGGTGCTCTTCCTCGGGCTCTGGGACGCCGGCATGGCGATCTGGGATCTCGGCGGGGCGGGGAAGGGGGGGAGCCCGTCGAACCCGGTGGACCTGGGCAGGGTGCAGACGGTGAACGGCCACGTGCACAACATCTGGTGGCTGCACGACGCGGCGACGGGGAGCGCGCAGTACGCGTTCGTCGGCGAAGAGTCGCCGGGCGCGGTGGGGACGTCGTCGTCGGGCGACATCCACGTCGTGGACGTCTCCGACATGACCGCGCCGCGCGAGGTGGCGTTCTACACCGTGCGGCCCACGGCGACGTCGGCGGGGGCGGGGACGCACAACTTCTCCGTGGACGAGGCCAACGGAATCCTCTACGCCGCCTACTACAACGGGGGCGTAAGGGCGATCGACGTCCGGGGCGATCTCGGGAGCTGCGCCGACGCGGAGAAGTCCACGCCGGCGAACTCCGTGGTCGCACTGTGCGACCTCGGAAAGATGGGGCGCGAGCTCGCGGTGGGACTCACCGACCGAAGCAACCCTGTGTACGTCTGGGGCGTCCAGTATCAGAACGGGGTGGTGTACGCCTCCGACATGCGCAACGGCATCTGGGCGCTTCAGGCGCTCTCCCGCTAGCATCGGCGTTCCGTAGATTACCGCAAGACCGGGTACGCGCCCGCGCGCCCGGCGACTCCCTTCCGAGGTCGCTCGCATGTCGTTCCGTCCACGCACCGCAGCCGCCGCGTCGCTGCTCCTGATCCCGGTCGTCGCCGGCGGGTTCCTGCTGCAGAAGCCGGCGGCGCGCGCGACCCCTCGGCTGTTCGACCAGGTGCTGTCGCTCGTGGCGAACCGGTACGTGGACTCGCTGCAGTCGGGCGCGATCTACGAGAAGGCGGCGCACGGACTCGTGCGCGAGCTCAACGATCCGTACAGCGAGCTGCTGGAGCCGAAGGAGAACGACGAATTCAATCGCAGCGTCGGCGGCCGGTATGGCGGGGTCGGGATGCTGCTCGAGGAGCAGAAGACCCCGAGCTCGTCGAGCGTGGTGGTGAGCCGCGTCTTCCCGCACACTCCTGCCGAGGACGGCGGGGTGCGCGAAGGCGACCGGATCGTGCAGGTCGATTCGATCTCCACCGCCGACGGCAAGATCGACAAGGTGTCGGACGCGCTGCGCGGCGTGGCGGGAACGATGGTGAAGGTCGTGTTCGCGCGGCCCGGCGTGGCGGAGCCGGTGCGGCTGTCGTTCAAGCGCGCGATCATCCACGTGCCGGCGGTGCCGTTCGCCACGATGCTCGGCGATCACATCGGCTACATCCCGCTGCAGACGTTCAACGAGAACGCGGCGGAGGAAGTGGAGGAGGCCGCGCAGAAGCTCGTCGCCGACGGCGCGCGGGGGATCGTGCTCGACCTGCGCGACAACGGCGGCGGGATCGTGGAGCAGGCGCTCGCCGTCAGCTCGCTCTTCCTGCAGCAGGGGCAGCCGATCGTGAGCGTGCGCTCGCGGAACGCGGCCGACGAGGTGGCGAAAGCCTCGAGCGAGCAGCTCGCCGCGCAGCCGCCGATGGTCGTGCTGAGCGACGGCGGCACGGCGTCGGCGAGCGAGATCGTCGCCGGCGCGCTGCAGGACCACGACCGCGCGCTCGTGGTCGGCACGACGAGCTTCGGCAAGGGGCTCGTGCAGTCGATCTTCCCGCTCGACGCGGGCTACGCGCTCAAGATCACGACGGGGAAGTGGTACACGCCGAGCGGCCGGAGCATCCATCGCGAGCGCGCGCTGCTCCCCGACGGCCGCTTCGTGGAGACGCACCCCGACTCGCTGGAGACCGAAGCGGACAAGCGCGCGCGGCCGAAGTACAGCTCCGACGCGGGGCGCACGGTGTACGGCGGGGGCGGGATCGCACCGGACATCATCGTCCCGGACGACACGCTCACCACGACGGAGCAACAGCTCCTCAAGTCGCTCGCGCCGAAGGCGCAGGCGTTCGTGACCGTGCTGAATCAGTACGCGTTCGAGCTCAAGTCGAGCGCGACGCCCGACTTCACGGTGACGCCGGCATGGCGCGCCGAGCTCCGGCGCCGGCTGACGGCGGCGGGCGTGACGATCGATCCGAAGTACGAGCCGGCGGCGACGCGGATCCTCGACCGTGAGCTCGACCGGCGCGTCGCGCGCCATCTGCTCGGCGACGGCGGCGCGAAGCGTCGCGCGCTCGCCGACGATCATCAGCTCGCGCGCGCCGTGAGTCTGCTCGAGGCGGCGCACTCGCAGGGCGAGCTGTTCGCCGCGGCGCGAATCGCGTCGTCCTCGCCGGCAGCCGGGAGCGCCGCCAGCAGCCAGCACTGAGCGGCCGCGCCGTGGATCCCGCGATCACGCCGCACCGCATCCGCGTACGGCGCTCCGCGAGGTACTACACGCTCGGTCCCACCCACGGGTTCCCGCGCGAGCTGTGGGTGGTGCTGCACGGCTACGGCCAGCTCGCGGCGCGCTTCCTCGCCTGGTTCGCTCCGCTCGACGACGGGACACGGCTCATCGCGGCACCGGAAGGGCTGTCGCGGTTCTATCTCGATCCGGTCGCGGAGCGCCGCGGCCAGGCCGCGCCGCGCGTCGGCGCCACGTGGATGACGCGCGAGGATCGCGAGCACGAGATCGAGGACTACGTCGCGTATCTGGAACAGCTCTCGGGCGAAGTGCGCCGCCACCTCGCCGGCGCGGCACCGCGCATCGTCGTGCTCGGCTTCTCGCAGGGAACGGCGACGATGTGCCGCTGGCTCGCCGCGAGCGAGCTGCGCGCCGATCAGGTGGTGCTCTGGGCCGGCGGCATCCCGCCGGAGCTCGACGTCGCCGAATGGTCGGCGAAGCTGCACGGCGCCCCCCTGACGCTCGTGGCGGGCGAGCAGGACGAGATGGTGCCGGCGAGCGCGGTGGTGCAGGAGGGAGAGCGCCTGTCGGCGGCGGGGGTCGCCTTCACGCTGCTGCGGCACCCGGGCGGTCACCGCGTCGACGGCGACGCCCTGCTCTCGCTCGCGGCGGGCTTCGAGGGCCACTAGCCCCGGGCTCTGCTCCGCCCGCCGGGCCGGCCTGCTCGAGTGGGGCGGCCCCCTAGCGGCCGCGCCGATCGTCGCGGAAGCGGTCCAGCTCGCGGCGGTCGCGCTTGGTCGGCCGGCCCTTCTCCTCGTAGACGAACGCCGCGGGTGCCATGCGGTGCTGCTCGGCGAGCCTGGCGCGCGCGGCGACGCTGTCGGCGGTCTCCTCGTAGAGCGTGGCGGCGACGGCGGCGGGTCCGCGACGCTCGGACAGGGCGCGCACGCGAACGACGTGCTCGTAGGCGCCGAGGCGAATGCGGAGCTCGTCGCCGACCTGGAGCAGCTTCGCCGCCTTGGCGCGCTCGCCGCCGACGAGGACCTTGCCCGCGCCGACGGCGTCGGCGGCGAGGGAGCGCGTCTTGAAGAAGCGGGCGGCCCAGAGCCACTTGTCGATCCGGACGCGGCCGTGGCTCTCGGGTTCCTCGTGGCGCGCGTCTGGTCTCGTCATGCGGTGAGTATGGAAGCGGTGAGGGGTTGCGCGGAGTGGAGCTCGGCCTAAGTTACTGACCGGTCATTTATAGAGGCCGGTTTCCGTGGGGGGAACCCTGACGGGCCGGCAGAGGTTCATCGCTGACCAGCCGGTCACTTACCCGATGTCGCAGCCCGTCGCGGAGCCTCGCTGGCGCCGCCTTCCAGAAGAACGTCCGAGGCAGATCCTCGACGCCGCCCTCGCCGAATTCGCCGAGCGGGGGCTCGCCGCCGCGCGCCTGGAAGACATCGCGAAGCGGGCCGGCGTCTCCAAAGGGACCATCTATCTCTACTTCGCCAACAAGGAAGATCTGTTCCGCGGCGTGGTGCGCGACAACATCGTCGCCTTCATCGAGCGCAGCGAGGCGGAGTTCGAGGCGGAGCGCGATCCGATCCGCGCCCTCGACCGGTGGATGGAGGGACACTGGAGGTGGATCTGCTCGCCCGTGTTCCCGGCGATCCACCGGCTGGTGAACTCCGAGCTGCGCGACTTCCCGGATCTCGCGGCGTTCTACGCCACGGAGGTCATCGGCCGCGCGCAGCGCCTCGTGTGCGAGATCCTCGAGCGCGCGATGGACACGGGAGTCTTCCGCCGCGCGGATCCGGTGGTCGCGTCGCGCATGCTGAGCGCACTCTTCGTGACGCACGGCAGCTGGTACCATCAGAAGAATTCGTTCAAGTCGGTCGCGACGATCCCGGATGGCGTGCTCCTCGCGCAGATCCGTGACTTCTTCCTCCACGCCATGCGCCCGGAGCCCGGGCGCGACGCCACGCACGCGAGCTCATGAACCATCGGACCACCCCGCGCCGCCCCATCGCCCGCTCGTCGCTCACGTTGGCCGCGACGCTGCTCGCCGCACTCGCTCCCGTCGCCCTCGCGTCCGCCGCAGCGGCGCAGGGTTCTCCGCGCGACTCGACGGTACGACTCACGCTCGGCGAGGCGGTGCGCATGGCGTCGCAGCAGAACGCGGCGGTGGGGAGCGCGCGCAGCCGGCTCGGCGTGGCCGAAGCGCGCGTGGTGCAGCGCCGCGCGGATCTCCTGCCGACGCTCTCGCTGAACGCGACGGAGCACGGCTCCACGCTCAACAGTGCCGCGCTCTTCCCGATCGACTTCCCGAGCGCGCCGGGCGAGCCGGCGCTGTTCGATCCGCAGGGATCGCTGCTCGGCCCGCTGAACGTGTTCGACGCGCGGGCGCGCGTGACGCAGACCGTGCTCGATCCGGGCGCGCTGGCGCGGCTGCGCGGCGCACGGACGAGCGTGCGCGCCGCGGGCGCCGACCTGGCGAATGCGTCGGACGTGGCGGCGGCCCGGGCGGCGAACGCGTATCTCACCGTGCTCCGCGCCGACGCGGTGTACGTCGCGCGGCTCGCCGACTCGACGCTCGCGGCGGACCTGTTGACGATCGCGCAGGACCAGCTCCGCGCGGGCACGGGCGTCGCGCTCGACGTGACGCGCGCGCGCTCGCAGCTCACCGGTGCGCGCACACAGCTCATCGTGGCCCGCAACGACCGTGACCGCACGCGCGTGGAGCTCGCCCGCGCGGTGGGACTCCCGCTCGTGAACCTCGAGCTCGCCGATTCGCTCACGGAGATGCCGGTGTCGATCAGCGCCGCCGAGTCCGCGGCGCTGGAGACGGCGCTTCGCGGCCGCAAGGATCTCCAATCGCTCGAGCTGCAGGCGCAGGCGGCGCGGCAGCAGGCGTCGGCGATCCGCAACGAACGGCTGCCGACCGTCGGTGTGTTCGCCGACCAGGGGCAGTCCCAGCGGAACGGGCGCAGCTCGCTCCCGACGTACGATTGGGGGGTGGAGCTCTCCCTTCCCGTGTTCGACGGCTTCCGCCGCGAGGGACGCGTGGAGGAGCAGGTCGCCGTCGCGCGCGACTTCGAGATGCGCGAGCGCGATCTTCGCACGCAGGTCGAGGCCGACGTCCGCATCGCGATGCTCGATCTCACGTCGTCCGCCGAAGCCGTGTCGGCGGCGCGCGAGCGCCTGCAGCTCGCCGAGCAGGAAGTGGCGCAGGCGCGCGAGCGGTTCCAGGCCGGCGTGTCGGGGAACGCCGACGTCATCACCGCGTCGCTCACGCTGAACGGCGCGCGCACGCAATACGTGGACGCGCTCGCGTCCTTCCAGGCCGCCCGGGTCGCGCTCGCCCGCGCGACGGGCACGATCACTTCGCTCGACTGATCGAGCGCCGACATCTCCTCACGACCTCACCGACCGCATCACACTCATGGCCACCGCGACCCAGCCGCACAGCAGCGCTCCACGCACGCCGCCAGCCCCCGCGACCTCCCGCGCGCCGGGCGGGCGTCGGCGCATCGTCCTCGGTCTCGTGCTCCTCGCGGCCCTGCTCGGAATCGGGTGGGGGGTGAAGCAGTGGCTGTACGGCCGCTCGCACGAGAGCACCGACAACGCACAGGTGGACGGACATCTCGTCCCCGTGCTCGCGAAGGTGAGCGGCTACGTCACCGCGGTGAACGTCGCGGAGAACGATCGCGTGCGCGCGGACTCGACGCTCGTGACGATCGACGAGCGTGAGTACGCGGTGCGGCTCGCGCAGGCCGACGCCGATCTCGCGGCGGCGCGCGCGCAGGCGGGGGGCGGCGGCGTGGCGGGTCAGGCCGAAGCCGCGGTGGAGAACGCCACCGGCCAGCGTGCGGCGCTCCAGGCGAACATCGCGGCGGCGCGCGCGGCTTCCGTGCAGGCCGACGCGGACCTCGTGCGCGTGCGCGAGCTCGCGGGGAAGCAGGTCGTCTCGCGCCAGCAGCTCGACGCCGCGCAGGCGAAGGCGGACGCGGCGCGCGCGGGGCTCATCGCGGCCGAGCGGCAGGCGAGCGCCGCGGGTGCGGGCGTGACGAACGCGCAGGCGGGGGTGCGGCTCGCGCAGGCGCGGCTCGCGGCGGCGCAGGCGGCGCGCGACAACGCCGCGCTCCAGCTCTCCTACACGAAGGTCACGTCGCCGGTGTCGGGGATCGTGTCGCGCAAGCAGGTCGAGGTCGGCCAGCTCGTGCAGGCGGGGCAGCCGCTCCTCACCGTCGTGTCGGACACCGGCGTGTGGGTGACGGCGAACTTCAAGGAGACGCAGCTCTCCGACATTCGCGTCGGCCAGCCGGTGGAGCTCGAGGTGGACGCGTACGGCGGCTGCACGGCGCACGGGAAAGTGGAGAGCCTGAGCGCGGCGACCGGCGCGAAGTTCGCCCTGCTGCCGCCGGACAACGCGACGGGGAACTTCACGAAGGTCGTGCAGCGCGTGCCGGTGCGCATCGCCATCGGGCGGGGCTGCGGGAAGGAGCAGCCGCTCCGGCCCGGCATGTCGGTCGTGGCGCACGTCGACGTGAAGTAGCGGGGACCGCCCATGGCCACCACCGTCCTGCGGCCCGGCGCGGTCGCGGGGGAGGAGGGCGCGTACGCGCCCGCGCGTCCCCACGCCGCCGACGCCGATCGGTACCGCTACAAATACCTCATCGCGATCGCGGTGACCCTGGCGTCGGTGCTCGAGCTGATCGACACCTCGATCGTCAACGTCGCGATCCCGCACATGATGGGGAACCTCGGCGCGACCCTCGATGAGATCTCGTGGGTCTCGACGGGCTACATCATCGCGAACGTCATCGTCATCCCGCTCTCGAGCTGGCTCTCCGGCTACTTCGGGCGGAAGCGGTACCTGACCGGATCGATCCTGCTGTTCGTGATCTCCTCGTTCCTGTGCGGCTCGGCGGGGTCGCTCGGCGCGCTGGTGTTCTGGCGCGTGGTGCAGGGGCTCGGCGGCGGCGCGCTGCTCTCCACCGCGCAGGCGACGCTGTTCGAGGCGTTCCCGCCGCAGGAGGTCGGCGTCGGGCAGGCGATGTTCGGCGTCGGCGTCATGGTCGGTCCGACGATCGGTCCGACGCTCGGCGGCTACATCGTCGACAACCTGTCGTGGCCGTGGATCTTCTACATCAACGTGCCGCTCGGCATCCTCGCGGCGTACATGGTGTGGACGTACGTACACGACTCGGAGCATCAGGAGCGCGCCGGCTCGATCGACGCCACGGGAATCCTGCTGCTCGCCGTGTGCGTCGGCTCGCTGCAGTGGATGCTCGAGCGCGGCGAGCGGTACGACTGGTTCGACTCACGGTTCGTGACGGCGCTTGGCGTGACGGCGCTGGCGTCGTTCATCCTGCTCGTGTGGCGCGAGCTCACGGTCGACGAGCCGGTGATCAACTTCCGCGTGCTGCTCAACCGGCAGCTCGCCGGCGGTGTGATGATCGCCGCGTTCCTCGGGCTCGCGCTCTACGGCTCGGTGTTCGTGCTGCCCGTGTTCCTGCAGGGGCTGCACGGGATGACGGCGAATCAGACGGGGCTGATCATCCTGCCCGGGGCGATCGCGTCGGCGGTGACGATGGCGGTGGTGGGGCGCAACGCGGCGCGGCTCGATGCGCGCGTCACGGTGCCGATCGGCGCGGGGCTGTTCATGTTCGCGATGTGGAAGCTCTCGCTGCTGACGTTCGACGCGGGCGCACACGACCTCTTCTGGCCGCTGATCGCGCGCGGCGTCGGGCTGGGGCTCATCTTCGTGCCGCTCACGGGGGCGACGATGGCCGAGCTGCCGGCGCAGGAGCTCGCGCAGGGGACGGGGATGTTCAACCTCACCCGTCAGCTCGGCGGCTCGGTGGGCATCGCGCTCAGCGCGACGCTGCTCGGCCGGTTCACCGCGCAATCGCGCACGCTGCTGGCCGAGCACGTGATCGCGGGCGATCCGGCCAGCGTGGCGCGCGTCGACATGCTGACGCGCGGTCTCATGGCGCGCGGGATGAACGCGATCACGGCGAAGCAGCAGGCGCTGGCGGTGCTCGATCGCCAGATGCAAGGCCAGGCGAGCGTGCTGGCCTTCTCGAAGCTCTATCTGCTGAGCGGGATCGCGCTGATGGCGTCGCTGCCGTTGCTTCTGCTGTTCCGCTCGGGCAAGTCGCGCGGGTTGGGGCCGGGGGCGCACTGAGCGCGCGCTTCGCGCGCGCTCGGTGACTTGGTGACTTGGCTCGTTCGTGACTTGGTCGGTGAATTGGCGGCTCGGAACTGCACCGGCCACCGACGCCGAACCAAGTCACGCCGTGGAGACTCCAGGCTGGTTGGGCGCCGGGGTTCAGATCGGGAGCATCGAGGATGAGGCCCAGACCTTTCGCCTGCATGCACACCGGCGCTCGTTCCCGCACTCAACCACGGTGACTTGGTTCAACTGCTCAGTCGAAGTCACCGACCAAGTCACCAACGAACCAAGTCACCAAGTCACCGCTCTACTCGTCTCCCCGAATGATCTCCACTTCCGCGCGCCCGTCCCGCGAGTAGCGGACGTGGACCAGCCAGGCGCGGCAGCAGACCTGGCAGTCTTCGGCGTACTCCTGATCGGCGCCGCTCCCGGGGTCGAGGGCGATCTCGTTGGCCTCGCCGCAATAGGGGCATTCGACGAACGCCTCCGTATCGGCGTCGACTTCGTCGAGCGGGAAGTCGGCGTCGCGCTGATCCTGCGTCCACTGCTCCTCGTCGGCGTCGTCGACCATGCGCGGAAAGTAGTGGGCGGCGTGAGGGGAGGCAGGCTGTCGAAGCCGCTCCCCTGAGGGACGCTCGCGGCCGCCAGCACGAAACGTGGGAGCGCCGTGTGACGGATCGCTCACGACCGCGTCACGAACCGCCGATACTCGACGCAAGCGACCCGGCGGATCGGTCGGGCCGAGCGAACTCACCTCAGTCGCGCCCGCGGGCGCAGAGGGCGGGATGCGGTCACTCTCCATCAGGGGTTGGGCGGCGGCGGCGCTCGCGTGCGCGTCGGTGCGCGCCGACGCACAGGGCGCGGGGATGGGAGCCGGCCATGCCTTCCACACGGTCGCGCTCTCCACGGGGATGAGCACGATGTCCGTGGACGCGCTCAACGCGCGGATGACGCCGACGCAGTTCGCTCCGCTCTCGAACGACGCCGTGAGCTTCGGCGCGAACGGCTACGTGGCGGTGGGACGCGCATTGCTCGGCGCCGAGGTGGCGCGCTCGAGCTTCGGCGAGGAGGGACTCGACAACGGCCGAACCGACGAGCTGTCGTCGCTTCACGGGCTCGTCACGGCGGGGTATGCGCTCGTCGCGACGGAGCATCTCTCCGTCTATCCGCAGCTCGGCGTCGGCCTCGGACGACTCGCGGTGTCGCTGCGCGATCGAACGGCGACGAGCACGGCGCAACCGCAGCCGACGTTCGACGAGGTGGCGCAGGCGCCGGGCGCGGAAAGCCGTCTCACCGGGCGGCATCTCGTCTACAGCCTCGGCGCGGGCGCGGATTTCCTCGTGACTCGGGCGGGTGCGTCGCGCGGCGTCGTGCTCGGCGTGCGCGCCGGTCTGCTCTCGTCGCCGAACCGCACGACGTGGACGCGCGACGGCGACACGGTGGTCGCCGGTCCGGACGCCGCGATGGGGGGGCCGTTCCTGCGGGTCGTGGTCGGATACGGCGGGCGCTGACGGACTCGAGCTGCCCTGTCATTCCGAGGGGAGCGAGCACGGAGTGCTCGCGCAGTCGAGGAATCGTGCTCGTCCCGACAGAGAGGCTCTCTCTACCGGGATGATCGCGATTCCTC